>SMEH01000587.1_pt1 | contig 10382 bp, 14 predicted proteins | sample 2456361 | NCBI WGS metagenome assembly SMEH01 (sample SAMN10132587, study PRJNA489261) | soil metagenome | isolation source: day1 control-loamy sand soil ammended | place: USA | reverse complement strand
CCACCTCCTTTACGATTTCAATGACTCTTTGATCTTCTTTAAAGGTGAGCTCTTCTTGGGTATAATAGCCAAACATCGTTGTTGCCCCTCGTTCTATAGTCCCAGAATCAGGACTTATTTCACCTGTCAGAACATTCAAGAACGTGGATTTGCCTACTCCATTAGGGCCAATGATGCCAATTCTATCTTTTCTTTTGAAGATATAACTAAAATTGTCGATCAAGGTCCTACCGTCAAATGCCTTGCTTATTTTATCTATTTCTAGGATTTTCCCCCCTTGCCTCCTTCCTTGTACACCCAACTGCATCTCATCTTTCTTGAGATTTTTGGATGCTTTTTCCTTGATCTCATCAAAGGCCTCTACCCTGTACTTGGCCTTTGTTCCTCTTGCCTTGGGTTGGCGTCGAATCCACTCCAACTCGCGCTTGTACATATTTTTAGCCTTCTCTACTTCTAATTGGGCTTGTGCTTGTCTTTCGGCTTTTTTTTCAAGGTAGTAGCTATAATTTCCTTTGTATCGATATAGTTTACCTTCCTCTAGTTCGAGTATTTCAGTTGTGACACTTTCCAGAAAATAACGGTCGTGGGTGACCAGTAGCAGCGACATCTGTTGAGCACCAATATAATTTTCAAGCCACTCGATCACTTCCAGATCGAGGTGGTTGGTAGGCTCATCCATGATCAGGAAATCGGGCTTGTCAATAAGAATCCGTGCCAAGGCAACCCGCTTCTTCTGGCCTCCTGAGAGCGTTGCCGTCGGTTGATCCAAATCATGAATCCCCAGCTTGCCCAATATTTGCTGCACTTGGCTTTCATAGTCCCAAGCTTGCAAAGCATCCATCTGTTCCATGAGGTGGGCAAGATCCTCCCCCTGATCGGCGTTGTGCTGAGCATCATAAAGGGCCTTTTCATAGGCTTTGATAATCTGGAGCATTTCGTTTTCACCATCAAATATGGCTTCCAAAACAGTAGCCTCAGGATCCAATTCAGGATTTTGGCTTAGGAATGCCATTGATATGCCATTCCTAAATGTGACCTGGCCTTGGTCGGGAACTTCAATACCGGCTATAATCTTCAATAAAGTGGACTTTCCAGATCCATTTATCCCCACCAAGGCCACTTTTTGTCCTTGTGAAATTCCAAAAGTAACGCCGTCTAGCAACACTTTTTCATCAAAGCGCTTGCTTACTGACTCAACAGAAAGATAATTCATTCAAGTAAAATTAAATAGGCTCCAACAACCGCACCCTTACGGCCAAATTCATTAGACATTGGGCAGCGAAGGTAGGGATTTGGCCCATAAGTCAGGGCTTCTTTTTTGAAAAAACAATCTCAAGCGCATTTTTCAATTCTTTTGCTGCATTCTCCAAGCTTTCTTCCACCGCCTTCCACTTTTCTTTGTCTCCCGTAAAGCGTTTGAAGTCATTTTCCAGTTTTTCTTTGTTCCGCTTGATCTCCTCTACTCTTTTATCCAGATCTTCCCTTACACTATCGCTGCTTTGCTTTCCCTTTTCTATCAACTCGTCGATTTTCCTTCCCAAGTCTCTGAATAGCTCTTCTACGGATTTATCTTTATGGCTCATTTTACTGCAATTTATGGTTTCGTAATGCTTACTCTTCAAAATTAAAAATAAATTATCAGAAACTTGACAAATTACAAATAACCTATTTAATACCAATGAGTTCCAATACTATTCTCATTGAACAAAAAAACAAATCCCAAATTATCCGTAGAAAAATTCAGCTAATTTAGTGGGTCGCATTTGGTTTTTTGGGAGTAATGAGTAGTTTTGCATTCCTATTCGGGTAGAGCAGCTCCTAGGAGCCGTTCTGGAAGATTCCGTAGCTCAGCTGGTAGAGCAACGCCCTTTTAAGGCGTGGGTCCTGGGTTCGAATCCCAGCGGGATCACAAAAAGCCTCTTTGATTGATTTAAAGAGGCTTTTTTTATGACCTGGCCGATGTTGTTATTTCTCACCTCGGGAAATGTATTGTTTAGGTCGTTTAACCATAGCAATTATATTCATTTGTTGAAGAATTTATCTTTCTCCCATTTTGCAGGATTATTAATAATATATTCGGATATGGCCGCATGTGATTTTTCGTTGCGGATGATGTGTTCGTAATAATTACGTTGCCACAATTTTCCATTGAATGGTTGCCAACCCGTATTTTTAACACCACGAATGTATGCATTGGTCGTCATCGTTTTGTACCATTGCACAACCCGATGCAGGGGCGAACCTTTGTGTTCGCTCGCATTGGGTCGTTGTCCCTTATTGGGTCGCTCACCCGCATTGGGTGCATGCGTGATATAATGCGGGCAGACACGTGGGTCTGCCCCTACGGTCATTCCAACATTGTGTATGATACAATGAAAATGGTTGGGCATCACAATCATTTCGCCGCATTTGATATCGGGAAATTTGTTTTCCAATTCATACCACCATTTTTCCGCCATCTTGCCCGCATCATTCAATATCATTGCCCCGTTGATAACATTCCCAAACAAACATTTCCGATCTTGAATGCAGATGGTAATGAAATACAATCCGGGCTGCGAATAATCGTACCCTTTCAGACGGATAGATCTACGTTGAGGCATGCCTGCTGGTATGGCCATTTTAAATGCAATTTAGGGATGCGTGTGTTTGTCGTTTTATGTTCATAACCAAATAACAATCAACAAGTCCATCATTCTTCCTTCTGCCGGAGGATGTTGATTTGAGCAAGCAGCTTTTCATATTCCTCAAACCGATGTTCTCGAATAGGTCTTGTGTATGGCTCTGTAAAAAAATGCAATAATAAGCAAGGTGCAATATCTTTATAGCGCTCAACATATTCGTAGCGCACTAGCTCCCCATTCTTTATCCTCTGCTTGATTTTATTATGATATGGATACATAGACTAGGTGTTATAGAACTGTCTCCAATGCCTATCATTCTGCCCTTATGATTACTCTACGATAGCTGGTCAAATTATGAACCCCATCGTCGGTCACCTCGGATATAATATGGATATCCGTATCTGCTGCATCAGCCGGTATAACCAACTCGGCAATATTTGAGGTGCTATTAGCGATCTCGATTGTACCAGCATAAGACCCAGCTTCGGGAATTACCCACCATTTATATCGCAAATCGTCACCATCTGGATCGAACGAGCTCGATGCATCGAGCTTTATAGTTTCGTCTACTTTACCCACTATTTCAATCGAGGCTAAACTTTTGTTCCCATTCACGATCACCACTGGGTTGCGATTACCTTCTCCATTTTTGGCCCAATCCATACGTGCTGCGAAGTTGTTGAACAATGCCGGATAGAAATATTTAAAATACTTGGCAGCAATATCATAAGATGCGCCTGCATGATTGGTATAGGCATAAGTTGTGCTGTCGCGTCCTAGCTCATACTCAAAAAATCCACTCCAGCTCACTTGGCTGGGGACACTGGGATCGGACAGCCCATTGGGCATAAGGTGCATAAAGGCTGGCGTATCTCCTTCTACGCCCCACTTATACTTTGGATATAACGCACCAAGGTGGCCATGATTTTGGACATGGTTTGCATATTCCTCCCAATTGTTGACACCTGTCCCATTTTGAAGTTTCCACGCACACTCATCCCAAAAAAACATTAGGTCCTTGCCTAGTTGCCTCATCCATTGGTGTGAACTGATAGCATAGCTTATCGTATCGCCACTAGACCAAGGCCTGTCCTGATCGGTAATCGTGTAAACACGAAACTTGCTTAAGAAATCCCTGACCTCTTCAGGTGTTCTTTCTTGCTGTACACGCCAAATGGCCTGTGCAAAAGTATTGCCTCCACCCCAAACAGAAATCCATATGGGACGCTCGTCGTCCTCCTCGGCCATATTGATAATGAAGTCGCTCCCATCCGAATCATTCTCTTCACCAAGATGCTTCATACCCATTGTCGTGCTGCCCATCATAGTGCGCGAGCGCAAATATTCTACGGAGGGCCAATATCCAATCTCTTGTTGGGATTCGTCTTGAGCAAATACTTCCTGATTGGATCTTTTCATCAAATTAGGCAAATCAATTTCATAAGCATCCAATGCATCATAAATGAGGTCGATACGCTCTCCACCGCCTGTATTGCTCCAGCCTGTAGTGGCAATGAGTGCTTCTATCTCAAACTGGTCAGCGTGAACTAAAAGCCGGATCAGAGACTCCATGTCATCCGGTTCTATATCGTTCGGGGCAATATCGGTTAGTACAACGATCCGTGGCTTTAGGTTTTTCTCCATAGTTTCTTTTGGGGCACATGCCTGTACCACAACGCAAGCCAATACTAATTTTGCTATAAGCTTAATGCTCATTCCTGTTTTTCTATAGGTGGTGGGAAGAGTTAATCATGCTTGAATATAATAGTTTGGATCTTGTATAGAAAGGGGATACCGGAATTTTTATAATGCCAAGCATACTCTTCTTAATTCCACCAATCAAACTGGGTTTCTTCCGTAGTCACAATATATTCCAAATTACAATTGCTAATGATGTCCCTACATTTTTCTCTTTCTCCTGAGATGATAGCATAAGGACAGTCATACTCTGGAAGGAGAATATCGAACCCTTGCATAAAAGAGATAAATTTTGCCTTCTGGATTTCTGAATAGATTTCGAATACATTGCGTTGCTTTACCTTAATGGTTTTAAACTCTGAGTCAGGAAACCTATCCACTGGTCTTACTTCGAATTCCTTTACACCCATGCTTTGGCAATATTGAATCAATGGAACTAGCACTACTTCTGGGATTTTGTCCATAGCATAGTCTGAAAAATCAATAAATTTCCACTGACAGTATTCTTCCAGCTCAGCCCTAAGTGTATTATTTTGGCCTAAAACACCCAATGCTAATCTTTCTAATGAATTAAAACCTATATCTTTACTTATGGCCCTCCAATTAATTGGATCCAATAATGGAAATGCTTTATCCAAATTCCCCTGCCAATTGTAATTATCTGCAAATACTTGGTAGTAAAAAGGGAACAAGCATATTAACACTTCTCTATCGCTGGGGAAGAAACTTCTGATTGGCTTGTCGTATGATATTTTAATCAGTTTCATATGTAACATGGCAACAAGGATGCTGAGCATCTCGCTTAGAGACTTTTCCCAAACAGTTCCTCAAATCTTTTCTCCATTTCAGATGCGATAACTTGTGCGTCGTAGGATCTTGCCTTCAATTCGTTGATGATATTCCTATAACTCTTTTCGTCTTTATCTTGACTTAATTTGAAAACAGTGCTTATATCAACGATCTCAATTTCGAACGCAACAATTGCTTTTAAGATGGTCGTTTTAAATTCAATGGGAAGATTATCGTAGAAGGTTGTAGAGGTTTTGTCATAATCCTCAAAGTGGAGTGAGGTAAGCCTCAGAATTTCCTCCAGTTCCGGCTTATCCAGAAAACGAATACTCCCTTTTACATGAACACTCATGTAATTCCAGGTGGAAGCGATATATGGATCGCTATACCAGGTTCCGCTCACGTAGGTGTTCCTGCCGGTGAAGACAACCAAGACATGCTTATTTTGCGCAAATGCTTTATGATGATCTGTATTTCTCATAATGTGCCCTCGCAAAAACTTCTTCCCGTTTTTTTCTTCAATAAAAACAGGAACCTGAGTAGCAACCGGTTGATTGTCTAAGTCACATCCCGATAAAAAGGCAAATGGATACTGACGTATAAAGTCATTAATCCTTTCTTGATCGTGTTCTTTGTAGTAGGGCAAGTTGTACATATAACAATTCCTCTATTGGGATGCTCTAACAATTCTTTAAAACAAGCCTCCTTTACCCATAAACTTTAGGGCAAGCGACTATATAAAGTAAGAATAAATCTTCATTCTACTTAACTTTTAATCGTACAATAAAAAATATTGTTGCTCCTAGGACAGATATACAATCCTCTTCTTAACCAAAGTCAATGCATTAGGAAAATCATTGCCACAATATTGTCATAACATTTCAAGATTAAAGCGATGTTTAACAACAATTGATATAAAATGGTCAAGAAAGCAAAATCAGCACGTTTATTCGGTATCTTTTTTATTTTATCTTTTATCAGCTACGCTTCAGGAATAGGCCTGATGGAAGCGGGTTTGTACCCCCAAGCAACTCCAGAAGAAGTAGTAGAAAGCAAAATCAGTATAGCCATTGGAGCTGTGTCGATTGCTTTCTTTCACACGTTGTTCAACATCGGATTGATAGGAATTATGTACATTATCCTAAGATCCACCAATCACTCCTTTGCAATCACCTATCTCACCTTGGGCATTTCTAGCACATTGATGTTGACGATAGGGGCCATTTTTTTGCTTTTGCCCGCTTCCATAGCCGAAACTATCATGCAAACAGGTGCCTCCGATCCTGCTTTTTTCTCTGGCATCCTTGACTTATCCTCTCGGGCAAACTTTTATACCTATCAGTTTGGGATGGCGCTTTGGGGAGTAGGCGGAATGGTTCTCTGCTATTTGCTCAATGCCTCAAAAGTTGTTCCTCGCATTTTTCCTTGGCTCGGATATGTAGGGTATGCAATTTTTATCACTGGCTGTATGTTGGAGTTGTTCGGATTGCCATATGGAACTGCACTCTCCGTTCCTGGCGGTTTGTTCGAAATTACATTAAGTATCTGGTTAATTGCAAAAGGGTTCTATCATACAGATAGCATTACCTTAGGTGAGCTGCACATGACATAAGTTCCGCTACCCGTTGGATGCTATTCTTTTCCTTATGCGGCTAAGGGATTCCGGTTTCACGCCAATATAGCTGGCAATATGGTATTGAGGCACTTGCTGCACGATAGTAGGATTGTGCATTAATAAATTACGATAACGCTGTTCGGGAGTATCGGTCAAGTATGCTTCCATCTTCTTTTGCTGTTCAGCAAAAACAGTTTCCATTACCGCCCTCGATATGGTTTCAAACCTCGGGAATTTCTTGAAAAGCTCCTGCGCCCTTTGTTCATTTCCTACCACCACAGTCGTATCTTCTACACATACCAAATAGTCGGCGGCAATCGCACTTTCAGCAAAACTTGTCAATGCAATGATCCACTGTCCTATTGTAAAAAAGTTGGTGGTGATTTCTTCGTCATCCTTGAGTTTATATTGACGTACTAAGCCTTCGAGTACAAAAAAAGTATCTACATTGTGCTGTCCCTCCTTTATGATAGAGCCGCCCTTAGGAAAATGCTTAATGACCATACTTTCTTTCAAAGCGATTATCTCGACGTCTTTTAATACAGCAAACTTTGAAAAGTGATCGATGAGTATATTTTTCATGGTAGTTTCAAACAGATAGCCTAAATTTCTCTACACTTCCCTTGCTCGGTCAATATCGGACTCCTGATGGTAGAATACCCCGTATTGATCAAGCAATTCAAAAACCAACTCTCTTTGAGTTTTATCAATTTTGATTATCGTCATGGGCAATGGTGTCATTTTATTTGCCTGTTGATTGAACAATGCATTTGTTCATTATCGTTTTCCTCTAATCGGTCAACTCTTCGCAATAATACCCCTTCTCTTCCAAAAGCTTAACAATGACTTCAGAAATTTCGCTTTCACTATCGATTCTCAATATCTTATCGCAATCTTCTAGGTCAAAATTCCATTTGTTTTGGGGAAGTTTGTCTAGATGTGGCCGCAATTGATCAATGTCTTCCCACGTAAGCACAGATGTTCTAAATACGCTAATCATAAGTTGCTATTAATTCCACGTTTCAAACTCAATCACATCTTCTGATTGTGGATATCCTACGCCGGCATTTTCGTGCAGGATATTTTCGGAATACAATGTTTCTCTATCGTTCAACGCTTCTAATTATCGGTGATGAGGTCAAATACTTTTTCAGGCCGCACATTATTGTACATCCAGATTTCTTCTAGGGTCGTGACTTTTTCCAGGGATATCCCATTCGCCTCCAAACGCCTTCTGGCTTCTAGCGAATCTACCTGTAGCGCCCTGAACACATCGTCTATGGCCGCTTTTCTAATCCTTTGTTCAAGGATGGTATCGACTTTTGGATTGTAGTGCTGCTGGATTGTAAAAAGTGCGGTAATGACTACGACGGCAAATGCTGCAGGAATGAAAACTCCTTTTTTGAAATGGGTTTTCAGGGCTTTCCAGTTGAGCATAATGTGGAATACGGCGCATATGACGAAGAATAGTCCGAGAAACTCGTGGGCTACTTCAGTGTAACCGTCAAATAAATGGAAAAACATGAGTACACCTGTAATGCCCACTACAAGAAAAATCAGCGATATAAAAGGGGTAACATAATTTCTATTTGCTTTCATGATGAGGTTTTATTAGTTGAACTTTGAAAATCTATTTTCGAGGTCATTGAGCCATTTTACGCGCTTTTGGTGACTGACTCGCTTCACCGAAGTAAAGCTGACCCAGTTCAAGTTTTTATACCCCATCGTCCTGAAGACACTTTTTAACATCGCTTTCCTGATCAAGTTGCCAATGAGCAAAGAGTACATGATTTTAGGTTTGTTCATCGTCGTGATGATGGTGATGCTCTTGAGGTTTTTCAGAAGTGGAACCAATCCAAAACCTCTTGGATGGTGGTCATACACTACGCCTGGCAACAATGCCCTGTCGATGAACCCTTTGGTTGTGGCGGGCATGATGTCCCACCAAATAGGAAATATAAAAATGAGGTGGTCGGCTTTTTTTAGTCTTTCATTATAATCATTCACCAGAGGGTCTACAGCCCTATGTGCTATAAAAGCCTTAAGATCGTCACGTGACATGGCAGGATTAAAGCCATCATTATCGAGATGCATTATATCCACTTCATGATGGGCTTTTTGAAGACCTTTAGTTGTCGCCGCTAGAATAGCACTACAGTAACTCTTCTCATAAGGATGGTTGAATACGATTACTGTTCTCATTTTCGTACTGTTTGGTTACAGCACAAAATTGGGAAAGGACTTTGCCGTTCAACGATAACATTTGTAAAGAAAATAGGCCCCTAGTGGATTTATCAGATCAACTATTGACTACCGCCTGTTTCTTATTCTGCTCAAAGAAACAGAAGTTATGCCCAGATAAGATGCAATATAGTGCTGGGGTACACGCTGGACAAGATGAGGATAACGCGCTACTAATTCTTCATAGCGCTTTTGAGGGTTACTCTTAAGAAATGAATACAAGATCTCCTGCGCCTGAAAGAGTCGCCTGAACAAACGGTCCTCGAGTTTCTTTTTTAATCCAGGCACATTTTCCAATGCATCCTGAAAGTCTTCTTGTGAGATGGTTTGCAATTGGCAAGGCTCTATGGTTTCAATGCTGTACAAACTTGGCTGGTTCGTCCTGAAACTTTCTATAGAAGAAACGGTATCTCCTTCAAAGAAAAATTGAGTAGTGATTTCTTTGCCGTCATTATTAATCCAAGTCCGTAAGCAACCCTTTTCAATAAAAAACATGGCCCTGGAGACGTGTCCTTCTTCCAATAGCATGGTTCTCGCAGGAACTTCCAAGGGTTTAAAAAGATAACTCAACTCTTTCCATTCACTTAGTTGCATAGCTGCCTATTTATAATTGTTCAGCCAAACCTATCAGGAGCCCATCAGGACCTCGCATGTAGCATAGTCGATATGCATCCTCATACTGCACAATCTCTCCGACGAGCTCAGCACCTTTGCTCAGGAGCCGGGAGACTAACTCGTCGATATTGTCAACCCTAAACATGATACGCAGATAACCGAGCGCATTGACAGGTGCGTACCTATGGTCTGATACGATCTTCGGTGTAATAAATTTGGATATCTCAAGCCGGCCATGGCCATCTGGCGTAACCATCATAGCCACTTCAACAGTCTGATTACCAAGACCCGTGACTCGTCCTGCCCATTCTCCTTCGACAGTAGTACGTCCTTCTAAGGTCAAGCCTATTTCTGAAAAAAATGCAATGGCACTATCGAGGTCTTCCACCACGATACCCATATTATTCATTTCTATTAACTTACTTCTCCCTGATTTCATATGGCTTCTGGATTTAATCGTTCAATGAATCGATGCCTTGCTCTTTAAGTCGGAAAAGATGTTCTTTTGTAGCTTTAACTTGTTCCTCCGGATGGCCTTGCCATTCGGCAACTTCCCCCCACTACCCTGAAAGGGGCTGTAGATCGGTAAGACTTTGAAGGATTGCCAGGAAACTTTCTGTCTGTCAAGTCCGGATCGTCCTCTATTGCCTCAGTCGGCTCTACCAAATAGATTCTTTCTTTCCCATCGCCATTGGCAAGTTCTGCACCCCAGATGGCTGCATCCAGTGTGGAAGTCAAGAAAATATATTTTGCACTTTTCTGTTGACCATAGTTGGAGTTAAAACCTGGTGTAATCAAAT
>SMEH01000581.1_pt1 | contig 10487 bp, 14 predicted proteins | sample 2456361 | NCBI WGS metagenome assembly SMEH01 (sample SAMN10132587, study PRJNA489261) | soil metagenome | isolation source: day1 control-loamy sand soil ammended | place: USA | reverse complement strand
GTAAGCATGTTGGGGAAATCGTATCCCGTACCGAAAGTAATCGTGTGGAGAAGGTAAGAATTGGTAATAAGGAATTTACTGGTCGTGAAATTCGCGATAAACTTGGCTTACGATCTACAGATTTTATTTGGGAACTTGCAGGTCAAAATGTCGTTATTACGACAAAAGGATATGGTCACGGGGTCGGGATGAGCCAATATGGTGCAAACGGTATGGCCAAGTCGGGAAAAACGTTTGATGAAATTGTTAAACACTACTATCAAGGTGTTGAAATTACTGACGCTACAAAATATATTGAACAATATGTTGTCAAAAAATAAACTTTATATAAATTATAACGAATATGCGTATAAACCATTCCCTATATAAAAAGCCTGTACGATATTCATACAGGCTTTTAAATATTCAATTAAAACTGTTTTCGCTCTTTATTTACAGTAAATGCTAATCTATCCATCCACGCACCTAATCTATTTTTCCTTTTAATATAGGAAAAGTGAACAATTATAAAGCCAACTATAACCCCAATGACATCCTTTACTAAATCAATGACATCGGCTGATCGGTATGGAACAAAGGATTGGTGAATTTCATCGATCAATCCCCACATACTCGCTACAATAGCAGAGAAAATACTTGTTTTCATCGTTAATTTCCCATCTACTAAAAAGTATAAGACGAAAAGCCCATATAAAATACCGAATTCTACTAAATGAAGCGACTCTTTAATAAATCCATCATAAACACGAAATTCAATATAAGCGTCGGCTGGTTTACTCGATAACAACCATATGAAGCTCATGTATGTAAAGGGAAGAACCTTTAAAACAATTCGAATAAATTTCATAAGTACCCCCTTTTACCATCATCATTGTGCACGTTTCTACTATATTTTACAAGAAAAAAGCTCAATCGTAACTCATTTTCATCTTACATTCATCACGATTATAGAAAAACAACAAAAAAAGACAGCTGTTAATGCATAAATAATCGTGAATTGCACAAAATAAACAAAAAAATTTCAATTTTAAGAGTATATAATTCTCGTTTTCTGTTCAAACTATGCTTGAGGTGATGAAAATGAGAGAGGAAGAAAAGAAACAATCTTCTCGCAAAATTGGCATGAAAAACTTCTTCAAAAAGAAATGGGTATTTCCTGCAATCTATATTGGAGCTGCGGCAATTTTACTCACCACATTTCTCGTGTGGCAAATGAGAGCACCTGAAAATGTTGAACAACCAGATTTTAGCTATGAAGAAAATGCACAAAGACAAATGGATGATGAAGATGCTCTTGAAGTAGGTAAAACTGTAGAAGATTTCTCTTGGCCAGTTGAAAATGAGGACGATGTAGAAATTGTCACATACTTCTATGATGCAACAGCATCTGAAGAAGAACAAGAAGCAGCAATCATTTATGACGGAAACAGTTTCTATCCAAGTACAGGAATTGCGATTGCAGCAAAAAATGGAGAAACCTTTGATGTACAAGCTGCAATGAGTGGTTCCGTAAAATCTGTGAAAGAAGATACTGTATTAGGAAATGTCGTTGTCGTTGAACATGCAAAGGGAATTGAAACAGTTTACCAATCATTGCAAGAAGTCAATGTATCTGAAGGTGACAAAGTAAAACAAGGAGATGTCCTTGGTAAAGCAGGCCGTAGCTTAATCAATGAAGAAGCAGGTGTACATGCTCATTTTGAAATCCGTAAAAACGACGTTCCGGTAAACCCGCTTGATTACTTCAAAAAATCTTTAACCACATTACAAAACCAAGAACTAAATGAAGACGATCAAGCAAATGAAGAAGCCGCTGAAGAGGCTAAAGAACAAAATGAAGCAGGAACGAGTGAAGAAGACACTTCAGATGAAGAAAACCGCGATGCCAATGAAAATGAACAAGAATAAATAGAATCCCCCTTTGTGAAATAAATAAGCCTGCCAGAAAATATACTGGCGGGTATTTTTATTTCACAGGATCTTATTCCAATAGACAGATGTTTCCAAATCTATACATAAAAATAATTGAAGATTCAAATCTTGACATATTTCTCAGGAAATATCCAAAAAATATGTCTAATCATAAAAGAAAAACCGAGATCAATAAAAATATTATCGAAACTTGTCCTATAAAACAACGATTCTATAATATAGACTGTCCATTTGGATAAGAACTTTTGCAAATCCATGGAAATTTCCCACTACCCCTTGTCCTTATTCGTTTTTTTGTGCATATTCTAGTCCCGGAAATAATACAATGTTACAAAATTAGAAAACATATTTGGTTGTCGAAGACCATTTTTGATGGAAGGCCAATTCTTCTTAAAGGGGAAAATTTTCTCCACTTCATCAACAAGAAAAAACATTAAGAGAAAGTGTTTGAGGTGAGGTTTCGTATTTAAGCAGCTTAGTTGAAATCGTAGACAAAAAGTATTCGACCTCCAGAAAGCTCTTGCGCTTTCTGCCGCATAATTACAATATAACATAGACTCTAGAACTATATACCTAGAAGGACCGTACATATAGTAAGTAGAAATATTTCCGAACCGTTTATGCGGAGTAATAGCAGTCATCAATGTAACCACGTGTCTCATTTCACACTTCTCTAATCCAAGGGGAGGCGAGTGGTGTGCACGATTACATCAAAGAAAGAACACTCAAGATTGGGAAATATATCGTGGAGACGAGGAAAACGGTTCGCGTTATTGCGAAAGAGTTTGGTGTATCGAAAAGTACAGTTCATAAAGATTTGACGGAAAGGTTACCGGAAATTAATCCAGAACTAGCAAATCAAGTAAAGGAAATTCTAGATTACCATAAATCGATCCGTCACTTACGTGGAGGAGAAGCCACAAAAATGAAATATAGAAGGAGGGAAGCGAAAAAAGAAACAGTTGTAAAAAAATAATAAAATCGAAACAGGTGTGAATAGAATAGCACCTGTTTTTTGTTTTATTCTAGAAATATTGAAATGGAAATTTAATATATTACAAAAATTGACATATTCTAGTAAAAAACGAAATTTATTGACAAAAAACTCTCCCTTAATGATTACGATTATGTTAAAATTGTTAATTAGTAAAGTTTATGAACGGAAGGTTAAGGAGGAAATTGAGAAATGTTTGCCAAAGATATTGGGATCGACTTGGGTACTGCGAATGTTGTGATAAATATAAAAGGAAAAGGTATTGTATTGAATGAACCTGCTGTTGTAGCAATTGATACAAATACAAACAAAGTTTTAGCTGTCGGTGAAGCCGCACGAAAAATGGTTGGCCGTACTCCTGGTAACATTGTAGCGATTCGTCCGTTAAAAGACGGTGTCATTGCTGATTTTGAAGTAACAGAACAAATGCTGAAACATTTTATTAATAAATTGAATGTAAAAGGCTTTTTATCCAAGCCTCGTATTTTAGTTTGTTGTCCAACGAATATAACAAGTGTTGAACAAAAGGCGATTCGTGAAACTGCAGCAAAAAGTGGTGGTAAAAAAGTTTACCTTGAAGAAGAACCGAAAGTAGCAGCAATTGGAGCGGGAATGGATATTTTCCAACCAAGTGGTAATATGGTTGTTGATATCGGCGGCGGTACAACCGATGTAGCTGTATTATCGATGGGAGACATCGTTACTTCTCAATCTGTTAAAATTGCTGGGGATCAGTTTGATACAGATATTTTAAATTTTATTAAGAAGAAATATAATTTATTAATTGGGGAACGTACAGCTGAAAGTATTAAGATTAAAATTGGAACCGTTTTTCCAAATTCTCGCGATGAATCGATGGAAATTCGCGGACGCGACTTAGTTTCTGGTTTACCACGTACAATCACTGTTCATTCAGCAGAGATTGAGGAAGCTTTACGTGAATCAGTTGAAATTATTGTCCAGGCTGCAAAAAATGTATTAGAGAAAACGCCGCCTGAATTATCAGCAGATATCATTGATCGAGGTGTTATCTTAACGGGTGGTGGAGCATTACTGCACGGAATTGATACATTACTTGCTGAACAATTAAAAGTACCTGTCGTCGTCGCTGAAAATCCAATGGATTGTGTAGCAATAGGTACAGGAATCATGTTAGAAAATGTAGATAAAATTGAAAAACGGAACTTAATTTAATGTTTTGTGAGGCAAGCTGTTTTATAAATATAGTTTGCCTTTTCTTCATAAAGAAATATAATCCAATCAAACGATCGTTTCGATTTTTGCGTTTCTTTTTATAAATAAAATGTACTGCCGAAAACAAAGAAATCGTTTATAATAAATAGTAGAGATTTTTGATCGGCAAAGCGCTAGAAGTTGGATTGATGAAAAGAATGTCATGGATCACATTCTTACTGCAACAATGGAAGAGAGGTTCAAATTATGTTTCGAGGCTTTTATCATGCTGCTTCTGGGATGCTTACACAACAAAGACGAGTAGAAATGCTAACCAATAACTTAGCTAATATTCATACACCTGGTTACAAAGCAGATCAATCATCGGTACGTGCCTTTCCAGAAATGTTACTGCAACGGTTAGAGACAGAGAAATCGCCAACAGGAAATGTAACAACCAAAATGTCGCGAATTGGCTCAATTAACACGGGAGTGTATGTACAAGATTTGACGCCAAAATTTAAACAAGGGGACTTGAATAAGACGGAATTAAGTACGGATTTGGCATTAAATAATATTACAATGCCAACAAATGCGGACGGAATGGTTGGGAGCATCTTTTTTACCGTTGAAAATCCAGATGGTGGCCTGCAATATACACGTAATGGAAACTTTACGTTAGACGGTTTTGGGTTTTTAACTAATGCAAACGGCCAATATATATTAGATACGGCTGGAAATCCAATTCAATTAACAAGTGACCAGTTTACTGTTACCACTGATGGTTGGATACAACAAAATGGTCAAAATGTAGCACGACTTGGTATTGGCTATGCTGAAAATCCAACCGAATTAACGAAAACAGGAGAAGGTCTTTTCGCATGGAATGATGGACAAGCTTTACCTTCTGCTTATGAAAATGATCAAGTTTCTTTTTCTATACAACAAGGATACCTTGAACGTTCGAATGTCGATGCAACTGAATCGATGACAGAAATGCTTGCTGCCTATCGTACGTTTGAGGCCAATCAAAAGGTCTTACAAGCTTATGATCGGAGTATGGATAAAGCCGTTAATGAGATCGGTAAAATTTAAAATTCAAGGTTTCAATAAAAATGCGTTCAGTTATTTTCTCTTCCATATTGAGGTGAATAAGATTGAGTCGAATTACATATACAGCACTGAATACGATGAGCCAATTGCAAAAACAACTAGATATTATTAGTAATAATGTCGCAAACGTGGATACAACAGGATATAAAAAGCAGCGCGCCAGCTTCCAAGAACTCCTCATACAGCAACATAATAACCACTCGGTAAGTGATCGATCCCCACGATTAACTCCAGAGGGTGTTCGCATTGGTACGGGTGGAAAAGTTAGTCAAATTCAAACGATAGCAACCCAAGGTTCTCTAAAAGATACCGGTCGTTCTTTAGATTTTGCTTTAACAGTACCAAACCAATATTTTAAAGTGTTGGCGCCAAATGGAAATGAATTAAACATTCATTACACAAGAGATGGAGCTTTTTATTTATCACCAATGAATGATTCGGAAGTTGCGCTTGTTACGAGTGAAGGGCATTATGTTTTAGACCAAGACAACAACCCGATTATTTTTAATGGTGATTTAAAAAAAGTTGCTTTAGGCGATGATGGTATGGTTACGTTCTCCAATGAAACTGGTGATTCGGAAAGCATTGCTTTAGGAATTGTACAAATCCATAATCCGCAAGCCCTTGTTAAAACAGGAAACAATTTATTAACAATACCTGATCACTTCCAAAACGATGATATAACAGCTGATGATCTTATTGTTCCACTCGTTGGTGCGGCACGTGACCAAATTGGATTGCAACATCAAGCATTAGAACAATCGAACGTTGATTTAATTGAAGAAATGACGAATTTAATACAAACCCAGCGCGCCTACCAATTACAAGCAAGAGCGATTACTTTAGCTGATCAAATGTCTGGTTTAGTGAACGGCATACGTTAGTTGCATTTCATTTAGTAAATAATAACAAGCATGATTTTTACTACTTATCATAAACATATGTTTAGAAGTTCATTCACTTTTTAAAAATCATACTAGTCAACTGCAGTGATTTGGAATGGTTATTCTACACAAACACCCTAATATATCAAAGGATAGAAATGGTTTGGTAGCGAAATAAATCATAAGATCATTTCGAATGAAAGTTTGTGGGCTTTCATGCAGTCTGAAAAAAGGGGATTGAACGATTGTGGAAAATATAGATGTTCAAAGTGAAACCCGTCAAGAGCGACGTCAACAAAAACATGAAAATTCAAAAGAAGAAAAACAAAGGGTAAGAAAGCCGAAAAAACTGCGTGTAAAACTGATACCGATTTGGCTTAGAATCATCATTGTCCTCGTTCTTGTTGTGGTATTTTTCTTAATTGGTGCAATGATCGGTTATGGTGTCATTGGAGAGGGTAGCCCGTCAGACGTATTTAAACCATCAACATGGTCACATATTACTGACATTATTGATGAGGGAACACCAGCGGAAGCAGAATAGTAAAAAAGCTTCCGTATTTTTTTGTGAGTGATTTTTATTCATACATTTATCCAAGGTTGCATTTTTACGGTTCATATGCGTTAATAAATTCATACATAGTTGCGTCAATATTTATGAAGGAGGAAATATAGGATGCTCGATATAAACGAAATTAAAAAGGTGATTCCCCATCGGTATCCGTTTTTACTAATTGATAAAATCGTAGAAATAGAAGAGGACAAGCGTGCCGTTGGAATCAAAAATGTTACAGCAAATGAACCTTTTTTCCAAGGTCATTTTCCAGAATATCCCGTTATGCCAGGTGTTCTCATTGTGGAAGCATTAGCACAAGTTGGTGCTGTTGCTATTCTCGGTAAGGAAGAAAACCGTGGTAAACTGGCGTTATTTGCAGGTATTGACAATTGTCGTTTTAAACGTCAAGTAAAACCTGGTGATACATTACGGTTAGAAGTAGAAATTACAAGGGTACGCGGACCAATTGGGAAAGGTCGTGCGGTTGCAACCGTTGATGGCGAAGTTGCATGTCAAACAGATATTATGTTTGCGATTCAATAAAAAGAGTATATTTCGATGTATGACAAACAGTCCAAGGCTCTATAAACTGCAAGTTCTTGGACTGTTTTGATTATGATTGTTTTTACTTTCCCTGCTCTAACATTTTTATATAATCATCTTGGAGGATAGAATTGTTATAAAAAAGTGAGTTTTTGTCTAATTCACGATTCAAATAGCTATAGCCCAATTCTTCTACAAGTGTTTGTTTTTCGGAAAAGAGATTAGTTCCGAGTCCAAGTCGATCCCCTTCGATTTTAACCCCTAGACTTGCGAGGATTGTTGGATATAAATCTAAATTTGTAAATTTTCTGTTATTTGTTTTAATGGGATCTTTTTTCGCATTAATAAAAACATTATATGTTGTCCTTTCATAATTGTCTGCTAATTTACCTGTATAAAAATCATCCGATTGCATACTTAAATGATCACCGAGTATGACTAAGGTTGTTTGGTCAAAAAACGCTTGTGATTTAAACCACTCTACAAACTCATGCACTTGTTTAGATGTATGGGCATGGACATTTTCGTACTGTGTCGGAAACGGGGCTTTTGCTTTATCTTCTAAATAGCCGTCAGGAAAGTGTGTATTTACAGTTAATATCGTAAAACTAAAAGGTTCATCTTGGCTCGCATAATCAATAAGTATTTCTTTAGCCCATGCAAAAAGATCTGAATCATCGAATCCCCACCAAACTTTATCTTCAATTTTCATTCGACCTTCCTGAATGGATCGATTCAAATCAAATATTTCGTAATTACCGTGTTTTGTAAAATAATTTTTCCGTCCGCCATATTCTGCTTCAGAACCAGCGATAAATCCTAATTGATAACCTTCATTTTGTAAAATATCCCCTAACGTATAAGCTCCGGCTAGGAAGTTTTCGTAATTAGTATAATTATTATCACCGATTGGTATATGTAACGGTATGCCTGCCGTTGTAGATACTAATCCGGCTATCGTCCATTGGGTACGTGAAATGGGGAATGCTCCACCAATTTGATCTGTATGTGAAAAATTCAAATGATTTTCGGCAAGTGCAGTTAATTCAGGTATAACGTTGTAGTCCCATCCACCACCGCTTCCCCGATCCATCATTGTGTTTTCCATTGATTCCAAATAAAGGAGAATTAGATTTTGCTTTTGCTCAGGGAATTCAATGGCAATTTTTCTACCATCAATATAATAATCCTCATAAATCGTAGTATAATCGGAAAGTCTTTTTATATAATCATCAATTCCAATAATTTGATATGAAAGCAGGACCGTGATAAGGAAAGAGATAATCCCGTAAGAAATTCGATATTGAGAAGTCCAAGCAATTGGATTGACATTGAAACCGACCATTTTTTTATTAAAATGAAGCTCAATAATATATTTTCTTTTACTAAAATTTTTTAAAGGTAGGATGAGTAATAAAAAAACGGCAATAAATGGAACAATACTTTGTTTTATTGCAGATTGGAAAACTTCTGGTGCCGCCCCTTTTAATCCATTTGCTAACGTATAAATAATTTCATCAACATTTTGATTTGAAAATTGAACAAGGATATAAAATGTAACGGTAATAATGAGTGAAGAACAACTAAGAAAAATAATAGAAATTAACGTTTTCACAATATGGATCATTTTTTCTTATTCTCCACCTTTAGTTTCACTTTTACGTTTAATTCCAAAAATCTGTAAACAATTACAATGATGAGGACAATAACTAGGGCAGTCATGCTGTATTTAATCGTAAAAGAAGGGGTAAATAAAAATTGCTGTTTTTCTCTAAAATAATATACAATCGTGTAACAAATAAAGTTTGTCAAAAACATAAATAAAGACAAAATTCCGAATAATTCCATAATGTTAAGTTTTTCCTCAGTTAATTTTAAATAAAATAGCAACCCAATCAAAGAAGGTAAGATCAAAGCCATAACTTCATTAAAAGTCATCTTTTTCCTCCTCTTATTCAAGGTAAATATTGTAAAAATAAATACGTAAATTATAGTATTGCCCAAAATGAAAGGGTTCTTACAAGCAAGTTCACGTTATAAAATTTGAAAGGAAAAATTTAATCTATGCAAGTTCTTTAAAATTTTGGGCAATATAACATTGACCGTAGATAAGGTCAATACTTATGTATTAGAAAGGAGTAAAATAATGAATCGTTGGTTAAAAATTTTAGGAAGCTCAATTCTAGCTTCAGCTTTATTATTTGGTTGTGCAAATAACGAGGAAGATCCTGCCCCTCCAGAAGATAATAATGTAGATGAAAATCAAGATTTAAATGATGATGTCAATGATAAAGATGGGTTAATGGAGGATAATGATACAGACGATGGAGATCGTGATCGTGGTGTGAATGATGATGATGGTATATTAGAGGATAACTTAGACGATGACGTTTTAGATGATGATAAGAATAATGGTGAAGATATCATTGAAGACCCTGATGATGTCCGTGACGAAGATCGGAAAGATAATAAATAATGAATGATTTAAGTATGCCCAGGGGAAGATACACTATTTCCCCTGATTTTTTTAAGTGTTGGTTTAAAGTTTCTTTTTGCGAATGATTTCTGTTTTATCTTTCATTTTTTGTTTAAAAGACGTAAGTAATTCATTTCCACCAAGCCCCGTTTCCAGTAGTGCCTCTAACAACTGTTCAGCGTATCCCGTTGTTCGGTTCAATTTGCCTTCAAATAAAATACTAGCGTTTTCCCCGATTACTTTTTGAGAAATAATTTGAACTAGAAAAGGTGCCGGTTCGTTATCTTTTTTAGTAATGACAGTATATACTGAGATTTTCTCTTCGGATGAATATTCTTGGAATAGGTCCAAATATTTTTTATCAACAAAAACCTCAATGATCCACGTATTGATTTCATTCTCTTTATTAATAATAAGGGCATCAATTAACGGGATAGAAACGACATCCCCTTTTTTATCTACTAAATAAAAGGATACTAATTTAAACGTTTTCAAACGCATCACCTTCCCAAAAAATGTCGGATTGTTCTTAATATTACTTTATCACGTTGCATATTCTTTTTCATTTTCTTTAATAAAAAAGCGTTATTTTTACATAAAAACGTCATAAAAAAAAGAAAAAATTATTATAAAAAATGATTTTCCTAGTAGACTTTTACATTGAAAATTAAATTTTGAATGGGTAAAAGTAGGTAAAATCATGGTAAAACCATTAAAAACTAAAAAATCGAAATTTTACAAATGATAGATGCTGGACTAAAATAAAGGCAGCAAAAGGAAAGGAGGGAAACATCATTTGATCAATCAGGTGACACT
>SMEH01000573.1_pt1 | contig 10537 bp, 7 predicted proteins | sample 2456361 | NCBI WGS metagenome assembly SMEH01 (sample SAMN10132587, study PRJNA489261) | soil metagenome | isolation source: day1 control-loamy sand soil ammended | place: USA | reverse complement strand
ATAGGCTAGTTTTTTCTGCCTATTGATCAAAGTGTTTTTTGTGATCGTTAAGAGATAGGCTTTAATAGAAAGATTTTCATTTAAAGAACCCCGATTATTCCAAAGCTTCACAAAAACATCTTGCACCACTTCGTTAGCATCTTCTCGATCTAATCCAAACTTAATCGCAACAGAATACACCTTTTGACTAAAACAATGATAGACCTCCTCAAAGGCTGTTTCTTCCCCTGCTTTTAGTTTTCGGATATGAGTAAAGTCGATTTGCACAAGTTACAAGTGTATTTCTTACAAATACTAGGGATTTTATTTCATCAAATCAAAAGATTCGTAATAATTTATTGTCGAAGACTTATTTAATCTGAAAAAAAAATTAGCCAAGTGAGTAGTCCACTATCTTCAATGGTATATAATTATTGAAAGACATAAAATTGGATAAAAAATTACTGCAAAAGTTTAAAGCGGGGAAATGCTCCCCTGAAGAAGTCAGAAAAATCCTTCTCTGGTACCAATCAGAAGAAGCAGAAACTTCATTTTCTATCGAATTAGAAAGTTACTGGCATGAAGATGATGACTTGGCATTTTCAGATAGGGATAAAATCAAGAATCAGATTATAGGAACCATTAGTGGAAAGACGCATAAGATAAATAAAGATCGAGCGCCTATATCAAAACCTAAAGTTCTACATAAAAAGTGCAGGTTTAGATATCGCATAAGTGTCATTGCAATAATCTTGCTGATGTTATCACTTCCGCTATGGTATTTCCGGCTTTCATTGTTCAAACCATTTATGCAAAGAGAATCAAATATTAATTGGATATCTAAAGAGACTGAGTATGGTCAGAGATATACCTTTAAACTTTCTGATGGGACACTGGTAAAACTTAATTCCGGCAGTCGCATTAGCTATCCAGAAATTTTTTCGGACAGTCTTCGCTGGGTGGAGTTTGAAGGAGAAGCATTTTTCGAAATCGCAAAAGATGCCTCCAAGCCTTTTTTGATAAGGTCGGGCAATATCGAAACCATGGTTCTGGGTACATCTTTTAATCTAAACTCCAAAGCAGAAGCGGAAAAATTTGAATTAGCAGTAGTAACTGGTAGTGTAAAGGTCTCCCATGATCGAAAAGAACATAATCTAGAGGAACGCTTTGTCAACCCCAGCCAATCAGCGGTATGGGATCATCAAAACAACAAATTTATTGTTCAAAATTATGATCCCGCTACGGTCCTAGCATGGACACAAGGCATTCTTGTATTCGACAATTGCTCATTTGAAGATATCTTATTCAAACTGGAGAAATGGTATGGCGTACATATCGAAACTTCCCAATTAAACCGAGAAATTCCAAAAGGATACACAGGAAAATATAAAGACAAAAGCTTAGAAACAGTGCTTCAGGGTATAAGCTATGTGCTTGACTTTAAATATGTAATAAATGAAAAGAAAGTAATCATCAAATAAAAAAATATGGATTCGAGCTAAAAAGTGTGATCCTGAAACGAATCTCAGGATCACAAAACTTAAAATGTTTTCCGATGAGTCGGTTGATCATGTTGGCGCATACGACCGACAGCATCGGAGATTTATGATCAAGTTTATTAACCATAAAACTTTGTAAAAGTATGAAAGTTAAATTTCTACCACAATTATTAATGATGACAAGGTTGGCATTTTATGGCATTATTGTCCAAGTCACCCTATCCTCTATGCTATTAGCAGAAGATAGCAAAGCGCAAATGGCTAGCCTCAGCGAAATTTATGTGAAGCTCCAATTTTCGGAGGCAAAAGTTGAGCAAGTTTTCAAAGAAATTGAAGCGCAAACTCAGCTAAACTTTACCTATTTGGAAAGAGAGCTTAAAAACGCCTCCCGAATCACGATTTCATATGATAACATCTCACTTGAAGGAGCCTTATTAGAGGTCTCTGCTCAATCCAACCTGAAATTCAAAAGGATAGATGAGCATATTCATGTTTCTAAAATTAAAAAGCATGAGAGAAGCAACGTGATAACCGACCATTTTCCCCCAATAACCATTAGCGGAAAGGTAACTTCCGATGATAGCCCGGAAGGTTTACCTGGGGTTAATATCATCATAAAAGGAACGACATCAGGCACAGTCTCTGATATTAATGGCAATTATTCTATTGAGGTGCCTTCTACCGAATCTATACTTGTCTTTAGCTCAGTAGGGTTTCTTTCTGAAGAAGTGATCGTTGGCGATAGATCGGTTATCAATATAACGTTACTCCCAGACATTACTTCCTTAGGAGAAGTGGTGGTGGTAGGATATGGTACACAAAGAAGGGGCGAAATCACCAGTTCCATTGCATCTATTAATGAGGATGATTTCAATAAAGGGAATGTTAGCGATGCGGGTCAGTTGATTCAGGGGAAAGTAGCTGGTTTAACAGTGGTTTCTCCGAGTGGAGATCCAACAGCTACAACACAGATCTTGCTCAGAGGGAACACAACTCTGCTTGGCGCAAGCATGAACCCTTTGGTTCTTATTGATGGGGTTCCGGGTGACCTGCGTACCGTTGCCCCCCAAGACATCGAATCTATAGACGTCTTAAAAGATGGATCTGCGGCGGCTATTTATGGTACAAGGGGAACTAATGGAGTAATTTTAATTACTACTCGCCGAGCAAGCGGTAATTACGAAAGCTCTGTTGAGTATAGTGGCTATGCCAGTATTCAATCGATTGCGAGAAAACTAAACTTGTCTACCGCAAGCGATTTCCGTCAACAGATTGCTGCTGGCTATCGGAATGAAAATACAGATTTGGGTGAGGATACGGACTGGCTAGATGAAATATCTCGCAAACCAATCAGCCAAATCCATAATCTCACATTTCGAGGTGGAAGCCAACAGACTAACTATTTGTTAAATGTGAATTACAATTCCACTGAAGGTGTATTCTTAAAATCATTTAATAAGGCATTATCAGGACGAGCAGATATCAATCATAACATGTTCGATAACAAATTACGGTTAAACTTCAATTTGCTAAGTTCTTCCAGAAAATCGAATGGTTTTAATGGATACAACTATAGACAAGCCATTATTCAAAACCCCACTGCTCCTGTGAAAGACCAAAATGGTGATTGGTTTCAAGAACTCACCAAATTCGAATACGAAAACCCTGTTTCTAATTTACACGAAAGCAATGGACTAGCCGAGGAGCACTTTACAAGATTTAACAATACTATCACTGTCGAACCTATTGAAGGATTGCGGGCCACAAGTCTTTTATCTTTTTCTAAGTGGAACAGAAATGCTGGATATGCTGAAACAAAACAGCACGTTTCTAACCTAAGGGACAGTAGAAATGGATATGCTTCCCTAAATGGAGCAGAATCTGTAGATAGGCTTGCTGAATTTACCGTGGAATACTCCAAACAACTGAACGATCATGGATTTAAGATACTAGGAGGGTATAGCTATCAAGATAGGACATATTCGTCGCTTTCAATGGAGAACTGGGACTTTCCAACAGATCAGTTTGGGTATCATAATATAGGTCTGGGCGAAGCAGTGAAAAATGGAGATGTAACAAATCCGCAATCAAGTTATCATGAAAAAACCAACCTAATAGGTTTTTTCAGCAGGATAAATTACAATTATAAGGACAAATATCTACTCATGGCTAGCCTTAGAAGAGAAGCGGCCAGCCAATTATATGGCACCAAAGACCCATGGGGAACTTTCCCAGCTGTGTCTGTCGGATGGAGATTAACAAATGAATCCTTTTTGGCTGATCAAAGGCTTTTCAATGACATCAAATTGAGAGCGGGCTATGGTGTGACTGGGACTCGCCCCACAGCACCCTTCGGAGGTGTAGGACTCCTAGGATATGATCAATATGTTCTAGTGAACGGCACATGGGTTAGGACCTTGATCCCAACTCAGAACCCCAATTTCGATCTACGTTGGGAAGAAAAACACGAATCGAATTTTGGCCTTGACTTTAGTTTACTCAACAATAGAATAAGTGGAAGCCTCGATTATTATATCCGAAAAATCGATGGTTTGCTTTTTGACTACGCTGTCCCTAGCCCTCCTAATCTTTACACTACTACAAGAGCCAATGTGGGAGAAATGGAAAATAAGGGACTAGAAGTGCTGTTGACCTTCGTTCCGGTTCGATCTAACACCGTAGAATGGTCCACAACCGCCACGTTTTCTACCAATAGCAACAAGCTAATAAGTTTGTCTAACGATATCTATCAGGCTTCAAGTGATTATTTCACCACTGGATATACTGGGCCTCCGGTTCAGACTTTTACGCATCTGGTAAAAATAGGGGACCAAATTGGCAATTTCTATGGGTTTAAAGTGGTGGATATAGGGAGCGACCCCAACGATGCAGAAAACTATGGGCAATGGATTTATGAAGGTAAAAATGGGGAACGGATCAATTATTCAGACTTTGGCCATTCGTTCGAAGACAAGCAAGTGATCGGTAATGGTCTCCCTAAATATTATGCAAGCTGGATAAACAACTTCGCCTATAAGAACTGGGACCTCAGCATCACCCAAAGAGGCGCCTTCAAATTTCAGGTGGCTAATTTTCAACGTATGATGTACGAGAACCCTACCTTCAGTCAATACAACCTCCTGAAAACGGCATTTGATCCTGTGTTTGGTAAAGCCCTGCTGAGATCGCCTCATGAATTGAATAGCCATTATATAGAGGACGGTGATTATTGGAAAATTGATAATATAACCTTGGGGTATAATTTCCCCACTACAAATATCAAATTTATCAAGTCTGCCAGAATATATCTGTCTTCTTTCAACACATTTATCATTACAAACTATAAAGGTATAGACCCTGAAGTGAGTTTGGTTACTGAGGGAGGTGCTTCCCAAGGCGGAATCAATATTAATAGTGGGGCGGGCTTAAGCCCTGGAATCGATCAAAGAGATAAATACCCCACTATGAGGACCTTCACTGTTGGCGTTAATGTTACATTCTAAATCTGATGGAAATGAAAAATACGATCTATATACAAAGAATAAAAATAGGTTTGCTTGCCTTGTTGATGACCATAGGATCATCTTGTACAGAACTAGAAGACGAAAGTTTCAATAGAATTATCGACAGTCAATTTACACCCACTGAGCAGGATTTGGCTGCCTTGGCTGGATCAGCTTATGTAAACTGGCGAACTATTTTATTGGACTGGAACGGACTATATAGAGCCAATGAGGTTTCAGGCGACCAAATGCTGACCCCTGCACGCCCCAATGGCTGGGTCGACGGCGGTGTATACCGGAGAATACATGAACATGACTGGACTACTGACGACGACATCGTCATTAACACATGGAACCGCACCTATGCAGGGATAACCAATTGCAATCGGGTTATTTATCAAGTTGAATCTGGCATTATTCCAGTCAATGAAGATGACAAAATAGAGCTGATCGCAGAAATGAAACTACTTCGCGCATCCTATTATTGGGTTTTGATCGACTTCTTCGGTAACGTCCCCATTGTGGATCGATTTGATGTGCCAGAGGGGTTTCTGCCTAAACAAAGCACTAGGAAGGAAGTATACGACTTTATCATTAAAGAAATCACTGAGAACATCCCTTTGGTAAGTTCCGAGAACAACCAAAAAACTTATGGGAAATTTAATCAGTGGGCAGGATATGCCTTATTGGCAAAAATGTATCTCAATGCAGAAGTATATACCGGCACACCTGCATATGATAAATGCATAGAGGCTTGTGACGCCATTATTAACTCAGGTGCTGGCTTTCAACTCGAGCCCAATCAGAAAAATGTATTTGTGACCAACAATGAAAACTCAAAAGAAATCATTTTCGCATTGCCTTTTGAGTCTCAATATGTTACTGCGTGGAACGCTTTTGATATACATATGCAGACGCTCCAACCTGCTAACCAAGCAACGTACAACCTTGAATCTGCTCCATGGGGAGGTGTTTGTGCCGTACCGCAGTTCATTGACACTTTTGATAAAGATGATGCCCGGTATCAAGATAATTATATCAAAGGCCAGCAGTATGCATCAAATGGCGATAGCCTGTTCTGTACCTTAGGAGCACTTGCAGGCCAGCCTCTGAATTATATCAATGAGGTGCCAGGTGTGGATCAATCTGAAGAAATCCACGGTTACAGATTAGGAAAATTTGAAATTGAAATGGGTGCTACAAACCGTCTTAGCAATGACTTTCCTCTATTCAGGTATGCGGACATATTGATGATGAAAGCTGAAAGTTTGCTGCGAACAGGCAAGGCAGACGATGCGGCGATAATTGTAACCGAAGTTAGGGAGCGTAATTTTAAAAGCAATCCCGAAAAAGCCATAGTTACAGGAAATGATCTAATGAAAGGAAGTTCATATGATTACGGCTTAAGAAATCATCTTGAGTCTACCTTCGAAGGCGGCGATGACATTGAGTATGGGCGATTTCTTGACGAACTTGGCTGGGAGTTTTGTCAAGAAGGCCGTCGGCGATCAGATCTTATAAGATTTGGAGTATTTACTACCAAATCATGGCTATCTCACTCTCCAAATGGCGATTATCGAGCTCTGTTCCCTATCCCCCGACCTGAGTTGGATAAAAATCCAAACTTGGAACCTAACACTGGATATTAATACAAGAGATTAATCTCTCATAAGAAAGGCACTGTCAATACTGGCCGTGCCTTTCTTATTTTCTAGCTTATCAAATACTATATCGCCAATGGGATATCATATTCAGGTACTCTTCGGCGGAACAAGAATTCGCCATTGCGTACCGAGGCAAGTACCTCAACCCTTTTACGGATTGCCTCAAAGACCGAAGATTCATTCAGCACGATAAAATTGGCTGGCTTACCTACCTCCAAGCCATATTGATCCTTCAACATCAGTGTTTTGGCGCTGTTGTAGGTAACAAGGTCGAACGCCGTTTCCAACTCTTCATAAGAGGCAACCTGGGTTAGGTGTATACCATTATCCAAAATATTCATCATATTTCCATTGCCTAGCGGATACCAAGGGTCATTGATAGAATCTTGGGCAAAACACACATTAATATCGTCCTGAATAAATTCCTTTACTCGGGTAAGGCCTCGGCGTTTGGGATATGCATCTTGCCGTCCCTGTAGGTAAGCATTTTCTGTAGGACAAACGATAAAGTTGATGCCGCTTGCTTTAAACAAACCCATCATACGAAATGCATAGGCATTGTCTGCACTGCCAAAAGAACAGGTATGGCTAGCTGCCGTTTTGGAGCCAATACCCTCTATCATCACTAGTGCATTGAGCAATTCAAGGAAGCGCGACATAGGGTCATCGGTTTCATCACAGTGCACATCAATCATTTTGTCATATTTTATAGCCAGCTCCACAATACTGTGCACAGATTTTTCCCCGATTTCGCGGGCCCATTCAAAATGTGGAATCCCCCCTACGCAATCTGCGCCCATCTTTAGGCCTTCTTCCACCAATTCAAGACCACCCTTGTAAGCATACATCCCTTCTTGTGGAAAGGAAACAATCTGGATCGTGACGACGTCCTTCAGTTCTTCCCGTAGTTCCAGCATCGCCTTTAGCCCAGTCAGCTTGGGATCGGTCACGTCGATATGTGTTCTAATATACTGCACCCCTTGAGACATTTCCTCCCTTATGGCACGCATCGCCCTTGCTTTGGCATCTTCCAATGTTTGTGATTTCTTTATCTCATGCCAACGAGCAATGCCCTCAAACAAGGTTCCTGATTTGATTTTACCACCATCATTACGACCAGTGTATACATAATCCAAATGCAGGTGAGGGTCAACATACGGAGGCAAGACAAGTTTTCCCTCAAGGTCCACCTGCGCTTCACATGCAGGAAGATCTTTTCCGACCTGAACTATTTGCCCATCTTCCACCACCATTTCAGTGGCAGACTCGTTGCGATATATTTTCGCATTAAAAAATTTCTTCTTCATAAGATGCTATCTTGTTTAGTTCAAAATTTACCAATTTTAATCGGCAGATGCTATCCCAAATGATGAAAAAGGGCTTCGTTCGTGCTTTACTCAACAATCATCAAAAGACTCAGCGGAGCAAACTATCTTAACCTAAGTCCGAATATCCTTTAGGCCAATTGTCAATTGTTCTAGTTAGCCCTTATGCTTTACAAAAAAAGGCTAGTTATTAACAGTAGCTCTCCGACCTTATTTATTTTAACCCAGAAATGCCAATACAACCTTGAACCTCATTGCATCAAAAGAAAAAATCAAAGCAGAACGCTGGACATTAACCTTTTCTTATCGCCCGTTGGTCGTAAACATGAATCTAACTATCGAAAACCAGCACCCCCCATCTTTGTTTTTATACTTCAATTGACTAAATAGATGACAATAACTCAATCAACTTAATCTTATGAAAAAAAATCACGCACTACTAGTTTTTCTATTAGCCATAGGGCTATGTTGTGTCAGCCCTGTGGTAGCACAAGAAGCAGTTACATCAAGGGTGGTAGAAGATGGTGGAACAGGCCCCTTCAAAGCCATTATGATGACAGAAAGCTCACTTCCCACCCATACGGTTTTTAGGCCCACAGACCTGAATGCCGCCGCCAAGAAAGGTAAGCTTCCGATCATTGTATGGGGCAATGGTGCTTGTGCTGACTCCCCTTGGGAACATGTCAACTTTCTGTCAGAAGTGGCTTCTCACGGCTTTCTAGTGGTGGCCATTGGTGTCATGCCACAGAAAGAAGGTGAGCAGCAACGCAGTCAATCTAAGGCATCAAAATTGACTGATGCTATCAACTGGGCCATTGCTCAACACGAAGACAAAGCCAGCCCATACTATGGAAAGTTAGACACCAAGAATATAGCCGTGAGTGGCATGTCGTGCGGTGGACTCCAAGCCCTAGAGGTAGCCCCAGACCCAAGGGTCTCCACTGCGGTCATCTGCAACAGTGGCATCCTTCCCAATACAGGAGGTGGAATGCCGGGAATGCCAGCACTTACAAAAGATCAGCTTGAAAAGGTGCACACCCCTACCCTATACCTTTTGGGCGGTGAAGAAGACATCGCTTATGCAAACGGTATGGATGACTTCAAGCGCCTCAACCATGTGCCCGTTTTCGTAGCCAATATGGACGTTGGCCACGGAGGCACCTATAGAGAACCTCATGGTGGAGAATTTGCAAAAGTGGCCACCGCTTGGTTTCAATGGCAATTGAAGAACGATAAAGAAGCTGGCAAAATGTTTACAGGAAATCCAGCAGGCTTATCCAAAAACCCCAACTGGACAGTGGATAAAAAGAACATTAAATAACCCTTATGCTTTACAATCATAAGGGCTATTTAACCTTTCTTAAACAAGGCAACCTTCTCTCCTAGCCGCTATTAACATTAGTGATGGAAGGTTGTTTTAGTTTTGATGCAGCCAAATTAGGCAGCTTAAGCAGAAGGTATATAGTAGCGATGCAATCGCTTTTCTATGCCTCCCCGTTGCAATTAGGGGGCTCATAGCGGAACGCTATGACTTCGGAAGGTATTTTTTGTTATATTCTCTGAACCACTCGTATGCAGTTTCTTCATCTTTGAAAGTTTTCGAAATAACGTCATTATCAGCATGCTTCTGATTCATTGTCTTATTGAATTTTTCCATGGCATACTTAGCAAAGGCATCTGCACTTACAATTACAGCATGGGTTTTAACCCCCGCATCCACAAACAAAAGCTCATTCCAAGTTTCGTCCAACCATTTTTGATCGGTGAGTGACATTACAGATAGTTTACTTGTATCCCCAAGCCAATGCAAGACCGGATTATCTTTTTTCAAAGTTTTATAAGAATCGAGGATCTTTAATAAATTGTTCCTAAAATCATCACCTTTTGCATTGGCAATCCATATATGGCGCAAGATCTTATTTTCTTCATCAAATTGACATTTGACAAATTCATTTTCAAATAAAGTTTTCATAAGCTAAGAGTTAAATGAGCAATCTTTAGCCTAATATGTGTGTAATATTTATAGAAAAATAATCAAATTAGCCATAAATATCTCTACGCAATATTTTAGGATTTATTCAATCATTTCAGACATCATTCGTATTTCCCCCATGAGTGATTGAGGTGTTACAAGGGTATTCGTTTACCAAGTAAAAGAAAAAACAGCGATGAGCAGGTCGAAAAAGAAGGTTAAGATTAGTGGAATTACAACCGCTAAATCAGAAAAAGAAAACAAACAAGAAGCCAATAGAAAGCACCGCAGAATAATAAAGCAAAAGGTTAAATCTAAAGAAGCTGAGTTGCCTAGCATTCGAGAAGTTTCAAATGTTTGGAACTTTGATAAAGACGGCAAAAGGTATGACTCGGAAATGACAGATAAAGATTTAAGGAAGTAAAATCGCCCCACTAGCGCAAGCGTCCGCTTGTGCTTTTCGATCGATAAAGCATTGAATTCCTGCAACGTCTGACCCCCCAATCGACCTCGTTTGCAACGAGGTCGCGTGAGAATTGCGATTTAATCGCATATAAAACTTAGACTACTGTCACCTTTACCAAACCTTTTTCCC
>SMEH01000654.1_pt1 | contig 10611 bp, 7 predicted proteins | sample 2456361 | NCBI WGS metagenome assembly SMEH01 (sample SAMN10132587, study PRJNA489261) | soil metagenome | isolation source: day1 control-loamy sand soil ammended | place: USA | reverse complement strand
GGTGCCGTGGTGGGCGGCCTGGTTGGCAACCAGGTCGGTGGCGGCAAGGGCCGCAAGCTGGCCACCGTGGCCGGCGCCGCGGCCGGCGGCGTGATCGGCAACCGCATCGACCGCAACCACGTTGGTGGCAAGGTGGTCGAGCGGGTCGAGCGCCAGTGCCACACGGTGCAGGATTCCTCGCAGTCCTCGCGCACCGTGGCCTGGAACGTCACCTACCGGAATCCGGACGGCACCACCGGCACCATGCGCACCGCCGACAAGCCCGGCGAGCGCATCGCGCTCGGCACCGAGGACCGGACCGTCGCCTACGACGTGACCTACCGCTACGACGGCGACCGTGCGCCTGGCCGAGGATCCGGGCGACCGCCTGCCGGTGCTCGACGGCCAGGTGCTGGCCAAGGTGGCCACGTCCGGCAACCCGGACACCACGCTCCAGTAGGTCGGGCCAAGGTCCGTCCGGTGCGCCGGGCGGCCTGGAAAGTGCGAACGCCGCGGTCCTTGCAGGCCGCGGCGTTCGCGTTTCCGCCGCCGGCGGCGTCAGTCCTCGGACTGCAGGCGCTTCATGTCCGCTTCGGCCGCGATGTAGCCGAACGCGGGCCAGCCGCGACCCTCGAGCACCCTAGCCAGCACCTGCCTGGCCTTGTCGCTCTCGCCGTTGACCAGGTAGTAGTTGGCGACCCCGTAGCCCTGGGTGGCGATGTCGGTGGTATCGGTGGAGTCGAGGTCCAGCAGCGCCTCCGGCTTCTCGAGGCCCTTGTACATCAGGAGCCGGCGGTGGTAGCTGTCGTTCTCGAGGATCTCCATCTGCGGGCCGATGTTCTCCAGCAGCGCCGCCGCCTCGTCCTTGCGGCCCAGCCGCATCAGCGACATCCACATCCAGTCCGTGGCCGCGACGATGGAATCGTCGTTGCCGGCGGCCGAGGTCTTGAGTAGCTCCTCGTAGGCCGCGAGCGCGTCCTCGTAGTGGCCCTGGAGGAAGTGGGCCAGGCCGAGGTGGTACCAGATGTTGTAGGCCAGGGTGGTGCGCGGGATGCCGGCGGGGTTGGGCTGGCCGTCTGGTTCGATCTCGTCCGGCTGGCCGGCGATGAGCTGCGTGGCCTTCTCGAAATCCGCCTGCGCGCTCGCGAAGTCGCGCACGGTGATGTAGCGGTGGCCACGGTGGCGGTAGAGCTTCGGGTTGTCGGGCCAGCGGGCGATGCCCTCGTCGAGGACCGCGATGGCCTCGTTGAAGCGCCACAGGTAGCCAAGGCGTCGCGCCACCCAGATCAGGGCCTCGGGATCGTCGGGGTTGGCTTCGCGCTGGGCCAGCGCCTCGGCGAGGTCGGCTTCGAGCTTGTCCTGGTTGGGTAGCGTCTCTGGCGCCACCAGCGGCTGGCCGAGCAGCGAGGACACGGTATTGTCGGCGGCCGGTGCGCCGGCTTCGGTGCCGGCGCCGGCCGTGTGCGCGGGCGACGGGGCTTCGCCACAGGCGCACAGCGCGGCGAGGGCGGAGGCGAGGAGCAGCGTTCGAAACATCGGGTTCTCCGTGTGGTCGGGGGCGGGTGGAAGGTGGATGGACTCAGTCGGCGTCGCCGGCGCGCAGGCGGAGCAGTTCGGTCTCCGCAGGCCAGAAACCCTGCGGCGAGGCGAGGATGATCCGCTCGAGCAGGGCGGCGGCGCCATCGCGGTCGCCGCGGAACAGGCGCTCCATGGCGACGGCGAACGAACTCACCGCATCGCCCTTCGCCAGCACCTCCTCTTCGGGCAGGCTGCCCTGCATGTAGCGTACGCCGTCGTAGTAGGCGTCGTTCTCCAGCAACTCGAGTCCCGCAGGCGCGTCGGCCACCGCCGCCCGCGCCTCGTCGTGGCGGCCGAGCTTGCGCAGGGCGAGGTAGCGCCAGTAGCGGATCGCGATCTGGTGGTCGTCGTTCTGCACCAGCGGTTCGCGCGCCGAGCGCTCCATGCCGGCGAGCGTGGCCGCGTAGTCGCCCACCGCCCAGCTGGTCTGGCCGTGGTAGTAGTGCAGGTTGCTGCGGTACGAACCCAGGTACTGGTGGCGCGCATTGACCAGCCCGTCGGGTTCGTAATGGTCCTGGACGCCCTCCATCAGTTCGATCGCGCGCGCGTAGTCGGACAGGGCGGCCTCGAACCGGCGCGTCCTGGCCAGCTTGCGGCCGCGGAAGCGGAGCAGGCGGTAGCTGTCGGGGAAGCGTTCCAGACCGCGGGTGAACACGTCGATCGCCTCGTCGAAGCGGTTGAGGTAGGCCAGCCGGCGGCCGAGCCAGATCCAGGAGTCCTCGCGTTCGGGCGCGATCGCGAGCACCGCGCGCGCGATCTCGACGTCCTTCTCCAGGTAAGCGCGTGTGGATTCGGGCCAGTCCGGGTCGCGCAGCGGGGTGCCGATCAGGGTGTGCCCGGGTGTGGGCACGGCGTCCCGGCCGATGGCCGGGGATGCCGCGCCGGCACCGGCCAGCACCACGACGAGGAGGAAGCGGAGGGAAGCGATGCGAGGGATCATTGCGCGAGCCTGCTGTTGCGGATGCCGTAGAGGAAGTAGACCGCCACGCCGACGCCCATCCAGAGGACGAACCGGATCCAGGTGGTGCCCGGGAGCTGGACCAGCAGCCAGGCCGAGAAGCCCACGCCCAGCAGCGGAACCAGCGGCATCCACGGCGTACGGAACCTGCGTTCGAGGTCGGGCCTGCGGTAGCGCAGGATCGCGACCGAGGCGCAGATCACGACGAACGCGGACAGCGCCCCGATATTCACCAGCATCGCGAGCTCGCCGATCGGAAGCAGCCCGGCGGCGAGCGCGGTGATCGTGCCCAGGGCGATGGTCGGGCGGTGCGGGGTGCCGTGCACCGGGTGGACCCGGGCGAACCAGGCCGGCAGCAGGCCGTCCCGGGCCAGCGAGAACCAGATCCGCGCGGCCCCGAGCATGAAGGCGAAGACCACGCTGAGGATGCCGGTGACGGCGGTGATCGACACCGCCACGCCGACCCAGCGCAGGCCCAGCGCGTTGAACGCGTTCGCGACCGGTGCGTCGTTGTCGAGCGTCGAATAGTGCGCGATGCCGGTCAGTACCAGGGAGATCGCGATGTACATCGCCATCGACACGCCCAGGGACAGCAGGATCGCCCGGGGCAGGTCGCGCTGCGGATCGATCGATTCCTCCGCGGCGGTGGTCAGGGTGTCGTAGCCGAACACTGCGAAGAACACGACCGCCGCGGCCGAGACCACGCCGGCCACGCCGAAACGCGCGTTCCCGTCCCCGTCCACGACGCGCTCGGGGATGAAGGGTACCCAGTTGGCGGGATCCACGTGGGCGACGCCGACCGCGACGATCAGCACCACGCCGACCACCTTGATCGCGACCACGAGGGCGTTGAAGCGCGCGCCCCACTGGGTGCGCAGGCTCAGCAGCAGGGCGACCCCCAGCGCGACGGACGCCGCGACCAGGTTGAAGACGCGGCCGTCGCCGGTGCCCGGCGCGCCGCGCAGCCATCCAGGGAAGGCGATGTCCCACGCGTCGAGCAGGGCATGCACGTAGCCCGACCAGCCGCTCGCGACCGCGGCCACGATCAGCGAGTATTCCAGCAGCAGGTTCCACGCGATCAGCCACGCCGCGAACTCGCCGAGGACCGCGTAGGTATAGGTGTACGTACTTCCGGTCGCCGGGATCATGCCGGCGAACTCGGCGTAGCACAGCGCGGCGGCGGCGCTGGCGATGCCCGCTATCACGAACGCCAGGGCGACCGCCGGACCGGCGTTGAGCGCCGCCTGCTGCCCGGCCAGCACGAAGATGCCGACCCCGATGATGCTGCCCAGGCCGATGCTGGTCAGCTGCCACAGGCCGAGCGTGCGCGGGAATTGCTGGCGCTCGAGCAGCTGCTGGTGGAGCGCTTCGACGCTCTTCTTCCTGGTGACGGCGTTGCGCAGGCCCATGGATTTCACCTCGGATCGTGCATCCCGGGCATGCCGCGGGTGTATATTGCGACGCCGGCCGGATGCAAAAGGGGACTAGCCGATGTTGCTGACGGAGAAGGAAGCCGAGTTGCTTGCGATCCTCAAGCGGGATTCGCGCAAGACTGTGTCGGCACTGGCGAGGGAGCTGGAGCTGTCCCGTCCCACGGTGCAGTCGATGCTGGAGCGGCTCGACGCGGTCGCGATCGAGAAGTACACGGTGAAGCTCAAGTCCGAGTTCGCCGACCGGTTCATCCGCGCATTCGTGTTCATGGTCCGCGATCCCAAGCACTGGTCGAGGATCAAGTCGGCCATGCTGAAGATCGAAGAGGTCAAGGCCATCCACACCCTCACGGGCCAGTACGACGTGATCGTCGAACTGCACATGGACGCGGGCAATTTCCAGCGCATGGACCGCATCCTCGACGAGATCGTGTCCCTCGAGGGCGTGATCCGGACCAACACGGCGATGGTGCTGACCAGCGTCACGCGCGAAGAGGACTGACGACCCGCGAGGGGGCCGGACCCGCCAGGGAGAGAGAGGACTTCTGGCGGGTCCGGACCCGTTTCACGCGGTCAGAAGTGCTTGCTGAAGCCGACGTGGAAGTACCGGCCGATCACGTCGTAGGTGTTGCCGTCGGTATTGCCCTCGATCGGCGTGGACAGCAGCGGGGCACCCTTGTCGAACAGGTTGCGCACGCCGCCGTACACCCGCAGCGAGCCGTCGCCGAAGCGGTACGACGCGTTGAGGTGGTGGTACCAGTACGAGGGCACCGTCGGGTTGGTGATGCCCGCGCGCGGGTTCGACGAGCCGGCGTCGAGTGCGTTGGCGTACTTGCGGTCCTTGAGCGAAGAGATGTACTGACTCGTCCAGGTCACGTCCATTCCTCCCTTGCTCCAGGTCAGCATGGTGTTGGCCGACCACTCGGGGATCGCCGCGGTGTCGCCGCCGACCGTGCCGACGCGGTCCACCACCGGCGAGCTCGGGTTGGCCTGGAAGGTGTTCTTCTCGACCCAGGTGAGCAGGGTAGCCAGGTTCAGGCGCGAGGCGTCCTGGAGGTTCCAAGAATAGTTCGCGGCCACGTCGATGCCGGAGGTGCGCAGGGCGCCCACGTTCGCCAGCGGGATGCGGAAGTCCGCGATCTCGTAGTTGCTCGGCGAACGCTGGATCGTGCGGCAGAACTCGCTGTTGATGTCCAGGCTCTGGAAGCAGGCGTTGAGGGTGCCGATGGCGCCGCCGGCCAGGCGCTCGATGGCGTCGTTGATCTTGATGTCGTAGTAGTCGACGGTGATGTTGAGCGTCGGCAGCGACTCGGGCGTCAGCACGAAGCCGAAGGTCAGCGTGTCGGACTCTTCCGGCTGCAGGTTCGGATTCGAGACCAGCAGGCCGGAGATCGCCGCGCCGTTCTGCTGGTATACGCCGATCTGGTCGGCCGGGATGCCCTGGGCGATGCACAGGTCGCGGACCGCGCCGGTCGGGTTCGCCGAGGCCGAACAGGGCTCGATGATCTGCGGGAACGTCTGGGTAGCGCCGCCGTACAGCTCGTTGATGTTCGGTGCGCGGACCGCACGCTGGTAGACGCCGCGGACGCGGAACGACGGGTTGAAGCGCCACTCGCCGCCGGCCTTGTAGGTGTTCACGCCGCCTGCCAGCGAGTACTCGGAGTAGCGGGCGGCCAGTTCGAGCCCGATGTAGTCGGCGAAGGGCTTGCCCGACACCAGCGGCACGTTCGCCTCGCCGTAGACCTCCCACACGTCGAACTCGCCCTTGGTGGGGCTGCGCTCGCCGAAGCCGGCCGAGATGAAGCCGCGGGTGATCGGGGAGGGAATGTCCTCGGCCGAGACCGAACGCCATTCGACGCCGAAGGCCGACCCGACCGCGCCGGCGGGCAGCTCGAACAGGTCGCCGGTGGCCGAGGCCGAGAACACCTTCTCGGTGGCCTTGGTGAGGTTGACGTTGTCCGAGCGCAGGTAGGCGACCTGCTCGGGCGTCCAGTGGGTGAGGCTGGTCAGCGGCACGCAGGCCGGGTCGCCGTTCGCGCAGCGGGTCGGGTCGTCGGGGTGCGGCGTGGACGCCTCGACGATCATGCGCCGCGACAGGTCGCCGACTTCCACCTCGGTGCTGTCGACGGTGCTGTAGCTGTAGCTGGCGTCCCAGGCCCAGCCGTTCTCGAACTCGCCCTTGACGCCGCCGAGGAAGCGGAAGGTGTCGCGCTCTCGCGCGATCTCGCGCTTGGGGAAGGAGTCGGGCACGAGGAAGCGCACCGCGAACGGCGCGTTCGGATCCGGCCGGGCGTCGAGCAGGGCGCGGATCTCCGGCGAGATCCAGGTCGCGTTGGCTGGCATCGCAGGGGCGTTCCAGGTCTCGCGCACGTTCGGGGCGGACGGCGAAAGCGCCGCGGCCGATCGGATCTTGTTGTACGCCACCTCGACGTAGGCGCTGTTGTAGTCGTCGATGAAGAACTCGGAACGGCCGTAGACGTTGGTGCGCTCCATCGGCGTCTGGATGGCGTAGTCGCCCGTGGCATCGAAGAAGGCGTGCTCGTCGGCGATGTACGGCGTGGGCACCAGGTCGTTGAGCGCGTAGTCGCGGTTGGTCCAGCCGCCGCTGCCGTTCGGGGTCGGGATCGCCAGCAGGGTGCCGCCGCGCCGGGATGCGGAGCCGGTGCGCATGAAGCCGTCGCCGGTGTCGGTCAGCGCGTAGCGCGACAGCTCGCGCTGGTTGCCGCGCAACAGTTCGCGCTCCTCGTAGTTGACGTGCAACCAGGAGGAGACGCGGTCGGACGAGCCGCCCATCGTGGCCGAGGCGCTCCACACGCCGGCGTCGTTCTCGCCCGAGATGCCGTACTGGCCGTCGACCTGCAGCCCGTCGAACTTGTCCTTGAGGATGAAGTTGACGACGCCGGCCATCGCGTCGGAGCCGTACACGGCCGAACCGCCGCCGGTCACGATCTCGACGCGCTCCACCAGCGAGGCGGGGATGTTGTTCACGTCGACGACGCCGTTGGGGCCGGCGCCGATGAAGCGCTTGCCGTTCACCAGCACCAGGCTGCGCTTGGCGCCGAGGCCGCGCAGGTTCAGGGTCGAGGTCTGGTCGGAGTCGCCGAACACGTTGCTCGACTTGGTGTTGCCCGCCACCAGCTGGGGCAGGGTGTTGAGGTAGTCCTCGACCGCGAGCGAACCCGTGATCTTCAGGCTTTCCTGGCTGATGGTGCTCACCGGCGTGGTGCTGAGCAGGTTCTTGCTGCGGATGCGCGAACCGGTGACCACGACGTTGTCGAGGGTGACGGCGTCGGACGACGCGCCGGCCGCCGTGTCCTGCGCGGCTGCGACGTGCGGCACCGAGGCCACGAGCGCGACGGCGATGGCGCGTGAGAGGTTGGATCTGAGTGGCTTGTTCATAGGGAGGACTCTGCAGGGAGTGTGGTCGGTCTTGCGGTGTTGCACGGGTCAGGGGGTCTCGCCCGGGAACAGCGCCAGCCAGTCGGCTTCGGCCTGGACGCGGGCGAAGTAGCTCCATGTCTGGACGCCGGCGGCGATGCGCAGGGCTTCCTTGGCCCTGCCCAGTTCACCGCGGATCAGCCAGTAGTTGGCGAGGGAGTAGGCGGTGCCGGCGCTCATGCCGTCCGCGGTGCTGAACGCCTTTCCGCTGTCCTCGGCGCTGTGGTAGGTCGCCGGGTCGCGCAGGCCCTTGAACAGCTGGATGCCGTCGAAGTAGTAGTTGGCCTCGATGTTGTCGCGCAGGTCGTGGAGGGTCAGCGTGTAGCCGTCGAGCAGGGCGCGTGCATCGTCGTAGCGGTGGTCGCGGGCCAGGCTCAGGTACTGCCAGTACACGCCGGCCGTGTAGCCGGGCGGGTCCTCGGTGCCCAGGCCCACCTGGCGCGCCTTGCCGAACCAGTCGGCCGCCGCGGCGTAGTCATTCTTGGCGAAGTACGCGTGGCCGAGGTGGTAATACAGGTAGAACTGGACCACGTCGGGCGTGCCGGGGAAGTAGTCCGGGCCCAGCCGCTCGCGCTCGAGCGGCTTGCCGCGGTAGAGCTCGGCGGCGCGCAGCCCGTCCTCGATCGACTTGTCGAACTCGCGCAGGTTGAAGTACCGGTGGGCGCGGTGGCGCAGCAGCTTGGCCGAGCGCGGATGGCGCTTGAGGCCGGCCGAGTACACCGCGATCGCCTCGCGGTGAAGGCCCTGGTAGGCCAGCAGCCGCCCGTACCAGGTGGTGTTGTCGATGCTGGGGTCGGCCTCGTAGGCCGCCCTGGCCTCGGCCACCGCCCGCAGGAGGGTGTCGGTGTCGCCGACGTTCACGGGATTGCTGCCGACGGTGTACATCGGGCGGCCGAACAGGTCGTTGCCCTGGAATGACCTGTCTTCCTCCCCGTCCGCTGCCCGGGAGGGCGCGGTTGCGAAGGACAGGGCGAGCATGGCGAGCAGCGCCCCGAGCGCGGGTCTGGTCATCATGGTTGCGGTTCTCCGGGTTTGATCAGCCGACGACGTCCCGGTACAGGCGAAGGACGTTGCCGCCCATCAGCCGGTCGATGTCGGATTGGGAGTAGCGGCGCTCGCGCAGGCCCTCGCGGATCACCTGCATGCGATGCGGGCCGTTGAGCTTCTCCAGGTACAGGGGCCAGTCCTGCGGGGAGAGCTGCGGGCCTTCCTCCTGGAGCAGGATCGCCAGTTCCTCGGGCGTGTCGGCGATCACGCGGTGGTCGCGGTCGCTGCCGATGCCGACGTGCTCGATCCCGGCGACGCGGACCGCATGGTCGATGTGCCGGAAATAGGCCTCGAGGTTGTCGCTGCGCGCGTCGGTGAGGAACGGGCGGATCTGGGTGATGCCGACCACGCCGCCGCCGTCGGCCACCGCGCGCATGTTCTCGTCTGTGGTGTTGCGCCGGTGCGCGCGCAGGACCTTGCACGCAGTGTGGGAGACGATCACCGGGCGGGCGGAGGCCGCGATCGCGTCGGCCATCGTGCGCATGCCGGCATGCGACAGGTCGAGCAGCACGCGCTGCCGCTCCATCTCCGCGATCAGTTCGCGGCCGAACGCCGTCAGGCCCCGGTCGGGATCCTCGAAACAGCCCGAGCCGGCGCGGTTGTGGGTGTTGTAGGTGAGCTGGATGCTGGTGACGCCCAGCCGTCGCAGCAGCGACACCCTGGACAGGTCGCCGCCCACGGGCGAGGAATCCTGCAGGTTGTAGAAGACCGCCAGCCTGCGCGACCGGACCGCCTCGTCGACGTCCGCGACCGACGCGGCCTGCACGTAGTGGGCCGGCATCGAACGCAGGTACAGGTTGTAGCCGGCGAGGTCGCGCAGCATCAGGTCGAAGGCGTCGGCCTCGGCCGCCTTGGGATCGGTGATCGTGACCGCGATCGCGCGCGTCCCGCTGTCGAGGATGCGGTCGACCAGGTTCGCGTCATAGACCGTACGGATCTCGCCGAGCGCGTCGAACACCACGGCCCCCGGCGCTGGTGGGGTCGCCACGGCCTCCGTCAGTGGCGCGAGCCCCGCCATGGCCGCGGTCGTAACCCCGGCCCTGAGCAGGTCGCGGCGCGACCAGTTCCTGCTTCCCATCGAGTCCCCCCGAGATAGGCGTCCCGCAGGTCCTTGTGCAGGAAGACAAATTTTCCCCTCCCTTGGGGAAATTTATATGACAGGTCGGACATCGACCTATCAGGTTGGCAATTCATCCATACATTTCGCCAAAAAACAAGGGGGAGGTCGGAAAATTTTGAAGTGCCCTCCCGATGGGTCGGCTATCATGGGCGGATGGAGGAGCGCGCGGTGCAGGACAGCGTTGCGCGCTTCACCGACGAGCGCGTGCTTCCGATCATCGGCGAGTGCTTCGACCAGGGCCGGTTCCCGGTCGAACTGGTGCCGGAAATGGCCGCACTCGGCCTGCTCGGCGCGACCCTGCCCGAGGAGTACGGCTGCGCCGGACTCAACGCGGTGAGCTACGGACTGATCTGCCAGGAACTCGAGCGCGGCGACAGCGGCCTGCGCAGCTTCGCCAGCGTCCAGTCGTCGCTGTGCATGTACCCGATCTTCGCCTACGGTACCGAGGAACAGCGCCGGCGCTGGCTGCCGGACATGGCGGCGGGCAAGGTGATCGGCTGCTTCGGCCTGACCGAACCGCACGGAGGCTCCGACCCGGCCAACATGAAGACCCACGCCAGGAAGGACGGCGGCGACTGGGTGCTCAACGGCTCGAAGATGTGGATTACCAACGGCAACCTGGCCCACATCGCGATCGTCTGGGCGCAGACCGACGACGGCATCCAGGGGTTTGTCGTGGAGAAGGACTTCCCCGGGTTCAAGGCCCAGGAGGTCAGGCACAAGATGAGCCTGCGGGCGTCGGTGACCAGTGCGCTGTTCCTCGACGACGTGCGCGTGCCCGAGGCCAACCGCCTGCCCAACGTCAAGGGCCTCAAGGGGCCGCTCGGCTGCCTGACCCAGGCCCGCTACGGGATCACCTGGGGCCCGATCGGCGCGGCCATCGCCTGCCTGGACGAGGCGCTGGCCTACTCGAAGGAGCGGATCCTGTTCGGTCGTCCGGTCGCGGCGACCCAGAGCGCGCAGGTCAAGCTGGCCGACTGGGCCCGCCGCATCACCACCGCGCAGCTGCTGAGCCTGCAGCTGGGGCGGCTCAAGGACGCGGGGAAGATGCAGCCGACCCA
>SMEH01000568.1_pt1 | contig 10637 bp, 11 predicted proteins | sample 2456361 | NCBI WGS metagenome assembly SMEH01 (sample SAMN10132587, study PRJNA489261) | soil metagenome | isolation source: day1 control-loamy sand soil ammended | place: USA | reverse complement strand
GACTGGGCTGTAGCCATTATCGAAAAGCTCCCATTAACGATGCTTTCTGATGCTATTCGGGCAATATTCAATGAAGGTGCTGGATTGCAAGATGTATTTGTTCAGATAGTAGGGCTTATCTTGATCGGTTTCGTCACTTTAGCCATAGGGCTGAGGATATATAAGTGGTATTGAATTTCAAGTTTGAAAGTTCAAGGTCTACATTATATATAGAATGATAGAATGAAGTTATTGTTTACGTTATTGCAATCTTGTGCTTAACGCCGTGCATTTCTTTCTTGTTTACGGCAAGTAGCCTATTGCCAAGATCGCTTCCGTTTCCACATTCATAACTCAACATTCATAATTCATAACTTCTCTAAAATATCATAACAAATCCACCGTTGGGTTTCATCTCGATTTCATAAGTGCCATTGCTTGGAAGTGCTACGGTTTCAGAATGGAATGAAAGTCTTTCCTCACCATCTGTGTGTAGAGTCCCTTGTTTTTTATCAATGAATGAAAGGTCTAAATTTACTCTCTTCTCTTTGTTTTCTCCATTAATGCCCACCACATACCACTGATTTCCCGCTCTTCTTGCCACGATGGCTAACTTTCCGGGAAATCCATCTATAAACTTGGTGTCATCCCAGGAACTGGGAAGCTCTCTTAAATATTGTTTTATTGGCTCGGGTACTTTTTGCATGCCCTTGGGGCCTTCTCCAAAATGTTGGATGCCCGATAAAAATAATACTGGAAGCGCCAACTGAAACCCATTGCTTGTTTTCCGTATTATATTAGGTATTGTGTCCAAGATCATTGGGGTATAATCCATGGGGTCGAAAGCATTGCGAACAAAAGGAAGAATTGAGGCGTGGGTAGCTTCCCTATCCGCATTTCCCTGATCGAAAGTGATAAACTCAAGCCCTTTAATGGCTTCCATAGTCATCAGATTAGGGTAGGTGCGTTGCCAACCCCGAGGTAAAGTACACCCATGGAAATTGACCAATAATTGATGCTCCGCCGCATCTTTCAGAATGTCGATATAATATTGGATAACTGACTGACCGTCACCTCCAAAGAAATCTACTTTGATGCCTCTTATGCCCATAGCTTGGAGTTTGCTAAATTCTTCTGCTCTGCTGGCATGGGTAAGCAGTTTGTCTTTTGGTGTGTACGTGACTGTGTTCCAAGACCCAGCAGAGTTGTACCACAATATGAGGCCTACATTTTTTGTTTTAGCATACGCCGCAAGTTCGGCAATGCCGTCATAACCAATTTTTTGATCCCAGTTGACATCGATTAGGCAATACTCCCAATTCATCTCCGCTGCATAATCAATATAGCGCTTTTGGACATCATACACGATTGAGTCGTCTTTTAGCAGCACCCAGCTCCACGAAGCCTTTCCTGGTTGTATATACTCCGCATCCATTTTTATAGCAGGATTTGCAAGATCAGTTCCTAGGGTCGATTCTACGATGGTTTTGAGGCTGCCTATAGCAATTACCCGCCACGGAGATGCCCAAGGCATAGTAGATTGAGGGTTGAGTGCTCCTTCTGGGAATACTTCTTCAAGTTGCGGAAAGTCTATGGCGTACTCACCGTCAGGAGAGTGCTGGGCCAGCCTGGTAGCACAATAGGTGCCATCTAAAGCAGATTCAGTGATCAAAGCCCAGCTTTCACCTGTTTGGAACAAGGCAGGGTATAGCCAACCTGCTTCCTGTGGAGAGGGAGTACCCACAGGAATGTCTTGACGATAATCATCCTCATAAGAGGGGTAGGTTTTTTCCCATCCTTCTTTAGCGTTATTCATGGGCTGGAGCCAGCCTCTAGCATGTTCTGGAAAGTTAAAGGTTGTGATTTCCTCGGTTATTTTTTTAATGGATGGAGAAGGGCCTGGGAAAAAGTAACGAAAAGCTACGCCATCATCAGATACCCTGAAAATAACATGCATCTTATTGCCAGCCTCATTGCTAAGGTGCACGATTTGTTCTTGTGCCCGATAGGTGCGGTTTTTCCTTTTCCCTTGCACCATTTCGTAGCTTTCTTCAACAAGGGTAGGGGTAGAGATTTTCTCCACTTTTAGGTTCTTCACAAAATCATCGTCCTCCATGATTACACCAAGCTTAGAGGGTTCTAGCACTACGCTATCTTCATATTTGACACTATAGTAGGCTAGTTGGTCTTCAGATAGAAAGAATTGTAATGATATACGCTTGTCAGGACTTTCTAATGTGAATGTGCGTTCTGTTTCAGTCTTACAAGAGAAAAGTGAAAGCGTAAGAATGAAAAACCCTAGCGCTAAGGAGTAGGATGTTTTAAACATGACTTGTAAAAGAATAAGCTAAAGCGTTGTATTTACATTTATAAAATAAGTCAAAAAAATGTGCATGTACAAATTTTACTTAAAGGTAAGAATATGTAAGGTTGCAAGGGGCCTAAGTGGAATCAATTGTTAAATCACAGAGAGATAAAATTCTACTTTTCTTATAAAACGAAGAGAATTAGAACGCAAACATTAAATCTGGCAAAAGAAATGTTTAACCTTTAGTATATTTGGATAAATTGTGTCGAAAATAAACTTACCTTGTCGAGATGAACAGACGTGGAATGATAAAGGGCCTGGCTTTGGTCGGGGGCAGCATTCTGTTTTTGCCTTCTTGCTTACAGCAGGAGAAAAAGAAGGCTTCCATCGTGTTGAACAATCTGTCCTTAAACAGTAATCAAGAAGAACTGCTTGCGGAGATTGCTGAAACCATTATTCCTACTACCGATTCTGCTGGTGCCAAAGCGCTGGAACTGCCCCAGTTTGTATGGACAATGGTTGATGATTGTTATGCTAAAGATGACCAGGAAGCTTTTTTGAAGGGGCTGGATCAGGTGAATGACATGTCTGATCAGAAGTTTGGACGTTCTTTCATTCAATGTACCATGGAACAACGGCATGAAATACTGTCTGACCTGGAGGATAATAAGGGCAAATCAGAAGCACAATTGTTTTATACAATCGCCAAAGGTGAGTTGATCAAAGGGTATTTGAACTCCAAACTCGTAATGACGCAATTCAGAAAATATGAACTGGTGCCGGGAAGGTACGATGGGTATTTTCCAGTTGAAAAAGCATAAATAATATAAAATGTCAAATTTAAATGTAGACAGTATAAAGCAACGTACTTACGATGCTATAGTGATTGGTTCTGGTATAAGTGGAGGATGGGCTGCGAAGGAATTAACCGAAAAAGGTTTAAGGACGTTGTTGTTGGAACGGGGAAGGGACGTTAAGCATAACCAAGACTATCCAACGACTAATATGTTCCCATATGAGTTTAAGCATCGGGGAGAAGTTCCTTTAGAGATAAGGGAAAAGGCGCCTATCGTAAGCCGATGCTATGCATTTAGGGAAGATGCCATGCATTTTTTTGTTAAGGATTATGAACAACCATACGAACAAGAAAAGCCGTTTGATTGGATCAGGGGCTATCAGGTAGGGGGTAAGTCCCTTCTTTGGGCGAGGCAGACCCAGCGATGGAGCGATTTTGATTTTGAAGGTCCTGCACGAGATGGATTTGCAGTAGATTGGCCTATTCGATACAAGGATTTGGCGCCTTGGTATAGTCATGTTGAGAAGTTTGCTGGGATTGCAGGTTTTAAAGACGGACTTCCAGCTTTGCCGGATGGGGAGTTTTTGCCTGGGTATCCTCTCAATTGTGTGGAGGATCATTTTAAGAAACAACTGAGCAATAAGTATGGTGACCGTCATGTGATCAGTGCGAGGTGCGCGCATATATCAAAGCCCGAACAGATCCATTTTGATCAAGGGAGAGGTCAGTGTATGAACAGGGTCCTATGTCAAAGAGGATGCCCTTTTGGGGGCTATTTTAGCAGCAATTCCTCAACCATACCTTGGGCTCAAAGGACGGGCAATCTCACATTGAAGCCATATTCAGTGGTGCATTCTGTTCTCTATGATGAGAAAGCTGGGAAAGCTTCGGGAGTTTTAGTAATTGATGCCAATACCAAAGAAGAAATAACTTATTATGCTGATATAATCTTCGTAAATGCATCTGCTATCAATACCAATCAGATTCTACTCAATTCCATTTCTTCAAGGTTTCCAGAAGGTCTAGGAAATGACAATGGGCTGCTAGGAAAATATATAGCCTTCCATAATTATAGAGCAAGGGTGACCGCAGAATATGATGGGTTTATGGAATTGACAACCGATGGTAGAAATCCGGCAGGTGGGGGTTATGTGCCTAGATTCAGGAACCTTTTGCATCAAGAAACAGATTTTCTGAGGGGCTATGCGGCTTCTTTCAATGCCAATCGTTATCTGTATGAAGACAGATCTGGCTTTGGCGCAGATCTAAAAGAAAGGTTGCTCAACCCATCTTTGAGCACGTGGAAAATCGGTTCGCACATGATGGGAGAGACGATTCCTAAAGAAAGTAGCCAGATCTCGCTTGTAAAAGATAAGGTAGATGAGTGGGGTATCCCATTGGTGAATATCAATGTGGACTATGATGAAAATGACGAAAAGATGATAAAAGATTATCAGGAGCAGTTTTCGGAAATGTTTGCTCAAGCAGGATTCACTAATATACAAGTTGCAGATACCAAACAAGCTCCTGGATTGGACATTCATGAAATGGGTGGCGTAAGAATGGGGCGCGATCCCAAGACTTCTTTATTGAACAAATACAATCAAATGCATGCTTGTAAGAATGTATTTGTAACGGATGGAGCCTGTATGACTTCTACCGCCACTCAAAACCCGTCTCTCACTTATATGGCTTTGGCGGCAAGAGCGGTAGATTATGCAGTAAAGGAGCGTAATAAGGGGAACTTATAACGCTTTCTCCCTCATTACATCATATATGGAGTAGGGGAAGGCTGCCGCCTGAACGAAAGTAGCTGCCAACCCTCACACTCCAAATTCACCTCCTAACGGCAAAAACATACGCCCAAGCGATATATAATATTTGCGCTGGTACCCTTAACCAGAGATAGTTCATCCCAGGGCCATTGAATGTGGCGTTTTGATAATCCACCTGATGAACTGCAGCATAAATGTTTGCTGGAAGTACCAAAAGCAAAAATATGATCAATGCCCAACCGGTACCTCTATGATATTGAGGCAGTAATAATCCGGTGGCCAATACTATTTCAAAAATTCCAGTTATATAAACAATACCTGTTTTATAAGGGAGAAAATCTGGTATCATCATGGCCATGCCCTTAGAAAAGACAAAATGCCCCAGAGCGGTAAATAATAACATGGCAGCCATGGCAATGCGGCCAGATAATGAAAATCTGTATTCTTTATATATTAGTTTTATGATGATACTTGAAAATACAAATACAGCAATTAATACAATTAAAGGTTTCATTTTACGGAAGTTTAGTGACAGATGCTTTGCGTCAAAGGTCAAAAGATTCCAAGAGTCATAAAATGAACCTAGGTTAAGAAATACGTTTTCGGATCCTGCTTAGTGCTTGAGGTGTAATGCCGATATAAGAGGCAAGATATTTTAGGGGAATATTTCTTATCAAATGGGGCTGTTCGGTAAATAATTTCAGATATCGCTCCTCGGCTGTGTCGTGAAGGAGTGAGAATTCCCGTTTGGTTTTCTTTAAGAATAGGGTTTCGCTAGCATGACGTCCTATCCTATTCCCCACGGCTGTTTGATCATAAATCGTTTGGAGATCATCGTGAGTCAATCGCCATAGAACTGTATCTGTAAGTGCCTCAACATGATAAGTAGCTGGTTCATGCGTAAGAAAAGAGTCATAAGCAGCAACAAACTCATTGGCGAAGGCAAAAGAAAATGTCAAATCATGCTGCTCTCCTGGAATATAGAACCGTATGATTCCTTCTTGGATAAAAGACAAGTAGTGCTCCACTTTTCCTGCTTCCAGAAGTAAAGATCTCTTAGGAAAAGTTTCCTTTATAAGCTTTGAAGAAAATGTCGCCCAGTCTTGATCCGAAAGTTTTGTTATTTGTTCGAAATAATGGCGGATTTGCTCCATCGTTCAGTCTCGTGTTATAAATAGGTTCCTAGTCCGATGTTAAGAAAAACCTCAGCCTTTTACAAGCCTTTTATAAGAGATGGCGTGCTTTAACACACTGGCAGCTCCATAGGCAGAGCCTAGCGGCAGATCTGAAAAGATCAATTCATGATCCTTGAGCAGATACCTCAGCATTGCTCTAAACACCTTGTTGTGAATGAACCCTCCATCATGACAGACACGAGGCCTTGGGAAGAAAAGAGGAAGATGCATCTCATAGTGGTAACTTGAACAGGTAGACAAAAAGGATTGTCCGACATAGCCCCTGAAACGATCCATATAGTGGAACGGAAACTTCCCTATAATAAAAAATTTAGCAAACGCAATATCTGATTAGCTGGCGTTAGCCTGATGATTTTCTAAATCATGTTTTCAATTTTTTCCGAAACAAGTTGAGTTATGCGGTTATTGGCTTCATGAAACAGTTTGGAAAGATCCTGCCGTAGTTCAGCTCCCGACTCTGGAGCTAAAAGTAAAGCAGCTACAAAACCACTCACAAACCCTGAAAAGGCAGCACTGGCAATCAGTACGGTGTGGTCATCTTCACGTTGTTGTTTTACTTCGCCCTTTGGTCTTAAAATATATCGGATAATGTCCGTTACGGTAACATCATGGTTGTTTGAAATCTTCATAATAATAGTTAATCGTTTTATGGGTTAGATTATAAACAACCATAATATTGGAGTGTTTGAAATTATACGTCAATTCAGCGATAAATATGAAATATGAATCTAAATGAATGTATTAATGACTTTTTTCTTTGAAGGTGTGAGCATTGTCATTAATAATGTACACTAGCCAAAACTATTGTAATGAAATTGTGTTAATAGCATATATTTTTTAGAACACATAAACTTAACTTTTAGATTATGGCTAGCGAAAAACTAAATTCCCTACAAGACCTTTTTGAGCACGAATTAAAAGATTTATACAGTGCCGAAACACAATTGATAGATGCTCTTCCTGAAATGGCCAAGGCAGCATCAAATAGTAAGCTGAAAAAATGCTTTGAAGACCATTTGAAAGAAACTGAAAAGCAGCTTGAACGTCTGCAACAAATAGCTGAGATGATGGATATCGACCCGTCTGGCGAAACTTGTGCTGCAATGAAAGGGTTGATCAAAGAGAGCAAGGATCTGATTAAAATGAAGGGAGAAGATGATGTGAAGGATGCTGGCTTGATTGCCTCAGCGCAAAGGGTAGAGCATTATGAAATCGCAGGATATGGGGCAGCACATACCTATGCGCAGCAACTTGATATGAAAGATGCGGCTAAGCTATTGAAAGAAACGCTTGACGAAGAAAAGAAAGCAGACTCAAAATTGAATAAAATAGCGTTAGAGAATGTGAACAAAAAAGCAGAAAAGGCTCAATAGGTTGTCAAAAACTATCTGTTAAGGTTGATTGCACAGGAGGGATCTTGTATGCCGTCAACCTTTATTTTTTAATGCCACCTCACCAACAATCTTCTGCGGAGATTTCCTTTCTGAGCCAGTTTCCATACTTTAGCGATATCTAAATAGTGTTAAAATATTGATATGAGCAACTCAATTGCTTTGGGAGCAGACGTGGGAGGGTCTCACATTACCACTGCGTTAGTAGATTTGGAAAATGGTGATATAATAGCCAAAAGCTATGTCCGAAGTTCGGTAAATGCTCAGGGTGATGTCGCTGGGGTGATTTCAGCGTGGAGTAGTGCGATACAATCTACCCTTGAAAAAGGAGGAGTAGAAGTAGAGAAAATAGGTATGGCTATGCCAGGGCCTTTTGATTATCACCATGGCATTTCCCTTATCCGAGGGCAAGGTAAGTATGATAGTATATATGGCCTGAATGTAAAACAGCTTTTGACGGAATCGTTGGGGGTTTCTATGAATCAGATTCGGTTAGTGAACGATGCAGCATCTTTCTTGAGCGGAGAAGTCTTAGCAGGTGCGGGGAAGGGTTATGATCATGCCATTGGGCTCACGCTGGGTACAGGTTTGGGATCGGCCACTTACCATCAACATATTGTAAAAGATGCAGATAGGTGGCATACCCCATTTAGAGAAGGCATAGCGGAAGACTACTTATCTACACGTTGGTTCGAGAGGGAGTTTGAAAATAGAACCCAGAAGCTGGTTTCAGGAGTAAAAAAACTTGCAGAAATGGCCACTACCCATGACGTGGCCAGACGATTGTTTGAGGAGTTTGGCGCTACGCTAGGGGAGTTTTTAATCCCATTCATAGATGAAGAACAACCAGAAGTAATTGTGTTGGGAGGAAATATAGTCCATGCCGACAAGTTGTTTCTTCCTGCTATAGAACAGTGTCTAATAGAAGCAGGAATCGCCACTCCTGTCAAAAGGGCTATGTTAGGTGAAACAGCAGCCCTTATAGGAGCTGCCAGTTCTTGGAAGCCTTAAATTATGATGCAACGAGTGCTATTTCTTCTTTTTTTAGCTGTTTGTCTAAAATAAATGTTCCGAATGGTACTAATGAGGCCAAAAAGGCCAAGCCCGATTTCAAAATCGACCATTGTAATGTAAAATGGACGATTGCCAGAGCATATATATACCACAGAAAGAGAACGCCATGTGCCCATCCTACCACAGTTACTGCTTTTGGCAAATCAGCAAGGTACTTAAGGGGCATTGCTATGAAGAGAAGGACTAGAAATGAAATTCCTTCTAGAATTGCTACTAATTTAAAGTGTTTTAATCTGTTTATTGCGGTTCGTTTTTCCATGGGTATTGGGTTTATTTTATTCCTCTCAACGTTGTTAGTGTAGGGCAATATGAAGCAATTGGGTATGCATGCTCAAGGTTTCTGAGCGATATCACTTTAAATCCGACATTTAAAATTGATCATTCTCTTAGCCTCGGATAAACACCCACTCCTGATCATTGGATAAGGGTTCGCTATATTCATAACCTCCCTCCTGAAAAGTTTTGAGTGTTTCAGGGGCTTCAATCTTGTTTTTTATAATAAAATCCGTCATCAGGCCTCTGGCCCTTTTAGCATAAAATGCAATGATCTTATACGCACCATCTTTATGGTCTTTGAATACAGGAGTAATGACTTTCCCTTTCAGAAGTTTCGTGTTCACCGCTTTGAAATATTCAGCTGAAGCAAGGTTGATGAGGGTTGGGTTGGGTTTGTCCATCAATGTGTTCAATTCTTTAGTAATCCTATCGCCCCAGAATTCATAAAGATCTTTCCCCCTTGGGTTGGCAAGCTTTATTTTCATTTCCAAACGGTAGGGCTGCATAAGGTCTAAAGGCTTAAGCAAACCATAGAGCCCCGAAAGAATTCTTAAGTGCTGCTGGGCAAACTCAAAATCTTCTTCTGTGTAATTGTCCACGTCAATGTCTGTATAAACGTCCCCTTTAAAAGCCAGAAGGGCTTGTTTGGCATTGTCAGGTGTAAATGGGGTTTTAAAGGATTTAAACCGGCTATAGTTAAGTTCAGCGATATTGTTGCTAACGCTCATAAGCGAAGCAATCTGCTGTGGGGATTGCTTCTTGAGCTCTTTCACTAACTTAAGGGACTCTTTTAGAAAGGCCGGTTCAGAGAAAATATTGGTTGCGTTATGCGCAGAGAAATCCTGTGTTTTTGCAGGAGAAATGATAATGGTCATTGCAGGTCAGGAATTTGAGATGTTAGACATATCTCTGGCAAAACTACCACGAATTTTTCAAACTGGTGCTAGTCTTTACTTTTCCTCTTTCATTCATCCTCTGTTTTGGCATCAGGAGTAAAGATAACCATCTATTCTATCATGCAATAATTCACTTAATTCCGTCTCCTTTTGAGTAATGGCCGAGTCTAATTGTGCTATTTGTTCGTTTAATTCTTTGGTTTTAATCTTCATCAAATCATCTACTCTTTGCGCTATCGCTTCTTTTTTTGCAATTTCAATATCCTCCTTAAATATAATCTGATCTATAATTACTGCTCCAATTATAGCCATGATAAAAGCAATCCCATACCTGAACCTAAACAAGTATTTATTAGGATTAAAAGAAAGAATAATCTGCCTTTCTATCTGGATTATTATCACAACAAATATTATTGCTCCGATAATAGAACCTATTTCGCCGAGTTTCAAATATCGCTCCGAGAAAGTATATCCAACGAAAGCCCATAAGATACCAATGATCAGCATGGCAGAAGTATATCGTTTAACTGTTTTAGCTGCCACTTCACTACAATTTTTAATGAGGTTATAATTATAACCTATTAAAAAGCAGCCAAATCTAATCCACAAGTTTCTCATATGTCAAATTTTGAAATGATGTTGTGATATGTAATTGCTGCTAATCCATTGTTGAACCCTTTGGTATAACTCAATATTATGCTTTGAGCCAATCCTTCACCTTTGTCCATTTCCGATTTTATTTTTTCAATCTCGTTCAAATGGAGTGTTGCAGTGTCAAACTTTACTTTTAATTCCTCTACGAGTTCTATCATCCCTCTTCCCTCTCGCGTTTTAATATGAAACTGGATTTCTTTTATCAAATCTTTGTAAAATACTTTCTGTTTCTCCAGTATTCTGGCTAATTCACTTTTGATTTCCTGAATGTTATTATAGAGGTTAGAACTAT
>SMEH01000566.1_pt1 | contig 10675 bp, 9 predicted proteins | sample 2456361 | NCBI WGS metagenome assembly SMEH01 (sample SAMN10132587, study PRJNA489261) | soil metagenome | isolation source: day1 control-loamy sand soil ammended | place: USA | reverse complement strand
CATTGAGGATGCGCTGCGCCTGGGAAGAGGGATGACTTACAAAAATGCGGCTGCCGGCTTAAATCTCGGCGGCGGAAAAACGGTGATCATCGGCGATCCGAGAAAAGACAAAAACGAAGCCATGTTCCGTGCCTTGGGACGCTTTATTCAAGGTTTGAACGGACGGTACATCACGGCGGAAGATGTGGGAACCACCGTGGAAGACATGGATATCATTCATGAGGAAACCCGTTACGTGACAGGCGTGTCGCCCGCTTTCGGTTCCAGCGGCAACCCTTCACCGGTGACCGCTTACGGCGTATACCGTGGAATGAAAGCGGCTGCAAAAGAAGCTTTCGGCGATGACTCACTCGAAGGCAAAGTGGTGGCTGTTCAAGGAGTGGGACATGTTGCTTACGAATTATGTAAGCACTTGCATAATGAAGGGGCCAAATTGATTGTGACCGACATCAACAAAGAAAATGCAGACCGTGCCGTGCAAGAATTTGGTGCCGAATTTGTTCATCCGGACAAAATCTATGATGTGGAATGCGACATTTTTGCTCCTTGTGCGCTCGGGGCGATCATTAATGACGAAACCATTGAACGCTTGAAATGCAAAGTGGTGGCCGGTTCGGCAAACAATCAGCTGAAAGAAGAGCGCCATGGAAAAATGCTTGAAGAAAAAGGAATCGTCTATGCGCCGGATTATGTGATCAATGCCGGAGGCGTGATCAATGTCGCCGACGAATTGTTGGGTTACAACCGTGAGCGTGCGATGAAAAAAGTGGAAGGCATTTACGACAATATCCTGAAAGTGTTTGAGATTGCAAAACGGGATGGCATTCCGAGTTATCTCGCAGCAGACCGCATGGCGGAAGAACGGATTGAAATGATGCGCAAAACAAGAAGCACATTTTTGCAAGATCAACGCAACCTGATCAATTTTAACAACAAATAAGGGATGGAAAATTGCAGGCAGATTAGAATGGAGTGTTGAAGGTGGAGCCGATTCGGGTTCTGGCAATTAACCCTGGATCAACTTCGACGAAAATCGGTGTGTTTGCGGACGAAAAACCGATTTTGGAAGAAACATTGCGCCATGATCCAAATGAAATAGCAAAGTTTAAAGACATGTTTGACCAATATCCGTTTCGCAAACAGGTGATTCTGGACACCTTGGATCGCGAAGGGATCAACTTGAACAAACTGGACGCCGTGGTCGCACGCGGAGGGTTGTTGAGACCGATTCCGGGCGGAACTTACAAAGTGAATGAAGAAATGATTGCTGATCTGCGTTCAGCGGAATATGGCACGCATGCTTCCAACCTGGGTGCCATCATTGCCCAAGAAATTGCGGATCAATTGAATATTCCGGCATTCATCGTGGACCCGGTGGTGGTGGATGAATTGCAACCGGTTGCACGGATTTCCGGGATTCCTGAAATTAAGCGGAGAAGCATTTTCCATGCTTTGAACCAAAAAGCAGTGGCCCGGCGCGTTGCCCAAAAATTGGGGATGACCTATGAAAAAAGCCGTTTCATAGTTGTGCATATGGGAGGCGGCATCACCGTGGGCGCGCATCTGGAAGGCCGGGTGATTGATGTCAACAACGGATTGAACGGAGAAGGACCGTTTTCGCCCGAACGTGCGGGGACGGTGCCGGTTGGCGATTTGATTTCACTCTGTTTTTCCGGCAAATACTTTGCCAGTGAAATTATGCGCATGGTTGTCGGGAAAGGCGGACTCATGGGTTATCTGGGAACGACGGATGCCCGCGAAGTAGAAAAGATGATTGAAAACGGGGATGAAAAGGCAGCTTTGATTTATGAAGCGATGGCTTATCAAGTGTCCAAAGAAATCGGAGCTTATTCCACGGTGTTAAACGGACAAGTGGATGCCATCATTTTGACGGGCGGTCTGGCCTACGGGAAATCTTTCACCAAAATGATCCAAGATCGTGTGGATTGGATTGCCCCTGTGCATGTGGTCCCTGGAGAAAATGAATTGCAAGCATTGGTCGAAGGAACGTTGCGTGTGGTTCGCGGCGAAGAAGAGGCCAAGCATTATCCACCGATAGAAAAAGGAGTCGAGGTAGTCCATGGCTGAGAACTATGATCTCGTCGTATTGGGGGCCGGGCCCGGCGGTTATGTCGCCGCCGCCCGTGCCGCCCAACTGGGAATGAAAGTGGCTGTTGTCGAAAAGGAACGCTTGGGAGGCGTCTGCTTAAATAAAGGATGCATCCCGACCAAAACTTTGTTGAGAAGCGCTGAGCTTTACCAAAATATGAAAAACAGCGAAGAATTTGGAATCGCCGTCGGGGATGTCAATCTGGAATTTGACCGGGTGCAAAAAAGAAAACAAAAAGTGGTCGATACCTTGCATAAAGGAGTCGAGGGACTTCTCAAGAAAAATAAAGTGGATGTTTATTACGGAACCGGCCGCATTTTGGGCCCGTCCATTTTCTCGCCGATGCCCGGAACCATTTCCGTTGAGCACGCGGACAGCAGTGAAGAACCGACGATGCTGGTTCCCAAAAACGTGTTGATTGCAACGGGTTCCAGGCCCAGAACATTGCCGGGGCTTGAAGTCGACGGTCAATTTGTCATGAACTCGGATCATGCCTTGCAAATGGAAGAGCTTCCGAAATCCATGATTATCATCGGAGGCGGCGTTATCGGTGTTGAGTGGGCTTCCATGCTCAGCGACTTTGGTGTGGATGTCACCATTGTGGAGTATATGGACCGGATTTTGCCTTTGGAAGATGAGGATGTCAGTAAGGAGATGGCCCGTCTTTTGAAGAAGAGAAAAGTAAAAATCCTGACCGGTGCCAAAGTGCTGCCGGAAACTGTCACTGCTCAGGGTGGAAAAGTGACCATGCAGGTGGAAAAAGGCGGGGAAGTGACAACACTGGAGGCCGACCGCACCCTTGTATCCGTCGGGCGTGAAGCCAACATCGATGACATTGGCTTGCAAAACACCTCGATCAAAGTGGAAAAAGGTGTGATTCAAGTCAATGAATTCATGCAGACGGAAGAAAGCCACATTTACGCCATCGGTGATGTCATCGGCGGATATCAATTGGCTCATGTGGCTTCGCATGAAGGAATTTTGGCAGTGGAACACATGGCCGGCAAAGAAGTTTATCCGATTGATCCGCTCACCATTCCGCGATGCACATACAGCCGTCCGGAAGTGGGAAGCATCGGTTTGACAGAGGCGCAGGCCAAAGAGAAAGGCTATGAAGTCAAAGTCGGCAAGTTTCCGTTCCGGGCCGTCGGAAAATCATTGGTATTCGGAGAAATGGACGGATTCATAAAAATCATTTCTGACAAGAAAACCGATGACTTGCTGGGTGTGCATATCATCGGTCCCCATGCAACCGATATGATTTCGGAAGCCGGGTTGGCGAAAGTATTGGATGCAACGGCTTGGGAAATTGCCCATACCATTCACCCGCATCCGACATTATCCGAGGTTTATGCCGAAGCAGCGATGGCTGTCGACGGAAAACCGATCCATGGTTAACGAAAGGGGCGTTTTTTGATGAGCGAATTGAACCATCGGGAATTGGGATTAAGCGATGACCAAGTGTTGGATATGTACCGTTACATGCTTTTGGCGCGCAAAGTGGATGAGCGCATGTGGCTTTTGAATCGGGCCGGTAAAATTCCCTTCGTGATCTCTTGTCAAGGTCAGGAAGCCATCCAGGTGGGGGCTACGTTTGCATTGGATCGCGAAAAAGACTGGCTCTGCCCTTATTACCGTGATTTGGGCATGATGCTGGTATTTGGGCAAACCGCCAGAGACCAAATGCTGTCTGCCTTTGCCAAAGCAGAAGATCCAAACAGCGGCGGACGCCAGATGCCCGGACACTATGGAGATCACCGTTTCCGCATTTTAACCGGTTCCAGCCCTGTGACGACCCAGGTGCTTCATGCGGTGGGAATCGCTTATGCCGGTAAACTGGAAAACAAAGATCATGTGGTACTCACCACTTGCGGGGAAGGTTCCAGCAACCAGGGGGATTGGCATGAGGCATGCAACTTTGCGGGGGTTCATAAACTGCCTGTGATCTTTATGGTGGAAAACAATAAATATGCCATTTCCGTGCCGCTCTCCAAGCAAGTGGCCGGGGGCGAAGTATGGAAACGGGCAGAGGGATACGGATTCCCCGGCATCAAAGTCGACGGAAACAATCCACTTGAAGTTTACAAAGCGGTCAAAGAAGCAGCCGAACGTGGCCGGAAGGGAGAAGGTCCGACCTTGATCGAAGCCGTTTCCTACCGTTTGGTTCCGCACTCCAGTGATGATGATGACCGTACTTACCGGGCACGGGAAGAAGTGGAAGAAGCAAAGAAAAAAGACTCATTGGTCGTCTTTAAAAATTACTTGATGGATCAAGGTGTGTTGACCGAGGAGAAAGAAAAAGAAATTCAGGATCAAATCGCCAAAGAAGTCAATGATGCCACGGATTATGCGGAAAAAGCACCTTATCCGGAACCTGAAACCATTCATGATCATGTATATGCCTAATCGAGCAGGAGGGAATGAATATGCCGGTCATTTCATATATTGATGCGGTGACACAAGCACTGAAGGAAGAAATGGAACGTGATTCACGTGTTTTCGTGCTTGGAGAAGATGTGGGGGTGCGCGGCGGTGTTTTCCGGGCAACCGACGGCCTGTATGAACAGTTTGGGCCGGACCGGGTGCTGGATACACCCCTGACGGAATCTGCGATTGTCGGAGTCGGTATTGGTGCAGCGGCTTACGGGATGCGTCCGGTGGCTGAAATCCAATTTGCTGATTTCATCATGCCGGCGTATAACCAAATTGTCAGTGAAGCGGCACGGATTCGTTATCGCTCCAACGGCACCTGGCATGTGCCCATGGTGATTCGTGCACCGTACGGCGGAGGCGTTCACGGAGCGTTGTACCATTCACAAAGCGTGGAAAAGCTGTTCACCGGTGTTCCCGGATTGAAAATTGTGATGCCATCCACTCCTTATGATGTCAAAGGATTATTAAAATCGGCGATCCGCGATGACGACCCGGTGTTGTTCTTTGAGCACAAACGTTGTTATCGGTTGATTAAAGGAGAAGTTCCGGAAGAGGATTATACCGTTCCGATCGGAAAGGCGGAAGTGAAGCGGGAAGGATCCGACGTCACCGTGATTACCTACGGTCTGATGGTTCACTACGCTTTGCAGGCTGCTGAAAAATTGGAAAAAGAAGAAGGAATCAGCACCCATGTGCTGGATTTGCGCACATTGGTACCGCTGGATAAAGAAGCGGTTCTCGATGCAGTGAAAAAGACGGGAAAAGTGATCGTGATTCATGAGGATAATAAAACAGGAGGATTTGCCGGGGAAGTTTCTGCGGTCATTGCCGAAGAAGCCTTGTTTGAATTGGATGCCCCCATCAAACGTCTTTGCGGTCCGGATGTACCTGCCATGCCGTACAGCCCGCCGCTTGAAAAAGAGTTTATGTTGAATCCGGAAAAAATCGCAAATGCCATTCGCGAATTAGCAGAATTCTAACCAGATGAGGAGGTTCTTCCCAAAATGGCGACCGATATTTTAATGCCTCAGCTCGGGGAAAGTGTAACCGAAGGCACCATTGCAAAATGGCTGAAAAAACCAGGAGATCCTGTAGCCAAATATGAACCGATTTGTGAAGTGTCCACAGACAAAGTGAATGCCGAAGTTCCGTCAACTTATGAAGGAAAAATGGCGGAAATCATTGCTGAAGAAGGCGAAACCGTTGAAGTCGGGCAACTCATTTGCCGCATCGAAGTGGCAGGAGAAGAAGGCGGAACAGAAGAACCGGCAAAAGAAGAAGCTTCCGCTCCCGCCCGGGAAGAAGCAAAAGCACCGGAACAAAAACCGGCCGCACAAAAAGATGATTCCAACAAACACCGTTATTCTCCGGCCGTCATGCGCCTGGCTCAGGAAAATAACATCGATTTGACGCAATTGACCGGAACCGGAAAAGGGGGACGGATCACCCGGAAAGATGTACTCAAAGCGATTGAAGAAGGTACCGGTCGGGCCGCTGCTCCGGCTCAACCGTCTCACACGGCGGCTGCGGAAAAAGCGGCCGAACCCAAAGCCGCGGCAGACAAACCCGCTGCCAAACCGGGATCCGGTTCCGGCATTGTACTGGAAAATGGCGACACCGAGATTCCTGTGTCCAGCGTGCGCCGTACCATTGCCAACCGCATGGTGCAAAGCAAGCATGAAGCTCCCCATGCCTGGACCATGATGGAAGTGGATGTAACGGGACTTGTGGAATTGCGCAACCGTATCAAACATGACTTCCAAAAACGCGAAGGGGTCAAGTTGACCTTTATGCCTTTCTTCATCAAGGCGGTTGTGGATGCGCTCAAAGAGTATCCGATCCTCAATTCGGTTTGGGCGGACGACAAAATCATCTTGAAGAAACGCATCAATATTTCGATGGCCACGGCCACCGATGATGCCTTGTATGTACCGGTGATCCATGATGCGGATGAAAAAAGCATTTTGGGACTGGCTAAAGCCGTGCAGAACTTGGCCGAAAAAACACGGAATGGAAAATTGGAACTGGCCGACATGCAGGGCGGAACGTTTACGGTGAACAATACCGGTTCTTTCGGTTCGATCCAATCGCAACCCATCATCAATGCGCCGCAGGCAGCCATCCTGTCCTTTGAAGCAATCGTGAAGCGACCGGTGATCTATAACAACATGATTGCCGTCCGGGACATGATGAACATTTGCTTGTCCCTCGACCATCGGATTCTCGACGGCCTGGTGGCAGGACGTTTCTTGAATCGCGTCAAAGAACGCTTGGAATCCTATGGCCCCGACACGCAAATTTGACGTTGACCAAAAAAGGCACCCATTTTCGGGTGCCTTTTTTTGATGGAACAAAAAAACAAGGTTCTCACCAGGGCCGATGAAAACCTTGTTACCGCTTTTATTGGAGTCCGATAAAGAAATCATACAAAGCAAGCAATGTCACTCCGACGACTCCCAATGTAAAGATGCCACCGATCACAAAACCGGGTTTGTTCCCGGTTTTTTTGTTGTACCATGCTCCGCGTACGGCAAGAATACTGATGATGACCAAAAGCGGTACCATAAAGTAATCCATCGTCATTCCACCTACTTTCTCAAACTCCAGTCGTTTTCAGTATAAACCTGTGAATGATTCATTAACCGTTATTATATGGAAATCAGAATAAAACATACCGGTGCAAGTGGAAGTTGCAACCAGCGTAACAATGAAGTAAACCATGGCTTGAACCCAGGCCGATTGTAAAATAATTTACCTCAGGTTACATTGTAACCAACATTGTCACCAATGTCCATGTTCTTTCCGATCGTAAAAAATCATTCAAAGATGATAAATATTTGTTATATTAAGAAGTGAAAGCGTTTTATCATATCTTGAGAGGAGACTGTCAATAATGAATAAATCATCCGAGCAAGAAAAATTGAAAATTTGGGAAGAAAAAACCAATCGGCTCCTCCAAAAAACGCCGGAAAGAAAAGAGACGTTTCATACATCTTCGGAGATTGAAGTGAAACGCCTCTATACAGAAGCGGATGTACCGGAAAACCCGGGATTGCCGGGAGAGTATCCTTATACACGCGGGATTTATCCCTCCATGTATCGCAGCCGGCTTTGGACTATGCGGCAATATGCCGGTTTCGGATCAGCCGGGGAAACCAACAAACGGTTTCGTTATCTGTTGGAACAGGGACAAACCGGACTCAGTGTCGCTTTCGACCTTCCCACCCAGATTGGCTATGATTCGGATGATGCCATGTCGCAGGGGGAAGTGGGGAAAGTCGGGGTGGCCATTGACTCCCTGAAAGACATGGAAAGGTTGTTTGCAGGCATCCCGTTGGATCAGGTCAGCACTTCCATGACCATCAATGCACCGGCCAGTGTGTTGCTGGCGATGTATATTGCCGTTGCGGAAAAACAAGGAGTGCCTTCCGAAAAACTGAGAGGAACCATTCAAAATGATATTTTGAAAGAATATATTGCCCGTGGAACTTATATCTTCCCACCGAAGCCGTCCATGCGCTTGATTACGGATGTGTTCCGGTATTGTGCGGAACATGTTCCCAAATGGAACACCATCAGCATCAGCGGATACCACATACGGGAGGCCGGTTCCACCGCGGTTCAGGAGATCGCATTCACTTTGTCCGACGGCATCGCTTATGTGGAAGCCGCACTGGAAGCGGGTTTGGAAGTGGATCGGTTTGCACCCCGTTTGTCCTTTTTTTTCAATGCGCATAACCACTTTTTTGAGGAAATCGCCAAATTCCGTGCAGCCCGGCGCATTTGGGCCAAAATCATGAAAGAGCGTTTCAACGCGTCGAACGAGCGCTCGTTACAATTGCGTTTCCATACGCAAACAGGGGGATCCACGCTGACGGCCCAACAACCGGACAACAACATCGTGCGGGTGACCTTGCAAGCTTTGGCGGCGGTTTTGGGCGGAACTCAAAGTTTACACACCAACTCCCGGGATGAAGCATTGGCCCTGCCCACGGAAGAGTCGGCAAGAATTGCCTTGCGGACGCAGCAGATCATTGCGCATGAAAGCGGTGTTGCCGATACGGTTGATCCGCTCGGAGGATCGTATTATATCGAAGCGTTAACTGACCAAATCGAAAAAGAAGCCTGGCGCTATATTGAAAAAATTGACGAAATGGGCGGGGCGGTCCGCGCCGTGGAGGAAGGGTACATGCAGCAAGAAATCCATCGGGCTGCGCTGGCCATCCAAAGAGAAATCGAATCCGGCAAACAAGTGGTGGTTGGTGTGAACCGTTACCGTTTGGAACAAGAGACCGAACCGCAATTGTTGCGGGTGGATCCGGCCATTGCCAAACAACAAGTGGAACAATTAAGGGAATTGAAAGCCAACCGGAACGCAACGGAAGTGGAGGAAAAGTTAAAGCGCTTGAAAAAAGCGGCGCAAGGGACGGAAAACCTGATGCCTCATATTCTGAATGCCGTCAAAGCTTATTGTACGATCGGCGAGATTTGTCAAGTGTTACGGGAAGTTTTTGGTGAATATCGAGCGGGATAAAAAGGGGGAAATCGAAATGAAACGGACGATCCGTGTGTTGATCGCAAAACCCGGGTTAGACGGCCATGACCGGGGGGCGCTTATTATTGCACAAGCGTTGAGAGACGAAGGGATGGAAGTGATTTATACCGGTTTGCGCCAAACGCCGGAGCAGATTGTTGCCCAAGCGATTCAAGAAGATGTGGATGTGGTCGGCTTGTCTTGTTTGTCGGGGGCTCATAATGAATTGTTTCCCGAAGTGGTGCGCCTGTTAAAAGAACAAGGCGCTGAAGATATTCCGGTGATTGCAGGCGGGGTGATCCCGCAAAAAGATGTGGAGTTTTTGAAACAGCAAGGCATTGCCGAAGTGTTTACGCCGGGAACCCCGACGAAACAGACGGCTGATTATATACGGAATTTGGTTGCCGGAAAGGAGCGTCAGCAGCATGAATGAGGGAAAACCCAAAAAAATCAGCCACATCGGAATTGCCGTTCGCAGTCTTAAGGAAGCCGTTCCTTTGTACCGGGATGTTTTCGGGTTGGAATACGAAGGGGAAGAAGTGGTGGACAGCGAGCAGGTTCGCGTGGCTTTTTTTAAGATCGGAGAAAGTAGGATTGAATTATTGGAACCATTGTCTGAGAACAGTGCGATTTGCAAATATTTGCAAAAGAAAGGGGAAGGGATTCATCACATCGCCCTGGAGGTCAGTGATTTAAAGCAGCGGCTGTCGGAATTAAAAGAGAAAGGGATCCGGTTGATTTATGAACAGCCGAAACCCGGAGCCCATCAAATGAATATCTCTTTTTTGCATCCGAAAGTAACTGGCGGTGTATTATACGAGCTTTGTGAACCTCGTGAAAGAGAGGAGTAAATCACCATGAATATGTACCAAAAGATTGACCAGCTTTATGAAAAGCGCCGCAAAGCTGAAATGGGCGGCGGGGAAAAAAGGATCCGGGCCCAACATGACAAGGGGAAATTAACGGCCCGCGAACGGATTGATTTGCTGCTGGATGATGACAGTTTTGTCGAGTTGAACACGTTTGTGGAACATCGGGCGGTGCATTTCGGCATGGATCAAAAAGAAGCTCCGGGGGAGGGGGTGGTGACCGGTTACGGAAAAATCCACGGCCGGGACGTTTATGTCTTTGCCCAGGATTTCACCGTGTTTGGCGGGGCATTGGGCGAAATGCATGCACTTAAAATTGCCCGCTTGATGGATTTGGCCGCCAAAAACGGGGCTCCGGTCATCGGCTTGAATGACTCGGGAGGGGCACGGATTCAAGAAGGCGTGGTTTCGCTGGATGGATACGGCCATATTTTTTATCGCAATTCCATTTACTCCGGAGTGATTCCCCAGATTTCGGTCATTATGGGTCCTTGCGCCGGAGGGGCCGTGTACTCGCCGGCCATCACTGATTTTGTCTTTATGGTGGAAAAAACCAGCCAAATGTTTATCACCGGACCAAAAGTGATTGAAGCCGTCACCAGAGAAAAAATCAGTTCGGAAGCACTGGGCGGGGCAAAAGTGCATGCCGGTGTGAGCGGAAATGCCCATTTTACCGCGCCGAGCGAGCCGGAGGTTTTGGAGCAGGTCCGGCGCCTCATGCAGTTTCTC
>SMEH01000558.1_pt1 | contig 10735 bp, 10 predicted proteins | sample 2456361 | NCBI WGS metagenome assembly SMEH01 (sample SAMN10132587, study PRJNA489261) | soil metagenome | isolation source: day1 control-loamy sand soil ammended | place: USA | reverse complement strand
GTCCCTGGCTATGGAAATAGAAATTGATGGTATCCAGCCTGAAACCGTCGACGCCCCGGTCGAGCCAGAACCGCGTGACGTCGAGCAATGCGTCCTGGACTTCCGGATTGTGGAAATTGAGGTCCGGCTGCTGGGCCAGGAAGTTGTGCAGATAATATTGCCGGCGTGTCGTGTCCCATTCCCAGGCCGGCCCGCCAAAGATCGACAGCCAGTTGTTGGGCGGCGTGCCGTCCGGCTTCGGGTCCGCCCAGACATACCAGTCGGCTTTCGGATTTGTGTGGCTGGAGCGGCTTTCCTTGAACCAGGGATGCTGGTCCGATGTGTGCGACAGAACCTCGTCGATCATGACCTTGAGACCGAGCCGATGCGCCTCGGCCACCAGCGCGTCGAAATCGGCCAGCGTGCCGAACATGGGGTCGACATCGCAATAGTCGGTGACGTCGTAGCCAAAATCCTTCATCGGAGACTTGAAGAAGGGGGAAATCCAGATGGCGTCCACGCCGAGGTCGGCGACATAGGGCAGACGAGCGGTTATGCCCCTGAGGTCGCCTATCCCATCGCCATTCGTGTCCTGGAAGGAGCGCGGATAGATCTGGTAGATCACCGCCCCGCGCCACCAGTCGCGGTCGGGCGCCTGCATGGGAACCTGGGCTTTTGGCAAGGCGCTCTCCATAATTCACCCTCCTTTAGCCGAGCCGGCCAGCAGGCCGCGCACAAAATATGCCTGCAACGAGAAGAAGAAGACCGGCGGCACGATGATGAAGGCAAAGGCCGAAGTCGTCGAAGTTTCCCGCTCGCCGCCGCACTGATTCGTCAATTCATCGAGGCTTGCCGTCAGGCCGGTCTGGTTCGCGCCGATGCCGAGGAAACCATCGCCGCCCGCGGATAGTTCCACACTCAAAGAAACTGGGAAGGCCTCGAAGGAATTTTTTCTGCCCCTGACAGGCCGGCACTATGGCGGCGGTCCTGCACGCCTGGCATTCAACCCCTTTTCCGCAGCCAGTTCGCCAGCGCAACAGCGTTATTGTATGTCTGGTTCTGCGCAGCGTAGAGAAGAGTCACCCTTCCCTTTGCCGCAAGCTGTTTCAGCTGCCCGACGGCCTCCGCCCTGCCCCTCAGTTCGTCATGGTAGTGCCGCTGGAATTCCTCCCAGAGTTCCGGTTCATGCCGGAACCGCTTGCGCAGATCATCGCTCGGCGCGATCTCCCTCAGCCAGAGATCAAGCTTCGCCTTCTCCTTGGTCAGGCCCCGCGGCCAAAGCCGGTCGACAAGGACGCGCGTGCCGTCCGATGGGTCCGGCGGATCGTACACGCGCTTTACCTGAAGGTCCGTCATGATCAGGCCCATTCGCCCTTGCGCATGACCGGCACCGTGGAGCCGTCCTTCCGGATGCCGTCCACGTCCACCTCGCCGGAGCCGATCATCCAGTCGATGTGGATGAAGCTCTTGTTGCCGCCCCGCGCGGTGATCTCTTCCTCGGTCAAGTTCGCGCCGTCGACAAAGCATTTGGCGTAGCACTGGCCGAGAGCGATGTGGCAGGAGGCGTTCTCGTCGAACAGAGTATTGTAGAACAGAATACCGCTGCGCGAGATCGGCGAGGAGTTCGGCACCAGCGCAACCTCGCCCAGACGGCGTGCGCCCTCATCGGTATCCAGCACTTTTTCCAGCACATCCCTTCCCTTGGATGCGCTGGCCTCCACAATGCGTCCCTCTTCGAAGCGCACCGAAATATCGTCGATCAGAGTGCCCTGGTAGGAAAGCGGCTTGGTGCTGCGCACATGGCCGGAGACGCGCCGCGCATGAGGCGTGGTGAAAACTTCCTCGGTGGGTATGTTCGGATTGCAGGTCACGCCATTCCTGGCCACAGAAGCTCCGCCCATCCATTCATGGCCGTCCGCAAGCCCGACGGTGAGGTCGGTTCCCGGCCCGGTGAAACGCAGCGCATGGAAACCGTGCCCGTTGAGCCATTGCGTGCGCTCGCGCAGGGCCGCATTGTGCGCCTTCCACGCGCCGATCGGATCGTCGCCATCGGCGCGGCTGGCCGCGAAGATCGCATCCGCCAGCTTCGCCACCGCAACGTCGTCGCTCTCGTTTGGAAACACCTGCCTGGCCCATGCGAGCTCCGGATAGGCAACGATCGTCCAGTTTATGTCGAAACCGGTGATCTTCTCCATGGCCGGCTTGGAGGCGATGGAAACAGCCTTGTTGGCGCGGGCAACCCGTGCCGGGTCCTGGCCAGACAGGAGCGAGGGGTCTTCGCCACGGACCGCCAGCCGCGCGGCGCCTTCGGAATAGGCTTTCGCCATGCCTTCATACAACCAGCCGGCGGCGCGGTCGAAGCCGGCATCCTGGCCGTGGCGGAACCGAGCCAGCGTGATCTCGTCGTCGGTGAAGATCGGCGTCACCAGGCCTGCACCCGCCCTGTAGGCGTGTTCGACGATCTTCCTGGTAAGCGGCAGGGCGGCAATGGAGGAAGTCAGCACAAGGTCCTGACCGGGCTGCAACTGAAGCCCGACCTTGATCGCTATCTCGGCCAGACGGTCCAGCTTCACAGGGTCGACGAGAGCGGAGAAATCGCGCTGATGAGTTGTCATTGGCAGGTGCCTGTTTGTGCTCGTGAGAAACAAATCCGATAGGCTTACATAAACCCGCGCCCTTGCGCTTTCCATCCTTGGCCCAATGCAAAGCGGTTTGTTCGCAGGTGCGGCATACATATTGTGCGCGGCGATGGACGCTCCCGCCAATCCGCTCCGCTTCGCATTTGCCGGCATGCTCGCAATGGCTGCCGCCATGGGCATCGGCCGCTTCGTCTATACACCCATACTACCCGGCATGATGGAAGCGCTGCATATCTCGGCCTCCGATGCGGGCCTGATCGCATCGGCCAACTATCTGGGCTACCTCGCAGGCGCTTTCGTAGCCGCAGGGGGCTGGGCCCATGGTCACGAGCGGAAGCTGATGCTGGGCGCCCTTGCGATCAGCACCGTGCTTGGCGCCGCGATGGGATTGACCAGCGATCTCGCCACCTTCATCGTCATCCGCTTCGTGGCAGGCGTGGCCAGCGCCTTCGTCATGGTTTTCCTCGCCTCGATCGTCTTCAGCCATCTCACCGCCGCCACCCTGGAGGACTTGCAGGCGCTCCATTTCGGCGGAGTCGGCCTTGGCATCGCCATCTCCTCGGCGTTGATGACAATCCTGGTGAGCATGAACGCCGAATGGCAGGCGGGCTGGTTCTGGTCAGCTGCCCTGTCGGCTCTCGCCCTGGCGGCCGTGGCGCGAATGATCGACCGAGGCCCGCTTCCCAACGGCGTGCCAGGACGCGAACCCCGCCTGCCGAGAAGCCGCGCCTTGATGAAGATGATCGTCGCCTATGGGCTGTTCGGCTTTGGTTATGTGGTGACAGCCACATTCCTTGTCGCGATCGTGCGGCAGGGTGGCGCCGGGCGCGTGTTCGAGACGGCAGTCTGGATGGCAGCCGGCCTGGCGGCCTTTCCGTCAGTGTGGCTATGGCAATGGATCGCCGGCAAGATCGGCATATATGGTGCCTATGCGGCCGGCTGCCTGACCGAAGCCCTTGGCGTCGCCGCCAGCGTGGCGATGGGCGGTCATGCCGGGCCGCTCGTCGCCGGCGTGTTGCTCGGCGGCACCTTCATCGCCGTTACCGCACTCGGCCTGCAAAAGGGAAGGCAACTGGCGCCGCTGGCGCCACGGCGGGTATTTGCACTCATGACCGCATCCTTCGGCGTCGGCCAGATTGTCGGACCGATCGTTGCCGGAGTGATGGCGGAGCACTCCGGCTCCTTCTTCCTCCCATCCATTCTGGCAGCAATGATGCTCCTGGCCTCAGGCGCCCTGGCCTGGTCGGCACGCATGGACCGCTGACCGCAAGGCGCGCGAAAAACGGCAGTGCAGCACCTTTGGTAACGTCGATTGTGTGCCGACCATTTCTTTGCCGCAAAATCTGTGACTTTATGCGCGCGAATCGCCGCGTCCGCGACAAAGGAATTGCCGAGTGTTTGTTTCCTTTTTTCCGAAGCCGAAGCTGTTCTTCCTCAGCGCAGCCGGCTGGTCGCTCCTGCTCATCCTGCTGTGGTTCTTCGGCGGCGCTGAATTCGGAGCCCTGATCGGCCTGCCTCAGGACCCTCCCGGGACGCCGCCGATCATCGGCATCACGGTCTTTCTCTCCAAGCCGTTCCTGTGGTTCTATATCTATTTTGTCTTGGGTGTGGCGACCTTCTATGGCTTCTGGCGCTGGTACGCCCCGCATCCGTGGCAGAACTGGTCGATCCTCGTCAGCGCGCTTATCCTTTTCCTGATCTATTTCAACGTTCAGGTCAGCGTGGCGGTAAACAACTGGTACGGGCCCTTCTTCGACTATGTGCAGGGCTTGATGGCGGGCACGACTGAATCGACAGCCGGCGAATTCTACCGCGGCGCTGCCAGCTTTGCCTGGCTTGCCCTGGTCGGAATGAATGTTTCGGTGGTCAATGCCTTCATCGTCAGTCACTGGATCTTCCGCTGGCGCACGGCGATGAACGACTATTTCATGGCCTACTGGCCCCGCCTTCGCCACATCGAAGGCGCCTCGCAGCGCGTACAGGAGGACACGATGCGGTTCTCCCAGATCATGGAGGACCTTGGCTCTTCCTTCGTCCAGGCCATCATGACGTTGATCGCTTTCCTGCCGGTCATGATCCAGCTACAGCAGCACATCACCGAACTGCCTATCATCGGCGCGGTTCCACAGCCTCTCGTGATCGCCGCCCTGGCCTGGTGCCTGTTCGGCACGCTTTCGGTGATGCTGGCTGGCATCAAGCTGCCGGGCCTGCAATTCCGCAATCAGCGCGTCGAAGCGGCATATCGCAAGGAACTCGTCTATGGCGAGGACCATGACGACCGCGCCCAGCCGGAAACGACCGCCGAGCTTTTCGACAAGGTGCGCGAGAACTACTTTCGGCTCTACTTCCACTACATCTATTTCAATGTCGTCCGTTACACCTACCTCCAGGCCGACAATATCTTCTCCTTCATCATCCTCGGGCCTTCGCTGGTGGCGCACAAGATCACCTTCGGCGCGCTCAATCAAATTTCCAATGCCTTCGGCCGGGTAACCAATTCGCTGCAATTCCTGCTGAACTCGTGGTCGACCATCGTCGAGCTGCAATCGGTCCACAAGCGCCTGCGGGCCTTCGAGGCCACACTGGAGGGCGCACCGCTGCCCGAAATCGACCGTCGCTACCTGGAGCAGAAAGGCAAAACCTTGCCGGCCGGCTGAGGGACTTCCCGGCTTTTTTGACCGCGCCCCTTCCCTGTCCGCAAATTTCCGCTAAAACGCGGGCTCACCAGGGGCGCGGCGGCAGGAACGGTTATCAATGTCGGACGACAGCTTTATCCGCGAGGTAAACGAGGAATACCGGAAAGAACGGGCCCGCCTGCTATGGGAGCGTTATGGCTTTCTGGTGATCGGCGTCGCGACCGCGATTGTCCTCGGCACTGCCGCCTTTGTGGGATACCGCTACTGGGTAGAAAGCAGAGCGAACGCCTCAGGCGATGCTTTCCTGGCGGCCCTGCAACTTGCCAATGAGGGGAAGACCGACGAGGCAATCGCTGCCTTCGGCAAGCTTGAGGAAGAAGGATATGGCGCCTATCCCGTGCTGGCGAGGATGCGCGCGGCGACCGTAAAGGCCGACGAGGGCGACTTCGACGGCGCCATCAAGGAGTTCGACGCCGTGGCAGCCGATAAAGGCATTGCCACCGCCATCCGCGACATGGCGCGTCTGCGCGCCGCGCTGCTTCTCGTCGATCATGGCACCTATGCGGACGTGTCATCCCGGGTCGAGCCGCTGACTGCGGACACGAACGAACTGCGCCACAGCGCGCGCGAGGCCCTTGGCCTGTCCGCCTGGAAGGAAGGCAAGGCGGCAGAGGCCCTGGCGCTGTTCGACCAGATTGCGGCCGATCAGGCCGCGCCGCAGAACCTTCGCCAGCGGGCGACGCTGATGGCCGAGCTCATTCGCGGCTCCGGCGACGCGCCGGCGGACGGCGCATCATAGGCCGCCGCCTTCACAGATGACGTTCACCGTCGCCATCATAGGCCGGCCCAATGTCGGCAAATCGACGCTTTTCAATCGGCTTGCCGGCAGGAAGCTGGCGCTTGTCGACGATACGCCCGGCGTCACTCGCGACAGGCGCAGGCACGCGGCGCGGCTGTACGACCTTTCCTTCGACGTCATCGACACGGCAGGCTTTGAGGATGCGCCGGCAGATTCATTGCCTGGGCGCATGCGCGCACAAACCGAAATCGCCATTGGCGAAGCGGATCTGATTTTCTTCCTGGTCGATGCCAAGGCCGGCCTGATGCCAGACGACCGCGCCTTCGCGGAGATCGTGCGGCGCTCGGGCAAGCCCGTCATCCTGGTCGCCAACAAGGCGGAATCGCGAGGATCGGAAGCCGGATTTCTCGAGTCCTGGGAGCTTGGCCTGGGCGAACCTGTGCCGATTTCAGCCGAACACGGCCAGGGTCTGCCCGATCTGCGCGAGGCGATCATCGCCGCGCTGGGCGAGAAACGGACACTGGGCGAAGACGGCGATACGGACGATGAAGCCGGAGGAGGCGACGCCCTGATTGGCGAGGATATTGCCGACCCGGATTCAGAAGACCTGGCCTATGACGAGAGCAAGCCGCTTCGCATTGCCGTCGTGGGACGGCCGAATGCCGGAAAATCGACGCTGATCAATACGCTGATCGGCGAGGAACGGCTGCTGACTGGTCCGGAGGCCGGCATCACGCGCGACTCCATCTCGGTCGACTGGACCTGGCGCGGCCGCCGCATCAGGCTGTTCGACACGGCCGGCATGCGCCGCAAGGCCAAGGTGCAGGAAAAGCTGGAAAAGCTTTCGGTTGCGGATGGGCTGCGCGCGATACGTTTCGCGGAAGTGGTCGTGGTCGTGCTCGACTCCACCATTCCCTTCGAGAAGCAGGATCTTCAGATCGCCGACCTGGTCGTGCGTGAGGGGCGCGCCCCGGTCATTGCCCTCAACAAATGGGACCTGATCGACGACCCGCAGGCCGCACTTGCCGAATTGCGCGAGAAGACGGAGCGCCTGCTGCCACAGGTGCGCGGGGTCCAGGCGGTTCCTGTTTCCGCTGAAACGGGTCGCGGGCTCGACAAGCTCATGGACGCCGTTCTTCGCACGCACAAGGTCTGGAACAGCCGCATCTCGACCGGTCGGCTGAATCGCTGGCTGGAAGGCATCCTTGTCCGCCATCCGCCTCCGGCAGTGGCGGGCCGCCGGCTCAAGATCAAATACATCACGCAGGTCAAGACCCGGCCGCCCGGCTTCGTCGTCTCCTGCTCGCGACCTGAGGTCATGCCGCAGTCCTATGTGCGCTATCTGGTCAACAGTTTGCGCGACGCCTTCGACATGCCCGGCGTACCGATCCGCGTGGCGCTGCGCGCTTCCGAAAACCCGTTCGCTGGTCGGGCGCGCAGGAAGGGCTGAGCCCCTTCCCCCGCCCAACCTTGAACGGGCACTTCCCAATTTTACATTATCGGTTGCGACCGCCCGCTGCGGACGGCGGTTGCCGAGAAACCACCAACCCGTTCATCCATTGGAGGTCCTGATGAGCGAACGAACGTTCGACAGTCCCGTTTTCGTCAAGGACGGAAATCGTCTCGTGCGGGAAATCTTCTGTTTGGAGGACGCACTGGAATTCCTGTACGAATGGCCCCAGCAACGGCGCGGTCCCATCTTCCATACTGCGCTTCGCGCATGCCAGCGCGCATTCGATAGCGACTATCCTCTCAGCGCTGCGCGCAACGCTTTCGCCGGCTTCGCCAAATCCGCGCGAATACTCGAGGACGCCCCACCGGTGATGGCGTCTGCAGCAGCACAGCGAGCAGGCCGCGGCGGCATGCCGGCCTGACCCCTTCGCAAACCCCGAACCGGCCGGACGGATGGTGTTTTCGTAACTCAGCCTTCGGCGGATCCGAGCTGACAAAGCTTCATTCTTCGCCGGCCGGTTAACGCTCCATCAAGGTTAACGCGGCATCGTTGCTCTCCAGTGAAATCAGTCTGCGTTCTGGAGAGTCTTCGGTGCATCGACGTCTTTTCAAGCGGTTCGCCGCTGCCGCCGGTGAGAAAAAGCGCGCCTTGCTCTCTCCCTGTCTGCTGGGTTTGGGTATCTGGATCGGCTTCCCCACCGTAGCCGCCTATCAGGACATGACGAGCCTGGTTTCGGGGCTGGAGCGTGACGGAACCCGCTGGAACGCCGTTATCGAAAAGTCCGTCGCCGGCTCCGTCCATGTGGCGGAAATGCCGTTTGCGGATAGTAGCGCTGTCACCGGTTCGGTGGCCGCCAGGCTTTCCGGCTCGGGTGTTGAACTGCCCGGCGTGGGCGCGGTCGCCTTCAAGAGCAAGAGCGGGATTGCCGATGAAATCCCGGACGAGGACCGCATCGTGCGGTCCGGCAAGCAGGACCGCATTCTCCAGGTCGCTCCCGTCGCGCCTCCGAAGAACTTTTCCGCCGGCTCGATTTTCCAGCGCACATCCTCGCTGCTGCGGCCAGCAATGGACAGCGGCCTGAAGCTCACCTTCGCCAAGCCCGATATCAAGGGCAAGGAGGTGGAGATCGCCTCTTCCTTTCATTTGCGCCAGGAGGAGAAGAAGGCCAGGGGCGTGCCGTCGATGCTGGCTTCGCTGGTCACCAACGAACGGGCCGACGTGCTGGCCACGGCGTATTTGCCGCCCGAACCCGACTACGCAGCCATATCGCCCTTCACAGCCTTGCTGCAGGAGGACGACCCTAATGACGGCCGTTTTATTCCGCCGGTCGGAAAGGGAGACCACAGCTGGATGCGCAACCCGCTCCCACCCAGCGTCTTCTCCGAGAAGGAACAGGCATGCCTTGCCAATGCGATCTATTTCGAGGCGCGTAGCGAGTCGCTGCGCGGGCAGGCAGCGGTGGCGCAGGTGGTGCTGAACCGCGTGCGCAACCCCGCTTATCCGAACACCATCTGCGGCGTCGTCTACCAGAACTCCCACTGGCGCAATGCATGCCAGTTCTCCTTCGCCTGCGATGGCAAGAAGGATGTCGTTACCGAGCCCTCCCACTACAAGATCGCCAAGGAAATTGCGCTGGCAGTGACCGCAGGCAAGATCTTCCTGCCCGAAGTCGGCTCCTCCACCCATTACTACGCAGCCTATGTCCGCCCCGGCTGGGCTCGCTCGATGCACAAAATGGTCAAGATTGGACTGCACATCTTCTACCGTACCTATGGCGGCGGCTGGAGCTGATCGGCCGGATTCCCGTCTTCGGCGCGCGTCCAAATGGCCCCGCCTGCGCAAGATGCCGCAGAACCGTGCGCCGACGATTGCCGGGCACGATGTCGCACCTGGATAAGATATTGATATTCATTATCAATATCCTTCCTCAATGTTTCCGCGGCGTGGCTTGACGGAAACATGCCCTCTAACTATGTTGCGCGCGACTTGAGAGCGGGCGGCCAGTGGCGTCTGGCCCGGGCATGGAGGTTGCGATGGCCGGAGAAGAAAGGCCAGGCGGAACCGGAAGGCAAGGCCCGGAACGGAGGCTTGCAGCCGCTCGTGACGACGATCTTGAGCGCCGCCGGCGTGACCTTGAGGCATCGCTTGCATCAAGACTGCCGGACGGGCCCGAGGGGGAAGACGGAAGGGGCAAGGGCGGACGCTCGTCAGGCTACGCCCAGGCTTTCAAGCTATCCAGCGAGTTCATCGCCGGGATAGCGGTCGGGATCGGCATTGGCTGGTTCATCGACCGGATGGCGGGAACTTCGCCATGGGGCCTGATCGTTTTCCTGCTTCTGGGCTTCGGCGCAGGCATACTTAATGTCCTGCGTTCGGCAGGACTGGTTGCCGACTTCGGACAAGGTGAAAAGCCTCGTCCGAAAAAGTAGTACCTGGCGTCATCCGGCGCCGACAACACAAGCCGCTTGCGGCTCGACGAGGACGAAGACGTGGCTGCCGACAAGGTCGATCCGATCCACCAGTTCCATATCAACACGATCGTGGATATCCCGGTCGGCGGGTATGACTTTTCTTTCACCAACTCCTCGCTTTTCATGGTCGTCGCGGTCCTGCTGGCCGCGACCTTCCTCTATTTCTCCACGGCCAAAGGGGCTCTGGTGCCGAGTCGGGCACAGTCCATGGCGGAGCTCACCTATGAGTTCGTCGCTTCCATGCTGCGCGACGCCGCCGGCAATCAGGGCATGAAGTTCTTCCCCTTCGTGTTCACCCTGTTCATGTTCGTGCTGACGGCCAACCTGCTTGGCCTGTTCCCGTACTTCTTCACCACGACGAGCCACATCATCATCACCTTTGCACTTGCCATGCTGGTGATCGGCATCGTCATCATATACGGCTTCGCCAAGCACGGCCTGCGCTTCCTCAAACTGTTCGTGCCCAGCGGCGTGCCCTTGGTGCTGATGCCGCTTGTGGTGGCGATCGAGGTGGTTTCGTTCGTTTCGCGTCCTGTCAGCCTGTCGGTTCGTCTCTTCGCCAACATGCTGGCCGGTCATATCACGCTGAAAGTATTCGCCGGCTTCGTCGTCTCCCTGGGCGCCATGGGCGCGGCAGGCATGGCAGGCGCCGTGCTGCCGCTGGCAATGGCGGTCGCTCTCTCGGCGCTCGAATTGCTGGTGGCCGTGCTGCAGGCCTATGTCTTCGCGGTGCTGACCTGCATGTACCTCAACGACGC
>SMEH01000557.1_pt1 | contig 10735 bp, 5 predicted proteins | sample 2456361 | NCBI WGS metagenome assembly SMEH01 (sample SAMN10132587, study PRJNA489261) | soil metagenome | isolation source: day1 control-loamy sand soil ammended | place: USA | reverse complement strand
ATATTTAATATCTTTGGAAGAGCTCAGTATATTACTTAAACCTAACTTTAAACATACAACGAACCCATGAAGAAATCTATGTTTATAATACTCGCTTTTTTCTCTTTTTTCAGCATGTCATTTATAGCCGCAGAAGACCAACTTCTATCGACCTCCTTAAGGATTACCGTCCTCAATGAGCTTGGCAACATAGAAGAAGGAGCCACAGTGGTCTTATATAAGACAGAGGAAGATTATGAAGAAGGAGCCAATGCTGTTGCTACAGGCGAGACAGACAAAAAAGGAAGGGTGAATTTCAAAAACCTGGAGCCTATCATATATTTTGTACATGCAGAAAATGGAGAGCGAAACAACTACGGAGCTGGCATTCAGACCACTCCTCTTACAGAAGGCAAAATGAATAGAGTCAATATTGTAATAGAATAATAACCTGACTCACAAGCGCTATAATTTTCTACTATTTCCTTCTATTCTTTTTAACCCCATTAGTTGTCAATGCCTATTTTTAGCCACTTACATTGTCATACACAATTTTCGCTGTTGGACGGTGCAGCCAACATCACCTCCATGATGAAAAAAGCCCAAGAAGACGGCATGCCTGCCGTGGCGCTTACAGATCACGGGAACATGTTTGGGGCTTTTAAATTCGTAGCAGAGGCTAGCAGGTTTAACGTAAAACCCATTGTAGGGTGTGAGTTTTATCTTGTAGATGACCGGCACAAAAAACAGTTTAGCAAAGAAGATAAGGACAATCGGTATCACCAGTTGTTTTTAGCAAAAAATGAGCAAGGCTACAAAAACTTATCAAAACTTTGCTCTCTTGGCTATATAGAAGGAATGTACAGCAAATGGCCAAGGATTGACAAAGAGCTGGTTTTGAAATATCATGAGGGGCTTATCGCTACCACATGCTGTATAGGTGCCGAGGTGCCTCAAGCTATCCTTAATGAGGGGGAGGGAAAGGCCGAGGAACTATTCAAATGGTGGTTGGACCTGTTTGGGGAGGACTACTACATTGAACTACAGCGGCACGATATGAAGGAGCAAGACCAGGTGAATGCCGTGCTCTTGAAGTTCGCCAAAAAATACAATGTCAAAATCATTGCCTCTAACGATTCACATTATGTGGACCAAGAAGATTACAATGCGCATGACATCCTCTTGTGCGTAAACACAGGAGAAAACAAAAGCAAGCCTGTTTGGAAGGGCGAAGGATTTGGCGGGAAGGAATATCGTTTTGGTTTCCCCAATGACCAATTCTATTTTAAGACTCAAAAGGAAATGGCAGCCCTTTTTCACGACTTGCCTGAGGCTCTCGACAACACCAACGAGATAGTTGATAAAATCCACACACCTCAGCTCAAGCGCGACATCTTATTGCCTAATTTCCCCTTGCCTTCAGATTTTGCTGATGCGGATGCCTATCTGAGGCATCTGACCTATGAAGGTGCAAGAAAAAGGTATAAAGAACTAACTCCAGAAATAGAAGAGCGGCTCAATCATGAACTGAATATCATCAAGACGATGGGTTTTGCCGGGTATTTCCTCATAACGGCTGACCTCATCAACTCAGGCAAAAACCTTGGTGTAATGATCGGGCCAGGCCGTGGCTCCGCCGCAGGATCGGTAGTAGCATATTGTACAGGTATAACCAATATCGACCCGATTAAATACAACCTCCTTTTCGAGCGATTCCTAAATCCCGAACGTATATCCATGCCCGATATTGATACGGATTTTGACGATGAAGGGCGGCAGCGTGTAATTGATTATGTCGTAGAAAAATATGGCTACAATAAAGTAGCGCAAATTATTACCTACGGCACCATGGCAGCCAAAATGGCCATTAAGGATGTTGCCCGAGTACTGGAACTCCCTTTGGCCGAAGCCAATGCTTTGGCCAAACTAGTACCTGAAAGACCTGGCATTTCCTTAAGCAAAGCTTTTCAAGAAGTAAAAGAACTCAATGATATCCGAAAGGGCAACGACCTGAGGGCCGAAGTGCTGAGAATGGCCGAAAAACTTGAAGGGTCGGTAAGAGGATCAGGCATCCATGCTGCAGGAGTGATTATTGCCCCTGATGACCTCACCAATTATATCCCTGTATCCACGTCAAAAGACTCCAACCTCCTGATCACCCAATTTGACGGGAAGGTAATCGAAGATGCTGGGATGTTAAAGATGGACTTTCTTGGTCTGAAAACGCTCACTATTATTAAAGATGCTGTGGCAATGATCAAGAAAAATCATGATGTGGACATTGATATCGACAGTATCTCGCTAGAAGATGAAAAAACCTTTGCGCTATATCAAAGAGGGGAAACAATAGGCACTTTCCAATTTGAGTCACCAGGGATGCGAAAATATCTCCAACAATTGAAGCCTACCAATATAGAGGACCTGATCGCCATGAACGCCCTCTATCGGCCGGGACCTATGGAGTTCATCCCTAACTTTATCAAACGGAAGCACGGTCAGGAAGAGGTCAATTATCCACATGAACTGCTGGAGCCCATTCTTTCCAACACCTATGGTATCATGATCTACCAAGAGCAGATCATGCAAGCAGCTCAAATCATGGCGGGCTATTCACTAGGACAAGCGGACCTCCTGCGACGTGCCATGGGCAAGAAAAAGCTTGATGAAATGGCCAAGCAGCGCGAGATATTCGTGAAGGGTGCAAAAGAAAAACACGGTATTGACAAGAAGAAGGCAGAGGAAGTTTTTGCCGTAATGGAAAAATTTGCAGCTTATGGATTTAACCGTTCCCACTCTGCTGCTTACTCTGTAGTGGCCTACCAAACTGCCTACCTTAAGGCACATTACCCTGCAGAATACATGGCTTCTGTGCTCACCCATAACAAGAATAACATCGATAAGGTAACTTTTTTTATGGATGAATGTAAAAGGCAGGAAATAAAAGTGCTTGGTCCTGACATCAACGAAAGTAACTTGTTTTTCGATGTGAATAAAGAACAGCAGATCCGATTTGGGATGGGTGCTATCAAAGGAACAGGAGAAGCAGCCGTAGAAGCCATTATCAAAGAAAGAAATGAAAACGGCCCATTCAAGAATATCTTTGATTTTGCTGAGCGGATCGACCTTCGCACTGTTAATAAAAGAACTTTTGAGAGCTTGGCTATGGCCGGAGGTTTTGATTGCTTTGAAGGATTGCACAGGAGACAGTACCTCTATGCGCCGGACAACGAAAGCAACCTTATAGAAAAGGCCATTAAATATGGCAACATGCACCAAGCAGAAAAGAATAATGCACAACAGTCATTATTTGGAGGCAGTAGCGGAGTAGAAATTCCATTGCCCAAGGTAGAAGACTGTGAGCCTTACAGTGAAATAGAAAAGCTCAAGATAGAGAAAGACGTTGTTGGGTTCTATATTTCTGGTCATCCATTGGACCAGTTTAAGCTCGAGATTGAAAATTTTTGTACTTGTACAGTAGATAAAATAGAAAATTATAAGGGCCAAGAGATCTCAGTAGGTGGTATTGTGACCAAAGCCATGGAGAGATATGGCAAAAATGGGAATCCCTTCGGCATATTTGCTATAGAGGACTATATCGATTCGCTAGAAATGATCATGTTTGGCGAAGAATACCTTAAGAACAGGCACTTATTGGCCATAGGCAATTTTCTGTATATCACAGGAAAAGTAGAAGAGCGAAGAGGACAACCTGGTGTGTGGCAGCTTATGCCCAAAAGGATTCAGCTACTCCAAGAGATTCGCGATAAAATGGCCAAGTCTTTGGTACTGAAACTGCCTGTTAATTACATAGATACCGATTTCATGGAAAGGATTGAGCAAATATTGCAGGAGCATCCTGGCCAGTGCAACCTTGAGTTCCAGCTATTTGACCATGAAGAAAAAATCTCGGTAAGCTTACGTTCAAAAAAATATCGTATTAATCCCGCAAATACTTTGATCGATAAAATAGAAAGTTTACCTACGGAAGTCCAATATCAAATAATAGGTTAAGGACGGTTTTCCTTAAAAATCCTTTGCCAAAGGGGTATCCCTTTAATTTTTTTGATATTCATGGCACATAAGTTTTAAGAGGAACTTTTTATATTACATTTGCGTATTGATGTTTTACTTATTCATTCTAAAAAAACAAAATAATGAGCAAAGCGATTGAAATTACAGATGACAACTTTGAGGAAATCATCGCCACGGACAAACCAGTTTTGGTAGATTTTTGGGCTGAATGGTGTGGACCATGTAAGATGATCGGGCCCATAGTGGAGGAGTTGGCAGGTGATTATGACGGCAAGGCTGTTGTAGGTAAAATCGATGTCGATTCAAATCCTAACCTTTCTGCTAAATATGGTATTAGAAGTATTCCTACGCTATTGGTGTTCAAAAATGGCGAAATTGTAGATAAACAAGTTGGCGCTGTTCAAAAGAATGTACTAGCGCAAAAGCTAGATGCACAATTATAGCCTTAGGTTATACTATAAAATAAGAAGCTGTTGAAATCCAGAAAGTGCTTGCCGCAACTTCTGCATTTCAACAGCTTTTTTGTTAGGCGAATCTTCTCTATTCCATATCAGACGCCTCACCGATGGCATATCCCAGCATAAGGACAATAGTCGCAAATCCTTAAATTATCAGTCTGATCAAAAGGTACACCAGGATAGAAGACTTCTTCCAGCAGCTTTTTCATTTCTGATTTTACTTCGGGCAACAAACTTCTGGCATCTATCAGCGGCGTAGCATTCCGTTTTCCTACCTCATCTCTTTGCATCAGATGCACATCAAAATTGGCCGAAAAAAGCTCCCGCACATTATATAGCCCAGGAGTAACGACATGGTCATGATCAGTTTCATTTTCAGCATATAGCAAACTGTACATCAAAGTTTGCATGGCCGCCTTATTGCGTTTCTTGTTGTTCCTGTCAAACAAAGACGGCACATCATCAAACCGTTTATCATCCTTTCCTGTCTTATAATCTAGCACCCGAACCACACCATTCTTCAAGTCAACCCTATCAATGATTCCTTTTACCCAAACCTGCTTTTCACCCTTTCCTGTACTGATCGGCACCGCCACAGTATAAGCTTCTTTGCTGTTTTCTATCCTCAGTATCTCAAAAGGAGCATACGCCTGGTCATTCTTCAGAATTCTTCTACCCATCTTCAAGATGATGTCCCTTACAATTAGATTTCGACCTTCAAAATGCACTTCTTCGGGCGTTTGCCAATGATAATGCTCCATAAATGCTTCTTCAAGTGAGGTATGCAGCAACGTATCATTGTCGAGATCATGTGACTCAATACGCTTATCTCCTTTCTGGACGCAAACATGCGTATAAAATCTCTCCATCATCGTATGAAAGAGGTTGCCAAAAGTGGGCGCATCGATCTCTTCTTGTACCCTGTCGGGCTCATACATTCTCACCACGTACCGAAAGTAAAACTTAAGCCTGCAATCCAAGTAGGTGTTGAAAGCCGAAGGAGTGAGCATCCGTTGTTGGATGGACGTTTTCTCATTACAGTAAGCGTCCAAAAGCTTGAGTACCCGTTCATCTTTTTCAATGACAATGGGTTTTGGTGCCGGCACTTTTATAGTGTTGGACAATACATGCTCTTGGATTTGTATCGGAACCTCATACTGGAGCTGGTACAAAAAACGACTCATTTCTCCACCGGTCTTTATGCCACTTTCGGTATTATAAAACAGCACAATTTTCTTAGCTCTCTGAAGTAATCGGTAAAAGCTATAGGCATAAATGGCATCCTGATGTTCGTAAGTGGGCAGGTTGTAGCCTTTGCGCAGGTTAAATGGAATAAAACTGCTCTGATTGATGCCTGGAGGGAAGTTGCCCTCATTCATCGACAATATGTACACATTGTCAAAATCCAGGTTTCGGGTCTCCAAAACTCCCATTACCTGCAGGCCATTCAACGGCTCTCCAGAAAATGGAAGCTTCAGGCTATACACTATTTGCTTAAATAGTTTCAGAAACGTCGGCATTGTCAAGACCACCTTTCGCTCTGTGGCTATCTCTTTCAGCCGTTTCAGCTGTGTATAAAAATGAAATACATATTCCCGCTCAATCATATCCAGCCTGTCCGATACCTCTCCGGCCCTTATCGCAAGGTGGATCCACCCTAGTATCTCCAACAGATATTCAAAGACCGCATCGGTATCCTTCACCTGCTGAAATACCTTCCCAAATAACCCTTCTTGTGGCATATCCTCTAGCGCCACTCGCATGATATTCTTGCTTTCAATATTTTTAATGACTGTATTGGCTTGCTCAGGATGGAAATGAAGGAAATAAGGATGCTTCATCAGGCTCACAACGTGGGCATAGTATAAGGTTATCTTTCCAGACCTGCTCTCCTGAACATGTTGCTGAAGGTTGAGTACATGCTCCAAAAATCCATTAAGCGCAGTGTCTTTCAGCGGATATCCCATCGTAATGTTGATATCCTCAAATGCCTCTGGCAATGAATGTAGTACCGGAAACAGGATTTGTTCATCTGGTAGCACGATCGCCGTCCGTTCCGGATTATGTTTATCCACCTCGTCCAGCAACTCACCCAGCAGCTTGGCCTGCCCTACTGCCAATGGCACACCTACCATTTCTATCTTCTTAACTCCTGTCAAAAAGTTATCTGGAACATTTTCCGGAAAGGTCGCCCCAATAACTTTGTGCCCAGCATAACGCCGCAGGAAGTATCCTGCTTCTTGGCTATCATCCTCAAAATAATACCGATCCAAATCCCAATACATCGCTGCACCCGCTTTCTTCAACATCGAAGCGATGATATCTTCTTCTGCTTTTGTAAGGGCATTGAATCCCGCAAAAACAACCTGTCTCCCATCATAAACAAAATCATCTTTCACGATCCGCTCTGCCACTTCTCTAAAAATCATCCCGTCATAGCCAACCCCTTCCTCTTTCAATTGAGCCTTAAACTGCCCATACACCTTCTCCAGAATATTCCACACCATCAAGAAATCTTCCTGATGCCTAGAAGGCTTGTCACTAAAGCTATTCCAAAATCGCCGGATTGTCTCAATCTGCTCATCTGTCAAGTATTGAAACTGCTGTTCAATATCCTTCTGGTTTTTCAGGTCCACAAACAGGTCCCCTGCCCTCACCATGTACTTGTCTATATCATCAAAATCCCCAAGCAGCATTTCCCCCCAATAATAAAACTGATCAAACGTCTCCTTTTTGGGGCTAACCTTAGAATAGGCATCGTACAGTATAAACAATAGCGTCAGCTGATCGGCACTTTCCAGCTCGGACATAGACTTCACAAAATCATCAATGCTCAAAATTTGCGGTGCCCAGACCGGCTTCTCAATATGCTGAGCAAGGTACTTTCTAAAGAAAAGCCCTGCCCTCCTATTGGGAAAAACCAAGGTCACTTCCTGCAAATTGTCCTTATATTGCTGATATAATTGCTCCGATAGTTCGGCTAAAAAAGATTTCATCAAAACACTTAATTAAAATGCTATAATATTTTTATTTGGGCGGTGGCCAGGCTATCCGCTCCAAGTCCGGCCGCCCACGAGCCCACCCGCTGCGGGCTTTCCGCTACTATCCTTACCGCTCCTACGTTCAATACCTACTCTGAATGATAGAATGATGGAATGATAGAATAGGCTGTTTGCCATAACTTTTCTTTTATAATTGACCTTTGCTTTCAATCTATTATTAAGATATTCTTTAAGGTTATTTGTATTCAAGCCTTTGAGGCTGTTGATTCTCAACTCAAAATTCAACATTCCAAACTTAAAATTTTTATTACATTCGCCAATCAGCACATTGCTTCCCACTTTTATCTTCCCGCTTCCCGCTCAAGACAGCCTCATTCAATCTAACGTCTTTGTCTAATATCCGTCCCGCCCCTACAGGGCGGTTGCTGCTTGTCATATCATTCTACAGATATATTGCCCCTCTGGGGCATGGCTTGCCTGTAGATGCTTTTCTCAACAGCCATAGGTGCAACTTAGCCTCGCCTTTCCTTTGCGTTCTTTGCGTATATCTTTGCGGCCGTTGCGTGAAAATTTAAAATTCAAAACTTAAAACTCCAGTCCCGTTTTCTCATTGGTACATCAATCAATTGGTAAATTAACTTACGTTCACAATCATTACAGGCTCCAAATACACTACATATCCTTCCACTGGTGCATAACCCATATCCTTCAGAAGTTGAGCATATCGCCTTACCTGAGACTTGTATTTTTCCTGAACGCCCCCCGATTTAAAATCCACAACAACAGCATTTTTTCCTTTGATCATCACCCTGTCCAGACGATTCAATTTCCCCGACAGAGGCAAAACAGGAACTTCTGTTTTTACTTCCCAGCCTTCCTCAAACCATCCTCTTGCTTCAGGATGCTCCAGCACTTTCTCCAGCTTTTCTTCCAAAACCTCCGCTTCTTCTTTCGAAAGCATACCACTGAAGATATACTGCCTAATTACCATGGGCAAATCATCTTTTAGCCTTATTTCAGCCAGAATTTCATGCATCAGTAATCCATAATTGATCTTTTGCACCATTGGCGTCCCCTCTTCCAAAAGGAAGTTCCTTTGTCTAGGTTTGATCGCAATGCGTTCTCTCCATGCAAATGAAGAGTAACGGGCGAGGGAGACAATGTTGGGCATTTGGTTTTCGCTTCCATATTTTGCTGGATGTAATTCGCCAAAAGAGAACACATTATTTTCACTGTCCCAATACTGCTGCAAATCCACAGTTCCTGCATGGTGTTCCAACGTAGTATCAAAATAGGTATATATAAGGTCAGAAACACGTTGAACACTCATCACTCCATTTTTATTTTTCTTTGGCAACTCTCCCATTACCCAAAGATTTTCCTCCGCTCTCGTAAAGGCTACATAAAGTAAGTTCAGAGCATCCATAAAGGCCTTTATGCGCTCTTCGTAATAACTTTCTTGATATATAGTAGACTTGAGGATACCGGAATACTTGAGCGGCAAATAAGGGATCTCGTTGAAAGGAGGCAAATCCGAGCAGCACCATAGCGTATTGTTCTGAGTAGGATCATGGTCGATTTTCCAGTCACAAAAGGGCACTACCACAACCTTGTACTGCAATCCTTTAGACTTATGGATAGTCATGATCTTCATCGCATCTGTCGTATCCGAAATCTGTACGGTTGTATCCTGCCCTTGCTCGTCCCACCATTTCAAGAAGGAAGCGATATCAGCATTTTCATTCTTGCTATATTCCAGCACAGTATCTTGAAAGGCCTGCATATAAGCATACTCACCACTCAAGTCTTGCAGATCAAATACCCGCACCAATACCTCTACCACTTCGTACAATGGTAGACTTGTAAGGCTAGCTTCAACCATTTCAAAATTCTCAGGCAACCAGTTATAGGGAATCGCTTCATTGACGGTTGCCATAAATAGAGCATGTTGGTCTATGTGCCTGCCCCTAACATATACCTGGTAGTCATAGATCATATTCACTTTGGCAATCACGTCTTCTGGATTGTCGAAGTACCGCATCGCATTGATAATCATCCCCACAGAAACAGCTGAACCAATTTTAAGCGATTCAGATGAGATCACTTCATAGCGATAGCTTGGCTTGGCTTCAGGCAAGCTTTTATATGTCAAAAGCCTATCCGCTATCAGTTTGCCATCACTCTTATTCCGCACCAAAAAAGCGATATCTTTTAAAGCATAGCCATTATCTTGAAAATCTTCTACCATCTTGGGTATCATTTTCAAGACCTCTTCCTTCCAGCTCGACGTTGGGGCTTCTGATTCCTCGTCTTCCCCAAGAGACTGCACAAAGGAAATATTCACATACCCAGGACTAACTTGGCTACCTCGCTGAACGGGAAACTCCTGAAAGACATCTTTATAAGCTATTGCAATCTTGGAGGCTTCAGTTTTTAAAAACTCCTGCAACGACTCATTTTCTATATATTTTAACCCTTCCAAACTGAGCGCCTCCAATAACGAAGGAGTGCCGGCAAACAAGCTGTTGTTGAAATCAATGATGTTCTTTCCGCTGCGCCAATTTTGATTGAGGTTCAGTTCTTCAGTTTGAGCCGCTCCAATGTCCTCTACAATCTTTTCCAACAGTAATTGCCAGTCCCCTCCTCGCCATCGATAAATAGACTGCTTCACATCACCCACCACAAGGTTGCTATGCCCCTCTGCCAAACTGTTTTGCACAAGAGGGCGGAAATTTTCCCACTGAAAACCAGAAGTATCCTGAAATTCATCAATTAAGTAATGCTTATATGTAGCACCTATTTTCTCATATATAAAGGGGGCGTCATTGCCACCAATGATTTCTTTCAAGAAGGTACCCGCATCGGAGATCAACATCACGTCATTTTCATCCCTATAATCCTCCAATTTCTGCGTAATGTTCGCCAAAATGCCAAAGGTGTATATGAACCGCATGATCTGCCGGGCAGATTCATATTGTGGATAGTCTGTATCGTATTTTGAAACAGCGATTTCCAAGCATTCCCCTAGCCCCGCCATGACGGCTTCTGCTATTAGCGTGGCTTTTTTCGATGCTTTAGCATGCCAATTTTCTGGGCCTTTGAGTGCTGACCTCACCCTAAGCTTAGGTTCATAGTCATCTTTTTGTGTAATCTTCTCCAAATAACCCATAACACCCGATTTTCCATAGGAGAAATCATTGACTTCCAAACCGTGCGCAGCCATGACTTCAATGGCCTTTGTGCCACAGGCTTTCATCTCATTTT
>SMEH01000554.1_pt1 | contig 10751 bp, 19 predicted proteins | sample 2456361 | NCBI WGS metagenome assembly SMEH01 (sample SAMN10132587, study PRJNA489261) | soil metagenome | isolation source: day1 control-loamy sand soil ammended | place: USA | reverse complement strand
TATTAACCCAGCCAGGAAGTGCCCCTAACTCGCCCTGCACGCCCCTCTAAGCGACGCTGCACGTAGCACGCAGCACGTAGCAAGTTGCACAGCAGCAGCAGTAGCAGCAAGCACAAGCGCTCTTACCAGCGACGCACAATGCGCATCGATACGCCCGCCCCTGTCTCCGCGTCCTCATCCGTTAGCGGAGCCTGGCGTAGGTTGGGCAGTTTATAGATGGTGTCCTTACCCAAGCGACGCACCCATTCCAGATTCTCAAGACGGCAGTCGCGCTTATCACCGTTGCGAAAGTATGGGGCACAATCTCTTGGGCGTTCACCGACAAACGTGCGCAACACGAGAATGTGCACGGCACGAGTCAAACGCTTACCATCGCGCCTTAGGTTCACCGTGAGAAATCCTCCACGATGGGAGCTGGCACTTATGAGGCATTGGTTGTCCTTGCGCCTCAGGCGTCCCATTGTCGAAATCTCATAGTCGGGGAAGTCGACGCATTCTTTCCATGTCTCCATTTCCACGTCCTCCATTTCATGTGTATTACCCCTTCAGTGGTACACTACATTTGAGAACATGGAAACAGAGCAGGTCAGCGCCAATGTGTTTAGTAGCCACACTGGCCAACATCGCAGGTCAAACGGGGTGACCTCCTCAGTAAGGAGCCTAATACTCGTTCAGTGAGTATTACTCTGACCTCTCACGTTTCCGCAGATCACACCCAATGTGGATAGTAGCCACACTGGCGAATGTTGCAGGCCAAACGGGGCGATGTGCTTAGTAATCAGCCCTGACACACTCGAGATAGAGCATGCCAGGGCTCATGTAAACGTTGTAACAAAATACCCCTCCAGAGGGTATTAAGGGCGACCTGAACAGTCGAACGTGAAGGGTATAACGCATCGTTCCCCCCTTCACCCTCACAATGACGCGTACGCCTCACAAGTCACATGTCAGCGTCAAAGTCGAACTCATCGCCATACTCGTCATCCTCGCCGTAGAAGTCATACGGGTCATCGTCTTCCCATGTTCCGTACGGGTCGTTCACTGTTCCCACCTCCTCACCTTTGCCGCGTCCAGCCACCCCCTCCCCCTACAGGGATGCGAGAGCAACTAGAACGTTGAATGTATAACGTTTTATCCACTTCTTGAATGAATCACAAGCTACGCTTGTTCCTCGTTTCGGCTCGTTTGCTTTGTGTTCCGTTCCCTGCCTATTAGAGAAATAGGCGAGGGGAACGCTACACACGCAAAAGCGAACCTCCACAGCGTCACAAGCTCCTGACCTGCGGAAACACCTAACGGGGAGAACAAGCGGGGAACCGTTCCGTACGTTCCCCACCCGTTCCGCACCGTTCCTAGGCCCTTCTACCGTTCCGGAACGTTCCCGACCGCTTGGTCAGTCGTCATCATCCGCGCTCGGACCGAAGGTGGCGTAGTCCTCATCCTCAGGGTCCAGGACGCTGTAGCGAACCTTCCGGCCGGAACCCTTTTGCAGCAGCTCACCGTTCTCAGTGAGCCTCACAATCTCTGCCTTGATGTCGACGTTACGGCCGGTCACGTTCTCTCGAATGGCCGTTTGAGTGCAATCAGGGTTTTCCTGCACGTACAACAGGATGCGCTGAGCCAGGGTCGTACTGTCAGCATCCTCCTGCTCGCGGTACGGCTCGACCGTCACAATCACAGCGTCCCCGCGCGAACTGTCCATAACGACCCTCCCGAACTCTCGTAGGCCGCTAGTCAGCGGACGGTCACAGTGCGCACCGAGATAGCCAGGACGGTCTTTCGCCACCCACAGTCGAATACGCCCCGTCATGCCACGGCCAAACGCTCCTGCCTGCACCAGATAGGAAGCGCCCGTAATGGCGTTCAGTTTCGCCACAGCGCCTAGGGCAAACCGACTCTTGCCGTCCGCTTTCGTCACGTGATCCACCAGGATTACAGCAGCACCTGTGTTCGTCGCGAGCGCATGGAACGACTCTCGGTACAGCTTCGCCACGGCGTCGTTCCCCAGCGTAGATGCCCCTTCTGCATTTGCGATGGCCATTGTGATGCCATCGATAATCAGCACTCCGTACTTGATTCCATGCAGTGACGAGTAATCCACGGGACGCGACATGTCCGGCCTGAAGTAGTCGAACCGTTCAGCGATCTCCTGCTCACTCAGGCCAAGAAGCCTCAGCCGCTCTAGGATCGTTCCCATGTCCGACTCGAAATCGATCATCCCCGCACGCTCACCGTCACGAATAGCGCGAGCAGCAGCAGCTAGGGCAATCCACGACTTACCCGACTCCGAAGCGCCATGCAGTTCATTAAGCTGCCCCCGATAGAACATGCCGACACCATCAGTCCTATATAGGAACTCCGGCGGCGAGGACTCCTCTACCACGCTGAAGTCCACGCGTTGAGCCACCAACGGGGCAGGGGCTTCAACGTCCAATCCCACCGACTCAGGGGCGAACTCATTCTTCGGTCCCCTCACGTAGCCAGGTGGACTAGGCGGATACACAGCGGCATATAGTGCGTTGAACGCCTCACGAGCCTCCACATAAGGGTGCCCTGCGTCCCCACGCTCAACCGCCCAGTGATCCGGGGTACCGATCAGCGGACGATTAGCCCTCAACCACTCTTCCGCCTCAGCTAAAAGCTCTACAGCCTCGCGCTGGACACTCTGACGTTCCGCGTCGGTCATGCCAAGATCCTTAGCGCGCTGAAGCAATCCAGCCAGGTCATACATCCTCTCGGCATCCATCACGCGACACCTCCTGCCCTCTGCTCGTTCACATACTCTTGCACGCTGGTCGGTAAGTCGGCGGCATCGTCCACACTGTCAAGCCACTCCCCGTATGCAGCCTCAGCGATCACATACAGACTTGCCAAGTGCTCAGCCTTAGTGCTCCACACATTCACGGACCATTTCGACGGTTCGAGCACTCGAATGTGCTTACTGTCGAGCATCCGGGCCAAAGCTGCTCGACCTTTCAAAGTCAAGCAGTCGCCCTCAGTTGGTAGCAGGTTGCGAATCTCCACAGGCTGACGTGCATGGAAGAGGATTGCGAGAGCGTCCCATTCAGTTGGACCATAGTTTCGTGCTCTTGTTTCGATTGACATTCTGATTCGTCCCTTTCGTGTGTCACTGCGAATGTAGTATGCTGATTAGATAACAATACAGTTGTCACTATCCCTGGTGACCTGCTTGTTTCGTGTGTGTGTGTTAGTCTGATTTCGTTCCTTGCTCTCCTTCCTCGATAGCCCACGGTTTCGTGTAACAGCGATTCCGTGGGCTATCGTCGTTTCAGGCGTCACCTGGCAGGCTCACTGTTGGTACTTCTCGCGCCAATCATTGAGCATGTCGTCCTGTGTTTCGTAGATTGAGAAGTCGCCGTAGGACTTCAAATCGATAAATGCCAACTCTGATTCGACACGTTGACTAGCAAAGTCCAGCCTCTTAGCGAGATACCACCAATCCTTCAAATGCCTCACAAGGCGTAGATACTCAGAAGGTGTCTCACTGCACTGCTCATCGAACGCAGCAACGTAGAGCCCTTGCAACTTGTCGATCATAGGTTCCTCATTTCATCGTGGATGTCGTTCATGGCCTTATTCAGTTGTGCGCAGATAATCAGCGTTGCGAGCACAAGCGCGAGCAGCGTCAAGATCATGACACCTCATCCTTCCGCTCCCTGCCAGAACGTTCCGTTATGTCAGGCCCGTTAGCTCCTGCACCCTTCTGCTGCATTTCCCGGAACGCCTTCGCCTGTGCCCTAATCCTCGCTTGATACTCGCGCGTAAGACGGTTGTGACATTCCCGGCACCTATCCCGGTAGCCCTTCGTACGTCGCGTGTTCTCCTCGGTGCGCGGATGTCCGCACGGCCAAACATCATTCATGAGTAGATCTGTCCTTTCTATGTCTAAAGAATGGCCACGGGCACCTGAAGGTGGAGGAAGTGCCCGCAGCCTTCCCAGATTGGTGATGAGACGTTTTTCTGTCTCCGAGTAGATACTACATTTAAGATCTCTTTACTTGTACACGCTAACTATTCCTTCATCCTCTCGATTGCTCGTTGTGCGTTCTTCTTCGTGTTCTTCAGTGTTCGCATATCGCTCGGCGAACATGACACGACGATTTGTGCGCCGCACTCATGACGTAAAACTATGTGCCGCTTGTAGCGTAGTACCTTCCAACCCTCATCCTCTAAGGTCGCTACAACATCGCGCACTTCCTTCCGTTGAAAGCTCATGACACTGCCTTGCTGTGTGCTAGAGCAGTTCCTGCTACCAGCATGGCACCATCGATGGCCACTGGGGCGAGCATTGCCGATACGCGATCACTGCCCCACGACAACATCACGTCGGAAATGTGACCAAACGAGATGTACCCACTGGCAACTGCCACGATTCCAGTTGCCCCCCAGCGCAGCACATCCCACTTCCGCCCGGAAGGCCACATATTCCGCGTGGCAAGTTCCACACTTCCAAGTAATGCCAGCGGCCACACTGGTGCAAGATACATTGCTGCCACCGGGGCACTGCTCACTGCCAGTAGGTTAAATACGATACTGACGAGAATTCCGCCTAGGAAAACCGCCCACGCCACGCCGTTTCCATGTTGTCGTGCTGGAAGCTCTGTGACCTGCGATGTTTCCACGTTGGAAGTGTCGATTTCCACGCTGGCAGGTTCGATTTCCACCTCGGAACTCTCATCTTCCACCTCGGAAATCTCATCTTCCACGGTGACAAGTTCGGCGGAAGCAAGTAGCTCCTCAGCTTCCTTCCTAATTCCACGCGCCCAACGCTCGGAACGCTCGTGCTTCCGTGCTAGTTCCGGGATGTTAACTTCGTTTCCAGCGGCAATAACTTCAAGGCACTCGGCAATTGCCACTTCGCGTACGGACTTCCGCATCACTTCCGCAGTAGTAGTCACAGTACCTCATTCATGTAATGCTCTAGGAATTCGGCATGGCGGTAGTAGAAAGCAAATTGCTCGTGGTCCGTGTACTCATGCCGCTCGCCTTGTACCTTCAAGAAACCAACTAGTGAATTGCAGACCTGGTATTCTTCAGGCTCCATCTCGCCTCGCTGGACGCAATCGATGAGAATCGTAAGTGCAGCTTGATAGTGCTGACGAATGAGGAAATCGCCGGATTCAGCATAGCGCTGGAGGGAAAGCTGAATTTGGCGGATCGTGTCTTGAATGTCGAGTTGCATTTCAGTTCTCCTGTTCGATGAATTGACGTAAGCGGGCGAGTTCGATGCGAATATCTTCTAGTTCCTGTTCGAGTGTTTTCGTCTGCTTCAGGCGCTCAGTCGCCCACTCTTTTAGTTCTTGGCGTTCCTTTGCGTTCATTCGTGTTCTCCTTGTTGTTTGCTTGTGTAAATGATTTCTTCAGTTATGCTCACCGTACAGCACGGCGTTGCATTCTTCCAACGTGGCATTTGCACAGACAACACGCGGAATGTTGTCCTTGATTTCAATAGTGATAGCGGCGAAAAGCAGCAGCACACATGTTGCGGAAATCATGCCGCGCACTATCAGTTGCTCCGTGAGCTTGCTCATGCCGCACTCTCACCGTCAAACAACGTCGCCTGATTCATGTATTCGGCGTACTTCGCATCGGCGTAGGCGTGCAGTTCTTCGTCAGTCCATGTCTCGCCACGCTTACGCGCATTACCGCGTGCGGAACGAGCATTGTTGCAGGCTCGGCATTTCCGCTTTCCAACGGCGAGTGCGTCTTTACGCAGATTCTCTCCGATTAACTCGTGGCCGCGCGGACAGGTTTCCTTGAGAGCATGATCGGCACAAATCCCTGCAACTTCCCGACGTCCTCGCTCCCACGTATCCCGGTTGTTGTCGGCGACCGTTCCGAGTTCAAGGTGATTCGGTGCAACACATAGCGGCCGGTCGCACGTGTGACGTACGACTAGACCGTTCGGGATTTCCTCGCCATTGAAGATGATGTATGCGAGCCGATGCGCTCTTACCTTTCGCCCGTTCAGCCAGAGTTGTCCGTAACCCCCGCTGGCTGTCCACGCAAGCCACAACATGCAGCCGTTCTCGTCGGGGAGGCTGACCTTCTCGTAGAAGCGCCGTAGTACGCGCTCATCGATCTCACTGAGGCTGATTGGTTGCCCGCTCGTCGGTCCGAGCTTGCTCTTGTCTGCTGTCCTCTCAGTTTGTCCTTTCATACACCACACTATACACTGTCAGCATGAGAGATGCAAGTCGACCCCTCCGCGCGCTCGTTGTCCTGCGTTTATCGCAGCTCAAAGCAGGTTCAGCGAGTATCGAAGCCCAACGCGCACGTGTTCACGCCCACTGTCAAGCTCTCGGCTACGAAGTCGTAGCGGAAGCGGTTGACGAAGGCGTATCAGGTACCCTGAGCCCATTCCAACGCCCTGGTTTCGGCCGCTGGCTCACCGACCATCCGCCAAAGCCTTACGACGTCGTAGCGGCCTTCCACATCTCCCGGATCACGCGATCGGCTAGGGACGCTCATGAGCTGATCGACTGGTTGCATGCGCGGGGTAAGACCCTGATAACTGCCGATGACGGTATTAATACTGGTTCTACGTTCGGCAAGCCGATGATCGCGTTCCTAGCCGCATTGGCTGAAGCAGAACGTGAAGCTGTCATTGCCAGGTTACACGCTGCGGCTCAAACGCGGCGCCGACAGGGCTATATCCTGAATAAGACGCTCACAGGTTATGACACCGTGCAGGATGGAATCGGAAAGCGTCTCGTTCAGAATAAGGACGCTGCCGTAGTACGTCAGGTTGTTGAGAATATCATTCAGGGCGAGTCGATACGCTCGCAGGCTCCTCTACTGCGCACTGCTACCGGCCTGACGTGGAATACGGACGCCGTGAGTAAGCTGCTGAGGAACCCTGCTTTAGCAGGATTCGGGACGCATCATGGCGAACTTGTACGTGACGAGTTTGGAAAGCCGATCGTTTTCACTGACGAACCGATCATCTCGCCCGCCAAGTTCGCGCGTCTTCAAGAAGCCCTAGCCGAACGGAGCACTAAACGCTCGTCTCCACTGAGGGGTTCCCCGTTCGCTGTGATCGTGAAGTGTGCACACTGCGGCGCAGGGCGTTACACGACGGGCCCTAGGAAGCTCACCCGGTTGATGTGCCGTACGGAAGGGTGTCGAGGAGGCGAGATACTCGAATCTGTCGTGTACGAGGTTGTGAGCGACGCTATTCACCGGAAGTTCCCGGAAGACGTCGACCTCTTCGACTACGACATGCCGCAGGCTGAGGCAGGGCTAGACGCTCAACTCGAAGACCTCCAATCGCGCGAGTTCGAGCTTCGCGAGCACGTGACACATCTCCTGAAGGAGCGGGACGCTTACGCTGACCTCGGGGACGTGTACGACAATGTTCTGTCACAATATCGCGACTCACTGCGGGATGTCCGACGTGAGATTCAAGACATTGAGAAACGCAAGAGCGACGCGGGGAAGCTCATACGCGTTCCTCTCGGGAAGACGCTGTACGAGTTGTGGCCTACGGACTATGAAGCGTTTAAGGATGCTGACAAGCACGATATTCGATTCGTTCTCGCATTCTGCGAGTTGAGCGTTTCAGTGACTTCCGCGTGGACCGAGAAGGGTAAGAAGATCCCTCCACACGACCGCGTGAAGATCACCGAGCTTAGCACGACTAGTTGGATTAAGGCGCTGAGAGTCTCGTAGAGCGCACATGACAAGAGCCCCTGCCTCATGTACTGGGTAGGGGCTCTTCGTGTCTCTACGTCGAACTCAGAGGTCGAAACAGAACGGACAAGGTCTCGCGTCCGCTCGATCGCCCATGTCCCTGATGATGATCTTGCCGCATTCGGTCAAGTCGCCGACGAGACCTAACCCGTTCGTCGCCGTTCCACGTACCAGGTGCCTCCTGAGCAAGGTGGTCGTCACCGTACGCCTCTCCTTCGTCGTCATCGTGCGTTCGCTGCTGCTGGTCATGCCTACACCGTACCCCCGGTTTACCTAGGTAATCCAGAGGTACAGGCACCGTATGAGCGTGGGTGACAAGGTGATCTACGTCAGTAGTGACGATGAGCCGTTATGGCAGTGGGCCAGGGACTACGCGCGGAGCACGAGGCGTTCCCTATCGGCTGTCGTGCTCATGGCGTTGGAACGCTTAAGGGCCGATGTGGAGCGCGAGAGGAACAATACCCGCGAGTAACAAGCTCCGGCATCGGTGGACACGTGCGGAAGCAATCCCCCTAGACAACCTCACACGTGCACAGAGCACTGTGAAGCTATCTAAGGGGAGTGAAGTCGTCCGTATACCGGGATTGTAGCCGTCGCTTCACCCACAACGGTTGTTACGCCGTCGTCACGCCGGGGAATGATCACAGAGCCCGGATGATGGCGGGGGTGTGATCGTCTCACCTGCGCCTCTTCCACAGATGGTCAGCGGGGAGTGCCTTGAACCGACACGTGCGCAGGCTCCATCGCGGGGACGCTCTAACCGCCGCCTCACGGCTGTGAACCGTGGCCCCGGCTTACCTCTACCGACACCGTGCGGGGGACCAGTGTCGAGAGACCGTACTTCAAGGTGTACAGTTACCCTAGGTTCTGTCTGTGGCAAGTAGAACCTAGCAACCCCCACTGATCACGGGTCGGTGGGGGTTCTTCTTTCAACGTGACATACCCCTAGCGGGTATATGAGTGTGCTGCGTGACGTGGCGAGTGCAACGTGTGACCGTACGGGGCAAGGGCATGTCGTTTCCGCGTGCAAACGGACTATCAGCACAGCGCCATGACCAGCGCATTCCCCATTAAAGACGATACTTAGCATAGCTGAATGGCGAGTCTGACCTGCGACTTCGGCGAAACATGGCAAGTCTATGTGGACCTGAGCACGCCGTTTTCCCTGGTCAACATGCAAACATGGCAGTAGTGACGACGATTTCTGAACCTTCCCCCATACGCGCGCGCATGTACGCGCATACACGCGAAGTTCCGAACGAGGCTCTAATCTGCCACACTGCCATACCTGCCGTGAGAGCGTCTGAGAGCGCCCGAGAGCACATCCCCCGTCCAACAGAGCATGTGGCACGTGATCGGTGCTCTATAAGGCGTTCAGGGCACAATAAAAGCCCCTTCCCTGGTGCGAGGAGCGAACACATCAGGGAAGGGGCCGAATGGCAGGTGCTACGACCGAACGCGAGGAGAGAGGAGACCTCGCTGGGAGCTCGCTGCCAAGATCACCAGTGAGCGATGTTCGTATGCCTGTCGTACGTCTGAGGCAGTACGGGGCGAGGGTCCAACCCACGCGTACCAGGGTTCACTTCGTGCTCTTCAACCTCACTCGGACGCTTCCACTCGCCATTAAGTGTCTGAGTCCATTGAGCAGCCTGCTCGACAAGCCTACGCTCGGCTGCATGACGCTCATCGATCGTCGCTACGCGCAACTCGACATCGTGTGAGGTCAGATACACGAGGTTCAGAATGCTCAGGAACTTGTTGGGCTCCGGGAGCTTCAACGTGCTCAGGAACGGCGACTCGTGATCCTCCAACGCGAACAGCGGAAGAGCCGACACAAGCGAATCAAGCTCAGCAACACCGAACCGCGGCAAGTAGACACTACGCGACGTCACCACAAGCTTTTCAAGCAGCTCCACAAGCGGCTGAGCATCACGCAGAACATCGAGCACATTCCGATACGCGGTCGTAGCGCTCTTGTCAAACCTCGTCCAGTTCTCCGGCGACTTCGCCAACTCAAACGGGATAGCGCCAACATACGGGGTGATCTTATCCATCAAAGGCGCAAGCTTCCGCATGATTTCGTCGTAAACGGCCGGGGCGGCTTCGTGCATCACCCGAATGTACTCATCGAGCAGCATCGTCTTCGCCTGCTGAATCGCCATAGCGCCCGGACCGTTCGACAGAGCAGCATGACGTGCCATATCAGCCACGAGACGTTCAATCTCTTCCGGCGACTGCGCGTTGATCAAGTCCTCACGGGATGCGGGACGACCGATGTACGGGTCAAGCATGCCAACGCGCGCCTTTGCAGTGTCCACAGACTCAGGAACCTTGAGCTTAAGATCATGAGCCGTTGACATGATCTGTTCGAGTGTTAGACGTTGAGCGTTCCTCTGAATATCCATTCTTGTTCTCCTTATCAGTAGTCGTATTCGTATCCTCTGCGCTGCCTTGCGCTTTGGATGCGTTTCATCTCATCCGTGCGGGGGTCGAAACCTTCTGAATCCCCCCACGGGAATTTCTCAGGAAGTAGCGACCATTCATAACCAGGCTGAGGGTACGCCGCACGGTCCGCGTGCACGCCCCTTCGTCTCTGGTCCTCGTACGCGTTCAGCCATGCGCGATTGCGACACGACGAACACGCGGCATGGCGTCGGCCCTTCACGACAACACGAGTAACGGCCGAACGCTTGCAGCCTTGATACCGAAGCTTACAGTTCATAATCCACTACCTTTGTAGTACATCGACCGGAAACCCGTAGTTGCACGTGCGTCATTGAGCCTTCTTACGTGCGCGATACTCACGGGCGCGTTCGCGCTTACAGGGAAGACAAACGCGCTTCCCGCGAGAGTCAATGCGAACGTTCGGTGAGCCCTCGCTAATGTCATGGCCGTTCACACACTCTTCAACGTTGTAATTGAAGCTGCCTTTTCCATAGGCAATTCCATCGTCGTCAATTTCCATTCTCATTCTCCGTTCCGAGACGTCGAAACCACCCGAGAGTGGCGTCGAAATTATTTTAACTCGTCGACAATTC
>SMEH01000553.1_pt1 | contig 10761 bp, 7 predicted proteins | sample 2456361 | NCBI WGS metagenome assembly SMEH01 (sample SAMN10132587, study PRJNA489261) | soil metagenome | isolation source: day1 control-loamy sand soil ammended | place: USA | reverse complement strand
CTGGGCTAACAGAAATCTATAAAGCAGGCGGAAGTATAGATAGCCATGCCTATGAACTAAGGGGAAAGAATCATGTAGCTCAGCTCATTTTTGAAATTTCGTTTTAAAATAAAGCATTCCTTAATTTGCAATCCTAACTAAGGAGTTTGTCTTCAGACTAACGAACTGAAGACAGACTCCCACCTATAGTGTTTATCTTCCTATCAATGACATTTGATCGGTAGATTTAGACCATATCATTTAGTCAATCGCCCTGCAACTAATTTTAGCTCTATATTGTTACAAAGCTCATTGAATCGGTGTAACTTGCAACTTGGCGCTCTCAGGACGGAAAAACATGAAAGATGGGGCGTGACAGCTCCTAGTTGCCAAAGTATTGATAAATTAATTCAACTATGCCTATTACAGAAGCTGCAATAGTAAATGCTCTGCGCACAGTGGACGACCCCGATCTAAAGAAGGATCTGGTTTCACTGAACATGATAAAAGACATAAAAATTAACGGTGATGAAGTAAGCTTCACAGTGGTACTGACCACGCCAGCATGTCCTTTGAAAGAGATGATCCGAAGGTCGTGCGAAGAGGCTGTTCATCAGCTTGTAAGCCCCGACTTAAAAGTGGACATCACCATGTCCTCCAACGTTACCTCAAGTCGAGACGATTCACCTTTGCTGCCAAAGGTGAAAAACATCATTGCGATCGCTTCTGGCAAAGGCGGGGTGGGCAAATCAACAGTTTCCTCTAATCTGGCTGTGGCACTGGCCAAGTCAGGCGCTAAGGTAGGCTTGGTTGATGCCGATATTTATGGCCCATCTGTCCCTACTATGTTCCATTGCGAACAGGAGCAGCCCACTATCCGGCAAGTCAATGGCAAAAGTATGATCGTGCCATTGGAGCAATACGGTGTAAAATTGATCTCGATAGGCTTCTTGACTCCTCCCGACAATGCGGTAGTTTGGAGAGGACCCATGGCTAGCTCAGCACTAAAGCAATTTCTTGGAGATACCGATTGGGGCGAACTAGACTACCTATTGATCGACCTGCCTCCGGGCACAAGCGATATCCATCTTACATTGGTGCAATCTGTTCCGGTTACAGGTGCCGTTATCGTTACCACCCCACAAAAGGTAGCTGTCGATGATGCCAGAAAGGGCTTAGCCATGTTCAAGCAGCCCCAAATAAACGTGCCCATATTGGGAATCATTGAAAATATGGCTTATTTTACCCCTGCAGAACTTCCTGATAATAAATACTATATATTCGGACAGGGAGGCGGAAGGAATCTTGCTACTCATTTTGATGTTCCCTTCTTGGGTGAGATACCATTGGTACAGAGCATTAGAGAAAGTGGGGACAATGGCTATCCAGCCGTACTCAAAAATGACCTATCGGCTCCGCACTTTCATCAATTAGCAGAATCACTTGCTCGTACTATTGCGATCAGAAATGCAGAAATGGCTGAAACAAAAAAAGTGACTTTAAATGCATAAAGCATATTATTATGGAACAATCTATCATCAATTCGGAACTTTACAGCAGAATAGAAAAGGCTTTGGATGGCATACGCCCATACCTAGAGGCTGACGGTGGCAACGTAAAGGTCCTTGATGTTTCTGAAGATATGGTAGTAAAACTGGAGCTCCTTGGTGCTTGCGGATACTGTCCCATGTCTACCATGACCCTAAAGGCGGGCGTGGAAGAGTCCATCAAGCGGGCTGTGCCAGAAATAAAAAAGGTAGAAGCTATCAACATCACCGCTCCGGACGATCCTCATGCAAAACTGCCTGACAATTTGCTATAAAGCAGTTGTTACATTTGACTATATGCTGATAAAGTATTAGTTTATCCCTTGGCTTTAATCTTGAGCCAGAATAACGAATTAAGAAGCGCTTAAGGATGATCATGTCCCCTCCCACTTTTCGCCATTTGGGCCAATCATTATTGATTTTAAGCTTCTTTCTGTTATTTCATAATACATACGGTCAAGAAAAATGCGGAACCGTTCCCTATGCGGATCTGCTCAATGAAAAGAATCTACTGAGAGAGCAACAGTCCAATTTTGAAGACTGGATTCAAACCCGCCTCACAACAAAGCGACTTCAGAGAAGCCATAGTATGATGGTGCTATCAGAGGAAGTTGTATACACCATCCCTGTTGTTGTGCATATCATCCATAATGGTGAACCTATCGGACAGGGAAGTAATATTTCTATGGAGAGGGTGCTATCACAGATTGAAGTGCTCAATAAGGATTTTAGAAGGTTGAACAAAGACACAGTCAATACACCGCTAGCCTTTAAAAGCAGTGCTGTCGACACAAGAATAATGTTTGTCTTGGCAAAAAGAGACCCTGAAGGCTTACCTACCAATGGTGTCACACGAACGAAAGGCAGCAAAGAGTTTTATGACCTCAGGGACAATTGGCTACTGAAGTCCCACAGTTATTGGCCGGCTGAGGATTATCTCAACCTATGGGTAGCGCCTCTTAGCGGTCAATACTTAGGCTTTGCTCAGTTCCCCCAATCCAATACCGCTCCAGGGCTTGAAGATGCTTCTGCCAACCGTCTTACAGATGGGGTAGTCATCACCCACGAATATTTCGGCATTAATGAAGATGCCTCTCCTATTAGCAAGGGCAGAACAGCCACACACGAAATAGGTCATTTTTTAGGACTAAGACACATATGGGGCGATGGCGGCTGCAATCAAGACGACTATTGCGAGGATACCCCAAATGCCGACAGCCCAAACTACGGATGCCCTTCGGGAGAAGTCATTTCATGTGGCAATAGTAATATGTTTCAGAATTTTATGGACTATACCAATGACGGGTGCATGAATTTGTTCACCTTCAACCAAATGGAGCGCATGCATATCGTACTCCAAAACAGTCCCCGACGATCGAGCCTCATTGGTTCCAAAGGAGGAGAAGCGCCTGTGGCGGTGGCCCACGACCTAGGCATAAAGAAAATAATAGCGCCCTACCCTACCCTCTGCGACAATACAGTTGAGCCGGAAATCCTGGTAAAGAATTATGGCTTTGAAGACATTTCAAGTTTCAAGCTGCTTTTTACCATTAACAACGACACGATTGATTCTTTGTACCAGAGCATCAATTTAGAGCCAATGGACAGCTTAAAAGTTTCTTTCCCGACTTATGTACTTAGTGACACTTCTGACTTCGTCTTTGACTTCTATATAACAGAGGTGAACGAAACCGAGGATGAAAACCCCGAGAACAACCACAAACGTTCTTTAGTAAATCTTCCCGAACGCATAACTTTGCCTTTTTTTGAAGATTTTGAAGGGACAACGCATGCTGGAACCGTCTTCGACCCTGATGGTAGGTTGGGCTGGGAGGTAGTGTCTGCACCAAATGCTGACGGATCCAATAAAGCATTGAGACTGGCTGCATATGATTACAGTGCGGATGCTGGCGAGCAAGATTTTTTCATCACAGATGTCTTTAACTTGGTAGATTACAAATCTGCACAACTCTCCTTTAGCATGGCATATGCGCAATATAGTAGAACGAGTGCGGATGGATTAAAGGTGATGATCTCTACAGACTGTGGACAGACCTACCAAGATATCCTTTTTGATAAAAAGGGAGAGAAGTTAGCAACAGCTCCAAGGACGACTTCTTATTTTGAACCTTCCGGTAGATTGGAATGGAAAGAGGAAACGATTAACCTATCGCCGTATCTAGGAGCCCAAAATTTACGCATAGCATTTGTGGGCATCAATGACTATGGCAACAACCTCTATCTTGACAATATTCATATTGAGGGAGAAACGGAATCCACACTTGACTTAAGAATTGTAGATATAAATATCCCTCCAGTAGCATGCGATGTCCCATTCTCTCCCACTGTCCAAATTGTTAACCAAGGAGTCGAGCCTGTGTCTTCATTTATGCTTAATTCCTCGTCTGTATGGGATAACGATGTCTCTATCCCATATGATGGGCCGGAAATCCTGCCATTTGATACTGTTACGATAAACTTGCCTGAAATTGATGCTCCAATCGGCTCTCATAGTCTGTCCATCCACGTTAGTCATTCAGGAGGACTCTCAGACAATACACCAGAAAACAATTTCAGAGCTATTACTTTTATGGTAGACACCGTGTATGAAAGTGTGCCTTTTCGGGAGCAGTTCCGTTCTAGCGATACAGCAACCTTTAAATGGTTCATTTATAACCCTGATGAAAATACAACTTGGGAAAGAACTACTCATTCTCATGAAGGGGATGAAGCCTTCTTCCTCAACCATTTTGATTATTCAGCAATAGGAGAAAAAGATTGGCTTATAAGCCCCCTGCTCGATTTTTCTAATTTAAATCAACTTCGGGTAACTTTCATGGTCTCTTATGCCCATAATCTTAATTATAAAGACAGATTACAAGTGCTAATATCTACCGATTGTGGCCTCAACTATTCCCATGTTGCATACGATGCCGCTGGAGAGGACCTAGCTTCCAATTACACTTCTTCTAGGTGGATTCCAGATACGAAAGAATCATGGGACAAAATCTCTGTATCGCTTGATGAGTTTATCGGAGAAAAGAGCGTTAGAATAGCATTTGTAATGAACAATGGCTACGGCAACAATTTCTATCTCGACGACATTGAGTTCTTCGTATCAGAGGAACCAGTGGCACCTTTGCCCGTAGAGGTTAGGTACACCTTCCCCAATCCCACGATCAATGGAATATTGTCTATTATATTTAACCTAGAAGAGAAGGAAGACATTGAGATGGCACTATACGATCTGAGGGGCCGCATCCTATACAAGGAAAACTTCCCTAGCACACTGAATCAAACTTATAAGATTGACCTTTCTACACTTCCTGAAGCCTTATATTTGCTTAAAATATCAGGTGCCTCCCTGAATGAGGTGGAACGTGTTGTGATGCGGAAATAAATAATTGCGAAGGTTGAATTGTTTGATTCATAGGATCGTTATATTTTTTATAATTTAGTCGTTTATAAAACTATAAAATGAAAGTAGGAATATTTTTCGGAGGACAATCCAGAGAGCGTGAGATATCTTTTGCTGGTGGCCGGACGGTTTACGATAATCTTAATAAAACTTTGTTTGAGCCTATCCCCATATTTGTAGATAGTCTAGGAAACTTTATACTGCTTGATTGGGCCTATATTTATAAGGGCACCATAAGAGACTTTTATCCTCCTGCGGAATTTCTCCCTGAATCGCCCAATTATTTCCAGTTATATATAGAGTCTTTGGAGAATTTGGACCAAGATAGACTCGAATCACTGATCAGTTCGGTGGGAAAGCGAATCTCGCCCGATCAATTTTCAAGCATAATGGACTTTGCCTTTCTTGCTTTACACGGCCCATATGGAGAAGACGGTAATATTCAAGGAATTTTAGAGTGGTACAACATACCATATTCTGGTTCGGGAATCCTGCCGTCTGCCATAGGCATAGACAAAATCGCACAGAGGGATTTGCTCAAGGCATATCAGTTTGAGAGTCCTAAAACCGCCACCCTTTCTAGAGAAAAATGGTTGGCGACCTCCAACAAAGCAGCCCTTGCCGGCCAACTTGTTGCTGATTTAGGATTGCCATTAGTTGTAAAGTCTCCTCATCAAGGTTCCTCTATTGGAGTTTCTATCGTGAAAGAAAGTAACTCAAAAGTACTGATAGATGCCGTAAACAAAAGTTTCTTTATTAAAGAAGTATTTTGGGAAGAATGGCAAGCCAAGAGCGATGAAGAGAAGAAAGCTTTTATCATTTCTATAATCGACATTAGGGAAGGTATAGGCATGCCTGTCCAAACTTCAGCGTCTATTCTCTATCATCCCGACAGATTGCTGGATTATCTTAATGACCAGAATCATTATAGGGAAGGCAAACTAAGCCTAAGCCCGCTCAATTCAGAAGGTTATGTGCTCTTTGAATCCTTTATACAGGGCAAGGAGTTTTCATGCATCGTAATTCAAGACGAGCAAGGCAATCCAGTAGCTTTGCCCCCAACTGAGATTGTCAAAGGGCAGGATCTTTTTGACTATCGATCGAAATACCTTCCCGGCATGAGCCGGAAAGTAACGCCTATCGACGCTGCACCAGAAACAATTGAAGCCATAAGGAAAGCATGCAGCCGATTGTTTGAAGTGCTACACTGCAACGTATATGCTAGGATAGATGGGTTCCTTTCTCCAGAAGGGAAAATTTTCCTCAATGATCCTAACACCACATCTGGCATGCTTCCATCATCATTTTTCTTTCATCAAGCTGCTGAAATCGGACTAAACCCTTCTCAGTTTTTAACTTATATCATCCGAGCTTCCATAGCGGAACGAATAAAGACTGGGAAAAACAAAGTAGCTATGGAGCAAATGTTAGCCTCGCTTGATCGATCGATTAAAGAGCTTCAGGAGAAAAGGTCCAGCAAAATAAAGGTAGGCGTAATTATGGGAGGCTTTTCATCTGAGCGCCATATTTCAGTAGAAAGTGGAAGAAATATTTATGAAAAACTGTCCTCATCTACAAAGTACAGTCCAGTCCCAATATTCCTCACTGGCAATGAAGCGTATCACGAGCTGTATGTGGTGCCTATCAATGTGATGCTCAAGGACAATGCAGATGATATAAAAGAGAAAATCCATCATTATGCCCAAGAACAGCAACATCCTGCCTTGCAACAGATAAAGGCAGAAACGTCTTCTATAACGGACAAGTATGTTGATCAAGTGATACAGGACTTCAAGAAGATCAACTATGAGGAACTAAAGGATTTGGTTGATGTAGTTTTTATTGCGCTACATGGTAGACCCGGAGAAGACGGAGCTGTACAGGTAGCATTAGAACAAATAAATATTCCTTATAATGGATCAGGAATAGAAAGCTCACAGCTTACTATAAATAAATATGAAACCAACGAGCTGCTGGCAAAGCATGGTATCAAAGTAGCCAAGCATATGCTGGTATGGAAAGAAGACTGGGAAAACGACCAGCATAAGGTGATCCAAGAATTGGAGAATAAGTTCTCCTACCCATTGATTGTAAAACCTTCTGACGATGGTTGTAGCTCTGCGGTAAAAAAGATTAAGTCACAAGAAGAGTTGGTAGCCTTTGCAGAAACCATGTTTAGAACATTAGATAGCTTTGATCCTGAGAATGCTAGAATTTTAAAATTAAAGCCTCAAGAAGAATTCCCTAAAAAACAGCAGTTTTTGGTAGAAGAACTGATCACCAAAGGCAATGCACGCCATTTCTTGGAGATAACAGGTGGGCTTTTGACAAAGACTAGCGAAGACGATCAAATTATTTATGAAGTATTTGAGCCATCAGAAGCACTTGCCACTGGAGAGGTGCTAAGTCTTGAGGAGAAGTTTTTGGCAGGAGAAGGCCAGAACATCACTCCGGCACGTTTTCAAAAAGATGCAAATTTGAACCATGAAGCAAGCAAGAAAGTACGCGCTGAACTTGAGAAGGTGGCACGCATCCTCAAAGTGGAAGGCTATGCGCGAATAGATGCCTTCGTACGTATATATGATAACAATGAGGTAGAAACAATCATAATTGAAGTCAATTCGCTTCCCGGCATGACTCCAGCCACGTGTATCTTCCACCAAACAGCCATAAATGGTTACAAGCCTTATGATTTTATTGATGCGATCTTGGAGTATGGAATGGGAAGAATCAAAGCATCAACGGTTCATATATAATTCATATATTTTATATTTGCTTTATGATAAAAATACTAATTAACCTGGCCATAGTGTTGGCTGTGACAGTAGCATTGGTTTTGGGCTTTTTCTATATTTATTTGCCCGCTACCACCAATCATGGAGAAACCATCACTGTTCCTGACCTGAATGGCATGACCTACGATCAGTTAGAACAATTTCTGACCAGCCGGAACCTGCGCTATGAAGTAACAGACTCCAGCTTTTCTGGAGACTTTCCTCCTTTGGCTGTCCTTCGTCAAGAACCTAGGGCCGGTTCCAAAGTAAAAGAGAACAGGAAAATCTATGTTTGGCTCAATGCGGAGAATCCTCCTAAAGTAAAAATGCCGAGGCTAATAGATGGCTCAGTAAAAAACGCCCAAATGGTGCTTGAAAGCTATCAATTGTTGTTAGGTGACATACAATATGTCCCAGACTTAGCACAGAATGCTGTATTGGAGCAATGGTATAATGGCAAGAAAATAGAAGAAGGCACCTATGTGCCCAAAGGCTCAAAAATAGACTTAGTCGTTGGAGATGGCCTTGGAAACCAAATCCTTCCAGTACCCAATGTCTTGGGCATGGAGAAAGACGAGGCAGAAATATTGATCGTAGGATCTGGCCTAAAAGTGGGTACCGTGATTTACCAAACCACCAATGAAACACTTCCTGGTACGATTATTAAACAAACACCTCCTGGTGGTGGTAATATCAGAATTGGTGAAACCGTAGATATTTGGGTATCCGGCCTCACAGAAGGACAAGAGGTAGACGACAAGCCTATCATCCAAAATTTGGATTAAAGGCCCTATATCGAAGCAATCTCTAATATAAACATTATATATCATGAATGATATCACAGTAAAAGAATTGAAGGAACGTTTAGCCAACAATGAAAAACTCAATATTGTTGACGTTCGGGAGACATGGGAGTTCGAGGAGAAGAATATTGGGGCAAAGTTGATCCCATTAGGTTCCCTTCCCTTGAGAGTAGATGAGTTGGAGCCACTTAAGGATGAAGAGTTGATTGTTCATTGCAGATCGGGAAAAAGAAGCGCCCAAGCAAAACAGTTCCTTGAATCCAAAGGCTTTACAAAAGTTCGCAATCTCGAAACAGGTATCGAAGGATTTTTAAAAGAGGACGCATAATTGTTACGATGGGGCACTTCTGCCCCATTCTTTTATGGTTATTCCCTATCTTTTTGATTCAGTGTATTCGCAACCGCTTATCCCCCACCTCTTTAAAGACTTTTAGTCAACCTTTCTCTTTTAGTCCTATTATTAGCCATTCCTTTTATATTTTGATTAACTTGTACCAACTTCTTTGGGATAAGCTGGGAAAATAAGAAGTTGTTTACTTAAGACAACCCTTGGGAAACCTTTTAATATGACTTTACTGATCGTACTTGTCGCAATTATTGCATTAGTTCTACTCATCGCTTTATTAAAAATAGACCCCTTTCTAACATTTCTCATCGTTTCGATTTCCGTAGGTATCGCATTGGGTGTACCTATGGATACTGTGATAAAGTCAGTGGAGAAAGGCATTGGCGATATGCTTGGTGCTACCTTGATCATCATCTGTCTTGGCGCTATGCTTGGGAAATTAGTGGCCGAGAGTGGTGCTACGCAACGTATCGCCTCTATAATGATGCAACTTTTTGGCGTGAAGTATATACAATGGGGTATGGTAATTACTGGCTTTATAGTGGGCATCCCTTTATTCTACGGTATTGGGTTCATTCTCATGGTCCCTTTGATCTTTTCTATAGTATACAAGTACAAATTACCAGCCGTTTATATAGGGTTGCCCTTGCTTGCCGCACTTTCGGTAACACATGGCTTTTTGCCACCTAGCCCCTCTCCAACGGTTTTGGTAACCCAATTTGGAGGGAATATGGGCCTCACTTTGATATATGGAATAATTATAGCTATTCCTGCCATTATTATTGGAGGGCCTATTTTTTCTAAGCTACTGAAAGGCATTAAGTCTCAACCCTTGAAAACATTCAAGCCGAACGACCTTCCAGAAGACAAACTTCCAGGATCTCTCAATAGCTTTTTAACCGCATTACTTCCTGTTATTTTGCTGATGCTTACTACTGGCCTGCTATTTCTAGTCCAACCAGCATCTACGCTAGCCAAAGCCATCGCATTTTTAGGCGACGCCTCCAATGTCATGATTATTTCTCTTGCAGTGGCAACCTTTTCTTTAGGCATTGTACAAGGGAAAAGCATCACATACCTAATGAGCACATATGGAGACGCGGTAAAAGATGTAGTAATGGTGTTATTGGTGATAGCAGGAGCGGGTGCATTAAAGCAAGTATTGATGGATAGTGGTGTAAGTGAGGAGATTGCCGCATCCTTACAAAGTATGGAAACACACCCGTTGATATTGGGTTGGTTAATAGCGGCCGTAATCCGAGTGGCAGTAGGCTCTGCAACTGTGGCCGGCCTAACGGCAGCAGGTATTGTCCTTCCCTTATTAAGCACAACCTCTGTCGATCCAAATCTAATGGCTCTTTCTATTGGCGCAGGAAGTTTGGTGTTATCCCATGTTAATGACTCAGGATTTTGGCTTTTTAAGGAGTACTTCAACCTAAGTCTCAAAGACACCTTCCGATCTTGGACAATCATGGAAACTATAGTAGCCGTGGTAGGCCTTTTTGGGGTCTTACTTTTGGACTTGCTTATCAAATAAACCCCGTCGGATGAACAAAACCATACATATTTCACTTCGCTAAGCTTAGTCTTTAGACAGGCATTCATTCAACCGGGGATAATTTTAAATTTGACAGTAACTTTAACCAAAATAAAATGTGAAGTGAACAGTGGAAAACCCAGACACCAGACACACTAAACGGGACAGTACCAACTTTTCCGCTTGATCCCACAGTACCTGCCTTGTGGTACATGGGCATAGTTTTCACCTGGGGCACAAAAAAAGGGCCCGTCCAAGTGGACGGGCCCTGTAAGGGTCGGCGACGGCCTACTCTCCCACCTGTGACGGCAGTACCATCGGCGCTGCCGGGCTTAACTTCTCTGTTCGGGATGGGAA
>SMEH01000551.1_pt1 | contig 10769 bp, 10 predicted proteins | sample 2456361 | NCBI WGS metagenome assembly SMEH01 (sample SAMN10132587, study PRJNA489261) | soil metagenome | isolation source: day1 control-loamy sand soil ammended | place: USA | reverse complement strand
GCGAGCGCGGCGAAGATCGCGCTTTCGGCGAGCGGCGCATGCTTCGCCACCGGGGGCAGTGGCCGGGCGACTGCCTCGAGGTTCTCGATCCCGCACAGGCCGCACGAACTCTCGGCGACGCGGGCCCGCACGCGGTCGGTCAGCTGTTCGATGCCCAGCCCGGTCAGCGTCGCGCGGACGATCCAGCCCTGCTCGACCCGCGCGACGCCGATGTCGGTGAGGTCGGTCGGGGCTTTCGCCAGTCCCTCGGTCAGCGCGAAGCCGAGCGCAAAGTCGTCGAGGTCGGCAGGCGTCGCCATCATCACCGCGTAGCTGAGCCCGTTGAACTCGAGCGCTACCGGCGCCTCCGGCACCCATTCGCGGGTCACCGGGCGGCGCGAACCGTCGGGGCGGATTTCTAGGGGCTTGTCCACGGCATGGCCTTGGTGCGCCAGCGCGGGCCTCCAGGCCCGCAAACGTCACCCCGCGTCGGAATGCCCCACCTCGTCGACCGCGTTGAACTCGGTCGCGCGGGTCTGCGGCTCCGGGTGCGCCCCGCCCGAAAGATGCTCGATCGCCTCGCGCGCGATCGGCGAGAGCCCTTCGCCGCCGTCGGCGAAGATCGCCTGTTTCATCCGCGGGTCCCAGAACTTGTCGATGTGGTCGGCCGTCGCGAGCACCGCCTTGTCGTGCCCCATCGCCGCGAGGTTTCGGGCGATGTCGTTGGCCATTCGGCGCAATGTGAAGATCGTCGTGCTCATTCGGCGGGCTCCGCCTCGACCGCGATCCGGCGCGAGCGCTCGGTCAGCTCGGCGTAGTCGCGCTGCCAGTCGCTCGGGCCGTTCGACGGCGTGACCTGCACCGCGGTGACCTTGTACTCGGGGCAGTTGGTCGCCCAGTCGGAGAAGTCGGTTGTTACCACGTTGGCCTGCGTCGCCGGGTGGTGGAAGGTCGTGTAGACCACACCCGGTGCGACGCGGTCGGTGACCAGCACGCGCAGCGTCGTCTCGCCGGTGCGGCTGGCGAGCCGCGCGAAGTCGCCGGTCTTGAGCCCGCGGTTCTCGGCATCGGTCGGATGCATCTCGAGCAGGTCCTCGTCATGCCACACGACGTTGCCGGTGCGCCGCGTCTGCGCGCCGACGTTGTACTGGCTGAGGATGCGCCCGGTGGTCAGCAGCAGCGGGAAGCGCGGCCCGGTCTTCTCGTCGGTCGGGATATACTCGGTGACGACGAACTTGCCCTTGCCGCTGGCAAAGCCGTCGACGTGCATGATCGGCGAGCCCTCGGGGTGCTGCTCGTTGACCGGCCACTGGACCGAGCCGACCTCGTTCAGCCGCTCCCACGACAGCCCGGCGAAGCTCGGCGTCAGCCGCGCGATCTCGTCGATGATCTGGCTCGGGTGGGTGTAATTCCAGCCCGCACCTAGCGCATTGGCAAGCAGCTGGGTGATCTCCCAGTCGGCGTAGCCGTTGGCCGGCTCCATCACCTTGCGCACGGGCTGGATCCGGCGCTCGGCGTTGGTGAAGGTGCCGTCCTTCTCGAGGAAGGTCGAGCCCGGCAGGAACACGTGCGCGTAGTTGGCGGTCTCGTTGAGGAACAGATCGTGGACGATGACCAGCTCCATCGCGCTGAGGCCGGCAGCGACGTGCTTGGTGTTCGGGTCCGACTGGAGGATATCTTCGCCCTGGACGTAGAGCACCTTGAAGGTGCCGTCGATCGCGGCGTCGAACATGTTCGGGATGCGCAAGCCAGGCTCGGGGTCGAGCTTGACGCCCCAGTCGTCCTCGAACGCCTTGCGCACTTCCGGGTCGGAAATGTGTCGATAGCCGGGCAGCTCGTGCGGGAAGGAGCCCATGTCGCACGAACCCTGCACATTGTTCTGCCCGCGTAGCGGGTTCACACCGACGCCCGGGCGGCCGATGTTGCCGGTTGCCATCGCGAGGTTGGCGATCGCCATCACGGTCGAAGAGCCCTGCGAGTGCTCGGTCACGCCGAGCCCGTAATAGATCGCCGCGTTGCCACCGGTCGCATAAAGCCGCGCCGCTTCGCGGACGGTCTGCGCCGGGACGCCGGTGACCGCCTCGAGGAACTCCGGGCTATGCCGCTCGTCGGCGACGAACCGCGCCCAGTCCTGGTACTCGTCCCAGTCGCACCGCTCGCGAATGAACGCCTCGTTGGCGAGGCCCTCGGTGACGATCACGTGCGCGAGGCTGGTCATCACCGCGACGTTGGTGCCCGGACGCAGCGCGAGGTGGTGCTCGGCCTGGATGTGCGGCGAGCGCACGAGGTCGATCCGCCGCGGGTCGATCACGATCAGCCTGGCGCCCTGGCGCAGCCGGCGCTTCATGCGGCTGGCGAACACCGGGTGCGCGTCGGTCGGGTTGGCACCGATGACCATGATCACGTCGGCGTCCATGACCGAATCGAAGTCCTGCGTGCCGGCGCTGGTGCCGAAGGTGGTCTTGAGGCCGTAGCCGGTCGGCGAGTGGCACACGCGAGCGCAGGTGTCGGTGTTGTTCGAGCCGAAGGTGGCGCGGATCAGCTTCTGGACGAGGAAGGTTTCCTCGTTCGTGCAGCGGCTCGAAGTGATGCCTCCGAGCGCACGCGCGCCGTGCCTGGCCTTGATTTCCTTGATCTTCTCGGCGGTATAACTGATCGCCTCGTCCCACGAGACCTCGCGCCACGGCTGGTCGATCGACTCGCGGATCATCGGCGAGAGGATGCGATCCTTGTGGTTGGCGTAGCCGTAGGCGAACCGACCCTTGACGCACGAGTGCCCGCGGTTGGCCTTGCCCTCCTTCCACGGGATCATCCGCACGAGCTGCTCCCCGCGCATCTCGGCGCGGAAGGTGCAGCCGACGCCGCAATAGGCACAGGTGGTGACCACCGCGCGCTCGGGCAGGCCGATCGCCTTGACGCTCTTCTCGCGCAGCGTCGCGGTCGGGCAGGCCTGCACGCAGGCGCCGCAGCTGACGCACTCGGACGAGAGGAAGTCGTCGCCCGCCTGACCGGCCGACACCTTCGAGGCAAACCCGCGCCCGTCGATCGTCAGCGCGAAGGTGCCCTGGACCTCGTCGCAGGCGCGCACGCAGCGGCTGCAGACGATGCACTTCGACGGATCGAAGTCAAAGTACGGGTTCGAATGGTCGGTCTGGAGCCCGAGGTGATTCTTGCCCTCGTAGCCGTAGCGCACGTCGCGCAGGCCGACGTTGGCCGCCTGCTCCTGCAGCTCGCAGTCGTTGTTGGCCGAGCAGGTCAGGCAGTCGAGCGGGTGATCGGAAATATACAGCTCCATCACCCCGCGACGCAGCTTCTCGAGCCGCGGGGTCTGGGTCCTGACCTTCATCCCCGGTGCGACCGGAGTTGTGCAGCTCGCCGGCGTGCCGCGCGCGCCCTCGATCTCGACCAGGCACAGCCGGCACGAGCCGAACGCGGCCATGTTGTCGGTCGCGCAGAGCTTGGGAATGCTGCCGCCAGCCTCGGCGGCGGCGCGCATGACGCTGGTGCCCCTGGGCACGGTGACCTCACGCCCATCGATGGTGAGAGTCACCATCTCGTCGGACCGGACCTCGGGGGTGCCGAAGTCTGCCTGGCGTTCAAATCCCATCGATCTTCTCCGCGGCGGTCAGGTCCGCCGGTGTGTTGATGTTAGCAGGTTTGGCCCCGATTTTCACGGGCGTTGCCCCGAGGGCTTCCGCGAAGGCGAGCATCGAATGCCTGCCTTCTGACAGGAGCAACGTTTCGATCGCGTCAACGGCTCCCACCGGCCAGTGGCCGATCACCGGCTGGCTCGCGACGTAGGCGGGCGGCGGGCTGAGCCGTTCGAGCAGGTCGTCGGGCAGGCCGACCGAGTCCACCCCGATCGTCAGCACGCTGTCGTAGCCTTCGTCGCGCGCGAGGTGCAGCCCGGCGGCGATTCCCGCGAGCGGGCCCATCCCGGCCTGCGGCCAGTCGGGGATGCAGTGCCCCGGGCCCTGCGCGCGTCCGGCGATCACCACCAGTTCGCAGAACCCCGTAAGCGTGTCGAACGCGCGGGCCAGCAGCGTATGCCCGCCGAGCTCGGCGAGCGCCTTGTCGCTGCCGAACCGCGTCGACTGCCCGCCGGCGAGGACCACGCCGAGGATCATTATCCCGTCATCCCGGCGCAAGCCGGGACCTCGTGCCGTAAGCGCAGCCGCAGTGGCGCGTGCCGCAAGCGCAGCGCCAGTGGCATGCGGCCCCGGCTTTCGCCGGGATGACGGCAGCGAGTTGTCACGCCTCGCTCCCCTCGGGGACTTTCGCTCCCTCGCGGGGCATGAAGTCCTCGGGCCAGTGCCTGAGCGCACTCATCACCGGGTAGGGGGTGAAGCCGCCGAGCGCGCAGAGCGAGCCGAACTTCATCGTCTCGCACAGGTCGGTCAGCAGGCCGATCTCCTGCTCGGGCAGCCGCCCCGTCTTGGGCGCGTTGTGCATCACCGGCATCAGCTCGACCGCGTCGGCCGGGCGCCCGCCCGCGCGGATGCGGTCGATCAGTTCGACCCCGCGCACCGCGCCGATCCGGCACGGGGTGCACTTGCCGCAGCTCTCCGCCGCGCAGAACTCCATCGCGAAGCGCGCCATAGCGCCCATGTCGGCAGTGTCGTCGAACACGGTGATCCCGCCATGCCCGATCAGCGCGTCGGCCTCAGTATATTCCTCGTAGTCGAAGCGGATGTCGAACTGGTCGGGGTGGATGTAGGCGCCGAGCGGGCCGCCGACCTGCACCGCCTTGACGGGGCGCCCGCTCTGGGTGCCGCCGCCGATATCGTAGACCAGTTCGCGCAGCGTGATGCCGAACGCGGTCTCGAACAGCCCACCGTGTTTGATGTTGCCGGCGAGCTGTATCGGCATCGTCCCCTTCGAACGCGCCACGCCGAGCGTGTCGTAGAGCGAGGCGCCCCCCTCGGTGAGGATGTGCGGCACCGCGGCGAGAGTCAGCACGTTGTTGACCACCGTCGGCTTGCCGAAGAGCCCCTCGATCGCCGGAAGCGGCGGCTTGGCGCGAACCTCGCCGCGCTTGCCCTCGAGCGAATTGAGCAGCGAAGTCTCCTCGCCGCACACGTAGGCGCCAGCGCCGACGCGAACTTCGCAGCGGAACGGGGCGATGATCGAGGCACCCAGTCGGAGCGCCTCGTCGAGCTTGCGGATCGCGTCGGGATACTCGCTGCGGACGTAGATGTAGCCCTGCGTCGCCCCGACCGCCTCACCGGCGATCGCCATGCCCTCGATCAGCGCGAAGGGATCACCTTCCATGACCATGCGGTCGGCGAAAGTGCCGCTGTCGCCCTCGTCGGCGTTGCAGACGATATACTTCTGCTCGGCCGGCGTGTTGGCGACGGTCTTCCACTTGATCCCGGTCGGGAACCCGGCGCCGCCGCGACCGCGCAGGCCCGAGGCGAGCACTTCTTCGACCACCGCAGCACCGCCGATCTGCCGCGCGCGGCGCAGGCCGATCCAGCCGCCGGTCGCCTCGTAGTCCTCGAGGCTGGTCGGCCGCGTCTTGCCGGCACGAGCGAAAGTCAGCCGCTGCTGGCGGGCGATGAACGGGTGCTCGACGATCTCGCCGATCGCCTTGTCGCTGCTGCCGTCGAGAATCGCGTCGACGTCAGCCAGCGTTGCCGGGCCGAAGCCCATGCCGTCGACCTCGACCAGCGGTTCGAGCCAGTGCATGCCCCAGCTCGAGGTGCGCTGCACCTCGTGACCCTTGCGCTCGAAGGCTGCGGCCAGCTCGTCGGCGCCGAGGGCGCGCGCGAGGGCGTCGTCGGAAATGCGTACGATCATCGGGCGTTCTCGATCACCTGGGTAAGCCCCGCGGCGTCGAGCCTCGCGTGAAGCCGGTCGCCGGTCCGCGCCGCGGGCCCGGCGCTGCACAGGCCGAGGCAATAGACGGTCGACAGCCGGACGCGGTCGCCGGCCGCCTGCTCCGCCGCCGGGATCAGCGCTTCGACCCCACGCGCCTTGCATGCCTCGGCGCGGCAGATCTGCACTTCGGGGCGCGGATCGGGCCGGGCCGTGAAGTCATGGTAGAAGCTGACGACGCCGTGGACGTCGGCGCGGCTCAGGTTGAGCGCCTTGGCGATCTGCGCCTCGCTCTCGGCATCGACGCATCCGAGCGCGTGCTGCACGTCGTGCAGGATCGGCAGCAGCGGGCCCTCGCGGCCGGCGTGCGCGGCCACGATCTCGGCGACTCTCTCTTCCCTGGTACTCACCTTTTCAACCTTTCAGCGTGCCACGCGACGTGCTCGGCCATGAAGGTCGAGATGAAGAAGTACGAATGGTCGTACCCTTCCTGCATCCTGATGGTCGCCGGGATATCGGCCTTGCGGCAGGCCTCGTCCAGCAAATGCGTCTTCAGTTGCGTGTCGAGGAAATTGTCCGCGGTGCCCTGGTCGACCAGCAGCTCGGGCAGCCGCGCGCCCTGCACGATCAGCGCGCAGGCGTCGTATTGCCGCCAGGCGCCCCTATCGTCGCCGAGGTAGCCGCCCAGCGCCTTTTCGCCCCACGGGCAGTTGAGCGGGCTGACGATCGGCGCAAACGCGCTGGTCGAGCGGAACCGGCCGGGATTGCGCAGGCTGATCGTCAGCGCGCCGTGTCCGCCCATCGAATGCCCGGTAATCCCCTGCCGGTCCATGTCGACCGGGAAATGCTCCGCCAGCAGCGCGGGGAGTTCGGTCTCGATATACGAGCGCATCCGGAAGTGCTTTGCCCACGGTTCCTGCGTCGCATCGACGTAGAACCCGGCGCCCTGGCCGAAATCGTAGGCCTCGTCGTCGGGCACCTCCTCGCCGCGCGGGCTGGTGTCCGGAGCGACGAACACGATCCCGTGCTCGGCGCAGGCCCGGCGGTACTCGCCCTTCTCCATCACGTTGGCGTGGGTGCAGGTGAGCCCGGAGAGATACCACAGCACGGGCAGCTTCGCCCCCGGCGCGTGCTGGGGAACGTAGACTGCAAAGGTCATCGCGGTCCCGGTGACCCCCGAGTCGTGGGCGTAGACGCCCTGGGTGCCGCCGAAGCTCCTGGCCTCGCTGACGGTTCGGATGGTCACGGGACCCGACGCCTCACCTTTCGCCGACGTTGGGCGTGAAGACGCAGATCTTGTTGCCGTCGGGGTCGCGCAGATAGGCGCCGTACATGTTACCCGGCGATGCCGCGCGGAAACCCGGGCCGCCCTCGTCGGTGCCGCCCGCGGCGAGCCCAGCGGCGTGCCAGGCATCGACTTCGTCGTAGCTCTTGGCCTTGAGGCCCAGCGTGTGACCGTTGGAGACGCTCATCGGCTCGCCATTGGCGGGCCTGGCGACGATCAGCGAGCCCTCGGCGCTCGGATAAACGGTGCCGTGCGGCAGCGGATGCCCCTCGTAACCGAGCACGCCCATCGTCGCGTCGTAGAACTTGCGACTGGTCTCGATATCGTTGGTGCCGAGGAATACGTGATTGAACATGCGTCTCTCTCCTGTGGTCAGGTCTCTAGACCCACAAGAGCGATTCTTCAAATACCTGAATCTTTCGCCCTTGTGAAATTCCTCGCGGGCGTGGCGCCGCGGCGCCGCGGTCAGTAGACGACCACGCTCCTGATGCTCTCGCCGGCGTGCATCAGGTCGAAGCCCTTGTTGATCTCCTCGAGGCTGAGCACGTGGGTGATCATCGGGTCGATCTGGATCTTGCCGTCCATGTACCAGTCGACGATCTTCGGCACGTCGGTCCGCCCCTTGGCGCCGCCGAACGCGGTCCCGCGCCAGTTGCGCCCGGTGACGAGCTGGAACGGACGAGTCGAGATTTCCTTGCCGGCTTCGGCCACCCCGATGATCACCGAGGTGCCCCAGCCGCGGTGGCAGCACTCGAGCGCGGTGCGCATGACCTCGGTGTTGCCGGTGCAGTCGAAGGTGTAGTCGGCCCCGCCGTCGGTCATCTCGACCACCTTGGCGACGATCTCCTCGCGGCTCATCCCGCTGGTGTTGAGGAAGTCGGTCATGCCGAACTTGCGGCCCCACTCCTCGCGCGCCGGGTTGATGTCGATGCCGACGATCCTGTTGGCGCCGGCGAGCCTGGCGCCCTGGATCACGTTGAGCCCGATCCCGCCAAGCCCGAACACCACGACGTTGTCGCCGACCTGCACCTTGGCCGTGTTGACCACCGCGCCGACCCCGGTGGTGACACCGCAGCCGATGTAGCAGCTGGTCTTGAACGGCGCGTCCTCGCGGATCTTCGCCACCGCGATCTCGGGCAGCACGGTGAAGTTCGAGAACGTCGAGCAGCCCATGTAGTGGTAGATCGTCTGCCCCTTGTAGGAGAACCGGCTGGTCCCGTCGGGCATCAGGCCCTTGCCCTGGGTCGCGCGGATCGCCGTGCACAGGTTGGTCTTGCCCGAGAGGCACGACTTACACTGACGGCATTCGGGCGTGTACAGCGGGATCACGTGGTCGCCCGGCTTCACGCTCGTCACGCCCGCGCCGACCTCGCGCACGATCCCTGCGCCCTCGTGACCGAGGATCGAGGGGAAGATGCCTTCGGAATCGAGACCGTCGAGCGTGTAGGCGTCGGTGTGGCAGATGCCGGTCGCCATGATCTCGACCAGAACTTCGCCGGCCCTGGGTCCCTCGAGGTCGACCTCGACGATCTCCAGCGGCTTCTTGGGCTCGAAGGCGACGGCGGCACGGGTCTTCATCGGGATGTCCTCATTCGTCTGGCAGTGAACGGCCGGCAGCCTGATGGCCGCTCCGCTCGCTGCGCGCCACTGCGAAGATCGCGCCGGGACGCAGCGTGCCGCGCCCCGGCCGATCAGGGTCTCAGGCCGCCTTGCGCGCCGGAACCGCCTCCGCGGCGCCAGGTACCGGGGCCATGTCGGCGGCCTCGTAGTCCGGGTCTCGCATCGGCAGCAGCCACAGCAGGCCCGCGCCGATCACCGCGCCGATCGCCATGATCGCGGACACCGCGAGCAGCTGCTCGTTGCCGAGCCAGGCAAACAGGAAGCCGGCGATGATCGGCGAACCCGCCGCGCCCGCGCGGCCGACGCCGAGCACGAAGCCGGTGCCGGTCGCCCGTGCGAAGGCCGGAAAGCCCCGGGCGAAGGCGGCATAGTAGCCGACGATCGCCGCATTGAGGAAGAACATCGTCAGGAACGCCGCGAGGCGCCAGCCCCACAGCGTGTCGCTACCGATGCCGAACGCGCCCACAGCCAGCGAGCCGAGCACGGCCACCGCGATCGTGGGGCCCTTGATGTCCCACTTCTTGAGCAGGAAGCCGAACAGGAAGCCGCCGATCGCGCCGCCGATGTTGGCGTACGTCAGGCTGCTCGCCGCCTCGGGCTGGGTGAAGCCGGCACCGGCGACGATCGTCGGGGCGAACTTGAGGATGTAGTAGAAGGTCAGCGTGTGGAACAGGTAGCCGAACGCCAGCAGCAGCGTGACCGGCCGCAACCGCGGGTTCGAAAGGATTTCGGTCACCTTGGGCTTGGGCGCGCTCGCCTCGATCTCGGGCAGCGCGTCGATCGGCGGCTGGCGCAGGGCGCGCAGCGACTTGTTGATCTTCTCGAGCGCGTCGGCCGGGCGCCGCGCGGCGTAGAACGCGGGGGTCTCCGGCACCAGCAGCATGACCAGCGGGATCATCACCGCGGTGACGATCGCGCCGAACAGGAACACCGCGCGCCAGTCGTATTCGACCAGCAGCCAGCCCTGCGCCGCGAAGCCGCCGACCACGCCGCCGACCGGGTAGCCGATCACGTAGAGTGCCATCGCCAGGCCGCGGCCCGCCTTGCTCGAGGATTCGGCGGTCATTGCGTTGGTGGCGGCGAGCATTCCGCCGATGCCGAGCCCGGTGATGAAGCGCCAGATCGTCAGCGTCCACAGGTCGCCGGCATCGTGCGCCATGTACATGCCGATGGCCATGATCACGAGGCACACCAGCATCGCCAGCTTGCGCCCGCCCTTGTCGGCGAAGCCGCCGAGGATCACCGAGCCGAAGCCCATACCGACCAGCTCGGCCGAGAGCATGACGCCGAGCGCGTCGCGCGGGATGCCCCATTCCTGGGTGATGCCCGGCGCCGCGAAGGCGCTCGACAGCACGTCGAACCCGTCGAGCGCGTTGAGGAATACCATGAGCGCGACAACAATCCACTGCCGCGTGCTCATCGGATTGTCGTCGATCACCCTGATCGGATTGGTGCCACCCGCTGGTCCGGCCATTGTTCTCGTCCTCTCTCCCTGACGCGCCTCATTCGTGGATTCGCGCCAGCATTTCCACCAGTTTTTCGATCTCGTCGGCGGTAAACCGCGACTTCAGCCAGGCTTCGTGCTCGGCAATGCAGCGCTTGGCTTCGTCGAGCGCCGCCTCCCCTTCCGGGGTCAGGTAGAGCGCCTGCTTGCGCCCGTCGCTGTCGGAGCGCTCTCGGCGCATGTAGTCGCGTGCCTGCAGGCGGTTGACGATCGTCATCGTCGTCGCCCGGTCCATCCGCAGGCGGCCGCCGAGATCGATCTGCGAAATGCCGGGATTGTCGCTGACCAGCCACAGCGCCGAAACCTGCTTCTGCGTCAACCCGAGGTCGGCGAAGGTCTCGGCCAGCCCTCCCCGCGGGAGGAGGTAGCCGAAGGCGTGGACCGGGATCGCCAGCCAGGCGAACGCCGCCACGGTGAGCACGGCCACGACCTGGAACTGGCGGACGGGGGCGGCCAGGAGGGCCCGCAGCTCGCTCGTCACCGGCTGCCCACGACGTCGTCCTGCCTGCCGCAGGCTGGGGCGAGAAGACCGGCACCGTCACGACCGGCACCATGGCCGTCGAC
>SMEH01000548.1_pt1 | contig 10833 bp, 10 predicted proteins | sample 2456361 | NCBI WGS metagenome assembly SMEH01 (sample SAMN10132587, study PRJNA489261) | soil metagenome | isolation source: day1 control-loamy sand soil ammended | place: USA | reverse complement strand
GTTCACAAATTACCGCCAGTCAATTTTTGCAACAGTTTATGTTCCCGCCCAAGATGCAATATAATGTGGTGGGGAAGTTGAGTGGTGGTGAGAAAAGAAGGCTCCAGCTCTTGCGGGTGCTCATCAAAAATCCCAATTTCCTGATTTTAGATGAACCTACAAACGATCTGGACATCGATACCTTGAACATATTGGAAGATTTCTTGGACAAATTCGAAGGATGCTTAGTCTTAGTATCGCACGATAGATATTTTATGGACAGGCTGGTCGACCATTTATTCGTTTTTGAAGGCAACGGTGTGATTAAGGACTTCCCGGGCAATTATTCTGACTACAGGTATGCAAAGGCAGAAGAATCTAAGGAGGAAAAGAAGAAAAAAGTAAACACTAAAGTAGAGAAAAGCAGTGCGCCAATAGAAGAAAATAAGAAGAAGCTATCTTATCAGGAAAAGAGAGAGTTCGAAAATTTGGAGACAGAAATCCCTCAGCTCGAAGAAAAGAAGGAAGCGCTGACCAAGCAAATGAATGAGGCAGAAGGGGACTACGAAAAACTTCAGCAGTTGGCTTTGGAGGTAGAAGCCCTCGAGCGCATTATCGAGGCTAAAACAGATAGATGGTTAACGCTTTCCGAATTTGCAGAATAGCAACTTTATGGATACTTTCAACTGATGAAAGCGAATAAAAAGGAAACTGTACTGCTGAAGAAAGCCATTAAAAAATGGGAAACTGATGCCCTAATAAGCAAAGAGCAGGCAGTGGCACTCAGCAATAGTATTGAAAGGAGCAGGTTCGATTGGCAAAGCTTATCGTTTTATGCATTTGTTTTTGCTATCGCGTCCATCATCATTTCAGGGGTGGCTTTGCTGGCCGATGAGTGGCTGATGGCGATGTTGGAAAAAATAGTAGATGCCTCAGAAGGCTATAAGGCAGCCTTCTTCTCCGTTATTTCCGCAGTCCTGTTCTATTTCGGCGCACAGGCATCACAGCAGGAATATAAAAATATCTATAGCTATAAGGCCCTCAATTTATTAGGCGTGCTCACCGCCGCCGTTGCTCTGGTTTATTTAAACATCGCAATTTTTGGCACAGAGGGAAAGCTTACCGCTATCATACTCTTAGCGGTTGTGCTCTACGGGCTTTTGGGAATATTGCTTCGTTCTCAACTTGTGTGGGGTGCTGCACTCACAAGTCTGTTTATATGGTTTGGGACAGAAACAGGCTATCAGGTAGGATGGCAAAACTATTTTTGGGGCATGAGCCCCCTCGTCCGCTTTATTCCTTTTAGTTTATTGTTGTTGAGTTTGTGTTATACATTGCGCAATGTCCGACTCCTTACACATTATTATGATACCACATTTTCTTTTTGTCTCATTTGCTTGCTTTTGGCCTCTTGGGCTGCTTCCATTTTTGGCAACCATACCAGCTTTGATAGTTGGTCCACGGTAAGTCAAGCTACAATTTTGCCATGGGGAATAGCTTTCTTGGTCATGGGAATTATCTGCATGTGGTTTGGAACAAAATACAATAAAGACCTGGTCAGAGATGTTGGTATTGTAAGTATTATTGTTAATTTATATTCACGTTATTTCGAGTTTGGATGGGATTTGTTCCATCCAGCATTATTCTTTGCCCTTTTAGGCTTTTCCTTCTGGATCATAGGTAAAAAAGCAGAAAAGATATGGGCAATAGGTAAAAAATAAACTTTTGGCTCTCTGTTTTAGGTTATGTAAATGATGCCATAAATTACTGGCTATGTCTCTGAAGAAAAACAATCCTAACATAAAAATAAAGCTACTGCTAGGTTATAGTCTGACCATTATAGTCCTAGCTGTAGCGGGCACAATTACCTACTTTAGCTTTACGCAATTGTTCTCCTCAGTAGAGACATTGGCTAGGCCCGACACCAAGCTGATCACCATCAATCATTTGCTTGCCGATATTTCAGAAGCAGAGGCGAGTCTGAGATCGTATATCCTCACAAACAACAAGGGTCACCTAGATCAATACGAGGTAAGTCTAGAGAGTATAACTGAAAAAATAGCTTCCCTTAAGGAGGGCTCATTGGAGGATACGATGCAATTAAACAAGCTCGATTCTATTTCTATTTTGTTGAACGCAAAATATGACGCGATAGATGATCTGGCCAGTCTGATGCATCAGAGCAGAAGCAGTAGCTTTTCTTCTACAGCATTAGAGCGGATCAATGAAAGCCGGTATGATTCGGCAAAAGTTGATACCACTTTGATGACTTATACTGAGACTACCACGCACATCAAGCCCAGAGGTTTAGTAAGCGAGGGCATAAAAGAACCTGAACCTCGGGGTTTATTCCAAGCTATCAAGAATCTCTTTAGTGGCAAGACTTCAGAAGAAAACACTCCAGTGGAGGAGAGTGATGCTGAGGAAGAAGACTTTTATACGGAAACGAGGGTAACCATCGACACGAGTGTTGTGTCAGTTTATCGGACCGATACAGTCTTATCCAATTTGAAAGAGATATTTTCTGATATGCAGAGAAAGGAAAGCGCTTTGAACCGCTTGCTCAATGCCAAGCAGTTAGAAGTGCTTCAGCAGGATCGTCTTATTATGGATAAGATTAGGATGATTGTGACGTCCCTTGAACGGAGGGAAATATTGAAGGCTGAGGAGCAAACTAAAGAGGCCAAGATGCTGGCAGACCAGTTTGCATTTACCATACTCGGCATAGGGGTGGTAGGACTGCTTGCAGGGACTGTTCTTGTCCTGCTGATCCTGCACGATATTAACAAAAGCAACTATTATAAGGAGCGCCTTGAAGAAGCCAAGAATAAGGCGGAACACCTGGCAAAGGCAAAAGAAGAGTTCTTGGCCAACATGAGCCATGAAATTAGGACACCTCTAAACGCTATTCAAGGTTTTACCGAGCAATTGCTGCTCACGCCGCTTGCTTCTGACCAGCACGAATACTTGAAGGCGGTGCATCAGTCTTCTGAACATTTGCTCTCTACCGTAAACGATATCCTCGATTATTCAAAGATAGGCGTGGGCAAACTTGCCATTGAGCGTATTCCTTTTCAGCCAAGGACGGTAGTGCATGAGGTTTACACGCTACTTCAATTAAAGGCAAAAGAGAAGGGGCTTAATTATCAATATTTTATAGATGAAGATTGCCCTGAAACTTTGCTTGGTGACCCATTCAGACTAAAACAGATATTATTTAACTTGGTGGGCAATGCCCTGAAGTTCACAGACAAGGGAAGTGTTTTCATTGTATGTAAAAGCAGAAAGGCATTTTCCTCTCCCAAAAAGGTGGTCCTGAGCATTGAGGTAAGGGATACGGGCGTGGGAATTAATAAAGAAAATATTAGCAAAATATTTGAAGGGTTCCAGCAAGCAGACAGCAGCACCACACGTAGGTTTGGAGGAACAGGGCTGGGGCTTACCATCTGCAAACAGCTGGTCGAGCTGCAGCAAGGGGCGCTCCTAGTGGATAGCGAAGAAGGCAAAGGTTCGGTGTTCACAGTAAATATCCCTTATCAAATAAGCGCAGCTTCTGAAACAGGAACAGAAACTTTGCCTCAAATAGACAGCGTAAAGAAAGGATTGAGCGGATTGAATATTTTGCTGGTGGATGACGACAACCTGAATATTATGCTCTTAAAAACTATTATGAGCAAATATGGAGGGGTAACGACTGATGCAGCAAATGGGCTCGATGGCCTGGAACAATCCCAGAAGAAGCAATTTGATTTGATTATCACGGACATTCAGATGCCTCAGATGAGTGGTTTTGAATTTGCTGAGGCAGTCCGTAACAACAAGGGATCCAATGCAGACACACCAATAATTGGACTTACAGCCCATGTGACCCAAAAAGAAAAATACAAAGCAAAATCCGTAGGCATCACTGCGCTGATTGGAAAGCCTTTTAAAGAGAAAATGCTTATGGCAACACTTTATGAGCACCTAGAAATACAGGGAGTGGAAGATGACCATGACGATGTCCCGACTTTGGTTGAAGAAGGTATTAATGGGGTAAATAGTGCTTGTCCCGCTTATAGTTTGGCAGGTTTTGAGAGTTTTGTTAGAGGTGATAGTAAAGCATTGGCCAATCTCCTGAATACAATGATTGTCGACCAGAAGAGGAACATAGCTTTGATTCAACAATATGCGGAGGAGGGAAATATTAAGGAAGTGTCTTCTCTTGCCCATAAGATGTGCGCTTCATTTGGTTATCTTAAGGCAGATGCTATTGTTGAGAAATTACAGAAACTGGAAACCTTGGCTAGAGATCAGCAGCCAGCCGACAATTTGGAAGAAGTAACGAATATCCTTGTGAAAGAGGCAACGGTGCTAATAGATGAAGTGGAAAAGCAAGTGGCCGAAATGTAGGAGGAAGTTTAAAGAACTAGTGTTTCCCCTAATCTTCTATTTCATAAAGTTTCAGTTTGTTGTATAGTGTCTTACGATCTATGTTAAGGGCTTTCGCTACTTTTGACTTGTTGTATTTAAACTGTTGCAGCGCATTTAGGATCATTTCCTTTTCCATGCGCTGTTGCACATTTTTCAGATCACTTTGAGGGGAAATGCTCAACTTTTCTACATCTAAAGAAGCCAACGAGTTTGAAGGGGTGGTGATTTCTTCTGGTAGTGCCTGTACTTCAATGGTATTTCCTTTGGTAAGTAGCACACCTCTTTTGATCACATTTTTCATTTCCCGAAGATTCCCGGGCCAACTGTATTCGCAAAATTTGTGATAAACTTCTTCTGAAAACCCTTCAATGTTCTTCTCTAGTTCTTGATTGGCCAACGATAGAAAATAGTCGGCGAATAGGTGGATGTCTGCCCCACGTTTTCTCAATGGTGGCACTTCTATCTTGAATTCATTGATCCTATGGTACAGGTCTTCTCTGAACTCCCCTCGTTCTACGGCTTCTGTCAGGTCTTCGTTGGTGGCTGTGATTAGCCTAACATCTACGTCTATGTCCTTTTCGCCCCCCACCTTTCTTATTTTCTTCTCTTGTATGGCTCTCAACAGCTTCACTTGAATCTCATAAGATAAGTTTCCGATTTCGTCTAAGAATAATGTGCCTTGATGGGCCATTTCAAATTGTCCCTTTTTATCTCCCACGGCACCTGTAAATGAGCCTTTTATGTGCCCAAACAACTCACTTGCAGCTAAATCTTTTGATAAGGCGCCGCAATCCACCGCTACAAAAGGTTTGTTACTTCTTTTGCTCTGCTCATGTATTGCCCTGGAGATATATTCTTTGCCCGTTCCGCTTTCTCCCAAAATAAGTACAGACATAGCGGTAGGAGCCACCAAAGAGACATATTCTTCTATCTTTTTGGCTTCTTGGCTTTTACCCTGAAGGTAATGGAATGGCTGCTTAGCTTCCTCTTTCCCCGATTGTTCGGCTACTTTTAGTCTTTGCTTTAGCGTCAGTAATAGTTCTTCGGGATCAAGTGGTTTAGTAATATAATCATAGGCGCCGGCTTTTATTGCACTTACAGCGGTCTTGATGTCAGCGTAGGAGGTCATTAATAAAAGGATGGCCTTGGGCAATGACTTTTTGATTTTTTTCAACAAGTCTATTCCATTAACGTCCGGCAGTCTCAGGTCTACTAAAACGGCGTCAAAAGTAGCTTTTTCGACAGCTCCCAAAGCTTCCTTTCCTGAGGCAGCTTGGGTAACATCAAAATCATTCTTTTCCAAGAAAGATTTCAGCATCAAGTTAAAGGTGATGTCGTCATCTACAATCAACACTTTTTCCATAAAGAAATCGACGAAAGGTTTAAAAATAAGCTAGGCTTAAATACTAACGCTAAGCTTGATTACAATGTTCAATTGGAATACCAATTATAACACAATTCATCGATAACTTATAATGTCTATAAAAAAAACAGCACCAACTACTGCTAGTAGTTGGTGCCTAGTCTAAAAATCGTATTGCTACGTTGTTAAAAAATGTTTTCCTAGCTAATTATTTAGCTTTTATCGCATCGATTCGTCAGACTTTATGATTTGCCCCTGCTCGTTTAGTGTTACTACAGTAGCTTTACCATCATTATCTTCCAAGTGAATCTCATAAGCATTAGCGCTTAGGTTACCCGCAGTCTGACCTGATTGTGCCATAGAAACCCTAAAAGCTTCTTTTATCTTATGGTTTTCATACCGGCCAGTAGTTACAGCATCTTTTACTGCATCGGGAAGATCACTTTTATCTATCGAAGTCCTGTTTTGGCTTGACTGTTCTGTGGCAGCATTGCCTGTTGTGCTTCCAGCGTCTTGAGCAAAAACAGCGGTAAATCCAAATATTGCAATTCCTAATGTTAACAATAGTTTTTTCATGATTAAAAAATTTTAGTGGTTAATGGTTAAAAAATGAATTCTGATGCTATTGATAACAATTCCGTGCCAAAAAATCTTTTAATCCGATATTGTTCTGAATATCAATCGTTTGAAGTGTTTTTCCTTAGGAGGTGGGATAAGTATCTTGAGGCAAGTCCCCTCAGTTTGTGGAATTTGTCCACACTTTTATTCTATGGTAAAATGAGTAGCCATAAAAAAGAGGCCTTCCAAGTTGAAAAGGCCTCTGATGATTATTTTTTTGCAATATCCTTTTTGCGTTTAAGTCCTTTGTAAGGATTGTAGCCATTCAGCTTCTTGGCATAATAGCCAGTGCCGTCGTATGGCCTTTTCTCGGGATGATGCTTGCAAGCATCAGAGCATGCGCCTTCCATTTCCCAGCCGCAGCTTTCACACATGGGGATGTGCGCATTGCAGTCGAAGTTGGCGCAGTTGACCATCCGGTCGCTAGGCTCGTTACATACGTAGCATCGAGAAATTACGGTTGGGTTTACCTTATTTACATCTGCCACTATCCTGTTGTCAAAAACGTAGCACTTGCCTTCGAAGTCTTCACCTCCCTCTTCAATTCCATATTTGATTATTCCTCCATGTAATTGATATACATTTTCGAATCCTTGTTCCAGCAAATATGCACTGGCTTTTTCGCACTTGATGCCTCCAGTGCAGTAGGTGATCACCTTCTTGCCTTTAAGGTCTTTCAACTCCTTTACCTTTGATGGAAAGTCCCTAAAGTTTTCAATGTCCAAAGTGATAGCATTCTTAAACTTGCCTACGTTGTGCTCATAATTGGACCTTACATCTAGGATGACCACATCTTCTTGATCCTTCATCTTCTTGAACTCAGATGGGGCCAAGTGGATGCCGGTTCTTTTCTTGGGATGAATGGATGTCAGGCTAGAGTGTACGATTTCTGGTTTTACCCTCACATGCAGTTTTTGGAATGCATGTTTGTCATGCATTTCAACCTTAAAGTCGATATCGTGGAATCTTTCATCTTGTTTGAGGTGAGCCATATAGGCTTCGCAGTCCTCCTTCAATCCTGATACGGTGCCATTGATGCCCTCTTCGGCGATGATGATCCTACCCAATAAGTTCTTTTCGAGGCAAAACAAATGATGTTCCTCTCTAAACGCTTCAGGATCCTCAATATGCGTATAGCAATAATACAGTAATATACAGTGTGTTTGCATAGTTTTAAACTTAGCCTTGTTACAAGCAAGGTGTTTGAAAAGATGATTTATGGATTTAACTTAAATTTTCTACTATTATGTCATGGGCTTTCAAAGTGCTGTTGCGGTTATGAAGTCTAAACCTCTTTTGCTGGGTTGCCAAAAACAGTTGCTCCAGCCTCTACATCGCTGATGACTACAGATCCTGCTCCTATGCGGGCATTTTTCCCTATGGTTACTCCAGCCACGATAGTAGCACCCGAACCTATAAATGCCTTGTCGCCTATTTTGGCGCCACTATTAATGATGCTTCCGCTACCAACCTGCACGAAATCTCCTATTTCAGCATCGTGATCAACAATAGCACCTGTGTGCAGTATGCAGTGTTGACCTATTTTGGCAGCACTGCCCAAAATCACATTGGCATTGATGAAGTTTCCATGCCCAATGTGAGCGCTTTGGGGAACAACGGCCCTTTCATGAATGGCATTCACCGGCACAACTTTCCGTCTCTCCTTCAGCATGTCCACTACTCCTTTGCGGTATTTCGTTTCATCCAAGGCCACAAATGCCTCACACTTCTTTCCAATAAATTTTAAGAAGCCATCATCATCTGTACTGCCAAGCACGGTCACGCCCTCTATTTCGGTGTTATGGAGTTCCTTTCTATCATCCAAAAAACAATATATCTCAACCCCATTGCTTTTGAAAATCTCCAAGGCAGCCTTGCCCAAACTTCCGGCACCAAATATAATGACAGGATTGTCCATATTATATATGTTTTTACAAAGGGGCAAAGTTAAGTCGATGGCATTAATTTTACAAGGAGACTTGCAAAGCCAGGCATGGAACCATGTTACGAATCTTCCGTAATTGAATAGAATTTTTTATCATTGCATACAGACTTGAATATATCTTGAGGTTATAAGAAGCATGGATTGGATCATATTAATTATCGGTGGGCTGTTTGAAGTGGGTTTTGCTTCTTGTCTAGGCAAAATGAAAGAAACCAGTGGGAGTGAGGCTATTTGGTGGTTTGTGGGTTTTCTAGTTTCCTTATCCATCAGCATGGCCTTGCTTATGAAGGCTACCCAAACATTGCCTATTGGTACTGCTTATGCTGTATGGACGGGCATAGGAGCTGTTGGTACAGTGTTGGTAGGGATTTTTATATTTAAGGAGCCCGTGTATTTCTGGAGAGTATTTTTCATTATTACACTTATTGGTTCTATCGTTGGCTTAAAAGCCGTTTCATACTAACTAATCTAAACCTTCCGTTTCTCTGATAATCGCTTGTTGTGCCGTAGTGTCAAGCTGGCAATACAAGATTCCGGTATCTGTTAAATCCAATTTAAGAACAAGCAAGTTTACTGCGAACATAGGGGAATTAAACAATTTAATCTCCTCATTTTTAAAAACATATCCATTTTTTTATTGTTGAAAATTCAAGTTTATGATTGAGATCATAAAACTGTGAGAATATTTTCCTCACATTCGACCACAATCTATTTTTTAAGAACCAATAAGCTCACGTTTATGGATAAACTTTTAATAGCTCTCGCTTTTGGTCTTGTACTCCTGATCATCTACCAAGTTCTCCGCTTCTTCACCATCTATTCTATTGTAAGAGGTAAGAAACTACCAACCAACTTGGACAGCTTCAATAAGATCAATGGAATTTTAATGCTCGTCTTTCTTTTTGGAGGCATGTTTCTTGTGTTCTGGTATTCATCCAAGGCCTCAGAGTTCTACCTTCCTGAATCCGCCTCCGTGCATGGCGACTGGATAGATGACATGCTATGGATGTCGATCTATATCACGGGCATCGTGTTTGTAGTCACGCAAGTGTTACTATTTTACTTCTCTTATAAATATCAATATCGACCAGGTCGAAAGGCCTATTTCTATCCTCATAACAATAAATTGGAAATAGCTTGGACGGTGGTGCCTGCCATAGCCTTCATTGTTATGTTTATTATAGCGCAGGATGCTTGGGGAAAAATTACTGGCAAAGCTCCCGACGATGCGGTGCTTGTAGAAGTAGTGGGGCAGCAGTTCAGTTGGGAAATACGCTATCCAGGGTTGGATGGCACATTAGGAAGAGATGATTATCGGTTGATCGATGCCGTGAACAGCCTCGGCATGGACCTGACAGACAGGGCGAGCTATGATGACTTTACCTCTCCTCAGTTGTTGGTTCCTAAAGGAAGGGCCGTGATGTTAAGGATCAGAGCAAAGGATGTGATACACAGTGTTTATATTCCCCATTTTCGTATAAAGATGGACGCCGTTCCAGGCATGCCAACCCGGTTTCATTTCGAGGCCAAATACACTACAGAAGAGATGCGTACCAAATTAGGAAATCCTGATTTTGAGTTTGAACTAGCCTGTGCCGAAATATGTGGCAGGGGACATTTTGCCATGCGCATGGTCGTGACAGTTGTAGAGGAGGAAGAGTTCAATACTTGGTATCGTGAACAACAGTCGTGGCTCTCAAGAAACCCCGAATATTTATCTAAGGTGCCAGGTGATCTAAAGCCATTGGCACGAGCCAAGATGGAGAATAGCTATGTCGATAGCTCCAATTCCTTTTCTTCAGTGTTTTTTATTAATGGATCTAAATAATTTTTTGATATGGCGGCACACAATATCGATCAACCTCAAGAACCTTCTTTTTCTGTAGCTCACGAAGAGCATCATCAGCAAAGCTTTGTTTCGAAATACATATTTAGCTTAGACCACAAAATGATCGCTAAGCAGTATTTGCTAACGGGCATTTTTTGGGCGATTATGGGAGGCCTTCTATCATTAGTATTCCGTTTGCAGTTGGCATTCCCCAATATGGACATGACTTGGTTGAAACCGGTATTAGGAGAGTGGATCCAAAACGGGAAAATCGACCCTGAGTTCTTTTTGGCTTTGGTCACCATGCATGGCACGATGATGGTGTTTTTTGTATTGACGTTAGGTTTTAGCGGTACCTTTGCCAATTTCCTCATTCCACTTCAGATAGGTGCGCGTGATATGGCCTCGCCTTTTCTCAATATGCTTTCTTATTGGGTGTTCTTCTTGTCCAGTGTGATCATGTTTACTTCACTTTTTATCGAAACTGGCCCAGCCGGAGGAGGTTGGACGATATACCCTCCGTTAAGTGTGCTTCCTCAGGCAGTGCCTGGTTCTGGTTTGGGAATGACCATGTGGTTGGTGAGTATGGCCCTATTTATAATTTCTACCCTTATGGGTGGGCTCAACTATATTTCTACGGTCATCAACATGAGGACTGTAGGCATGTCTTTCAGCAAGCTGCCGCTT
>SMEH01000542.1_pt1 | contig 10903 bp, 7 predicted proteins | sample 2456361 | NCBI WGS metagenome assembly SMEH01 (sample SAMN10132587, study PRJNA489261) | soil metagenome | isolation source: day1 control-loamy sand soil ammended | place: USA | reverse complement strand
CCGCCCGCGGTGGCGGTCCGCTCACCGAAGCCTTCCACCGGGGGCGGTCCGCTCGGTCGCCGGCTGTTTAGCCCAATTCGACGGTGGTGCGTTCGGTGTCGCGGTGCTCGGCGACCTTGACCGGGTCGGCGTTGGTCACCTGCACCAGATGGGCACCCGCCGCCACCGGCGCCAGCACCGCGTCCACCACCCCGTCGGGCAGCGTCCACGCGCGGGTGGACAACACCCGGTCGCCCTCGCCGATGCCCAACGCCGTCGCGCGTTCCCGAGCGCGAGCGGTCAACTCGGCCACGGTGATGCCGAGCAATGCCGGCGTGTCGTCGTCGACGGGGAACAAGGGGGAGAAGTCGTCCCCGCACGCCCGTGCCTCCGACAGGTAGTCGAACGCGCCGTCGGGTGGTTCCGTGGTGAGTCCCCGACCGAGTGGGTCGAGGGCGACGATCGCCGTCGCGTCCGCCGCACTGCCGTCGGCGTCCGGACCGACGAAGGCGACGGCCGCCTCGGCGGGACCCTGGACGACGTGCGCGCCACACCACCAGGCACCGAACAGCACCCCCGCCGTCTGCCAGTGTGCGGGCAGGTCGACGGCGACCTCGTCTCCCGGCTCGATGTCGAATTCCTCCACGAGCCAGTTCGCGGTTTTCGCCGCCCAGTTGGCGAGGGTGGCCACCGAGAGCTCGATCCGGCTGCCGTCGGCGTCGTCGTAGTGCGTGATCGCTGGCCGGGCCGCCGAGGACGACAGCAGCGGCCGCAACAAGTGCTCGGTGAGGCTCATGCGACCACGCTAACGCCCCACACCGAGTGAAGCCGCACCGTGTCCGCAGGCTGGGCAGCCGTGTCCGCAGCCCACGTAGTCGTGTCCGCAGCCCACGTAGTCGTGTCCGCAGTCAGTTCACACACGTCACGCCGTCGGCGGTGATCTTTGTGCCGTCGTTCTGCGGTGCCGATCCACCCCCGGAAGGTCGTTCCCCCGCCGTCCGGTCGTCCCGGCCTCGTCCGTCGCCCTGCTCCACGACACCGGCGATGAACTTCCGTACTTCCTCCACGTCGACCTGCACGATGCTCTGCTTCCCGTCCGGGCTCCACGCGGCGATGTCGACGACGGGGATCGTGACGAACGAGAAGTCCCCCGACGCGATCCCGCGGGTTTGCCTGGCGAACTTCAGCAGGTCCAGGTCGGAGTCCAGGACCAGCGAGCGTCGCAGGGCGTTGGCCAGCTTCTTCAACTTGCCGGTGTCGGTGAGAGTGCCCGCCGACAACACCTTGTTGAGCGCGGACGCCAAGAACGCCTGTTGCCGCTGGATCCGGTCGAGGTCACCGCGGGGCAGATTGTTGCGTTGCCGTACGAACGACAGCGCCTCCCCGCCGGAGACGGTCTGCCGTCCGGCCGCGAAATTGGCACCGGAGTCGGTGTCGAACGTGGCGTGGTTGAGACACACCTCCACGCCGTCGAGTGCCTCGGTGATCAGGTAGAAACCGAAGAGGTTCACCTCGGCGTAGTGGTCGATGCGGACCTGGGTGAATTCCTGCACCGTGCGCACCAGCGCCGCACGGCCCGCCTGGTCGGATCGGCGTTCCACTTCGGAGCGATCGGTGACGCCTTCCCGGCGTAGTTCGTTGGCGGTCCGGTACTTCTCCGTGCCGTACACCGAATTGATCTTGGCGTGTTCGTCGCCGGACACCGCGACCCAGGTGTCGCGGGGAATCGAGATCCCGGTCGGGGGCGCGCCGTCGTGCGGGATCCGCAGCAGGATCAGGGTGTCCGTGCTGATGCCGGGCTTGTTCTCGGTGCGCAGTTGTCTGAGTACGTGCGGCGGAAGGGGATTGCCCTCCATGTCGGTGCGCGCATCGGTACCCACGAGCAGGATGTCGGTGGCGCCGTCGTCCTCGGGAGGCGGTGGGGGTTCGCCGTCGTCCGGTTCGTCGTTCTGCCGCAACGCGTCGGTGGTGTTGACGTTGTCCTGGAGGGTGTCCAGCGTGGAGTAGGCGTAGCCGGTGATGGCCAGCGCGATCACCGACAGCAGAGCGCCCACCGAACGGACCAGGGCCTTCGCGGCTTTCCGGCCGCGGTTGCGACCCCGTCCACGGGTCGGGGCTCTGCTCGCGGCGTCCGGCTCCTCGACGGGCCGTCGAGCGGATTCCCCCGCCCCGGATTCCCCGGTTTCCTCGGCGGTCTCCGGTTCGGTTCGCGCGCCGGGACCACTGCCAGCACCGTCACCGTCGCCGTCACCGTCGTGGTCCCTGTCGCTGTTCTCGCTGTCGTCGCTTCCGGGGTGGGAGTCGGTGTCGGCCGCGTCGGTGTCGCTTCGATCGGGGATCATGCCGCCGTCGGAATCGGACCGCGCGTCGGGCCCATGTTCGGACTCGATCTGGCCGGGCGAAGCTCCCTCGTGTTCCTCGCCCTCGGTGGTAGGGCGCTTCTCACCCTTGTCCACGGTGGTTCCCCTCCCACCCCGTGTGCGGTTACCAGCGAGTCAGCCTAGTAGATGCACGGCACTCCACCAGCGGTGATCGGTCCGTCCTCGGCGTCCTCCGATCCCTCGTCCGTACCGGGTTCCCCGGACTCCGGAGCGCTCTGCCCGGTGTCCGACTGTTGTTGCGCCCGATACCCCACACTCCCGGTCCGCAGCGGCTGAACCCCGGTGAGCCCTTCCGCGCCCTGGGTCGTGGGGGGCAACGTGAAGTCCCCGCCGAGGTACAGGTTGAGCGTTCCGGGGGCCAGCTGTGGGTCGGCCTGGGCGGCGAAGTCCACGCCCAAAGCCGTACGCAGCGCGTCGACACCGGCTTGCTCGCCCGGAGCATGGTAGATCACCGTGGAGTTCTGCGGGTCTGATTGTGCGTAACTTTCCCCGCCGAAACCCTGACTCGCCAACAGCGTTCGCGTGGCCTCACCCAGGGAGGGGTCCGCCGTGGCGTTGTAGATGTGCACCGTGTAGGCCTCCGCGCCCGGCACCGTCTGCGGCACCGAGTCCATGCGCGGATCGCCTTCGGTCTCCCTCGGGACCAATTCGTCGATGAAAGCCCTGATCTGCGCGGGGTCCACCTCCAGCACGGACGCGCCGTTGACGTACATGTCCTGCACCACGGGGACCGTGTGGAACTCGATCTGCCCACCGGAGAGGTTGCGCATCTGATGGGCGAACTCCAGCAGGTCCCAGTCCTTGGAGACGACCACCGACTTCTGCACGGCCGAGATCACCTCGGACAGGCGTGACGGGTTCAGCAGGATCTCCTTGGAGAGCATCTTGCGGGCGAGGCCGGACAAGAACGCCTGCTGCCGGTTGATCCGGTCCAGGTCACCGCGGGGGAGTCCGGTGCGCTGTCGCACGAACGCCAGCGCCTGCACCCCTTCGATGGTCTGCCTTCCTGCGGGGAGGTTGATGCCGGACTTGGCTTCCTTCGCGGGTTGTTTCAGGCAGACCTCGATGCCGCCGATGGCTTTGGTGATCTCGTAGAAACTCGCCAGGTTCACCTCGGCGTACCGGTCGATCATGCCGGGCCGGCCGATGAGCTGTTCGATGGTGGCGATGAGGTTCTTGCGCCCCTCGGCCTCGGCCTGCTTCTCGATCGCCTCGGTGTCGGTCTCCCCCTGGGCGAGCAGGGTGTTGCGGGTGTGGTTGTAGGCGAAGCGGAACGCGGTGTTGAGCCGGTTGGTCCCGTAGCCGCCCGCCAGCTCCACCCAGGAGTCCCGGGGGAAGGAGATGGCGGTGGCGCTGGTGCCGTCCTGGGGGATGTGCACCAGGATCATCGTGTCGGTCTGCTTGGTTCCCTCGTCCTTGCCGGCGTGGAGCATGTCGAGCACTTCCTGCGGCAGGGGGTTGCCCTGCGCGTCGGTGCGACTGTCGATGCCGACGAGGAGGATGTCGACGGAGCCGTCCAGCGGTTTCGCTCCGGGCTCCTGGTCGTCGAACACGTCGGTCGTGGCGAGGTTCGACTGTGCGGTCCCGATCATCTGCCAGCCGTAGGCGGTGAGCGCCAACACCACGACGGACAGCAAGGACACGAGGGTTCTGCCGCCGATGAGGCCGATGGTGCGAAGCCGGGACTTGCTTCGTATGACTGGCGTGTCGAGCGGTTCCCGTGCCCCGTCGGTCACGTGCTGCCCCTCCCCCGTGGTGTGTCGCCCGGTCAGGTTACTGGCGTCTCGCGAAACAAGACGTGCATCAGTTCCAAAACGTTGCTTTTCATTCCGTTCGACTCGGGCCGGTTGCCTGGCGCGCCGGACGTGCGTGCATGGCACACTGCCCTGGCAAGGCGAGGTTGTGGGAGGACACGATGCGGGTTCTGGTCACGGGCGGCGCGGGTTTCATCGGCTCGCACTACGTGCGGCAGGCGCTGTCCGGCGCGTACGACTCGTTGCGTGATGCCGAGGTCATCGTGCTCGACAAGTTGACCTACGCGGGCAACCGCAGCAATCTCGACCCCGTCGCGGACAGTCCTCGGTTCCGGTTCGTCCAGGGCGACATCTGTGATTCCGCCTTGGTCCGTGAGGTCATGACGGGCGTGGACCTCGTGGTGCACTTCGCTGCTGAGTCGCATGTGGACCGTTCGATCGTCGGGTCGGCCGACTTCGTGCTGACCAACGTCCTCGGCACGCAGACGCTGTTGCAGGCGGCGTGCGATGCGGAGGTCGGCAAGTTCGTCCACGTGTCCACCGACGAGGTGTACGGCTCCATCGACGAGGGTTCGTGGCCGGAGGACCATCCGTTGGAACCGAACTCGCCGTATTCGGCCTCCAAGGCGTCCTCCGATCTGATCGCGCGGTCGTTCCACCGCACCTACGGACTGCCGGTGTGTATCACCCGGTGTTCGAACAACTACGGTCCGTATCAGTTCCCGGAGAAGGTCATCCCGCTGTTCATCACCAATCTCCTTGACGGCAAACGGGTTCCGTTGTACGGCGACGGCCTCAACGTCCGGGACTGGTTGCACGTGGACGACCACTGCCGCGGCGTCCAGCTCGTGGCCGACCGCGGCCGTCCGGGCGAGATCTACAACATCGGCGGTGGAACCGAACTGACCAACCGTGACCTGACGAAACGTCTGCTCGACGCCGTGGGCGCCGACTGGGAGATGGTGGAACAGGTCGAGGACCGTAAGGGCCACGACCGACGCTATTCGGTGGACATCACCAAGATCAGTACGGAACTCGGATACCGGCCGGAGGTGGACTTCGAAACCGGTCTCGCGGAGACTGTGCGCTGGTACACGGAGAACCGGCAGTGGTGGGAGCCGTTGAAGGAGCGCGCCGCCCTGACCGCGCGCTGAAGCCGCCGCTGTTCGGGCACCGGGACCGAATCCGGGACCACATGCGAGGGCAAGGCGGGTGGCGATGAGTCGATCGGATGACACGGAAGGCGCGGGGATCGCGGTTCTGGTGCCGGGAGGCCGGGGACAGCTCGGCCGGGATCTGGTCGCCGCGGCGGCCGCCCTCGGCGACCGGATCGACGTGATCGCACCCGGTTCGGCGGAGCTGGACGTCACCGAACCCGGAGCCGTGGTGGAGGCGGTGACCGATCTCGCCACGGGAGCGGCTCAGTCGGGCCGACGGGCCGTGGTGATCAACGCTGCCGCCTACACCGCTGTCGACGCGGCGGAGGAGGACGAGGGTACGGCGTTCTCGGTGAACGCCGACGGGCCGAGGATGTTGGCGGCCGTGTGCTCCTCCCGCGGGGTGCCCCTGGTGCACGTGTCCACCGACTACGTGTTCAGCGGAACCGCCGACCGTCCTTACGAGCCCGAGGACGCATTGGGGCCGCGCAGCGCGTACGGTCGCACCAAGGCCGCGGGGGAGAACGCCGTCCTCGGTTCCGGTGCGCGGGCGTGGGTGGTACGCACGGCGTGGCTCTACGGTGCGGGCGGGAACAATTTCGTGCGGACCATGATGGAATTGGAGTCCCGTCGCGACACTGTGTCCGTTGTGGACGACCAATGTGGTTCTCCGACGTCGTCGGCCGATCTCGCGCGGGGACTGCTGGAGCTGGCCGCCCGCATCACCTCGGGGCGAGGCCCGCGACGTAAGGTCCTGCACTGTACGAACTCCGGGCAGACCACGTGGTTCGGGCTGGCGCGGGCCGTGTTCGAGGAACTCGGGGCCGATCCGGGCCGGGTACGTCCGTGTTCGACGGAGGACTTCCCCCGTCCCGCACCGCGTCCGCCCTACTCCGTGCTGTCCAACGCGGCGTGGCTCGAATCCGGGCTGACTCCGCTGAGGCCGTGGCGGGAGGCTCTCACGGCGTTCTTCGCAGAGCTGCGGGCCCGAAGGACCGCTTAAGAGGACACGGCGCGGCGATAGGCCGCCAACGTGGCCTCGGCGCACCGACGCCAGGTGAAACTGGCCGCGTGCGCCCTGCGGGTGGCGGAGGTGGACGCGGCGGAGGGTTCGTCCACGGCCTGGCGGAGTGCCTCGGCGAGCCCGTCCACGTCCCCGTACTGCACCAGTCGTGCCAGGCCGCCGGACACCTCCCGCAGCGACGGCACGTCGGTGCACACCACGGGCACGTCGCATGCCATGGCCTCGAGGATGGGCAGTCCGAATCCCTCGTCTCGGGAAGGGAGCACCAACGCCGACGCGCCGGCCACGACCCGCTGGAGGTCTACATCGGACAGATAGCCGATGTGTCTTGTGCGCTCGGTGACGGGGAAGTTCCCCGGCCCCGCGAACACCAACGGCGGCAGACTCGAGTCGGTCGCATGCGCCCGAAGCAGCCAGTCGAGTCCCTTGCGCGGTCCCGGAGCCCCCGCGAACAACAGGTACTCGTCGGGCAGGCCGAGGCGGAGACGTCGCTCCTCCCCGGGAGGCCGCCCGGTGAACCAGCCCGCGTCCACCCCCAGCGGCGTCACCTCGATCTTGTCACGGTCCACGTCGAGCCGTTCGGCGACGGAATCGGCGACCGCGGCCGTCGGGGTGCAGATCACGTCGGCTCCGGCCGCGCCGCGTCGCACCAGCTCGGGCAGGTTGTGATCACTGGGCGCCAGTTCCTCCGGCGCGTCGAGGAACGCCAGGTCGTGGATGGTCAGTACGCGTGCGGCCCGCAAGGTGGGGGGCAGCACGAAGTTCGTGCCGTGCACGACGTCGGCACGACCGGCGAACGTCTCCACCGGGGGGAAGTTGGACCGCAGCCAGGACGCGCGCAGCAGTCGCGCGGCCACGGGCATCCCCCTTGCACGTACCCCGTGTGGGAGCACGGAACGGAGCCCACGCCAGCCACGGAGCGTGAACCCTACGGCGCGGGTATCCACCCCGGACAGCGAGGCGAGTTCCTCCGACAACGAGGCCGTGTAACGGCCGATACCCGTGCGGTGTCCCAGCAGCGGGGTACCGTCCAGCAGTACTCGTAACTCTCGCTTAGCCACGGCGCAGTCCTCGGCGGGCGAGCTTGAGAACCCGCCCCTTGACCCTGCGGGCGAGTTCTGAGGGACCTCCTTCGGCAAGATAGGACCTCACGAGCGCGAGGTCACGTCGCACCAGCTCGGCCGCGCTCTTCGGCGGCGAGGGGGCGAGGTGGTCACCGCCCGGCAGACGGTCGGCGGCCGGGCGTGGATCGCGGCAGAACTCCACCAGTGGGCGCAACACGTTCGGCCACGTGAACCGCTCGGCCACGGCGACCATGCGCTCGCGACAGCCCTGCGCGAACTCGGTGTCGTACAGACACCGCTTCAGGGCCTTGGCCAGTTCCTCCGGGTCCTCCGCGGGCACCACCACGCCGAGTCGTTCGTCCCGGACCAGGTCGGCGAAAGCGTCGCCGTCGGTGGTGACGATCGGCAGGCCCGCCCACAGGTAGTCGAGGACCCTGGTGCGGAAGGCGAACATGGTCTCCACGTGCTCGAAATGGGTGGTGACCCCGCAGTCGGCGTCGAGCAGCCAGTTCTGCCGCTCGTCGTAGGGCACCCACCCCTCGTTGAAGAACACGTGTTTGCCGGTCAGCCCCAGCTTGTCGGCGAGGCGTTGCGTGCGCCCGGCGATGTCCATCTCGCCGACCTCGGGGTTCGGGTGTTTCATGCCGAGGAACACCAACCGCACGTCGGGGCACTCGGTGCTCAGCAGGTCGACGGCACGGATGAGCGTGAGCGGGTCGAACCAGTTGTAGACCCCACCGGCCCACAACACCACGCGATCGTCGGCGGCGATCCCGAGCTTGGCGCGCAGCCCGGGACCGGTGCGGCGCGGAGGCTCGGGTGACAGCCCGAACGGCACCACGGCCAGCAGCGACCGGGTCGTCGGGTCGGCGTCGTACAGCCGGGGGGACAGGCGGCCCAGCGCCGTGAGGTGGCCGAGCCACAGGTGCCGCTGTCGCTCCGAGGCGCACAGGAAGAAGTCGCCGCGCTCCAGCTGGGCGTCGAGGACCTTGGTGACGCCGGCGAGGTCCGCCTCGCGGATGTCGTCGGGTGCGTCGCGGCCCTGTTCCAGCAGTTCCAGGTGCATGGGGTCGTACACGTCGCAGACGACGATCTTGTGTGCGTACTCGTGCTTGAGCGAGGGGGCCAGTTCCAGGATGTGCCCCTGGAGAATCACGATATCCGCCCAGGCGACGTGATGGTCCAGTTCGCGTCTGCTCGCGGCCACCACCGGGAACGGTGCCGGCGGGGGATCGGCGACCGGGTTGACGGTCACCAGCCGCACGTCGTGTTCGCGAGACAGCACGTCGGCGATGTTCCACGCGCGGATGGCGGGCCCGGCCATCCGGCTGGTGAGCGTGTCCCCGGTGATGACACAGATCGAACGACGGCTGCCGAAGGCGTCCTCGATGCCGAAGACCTCGGTCAGGATGTCGTGGGCGGCGAGGTACCGCGGCAGGGGGTAGGCGGGTTCCAACGCCTTGCGCAGCAGCGGGAGCAGGTCCGCGTCGGTGCGGACGCGTTTGGCCTGTTCCTCCGCCCGTGCCTCGGCCAAGGCCGGCAGCCGCTCCACGAACGCGTCGATCGCCAACACGCCCGCCAGCGCGCTCCGGGACACCGGTACGGGCGTGGTCTCGGGCGGACCGACGCCGGACGCCAGGTCGAGCAGGGCGGGGTCGAGTTCACCCCGGGCGGTGGCGCGGCGCACGGTCAACGCCAACGCGGCGGGCAACACCTTCGCCAGCGTGTCGTCGGACAGATTCTTGTAGAGCGCGCACAGGGCGTTGCGCTCCAGCAGGAACGTCTCCCTGCCGCTGTCGGGGGCGTCCACCGCGGACATCGTGCCGTGGTGGCGGTGGTAGGCGATCGACGCGGGTTCGTACCGCACCCGCCAACCCCGCAGGTTGAGTCTCCAGCCGAGGTCGACGTCCTCGTAGAACATGAAGAAGTCGTCGTCGAACCCGCCCAGTTCCGCGAACACACTCGCCCGCACGAACATGGCCGATCCGGTGGCGAACAGCACGTCCTTGGCGGTGTCGTGCTCGGCCTGCGGCAGGTCGGCGATCGGGGTGTCGGCGTGGCGTTTGTAGCCCATGCCGAACCACGTCAGTCCGCCGTCGACGAAATCGGCCTTCTCACCGTCGAGATCGAGCACCTTGCTGGCGACGGCGGCGACGGTCGGGTCCGCGCGCAGGGCCGTGACGGCGGCGTCGATCCAGCGTGGATGGGGGCGGGCGTCGTTGTTGAGGAACGCCAACACCGTGCCCTGCGCGTGCCGGGCACCCAGATTGCAGCCGCCCGCGAAGCCGAGATTGCGTTCGGCCGCGATCAACGTCGCCGACGGCACGGCGGCTCGGATGCGGTCGGCATCGTCGCCGGGAGAGGCGTTGTCGACGCAGATGATCTCCAGGCGTGGATAGTCGAGTTCGCTGAGCGCGCGTAGGCACGCGATGGTGTCGTCGGCACCGCGGTAGTTGACGACGACGACAGAGACCGACGGCTGTGCGGTTTCCCCCTGGGCCAACACCGAGCTCCTTCCCGCCGAGCCAAGACTACTGCCCGGCCCACCGATGCCAGACTTCGGCTCGACCTGTCACGCTGCGCCGCCCCACGGCCGCGCGGGCCCGCAGTGTCGCGGGCAACCGGACGGCGATGTCGGCCAACACCCGGCAGCGCAGCGCCACTCGGAAGTTCGCGGCCGTCGGCACCGCCGCACCGTGGCGGGACCAGCCCCTTCTGCGCAGCGGCAACACCGCCGTGAGGGCCGCGAACCGGGCCAGTTCGCGGGCGGCCACAGTGATCGGCGCACACCGCAGCAGGGTCAGCAGCCGGTTCCGCTCGTTCCACCGGTGGAAGCGAGTCGAACCGGGGCGGGTGCTCGCGCCGTGCCGGTGCACGACGACGGCGTCGCGGGCCACGGCGATGTCGTAACCGGCCAGCCGAAGTCGCCAGGCCGTGTCGGTGTCCTCGTAGTAGCAGAAGTACTCGGCGGGTACACCGCCCACTTCACGCAACGTGTCCGTGCGCAGCAGCACCGCGCCGCCGCAGAAACCGAACGGGGGCCGGGGTTCGGTGAGGTCGGCGCCGTGGCCGTCGGCCGTCAGGCACACGCCGTACGACTGGGGTGTGCCGTCGGGGCGCAGCAGGAGCGAGGCGACGGCCGCGAGTCGTCCGTCGGCCCGCAGTGTGTCCTCGAGGGCGGAAAGCCAGCCGGGTTCGGGTACGGCGTCGTCGTTGAGCCAGGCCAAAAACGGTGTGTCCACGTATGGCAGGGCGGCGGCGACGCCGCCGGCGTAGCCGGTGTTGCGGGGCAACCGGAGAACCCGCGGCCGACTCGGGTGCCGCGCGAGCACGACCGAGGTTCCGTCGTCGGAGGCGTTGTCGATCACGATCGTCCGGTGTGGACGGTCCTGTGCGGTAAGGCCGTCGAGACAGTCGGCGATGTGGTCCGCGCCGCGCCAGGTGACCACGACGACGGTGGTGGCGACGGTGATGCCGGTCAGCACGACCCAGGCCTTGTAGCGGGTGGCGAACGTCATGGCCATGAGCTGGCTCTTGTCGCCCA
>SMEH01000539.1_pt1 | contig 10990 bp, 6 predicted proteins | sample 2456361 | NCBI WGS metagenome assembly SMEH01 (sample SAMN10132587, study PRJNA489261) | soil metagenome | isolation source: day1 control-loamy sand soil ammended | place: USA | reverse complement strand
AAGCGAGAAGCTTAACGAGGATGCTGAAAACCATGGAACAAAAGGGCTTGATATACAAGGCTCCTGACCCTATCGACAAAAGATCGGTCAGAATCTTTCTTACGCCTCTCGGCAAAGAGAAGAAAGCGATTTCAAGCAAGACAGTAAAGGATTTCAACAACGAAGTGAGGGCGGTGGTGTCGCCAGAAAGGCTTAAGATTTTCTTTGAGGTAATACAAGATATCAATAAAGTGATCGAGCAAAACAATATCGCTTCCAGAAGTTAAACATACCATCATGTAGATGGCTTATATATACCAAGCAGCGATTTGTGAAATCGGCACATGTTTAATGACACTCATAACTTTAAAAATGATTTACGCATGAAAAGAACCATTAAGAAAGTAGCAGTATTAGGCTCAGGCATCATGGGATCGAGGATAGCGGCTCATTTTGCCAATATAGGACTAAAGGTACTGTTGCTGGACATTGCGCCAAAAGAACCTAATGAGGCAGAACAAAAAAAAGGCCTCAAAAAAGATGACGCAGCAGTAAAAAACAGGATAGTGAGCGAGGCGTGGCAAACTGCCGTCAAATCAAAACCTGCACCGCTCTACCATGAAAAATTTGCTTCGCATGTAACGCTTGGCAATTTCGAGGACAATATGCCAGATATCAAAGACTGCGACTGGGTAATAGAGGTGGTGGTGGAAAATCTGGATATCAAGAAATCGGTATTCGAACAAGTAGAGAAACACCGCAAACCTGGCACACTGATTACCACAAACACCTCTGGCATTCCTATACATCTTATGCTCGAAGGCCGATCTGAAGATTTTCAGAAACACTTTTGTGGCACACACTTCTTCAATCCTCCTCGCTATCTCCCCTTACTAGAAATTATCCCTACAGATAAAACAGATCCCGAAGTCGTTAAATTCCTGATGCAATTCGGCGATCTCCAGTTGGGCAAGACTACTGTACTGTGTAAGGACACCCCGGCTTTTATTGCCAATAGAGTAGGGATATACTCCATCATGAAGGTAGTCGATACCATGCAAAAACTAGGGCTGACCATAGACGAAGTCGATCGACTGACGGGTCCAGCCATTAACCGACCCAAGTCTGCTACTTTCAGGACGTCTGATGTGGTGGGACTGGACACCATGGTGAAGGTTGCCAATAACCTTTATGCAGGCCTCAAGGAAGACGAATCCCGAGATACCTTTAAGCTCCCTGACTTTATAGCACAGATGGAGGAAAAAAAGATGTTGGGTGACAAAACGGGGCAAGGTTTCTATAGAAAGACTAAGGACAAGGATGGCAATACAGTTATTCTCACGTTGGACCTGAACGATCTAGAGTACAAACCTAAGCAAAAAGTAAAGTTCGACGTCCTAGAAACCACTAAAGCCATGGACGACGACAAACAAAAGTTCAAAACCCTTTTTGCAGATCAAGGCAAAGCAGGAGACTTTTATAAAGATTCTTTTTTTGGACTTTTTGCCTACACTTCCAACCGCATCCCAGAGATAGCCGATGAGCTGTATAAGATAGACGATGCACTCAGAGCAGGTTTTGGCTGGGAATATGGTCCTTTTGAGACTTGGGATATGATAGGAGTGGAAAAAACGGTGGAAAAAATGGAAGCAGCAGGCTATAAACCCAAACAATGGGTGTATGACATGCTCGCTACAGGGGCAAGCACCTTCTACAAAACCGAAAATGGCGTAAAACAGTATTACGACATCGCGGCCAAAGATTATAAAGTAGTGCCCGGAACAGAAGCATTTATCTTATTGGATACCCTGAGGGACAATAAAGTCTTGTGGAAAAATGCAGGGGCTTCAGTGTTAGATCTTGGAGATGGCATCCTCAATCTGGAGTTCCACTCAAAAAGTAATTCTATGGGAGGGGAAGTGATCGAAGCCATTAACAAGGCTATAGACATGGCCGAAAAGGACTTTCAGGGATTGGTGATCGCCAATGAAGGCACTAATTTCTCTGTAGGTGCCAACATCGGAATGATCTTCATGACGGCCATTGAGCAAGAGTTTGATGAGCTGAATTTTATGATCCAGCAGTTCCAGAAGACTATGATGCGTGCTCGATATTCCTCTATTCCTGTAGTGGTAGCACCTCATGGACAAACCTTGGGAGGGGGTTGTGAGCTCACCTTACATGCAGACAAAGTACAAGCCTCGGCAGAAACTTATATAGGGCTGGTGGAAGTTGGTGTAGGACTGATTCCATCAGGAGGTGGTACAAAAGAAATGGCCTTACGCACTGCCGACAAGTACGTGAAGGGCGACATAGAGCTAAACGACCTGCAAAACGCCTTTATGAATATCGCCATGGCCAAAGTGGCTACATCTGCCTATGAGGCAATGGACATGGATTATATCGGAAAGGGTGATGGTGTAAGCATAAATCCTAACAGGCGTATTGCCGATGCAAAAGCCACAGCCTTACGCTTGGCCGAACTAGGCTATGTACAACCTACACCAAGAACGGATATAAAAGTACAAGGCCGGACGGGAATAGCATTGTTCAAGGGCGGCATCAGCGGCATGCTCACGGGCAGGTATATTTCAGAACATGATGCTAAAATTGCCGAAAAACTCGCTTATGTAATCTGCGGCGGTGACCTCTCCTACCCACAGGAAGTTTCAGAGCAGTATTTGCTTGACTTGGAAAGAGAAGCATTTTTGTCACTATGCGGAGAGCGCAAAACCTTGGAAAGGATCCAAAGCATATTACAAAAAGGAAAGCCGTTGAGGAATTAGACGCTAGAGCCAAGATCTTAGACATCAGATATTAGAAACATTTAACAACCAGCTATGCATAATTTTAAGGAATTGAAAGTTTGGCAAAATGCCATGTCATTAACGAAAGCCATATATCTTATTACGGACCAATTTCCTGATAAAGAGAGGTTTGGATTAACCTCTCAAATCAGACGAAGTGCAGTTTCTATTCCTTCAAATATTGCCGAAGGATCTGGAAGTGGAACAGCCAAAGATTTTGTTCATTTTCTGCACATAACCTTTGGCTCGGCATGTGAATTGGAAACCCAGATAATTTTGGCAAATGAGCTAACCTATATTTCTCATTTACAAACAGAGGAAATAAATAACCAGATCAATGAAATCAAAAGAATGCTCATCGGATTAAAGAAAAAATTGAAAGCAAATGAAAGCTCACAGATTTTTTAGTAAAAAGAAATAATTAAGCAACTATGAAAGTGACAACAAGACATATAGTTTCCAAATCATCTGATACCTATTGTCTTGTGTCTAAATTCTTAAATCTTAAATTCTAAAAATATGAACGCATATATAGTAGCAGGATATCGGTCGGCGGTGGGAAAAGCCAATAGAGGTGGTTTCAGGTTTTATAGGCCTGATGACTTGGCTGCCGACGTCATAAAGCATTTGGTGAACTCCATCGAAGGATTTGACCCTAGCAGGGTAGATGATCTTATCGTTGGAAATGCCGTGCCTGAGGCAGAACAAGGCATGCAAATGGGAAGGCTCATTTCTTTGCTAGCTCTACCAATGAATGTTCCTGGGATGATAGTAAACCGCTATTGTGGCTCTGGCATAGAAACCATCGCCATTGCTTCTGCCAAGATTCATGCTGGACTGGCCGATTGTATTATCGCGGGCGGTACGGAGTCCATGTCGCTTGTGCCTACCATGGGCTGGAAAACGGCTCTGAACTACAAGATCGCTACGGAAAATCCACAATACTATACCAGCATGGGACACACCGCTGAAAATGTATCCGAGAAATACAAAGTTTCCAGGGAAGATCAAGACGAATTTTCCTATAGGTCACACCAGCGCGCTTTGGCAGCCCTTGAAGCTGGAAAGTTTAAGGATGAGATTGTGCCAATAACAGTCTCCGAAACTTATATAGATGTCAGTGGGAAAAAGAAGACTAGAGAATATGTAGTGGATACTGATGAGGGTCCAAGAGCTGACACTTCTCTGGAGCGTCTTGCTGCATTAAAGCCTGTATTTACCAACAAAGGCAATGTGACTGCGGGAAATTCCTCTCAAACTTCGGATGGAGCTGCTTTTGTTATGGTGATGTCTGAAAGGATGGTGAAGGAGTATAACCTAAAGCCAATTGCCAGAATGGTCAGCTATAAGGCAGCCGGGGTAGATCCAAAATACATGGGCATTGGACCTGTAGAGGCTGTCCCATTGGCTTTAAAAGACGCAGGTCTGAAAATGCAAGACATTGACCTCATTGAACTTAATGAAGCCTTTGCTGCTCAATCATTGGCTGTGATCAGAGAACTGGACATGGATATGGAAAAGGTAAATGTGAACGGTGGGGCTATTGCTCTAGGGCATCCACTAGGCTGTACAGGTGCCAAATTATCTATCCAAATCTTCAATGAATTGCGCAGAAGAAACCAAAAATACGGTATGGTAACAGCCTGTGTTGGTGGTGGTCAAGGTGTAGCTGGGATATATGAGCTTTTGAACTAGCAGTTAGATCTTATTAGTAAGAACTTAGGCTGCCTTTTACTAGGGATTGCCACAATTTTCCCCAAAAGGAAAATTTCGCATGACGCCGAGGCGGCAAAATCCTGCGATCTCCTAAGCCGTGGTGCGTATGTCCCACGAATCACTTTCTGGAGAGCACATCACCTGTCAGTCCAGAAGATGCCGAACTGTGAACCTTGAACTTTAAATAGACATTAGAAAACCAAAAAATAAAAAATATGGAAGCAACAGATAAAAAACAGATGCCTAAAGGCGGAGCTTTCCTAATCAAGGAAACCGAAGCCAAGGATATATTTATTCCAGAAGAATGGTCTGAGGAACAAAAGATGATCGCCCAGACTTGTGAAGATTTCTTGAAAGCCGAGATTTTTCCCCGACTGGATGAGATCGATTCTATGAAAGATCCGGAACTGATGCCACAGCTTATGGACAAAGCAGGAGAGCTTGGCCTGTTGGGTACTTCAGTACCAGAGTCGTACGGTGGATTTGGCATGGATTTCAACACTTCTATGCTGGTAGCCGAGAAGATTGGAGCTGGTCATTCTTTTGCTGTAGCACTTTCAGCTCATACGGGTATTGGAACCCTCCCTATACTGTATTATGGCAATGAGGAACAGAAACAAAAATATCTGCCTAAACTTGCCTCTGGCGAGTGGAAGGCTGCCTATTGCCTCACTGAGCCTGATTCTGGCTCTGATGCCAACTCAGGAAAAACAAAAGCCGTCCTTACAGCCGATGGCAAGTTTTATGAGATCACTGGCCAGAAAATGTGGATCACGAATGGCGGTTTCGCAGATCTGTACATCGTATTTGCTAAAATCGAAGACGACAAAAACCTTACCGCATTTATCGTTGAGCGGTCGTTTGGAGGCATTACTATGAACGAAGAAGAAAAGAAGATGGGGATCAAAGGTTCATCCACCAGACAAATTTTCTTCAATGAATGCAAAGTTCCGGTAGAAAACATGCTTTCAGAAAGGCAAAATGGATTTAAAATAGCTGTAAATATCCTGAACATAGGTAGGATAAAACTAGGAGCGGCAGCCTTCGGAGCAGCTAAGAAAACCATAGATCATTCGGTGAACTATGCCAATGAGCGCAAACAGTTCAATACAGCCATCGCCAATTTTGGTGCTATCAAGCATAAATTGGCCGAGATGACGACAAAAGTTTACGCTACAGAATCTGCCCACTACCGAGCTAGTCAAAATATCGACGATGCATATGCTGCATTGGTTTCAAGTGGCATGGAAGAAGCAAAAGCAAGACTGAAGTCCGTAGAGGAGTTTGCTATAGAATGCGCTATGCTAAAGGTACATGGTTCTGAAGTTCTGGACTTTGTGGTAGACGAAGGAGTACAAATATTTGGTGGTATGGGCTTTAGTGCAGAATCTCCAGTCGAAAAAGGTTATCGGGATGCTCGAATCAACAGGATATTTGAAGGTACCAATGAAATCAACAGGATGTTATGTATTGACATGCTGCTGAAAAGGGCTATGAAGGGAGAGCTTGACTTGATGGGTCCGGCTATGGCAGTAGCCAAAGAGTTGACAAGTATCCCAGATTTCAGTACAGACACTGATGATACTCTTTTTGCAGCTGAAAAAAAGGTGTTGCAGAATTTGAAAAAGGCCGGCCTAATGGTTGCTGGTTCTGCCGTGCAAAAGCTGATGCAAAACCTAAAAGATGAGCAAGAGATCCTTATGCACCTTGCCGATATGATGATAGAGGGCTATGTAGCCGAATCGACTTTGCTGAGAACGGAGAAGCTGATAGGCATACGCGGAGAAGAAGCCTGCCAACACCAAATTGACATGACTCGGATCTATTTGCATCATGCGGTCAATGTAGCTACTTCGGCAGCCAAGGAAGCCATATATGCTTTTGCAGAGGGCGATGAGTTGAGGATGATGCTTATGGGATTGAAGCGCTATACTAAAATTGAGCCTATGAACCTGAAAGTAGCCCGAAGAAGGATTGCCGATTACGTCATTAGTAAAAATGAATATCCATTTTAAGGAACTACAAGCTATGAATACTGCCAAGTTTTTTGCTTACTCTTTTTATCAAGGAAAAGAAGTGAGATTGGCGTAAGCATTCTGCCACAGGACTTCTAACAGATTCTAATAGGCTCCTACCATCGACCTTTGGAATGGCTGCAAGTTTGACCAAAAGCCATTTTAACATCTTGAGCCAAGGGATTCTTGGCTCAAGATGTTAAAGTTTATTCCAAACTGAATAGTTTTTTATCTGGATTCGTATTGATTTCTAAAGACTGAACGGTAGCACTTATGCCAGGAGGTGACATCGAAAGCTTCATGGGATACTTCACTCCATCTTTTTCTTGGTAATCCGAAAACGTTACATTTTGCTGCATTTTGCCCTGAGGCGTATCCATTTCTAATATTTCCTTGATCTTCAATCCTGTTTCTGTACTATAATATTGTGTTGATTTTACACCTGGAGGAAGAATTACCTCAAGCACATATGCATCAATGCCTTCCACTTTTTCCACACCTATCAAGTTCGTCTGAGCACCCCACTTCTCATATTCAAGTTCTGGAAAAACTACCGCTTTGTAGGCGGCCTCCTTCACCTGTTCTTGAGTGACAGGCACCTTTTGACCCATTTGGTACACCACCAGACCCTCCCCGTTATAAACTTCCTTTTGTAGGATATTACCTCCCATTTTAACCTCACTCATATACAGATTAGGAGACCTTGTCACTTGTAAAATTTCCACATTGGCACCTTGTATGGAAGTCGTCAGATTCATTCTTATATCTTTCACCTTCAACAAGTTCTCTTTCCCTCCCAATGCATTAATATATTGCTCAATTACTTTATCTGCTGTAAGTCCCAATGGTAATTCGGAGGCTTTCTCAGGTGTATAAGGATTTCCATAAAGATCATAATGCTGCAGCTTCCCAAAATGCTTAATCCGATCTTCTACTTCTGACCCTTTACCCACCACCACAATATAGGCATGTTCAGGACTTATATACTTCTCAGCCATTTGATGAACATCCTCCAAAGTAACTGCTTCAATATTCTTTAGATAATTGACATAATAATCCTTTGGCAAGTTGTAACGGTCAATATTGATAGCAAAATTGGCGATGGTCGCAGGATTCTCTAAAGATCGTCCGAAGCTTCCTGACATATAGTTCTTCACATTCTGAAGTTCATCTTCCGTCACATTTTGCTTTTTTATATTATCCAGTTCATGTAAAAATTGCACAATAGCGCTATCGGTAACCTCATTCCGAACACTTGCCGAAGCCCGAAAACTGCCTACTAGCTTGTCGCTACTAATCGCTGAATTGGCACCATAGGTATAGCCGTGCTTTTCCCGAAGGTTCATATTCAGTCGAGAGGAAAAAGATCCGCCGAGCACCTGATTCATCACAGCACTTTTAATCACGTCCGGATGTCCGGGCTTCAACTCAAGCGGATAAGTGACAGTAACTACAGATTGCACCGCATTGGGACGATCTACTAAGGCTACGACCGTTTCCTTGGGCGGCTGGGGGGTAGGATAGGTGGCTGTGGGCACATTGCTCTTTTCCCACTTCCCAAAATATTTCTTTACTAGCTTTTCAGCATCTTTTTTCTTAATGTCGCCTACTACGGCAAAATAGGCATTGTTGGGTCTAAAATAAGTACGATAATATTCCTTTATATCTTCTATATCGATATTCTCGACTGTTTCTTCCGTTACAATTTCTCCATAAGGATGATCCTTTCCAAAGCGCAAAACTTGGGCTACTTCGGAAGCAATAACATTGGCATCGTCTTTATTGGCTGCCAAAGCGGATAGCGTTTGTTTTTTCAATTTTTCTAGCTCATCCTCAGGAAAAGAGGGCTGCAATACAACTTCCGCCATCAACGCCATGATTTTATCGGCATGTTTACTCAGAGATGAAGCATAGGCGCCAGATGCATAGGTAGACAAACTGGCTCCTAGAAAGTCCACAGCTTCATCCAGCTCTGCTTTTGTCTTGGATTTCGTACCACTTCTCAATAACTCTCCAGCCATGCTTACATATCCTGCTTTTTCCTTTTCTAGTATGGGGTCATTGTCCAACACCAAAGAAAATGACACCCTGGGAAGTTTATTATTTTCTACCACAAACACTTTCATGCCATTGGGTAGTGTAAATGTTTCTGCCTCACCCAAATTGATTTGAGGAGCAGGGCCAGGCTCTGGCTTTTTAGAACGATCTAACTGTGCCAGCGCCGGAAAGGTGAGAAGAAGTAGGACTATGATTATGATATGCTTGTTCATCGGTGATTGTTTTTTGTAGTCATTAAAAAATATTATTCTACTATTGATTGGCCTGACCTGCTGCTGATCTTGGCAAATAGTAAAGGACGACACGATTTTCTTTTGTAAAGTACTCATTTGCAACACGCTTTATATCTTCACGGCTCACTTTGCGGTAGCGCTCTATTTCCGTATTAATAAGGTTGGCATCGCCAAAATACATATGGTAGTTGGCCAGGCTTTCTGCCACTCCCGCCACACTAGCGTTATTGTTCACAAATGCTGTCTCGATTTGATTCTTTAATTTTTGAAATTCATTTTCGGAAATCAACTCTTGCTTCACTAAATCATATTCTACCTCCATCGCAGCTTCCAACTCTTTCGGAGAAACGCCCATGTTGGCAATGCCGTATGTCAAAGTAATGCCCGGATCTTCCAATGGGAAAGGAAATGCACCTACAGACAAGGCCTTTTGCTGATCGTCTACCAAAGCCTTGTACAGACGAGAGCTTTTCCCCTGTGACATCAACTGCGCCAACATACTTACCGCATAGAAATCATCTGTCCCTTGAGCGGGAATATGATAAGCTTGGATCACCGCGGGTAATTGGATATTGTCAAACACGGTATCGCGAACCTCTGCCGTTTGCTGCGGTTCCTTAACAGTAGGGCGAGGAATCTCTTTTGTGCCCTTAGGGATTTCATCAAAATACTTTCCTACCAATATTTTGGTAGCTTCAATGTCTATATCACCTGCGATGGACAATACTGCATTATTTGGCACATAAAAGAGGTCATAGAAATCCATAAAATCCTGATAAGAGGCTGAATTTAAATGATCCATTGAGCCAATGACCGACCACTTGTAAGGATGTACTTTAAAGGCTCTCTTCATAGCCTCTTCTACTACAGAACCGTAAGGCGTATTGTCCATTCTTTGTCGTCTCTCCTCTTTCACTACTTCCCGCTGCGTCTCTATGCCAATGCTATCGATTTTGGCATGTAACATCCTTTCAGATTCCATGTATAGCCCAAGTTCCAATTGATTGGATGGCAAAATCTGATAGTAATAAGTTCGATCGTTGCTGGTATTGGCATTGAGGGTTCCACCCGCTGCCTGGATGGTTTGAAAGTACTCGCCACGGCCTAAGTTTTCGGATCCTTCAAAAAGCAAATGCTCAAAAAAATGCGCAAAGCCAGTCATCTCTGGATCTTCATTTTTTGAGCCCACATGATACATCACAGACACTGCCACAATGGGTGTAGTTTTATCCTGATGAAGAATCACATGAAGACCATTTTCCAAGGTATATTCGGTAAATTCGATATTGGTCTGCGATTGCGCACAGAAGCTTCCTAAGACAAAAAAAGCGATAATAAGGTTTTGGGTTAATTTCATAGTTAAAAATGGTTTATGTATTCATAGCTTAGCATAAAAACAGCTGGTGGACTGAAATTTATAAAAGACTTTCTCCTAAAAGTAGAAAAAAACTAGACAAAAAAATAAAGTTATTTCAATAAGGGTATAATAGCTCCATCAATGGTTCCGAGTACTTCAAATCAGAGCATTTGACCTTGCCATCATTTCAGCCCTAAAAACGCATTCCGAAAACAATCATCGGTTTATCATCATGAGGATTGTTTTCGGAAATGGTCTTGCTTATTCCTAGAAAAGATAATTCAATACCTCTTTTGCTTGGTGCCACTCCAATCGCGGGCCGAACTTTGCCACTACTTTTGAGGAGGCCAAACTTGCTATTTTGCCTGCTTCGGCATAGCTGTGCCCATGCGTTATCCCATACATGAATGCTCCTGCAAACATATCCCCTGCTCCATTGGCATCGATGGCCTTTACTGGAAATGGCTCTATATTGATAAAAGTATCACCATCAAGTATCATAGCACCATTGGCTCCCAAGGTAATCACAAACCTCTTGGCAACCTTTTTCATGGACTCCCGCGCATCCAATAAGGTTTGAGTACCTGTAAACAGCATCGCTTCTTCTTCGTTACAAAACATCAAATCGACGCTTGCGCCCACTACTTCGTGAAGTTCCTTGCCAAAATATTTGGCCATACTCGGATCTGAAATGGTAAGGGCCGTCTTCACCCCGCTTGACTCAGCAAGTTTCTTCGCATGCTGCATGGCCTCTCTCCCGTTTTCAGAAGTTATTAAATACCCCTCGATATACACATATTCTGAATTGATAAGGGCCGAATCCTC
>SMEH01000538.1_pt1 | contig 10994 bp, 10 predicted proteins | sample 2456361 | NCBI WGS metagenome assembly SMEH01 (sample SAMN10132587, study PRJNA489261) | soil metagenome | isolation source: day1 control-loamy sand soil ammended | place: USA | reverse complement strand
CGATGCCACCGACGGGGGCGACACCGAATGCTGCGCCACCGGCCGGACCGATGCCGCCGGCACCGCCACCGAATCCAGGTGTGGAGCCACCCGGGGCCAGGCCACCGCCACCACCGGGCAGGTTCACGCCGCCACCGCCGGGGAAGCCCACGCCGCCACCGCCGGGAAGCCCGGGCGTGGTGGTCGACGGCGGCGTGTAGCCCGATGTGTTGGTGCTGTCGTCCCAGGACCCCGGCGTGTGCACGTAACCGGGAGCACCGACGCCGCCACCGCCGACACCACTACCACCACCGGTGCCGACTCCGGAATAACCGCCACCGCCACCGCCACCGGCACCGCTACCGCCTCCGTGGCCGCTGCCGGAGTAATAACCGACGGCGGGATGGGCGCTGCCGGTGTAGCCGCTGCCGCCCCCGCCACCGGGGTATGCGCTACCGGCGCCACCACCACCGGTGTAACCACCACCGCCTCCGGGGTAAGCGCTGCCGGCGCCGCCGCCCCCACCACCGGAACCGCCACCGCCGATGCCGCTGGTGTCCACTTCGATGTCACCGAACCTGCCGTCGACGGTGTTGTAGACAGGCAGGGACTGGGCGTTGGCGGCGCTTGCGCTGTAGTAAGCGTTGTACGCCTCGACGTTGGCCTGTGCCTTGGCGTTGTACTCCTTGATGGCCCTGTCGGTGTCGGTCTCCCACGGCGTGATGTTGTTCCAGAAACTGCTCTCCGGCGGTTGGGCAGGCACCGGCTGCACCCGGGAGAGCACCGTGGAGTAGGCGTCCAGCTGCGCGGCCATGGTGCTGTCGCTTTCCTGCAGCTTGACCTGGGAGTCCTCCAGCCACTGCTTCAGTGGGTGGGCCCCGGCCTTGGCCGCTTCGGCGGAATCGCCCTGCCACGCCGCGTCCATCCTGTTGGCGAGCGCCTCCATCTGGCCGATGCGCTCACCGAAGCTGTTCTTCAGCGTGTCGGCCGAGTCCCGCCCGGTCATCAGGGACTGACCGTGGTCACCCTCGCGGAGCCGGACATAGATCTCGTGCGCGTCGAGTTGGCGTCCACCCGCGTTCGCCGCGTAATCGCCGGCGTCTTCCCGGGTCATGATGTTGTGGACCGCGGCACCGCCCGCGATGATCGGAACGAGGAACAACGGCATTCTGATCAACTCCCCAGGGTGGTGATGACGGCGTCGGCGGCGTCGGCGGCCAAACCACACGACGCATCGGCGTTCTTCTCAGAGGCGAGGTTCGTCATGATGTGGACGACTTCGTGATCGTTCACGCCGATCCACAGATCGCATATCCCCGAATCCCTGCTGTCCAGCAGACTCGCGTAGACAGCGGGATAGCCGGAGACCTCCGTGGGCTCGAAGTACTCGTAGGACCCCTTGTCGGCGTAGAGGGCGTTCAGACCGTCCTCGTTCTCGACGACGACCGAGAGGCTGACGGAGTCCAGGCTCTCGGTCGCGCGCTGCCAACGACAGGCCCCGCTTTCGAGCCCCTCGTTCGGCCTCTCCTCCCCTTCGGTGAGCCCGAGCTGATCAAGCTGGGAGGATGAGAGCGCTCCACACGGGTCGTTCACGACGGAGGTGGGATCGAGCGGGTCCACCACCTTCGGCGCCTCGGCCTCGACGGCTTCCGAGGAGGGCACGGAAGCGGGTGCGGAAGTGTCGACGCGTTCGGAGGAGTCCGGTGAGTCCGCGGTGGAATCGTCGCTGCAGGCGGCCAGTACGGACGTCGCCGAGATGAGGGCGAGCATGGACACAGCGCGGGCTGTGCGGCTCATACCTCCATCACCCCTGAGCCGACCTTGTTGATGTCCTCTTGCGACTGATCCTCGCGGGCGGTGATGCCGTCGCGTGCGTTGCGCAACGCCTCGATGTACTGCTGGACGTACTCCATCATCTTCTGGGTCGCCTCCATGAAGGCCCTTCCCGAAGGATTGGCGTACGCCGTGAAATCCTGGCTCGCGGGCTCAGCCCCCGGCGGCTGCACGAGCGCCATGTCCTGTGCCCGCTGGTAGTCGTCGGTGAGACTCGCGTGCAAGTCCTCCCACTCGGCTATGACTTGGTCGATCTCCTCGCGGGAGAACCTGTAGCCGCCCCCGCTGGGATTGGGAGCGCCAGCGATCTTCGGCGCTGCGACCGAGATCATGCTCCTGATGGCTTTGCCGCTGACCGCCGCGCCGCCTTCCGCCGCTACGTGCATGTCCAAGTCCCTTCAGAGCCTCATGGTGAGAAGCAGTCTGCTCAGGGCGGTCAAACCACGTCAAGCTTGCTGTGTTCGCCCGATACGTCCGACGTCACGAGGGGTGTTCGGGTTCCCGTTTTCGATTTCGAAACGGCAACGGCGGGACCTCGCGAACGAGATCCCGCCGTTACCGTTGGAAGGAACGAGTCTCTTACTGGGACACGACCTCCAGCTGCAGGTCCACCGTCACCTCGGGGTGCAGTCGGGCCTGAACCTGGTGCTTGCCCAGCGTCTTGATGTGCTGCTTGCCCGTGTCGATGACCCGCTTGTCGAGCTGCGGACCACCGGCGGACTTGATGGCATCGACGATGTCGGCCGCCGTGATCGAACCGAACAGCTTCTTCGAACCCTCGGCGGCCTTGCCCTGCACCCGGATGGTGCCGAGGTCCTTCAGCGTGGAACGGATCTCCTTGGCGTGGTCCAGGTCACGGATGCGCCGTGCCTCCTGGACCCGACGGATGGTGCGGATGTTCTTCTCCGCGCCCTTGGTGGCCGTGATCGCGAAGCCACGCGGCAGCAGGTAGTTACGCGCGTAACCGTCCTTGACCTCAACGATGTCACCGGGGCCGCCGAGGTTCGCCACGTCGGTCGTCAGGATGATCTTCGCCATGTCTGACTCCCTCCTCAGCGAGCCGTCGAGGTGTAGGGCAGCAGCGCCATCTCCCGCGAGTTCTTGACCGCGATGGCGATGTCGCGCTGGTGCTGACTGCAGTTACCGGTCACCCGGCGGGCACGGATCTTGCCGCGGTCGGAGATGTACTTCCGCAGCATGTTCGTGTCCTTGTAGTCGATCGGCTCGGGGTGACCCGCCTTCTCGGCCTTGCAGAAAACGCAGACCTTCTTCTTCGGCTTGCGAACGGGTGGCTTCGCCACGATGTACTCCTGGGGAACGTCGTGTGTGGTTGCTTGCGATGTGAGGCGCTAGAACGGGGGCTCGTCGGAGAAACCGCCCGCGCCGCCCGCGGGAGGTGCCGAACCCCACGGGTCGTCGGCGGGCGCACCGCCGAACCCGCTTCCGCCGCTGCCCCGGCTGACCTTGTTGACCTTCGCCGTCGCGTAGCGCAGTGAAGGACCGATCTCGTCGACTTCGAGCTCGACGACCGTGCGCTTCTCGCCTTCCTTGGTCTCGAACGACCGCTGCTTCAGCCGGCCCTGCACGATGACCCTGGCACCCCTGGTCAGGGATTCGGCGACGTTCTCGGCCGCCTGGCGCCAGATGTTGCAGCGCAGGAACAGCGCCTCGCCGTCCTTCCACTCGCCGGTCTGGCGGTCGAAGACGCGGGGCGTGGACGCGACCGTGAAGTTCGCGACAGCGGCGCCCGAAGGCGTGAACCGCAACTCGGGGTCGGCCGTGAGGTTGCCGACCACAGTGATGATGGTGTCTCCAGCCATCCGGTATCAGCCTCAGGCCTTCGCGGCGGCTTTGGCAGCGGCCTTCTTCGCGCCACGCGGCGGACGACGACGAATGACCTTGGTCCGCATCACGGTCTCCTGGAGCGAAAGCTGCCGATCGAGCTCGGAGACGGCCTCGGGCTCGGCGTAGAGCTCCAGCACGGCGTAGATGCCTTCGGAGTGCTTGCCGATGTCGTAGGCCAGCCTGCGGCGACCCCACACGTCGACCTTCTCCACGGTGCCACCGGACGAGCGGATGACCTGGAGGAAGTTCTCCAGGGTCGGGGCGACCGTGCGTTCGTCGAGCGACGGGTCGAGGATCACCATTATTTCGTAATGGCGCGACACAACCACTCACCTCCTATGGGCTCATGCGGCCACGGACCGTCCGTGGCAGGAGGGTTGTTCGAACGCACAGTTTAATCGCAGGGGGCGACCAGGCGGTTCACGACCCGCGGGTCGGTTTCAGGACGCCCGGCGCAGCACCCAGGTGCGAACCAGTCCCGCGGTGACGGTGGCGAGGGCCACGACGGCGAGCAGCATGGGTAGCTGCACCGCCTGCCGCTGCCCCTGTGACGCGAGCGCGTCGGCCTCGCCCACGTTCCGCAGGTCGGAGCCGTGCGCGCTGTTTCCGGAGTCCTCGGCGCCGAGGGAACCGTACGAGGGGGTCAAGGGATCGCCGGGGATCCCGCTGGACGGGGCGTACCGGAGGTCCTCGGGAACGGAGATACCCGCCCCCGGTGCCTCGACCGCCGGGATACCGTCGTAATCCCGCCGGGGAGCCCTGGCTTCGCCGGTGTTCTGGAAACCGACGTCCTGCCCACCGGTGTCGACGGGGCCGGAACCCGAGTCCGAACCACCCCGGTCCTCGGACGGCCGGGTGGATGGGCCGGGCCCGGGTTCGGAGGAGGAAGGACCGGAGGAGGGCTTGGGCTGCGTGGGAGCGGTGTAGTCGGTGGCCTCCACCGTCAGCCGACACGCGGCCGAAACGGTCCGGGCGATGCTGTCGAGCGTGGTCCGTTGCGTGGACGGCAGGGCGCCGAGTCCGGCCTTGCCCTCCAGCGCCCGCCGGACGGCGGCGCCGATCGCCTCACCGCTGATGCTGCCGGTGCGGGCGTCGGGAACGGTGCCGACCTCGATCTGGGTGTCGGAGATCTTCCTGGCCAGGTGGTTCGGCCAGATGGTGAGGTGGTGGACCACGACGATGGTCCTGGCTTCCTCAGCGCCCGCCCTGACCAATTCGGACACAGACGCGCCGTTCACCGAGACGGTGTCGCCGACCCTGCCACCGACCACGCCCGTGCAGTTGTCCGCTACTACGGTCGCGGCCGCCGCTGTGCCTGCCATGAGGACGGTCGTGCCGCCGACGACCGCTGTCGCGGCGATCGTGGCGAGCGCTTTGCGGGCCACCCGGGTGAAGGCGGTGGGGCTGATCCGCACGGGGCTGTCCTCCTCGTTGCCGTCGTGTCGACAGGAACAACGACGAAGACGCACGGGAAGTGACGCGGGTTCGCCGAGTGACCTGGACTACAGCGCCGGTCGCGGTGGGACGGTTTCGTGGAACAGCGGTCAACGGAGCAGCTTCCGGCGGGCCCACGTGTGCGTCAGCGCGGCGGACACCACCGCCAACGCGATCACCGCGAGCAGGAACGGCAGTCGTTCGACCGCCTTGGCCTCCTGCGCGTTGTCGTGGTGCTGAGCGGTGAACGCGTCGCCACGGTCGTTGCGTTCCGATGTGGACGGGGTCGGGGAGGCGCCTTCCACCTGATCGATGGTCGCTCGCGCCGGACCTCCGCCCTGGGCGCCCGTGCCCGGGGGCAAGCCCGTCGGGGTCCATCGGGTGGTTTCGTCCTCCGGGACGACGGTGCTCTCGATTCCCTCCGAGGCGGGCGGAGTGGGGGTGCTTTGCGGGGGTGAGTCGGTGTTCTCGTTTTCCTCGGAAATCTCACCTTGTTGTGTGTCACCTGGTTCGGGATATTCTGTTTCCTTTTCCCAAAAGCGGTCAGGGTACGGTTTCGTGATCACTTTCATGGGGTTCTTGCTGGATTCGCACAGGAACTTCAGAACCTCGGGCAGCACCCCCGTCCGATCGAGGCCGAACTCGGCCCACAAGTCGATCACATCCGAGTCCGACGCGAGTGGTTCGCCGTTCTCGTCAACCTCGGTTTCATAGCAACTACCAGTGTCAACGGGGTCGGGCTCCTGCGCGTGTGCGGTCCCCGGCAGGAGCAGAGACGCCAGCAGGGGGACCATCGCCAGCGTGGCGCTCATCGAGCCGATATGCCTGTTGTTCCGGTCCACGCTTTCCATGAGCTTTTTCGCCCTCACTCTCGGGTGCGGTCGAAGTCCCGCGCCTTTCCCGTTGCGATGTACGATCTTGGTCGAATTCCTGGGACAGGGTCACGGTACTCGATTTTTCGACGGATGAATCGTTACCCTCGCTGAATGCAGATCGGCGCGCATGTCCATGCGGACGACCCCCTGTCCGCCGCTCGCGAACGGGCCGCGGATTCCGTACAGTTCTTCCTTTCCGATCCGCAGGGCTGGAAGAAGCCGCAACCACATCCCCAGGCGACCGAACTCGCCGACGCCGGCATCGACGTCTACATCCACGCGCCGTACGTGCTCAACGTGGCGTCACTGAACAACCGCATCCGCATCCCCTCCCGCAAGGTGCTGGGTCAGCACACCGCCGCGGCGGCCGAGACGGGGGCGAGGGGCCTCGTCGTGCACGGCGGCCACGTACGGCAAGGGGAGGACCCCGCGGAAGGGCTGGCCAATTGGCGCAAGCTGTTCGAACGGCGCGGTGAACAGGGCGACTTCGAGGTGCCGCTGCTGATCGAGAACACCGCCGGTGGGGCGAGCGCGATGGCCCGAGACCTGGACATGATCGCGAGGCTGTGGGACGAGGTCGCCGACTTCGGTGTCGGCTTCTGTCTGGACACCTGTCACGCGTACGCCGCGGGCTGGGACCTGGCCGAGACGGTGGAACGCGTGCGGGCGATCACCGGTCGGATCGACCTCGTACACCTCAACAACTCCCGGGACCCCCACGGCTCCCAACGCGATCGCCACGCGAACGTCGTCGGTGAGGCGGGGACCATCGACACCGAACTACTCGTCGCGGTGGCGCGGGAGGCCGCGGCCCCGGTGATCGTGGAGACACCGCCCGACGGTCAGGCCACCGACATCGAGTTCCTGCGCGCGCGACTCTGATCCGCCGAGGTGGGTTGCTCGCCGCCACCACGCCGCCCACGACGGGGGAGGACGACGCGGTCCTCGGCGCCGTCGAGAACCCCACCCACGGGATCGTCCACACCGTGGACCCGTACCGCATCCTGTGCCGGCCGGTAGATCTCCCGGAGGATCAACACGCAGAGCAGGACCACCACGACGTCACGCACGACGACCGTGCCGAGGAACCAGCCTTCGGGCAGGCCCTTGTTGCTCACGCCGAGGTAGTAGAACATGCGCGGGGCCCATACGAGCGCGTCCACCACCATCCAGCCCAACAGCAGCCGCCAACGCGGAATGGCCAGCACGGCCAGCGGTACCAGCCACAGCGAGTACTGCGGACTCCACACCTTGTTGGTCAACAGGAACGCCGCCACGACGAGGAAACACAGCTGCGCCACTCGTGGTCGCCGTGGGGCCGACAGCGCGACGTAGGCGATACCTCCGCACAACGCCAGGAACAGGGCACCGCTGACCGCGTTCAAGATCGCCGGCGACTCCCCCGGCCCGAGCGGACCGTCGAAGCCCTGCCATCCCGTGAAGTACGAGATCACGTTGTACAGCGAGTCGGGGTCCATGTCCCGCTGGGTGTTGAGCCTGAAGAATTCCGCCCATCCCTCACGGAGGAAGACCATGAAGGGCAGGTTGAGGGCGGCCCACGTCGTGGCCGCGGCGCCGGCGGTACGCGCCCACACCTTGAGCCTTTGCGCACGGACACACAGCACGAGCAGCGGTCCGAGGAAGAACAGTGGATAGAGCTTCGCCGCGGCTCCGACCCCCAACAGCACGCCCGCGAGGACCGGTTTCCTCCGGGCCCAGGCCAACAGCCCCGTCGCGGCCGCGGCGGTGGCGAGCGCGTCGAAATTCGTGAACGCGTGCACGACCACGAGCGGTGACACGGCCACGAGCGCCGCGTCCCAGATCCGATGTCGTGCGGTTCTGGCCACCGCCCAGACCGTGATCAACCATGCCGCGGACAGGAAGAACGCCGTGATGTTGAAATACACCACCACGGGCAGTGCCCCCGGCAACCAGCCCGACTCGGCCGCGTCGTCCCAGCCATGCGCGAGTTTGGCGTTGACCCACTGGAACAGGCCGCTCAACACGGGGTACTCCATGTAGCGCACCTGTTCGTACTCGGTGCCCTCGTTCTCCACCCAGCTTGTGGCGTACGGGAAGGTGCCGTCCTCGTCGAGCCGCTCGGCGGTGTAGAGCGGGACGATGTCGGAGTAGCACATCGCCACGTACTGTCTGCCCGATCGCCAGTCGAGCTCGATGTCACCTTGTTCGGTGACGTACTGCTGGATGCACGCGGCCTTACCGAACCAGCCCGCCGTGAGACCGAGGACCGCCAGCAGCAGACAGACGCGCAGCGGAGTCCAGAACCAGTGCCGGCCCACGGCCGCGTGGCGACCGAGCGGCCCGCCCACGGGGCGGGTCACCGCCTCCGCGAGCGGGTCCGACCAACTCGGGATCACCCGCTGTGATGCGTCCAGCGACGCGGTGTCGGGCGTCGAAGTCTGCTGCGAACCATAACTATCGCTGGACACGTCGCGAATGTTACGTGTCGACGCTCAGCGGTGTGTGCGCAATCCCGTCAGGCCGGTCAGGACGTGTTGCTCTCCTGCCGGTCGAACGGCCATCCCGGCTCTCTCGGGTTCTCGTCGTCCCCGCCGCCGTTGCCGGGGGGTTCCGGACCCGGATTGGTCGGCAGCTCCGGCGCCGTGACGTCCGGGTCCTCGTCCTCCGGGGGCGTCGACGGGTCGGTCGGCTCGGGTTCCGTCGTCTCGCTCTCCTCGGGGGCCTCGGACGTCTCGACCTGCGACGCGTCGTCCTGTGGCGGCGGGGGTGGCGGTTCGACCCTGCCGATCGGTTCGACCTCCTCGAACTGCTCCACCGGTTTGCCTTCGAGGTAGGCGTCCATGAAGGTCTTCCAGATCTGACCGGGCAGCCCGCTGCCGTAGATGGGGGCGTTCTGCGAGTTCCGGATGGGCTTGTGCGCACCGCTTCCCACCCAGACGGCCGCCGACACCTGTGGGGTGTAGCCCACCATCCAGGCCTCGGAGTTCTCGTCCACCCGCATGCCGTTTTGGTCCTCGTACTGGTGCGTGCCGGTCTTGCCCGCACAAGGGCGTCCTCCGGCACAGGCCAGCCTCGAGTCCTCCTGCACGACCGGGATCAACGACTTGGTGACGTTGCCCGCGATCCGCTTGCTCTCCTCGGGGTCCTCGGAGAAGGCGGGTTCACCCTCCGTGGCCACCTCGGACGTCTCGTCGAACACCACCTCGCCGTCCGGGGTGGTCAGTTTGGCGACGAAGTGGGGTTCGCGCCGGATGCCGTCGGCGGCGAAGGTGGCGTACGCGGAGGCCATGTGCAACGGCGACACCATGATGTCACCACCGCCGATGGAGATGTTCCCGTCGAGTTTGTCCATCGTGGGCAGGGGGTTGACACCGTCGCCCTTCTCGGGGATGCCGGCGTCCGAGGCCGCGTCGGCGACCGCCTTCGGGCCCACCTCGTTGACGACGATGTCGAAGAACACCGTGTTGATGGACCGCCGCATCGCCTCGGCGACGGTACACGGGTTGCACTGGGCGTTCTCGGAGTTGCGTACCTCGCGGCCCCCGAACGTCCTCGGGGAACTGCCGTCGTAGATCTCGCCGAGGCCTTTGCCATGCCGCAGCAACGCCACCAGGTCGAACGGCTTGAACGACGAGCCCGGGTTACGTTGCGCGGAGGCCCAGTCGTACTGGTTGCCGTCCGCCTCGTAGGGGCCGCCGTAGTAGGCCAGTACCCCGCCGGTCTTCGGGTCGACGGCCACCAGCGCCTCTTTCAGCTCGCCCGGCTCGTCCTGCATGACCTCCTCGACGGCACGTTCGGCCGCCTCCTGTGCCTCCTGGTCGATGGTCAGGTGGATCCGGTAGCCGCCCGCGCGGAGCTTCTCCTCCGGATAGCCCTTCTCGGCGAGCTCCTGCATGGCCCGCTGCTGGATGTACTTCTTGGGACCGCTGATGGTGTCGGGCTTGGCCTCCTCGAGCGGGATCAGCTCCGGTGGTTTCGCCGCCTCCCGTTCGGCCTTGCTGAGCCAGTTGTTGGCGACCATCTGGTCCATCACGTAGTTCCAGCGCTTCTCCCGGACCTCGGGGTTCTCCGACCGTCCGGGCTGCTGGATCATCCCGGCGAGCAGCGCGGCCTCGGAGACGTCGAGATCCGCGGCGTCCTTACCGAAGTACGCCTGGGCCGCCGTCTGGATGCCGTACGCGCCTCGACCGAAGTAGATCGTGTTCAGATAGGCGGTGATGATCTCGGCCTTGCTCTGCTCGTTGCTCATCTTGAAGGCCTTGACGATCTCGGTCCATTTCCGGGTGACCGAGTACTCGTCGTTTTCGGTGGCCACCTTGATGTACTGCTGGGTGATGGTGGAACCACCACCGACCCCGCCGGTGGCCTGGTTGTACACGGCGCGCAGGATGCCGGTGATGTCGAAACCGGGGTTGGTCTCGAACGTGGAGTCCTCGGCCGCGTAGACCGCGTGCTTCACCACCGGTGTGATCTCGTGCGGTTTGAGCAGGATACGGTTACCGTCGCCGCCGGCCGGGATGTCGCGTCCCATCTCGGTCTCGCCGTCGGCGTAGAGATAGGTCACGACCTTGGCCTGTTGCTCGGCCACTTCCTCGGGGGTCGGGACGTCGACGAGGAAGTACGTGATGGCGAAGGCCGCGGCCGGGAGTACGAAGAAGAGACCGAAGAAGGCGTAGAGGCTCCGTCGGATGATCTTCCAGCGGCGTTTCCGGCGCTGTGCCGGGGTGAGCGCCTTACCCTTCTTGCCCTTTCCGCCCTTTCCGTTCTTCCCACCGTTCGGGGTGGGGTCGTCGTTCGCGTCGTGGAGACCGGCTTCGTGCAGCCGGTTCCCGTTCCGTTCGGGACGCTCGTCGAAACGGTCGTGACCGTCGCCGTCGAACCCGGAGTCGGTCGTACCGTTGTAGGCACGGTGGGTGATCAGCTCGGGTTCGCGCTGGTCAGCCTCACCCGGCAGCGCCGCGGCGGCCACGACCGGTCGCTCGCCCGGTCTGCGGGGCGGGCGTTGCCCACCGGGAGGCGGAGCCGGTCTGCGCGCGCCCCGTGGCG
>SMEH01000537.1_pt1 | contig 10995 bp, 8 predicted proteins | sample 2456361 | NCBI WGS metagenome assembly SMEH01 (sample SAMN10132587, study PRJNA489261) | soil metagenome | isolation source: day1 control-loamy sand soil ammended | place: USA | reverse complement strand
GTCGGCATCCTCGCGCGCCGCGTCGTCTGCCGCGCGCAGACCGGCGCGGAAGTGCGCGCGGGTGATCGGTTCGGCATCATGAAGTTCGGATCGCGAATGGACGTGTTCCTCCCGCCGAGCGCCGAGGTCCGCGTGCGCGGCGGCTACGTCTTCGAGCGTTCGCCCTTCCCCGCGCAGCGCGGCCTCACCAACTTCGTCGACAACGATCGGCATACCATCGTCGTCGGCGGCGAGGTCACCTTCGACCGCCTCGAGCCGCTCATCCGCGGGAGCGTCGACCTCGCGTTCCACTTCTTCTACGCGCACCTCCCCGAGCGCCTCCACGAGAAGATCTCGCTCGTCGATCCCGTGGGCGATCTCGTCTCGCGGGGCCATCAGCTCGGCTTCGGCACGCAGCTCACGGTGAGCTTCCGATGAACCGCCTCGTCCTCGCCGCGTTCGCCCTCACGCTCGCGTCTTGCTCGATGCTCGGGCGGGAGAGCGAGTTCGCCAAGCAGATCAGCACCTCCGGCGTGGGGCCGTTCCGCCCGCTCGTCGCCGGGGAGACCGGCGTCACCGGCTCACAGATCCTCCGGGTCGCCGACGCCGCCATCCACCGCGGGAGCGTCGCCGGCGAGGTGCTCTTCGTGGACCTCGAAGACGACGCGGGCCGAGCGATCCACCGCGCCACGCGCATCGGCCGTTGCGCCGGCTTCCAGGCCCCCGTGCTCGCGCTCGGGGCCACGGAGGCGTGGGAGGGCGATCACGTCCGTGAGCCCTTCGCGCTCGTGCGCGAAGACGGTTCGATCCGCGTGTACTACGCCGCCGAGGGAGGCATCGGCGTCGCCGAGGCCGAGCGAGCCGACGCGCCGCTCGTGAAATCGCCCGACAACCCCATCCTCGAGGGCGCGCTCTCGGGGCCGACCGTCATCGAGGACGACGACCTCGGCACGCTCCTCTACTTCGAGGAAGACGGGCGGATCCACGCGGCGCGCTCGGACGACGGCGTGCGCTTCGAGCGCGTCGGAGGCCCACTCCTTCCGCTCCTCGTCCCCGACGATCCCCCGGCCGACGGAGGGGTCGATCGCAGCGAGGTGGCGCACCGGCTCCCCGGCGCCGTCGTCGCCGCGATGCCGACCGGTCGCCGCACCGTGCGGCTCTACTTCGCCGTGATCCACGCCGACGGCACGAGCGCCGTCACGATGGCGGCGAGCCTCGACGGCCTCGAGTTCGAGCGCGCGACCACCATGGTGCTCTCGGGCGACGACGTGACCGCCCCCGTCCCCCACCTCGGCGGGGACGACGAGCTCACGCACCTCACCTTCGTCCGCGTGAACGAGACTACCTCCACGCTGCACGGCGCCCTGAGCCCTCTCACGGCGCGCCTCCCCGGCCACCCGGATCTCGCCGTGGGAGGCTGCGCCTCCCCATAAATTGGTTGAACCAATCATCGGGAGGGACCAAGCTTGGGATTGGCGTCGGCCCTCGTCGGCGCGAGAACCGAGACTTCATGAGCGTCCGCACCGAAGAGCTCTTCGAGCTGATCCGCGCGAGGATCGTCGCCGACGAATTCAAGGCTGGCGATCGGCTCCCGCCCGAGCGCGATCTCGCGGTCGCCTACGGCACCAACCGCAACACGCTGCGGGAAGCCATCCGGCGTCTCGAGCAAGCGCGGCTCGTCACGGTGCGCCAAGGCCAGGGCGTCACCGTCGCCGACTTCCGCACGCGCGGCACGCTCGATCTCCTCGGTCCCTTCCTCGAGCACGGGCGCGACATCCGCGAGAAAGCGGAGCTCCTCCTCGGCCTCCTCGAGCCGCGCGCGCAGGTCGTCGAATACCTCGTCGAGAGCGCCGGCAAGCGGGGCATGCCCGAGGACTTCGATCGCCTCGACGCCGCGGCGAAGGCGCTCCGCGAAGCCGAGTCCAAGCGCGACGCCCGAGCCTTCGTGGAGGCGCAGGAGCGCTGGCTCGACGCGCTCGTCGTGGCCACCCACAACCTCGCGCTCCGCTGGGTCGCCAACCCCTTCCTCGAGTCGATCCGCGGCATGATGGAGCGCGCGCTCGATCTCGTCGTCTTCGAGCCGAGCTTGGCCGACATGGCCGAGCGCGCGATCGCGCTCATGCGCAAGGGCGATCCGCAGGCCGCGCGCGCCATCACCGAAGCCTTCCACCGTGACGTCGACGAAAAGCTCCGGCGGGTCCTCGAGCCCGCCTCGAAAGCGAGCGTAGGATGAACCGCAGAAAGCTCCCGACGGTCGATCCCAGAGCTACGGGCGACGCCCGACGTCACCCCGACGACGGCTATCCGATGGCCGAAGCCCATCCGGTCGACGGCGCGACCGAGAAGGCGATCCGCTCGCTCATGCGCGTCCTCCTCCCCGAGGGCGACGCGCCGCGGAGCCCCGAGCTCGATGAGCGCGTCTACCAGCAGATGCTGGTCGGTCTCTCGTACATGCCGGAGCAGAGCGCGAAGGGCATCCTCGCCGTCTTCCGCCTGCTCGAGTGGGCGCCCGTCTGGCGCTTCAAGGGGACCAAGCCCCTCTCCGCGCTGCCGCGAGACGAAGCCTCGAAGCTCCTCACCGAGATCGAGACGAGCAGGCTCATGCCCATCCGCATGCTGATGCTCGCGCCCAAGGCGCTCTTGTTCTCGGCTTATTACGATCAGGACGAGGTGCACGAGGCGCTCGGCTACGATCCGCGCAGCTTCACCCTCGATCGCATCGCGCTGCGCAAGCGCATCCTCGCCGGCGAGACGCCCGCCGAGGGCGACATGATCCACCACGCGGAGGAGCTCCGATGAACATCCTCAGGCACGGCGATTATCGCCACGGCGCGCGATACGACGCGGAGGTCGTGGTCGTGGGCACGGGCGCCGGCGGCGCCGTCGTCGGCGCCGAGCTCGCCGAGGCCGGCTTCGACGTGATCCTCGTCGAAGAGGGCGGATACCACCCGACCTCCAGCTTCTCACCCTACCTCGCCGAGTCGCAGCCGCGCCTCTACCGCGACAACGGTGGCACGGTGATCATGGGCAACCCGCCCATCCCCTATGCCGAGGGCCGCTGCGTCGGCGGGAGCACGGTCATCAACGGCGGCATGGCGTGGCGCCCGATCCCCGAGGTCCTCGACGAGTGGGAGCACCTCCTCGGCCCCGAGATGGGCGCAAAGGGCCTCGACCCGTATTTCTCGCGGGTCGAGGAGCGCATCCACGCCAAGACCCAGATGCCCGCCTCCATCGGCGACGACAACCGCATCATGGCCCAGGGCGCCAAGAAGCTAGGCTGGAAGTACGTCGAGAACTACCGCGCCCAGGACGCCTGCGTGGGCGCCAACAGCTGCATCCTCGGCTGCCCCACCGGGGCCAAGCAGAGCACGCTCGTGAGCTACATGCCGCGCGCCTTCGAGCACGGCGCGCGCTGCTTCACCGAGCTGCGCGTCGACGAGCTCGTGATCGAAGGCGGGCGCTGCGTCGGCGTGAAGGCCTGGGCGGTGAACCCGCGCACCCGGCGCGACGAGCAGCGCGTGACCATCCGCGCGCGTGCCGTCGTCCTCGCCTGCGGCGCGGTCCACACGCCCAACATCCTCCTCCAGTACCGCGCGGCACGGCGGAGCGGACAGCTCGGCAAGAACTTCCTCTGCCACCCCAACGCCAAGGTCGTCGCGCGCTTCCCCTACGAGGTGAAGGGCTGGCAGGGCGTGAGCCAGGGTGGCCAGATCCGCGAGTTCCGGCACGACGGCATCGTCCTCGCCGAGAACTTCGTGCCGCCGGCCATCATGGCCGCCCAGATCCACGGCCACGGCGACGAGGCGTGGGACGTGATGAAGCACTACAACCACATGGTCGCGACGGGCGTCCTCGTCGAAGACACCCGCGCGGGTCACGTCAAGCGTGTCTTCGGCCGCCCGTCCGCGCGCTACGACATCACCAAGCTCGATCACGAGCGCTTCCTGCGCGGCATCCGATACCTGGCCGAGCTCCACTTCGCGATGGGCGCAGACGTGGTCTACCTCCCCTTCCCCAACCTCCAGAAGATCACCTCTCCGGATCAGCTCCCGCTCATCGAGAAGACGCAGACGAGCCCGAGCACGCTCGAGCTCTTCACGGTCCACCTCATGGGCACCTGCCGGATGGGCGACGACGACCGCGCCTCGGTCGTCGACATGAAGGGCGAGGTCTGGGACCTCCCCGGCTGCTACGTGGCCGATGCGAGCCTCTTCCCGACGGCCGTCGGCACCAACCCCCAGGTCACCATCATGGCCCTCGCCACCAAGGTGGCCCACCGCATGGTCGAGACGCTCGGCCGGGGCTGAAATCCCCGGTTGCCGAGCGCCTCGTCCTGGATGAGAGTTTCACCCACATGCTCGATCTCCCGAGACTCCAGCGCCTGAAGCTCACGTCCGAGCCGCGCATCCACGACGTGATGGGGCACCTCCTCACGGCGAGTTATCTCAAGCCGCCCCGGACGCGCATCGTCGCCGAAGGGTTCGAGAAGGTGCCGTCGACGCCGGTCATCTTCGCGATGAACCACACCGACCGGTACAACTACTTCCCGTTCCAGGTCTACATCTGGCGGAGCGCGAAGCGCTACACCGCCACCTGGGTGAAGGGGAAGTACTACGAGCATCCGATGCTCGCGACCTTCATGGAGATGACGAACCAGCTCCCGACGGTCTCGCGCGGGTACCTCATCACCAAGGACTTCGTCGCGACCGTGGGACGCGCGCCGAGCGACGCCGAGTACGCCGCCCTCCGCGCGCGCGTCGACTCCGTCGCCTTCGGCCGCCCGATGCCCGAGTCCGACGTCGAGCTCCCCGAGATCCTCTTCACGCGCGAACGCGACATGCTCGGGCGCCGCTTCGATCCACGCCGCGAGACGTACGAAGAAGGCGTCAACGCGCTCTTCGGAGCGATGATGCGCAGGTTCACCGAGCTCAACCGGCAAGCGCTCGAGCTCGGCCTCGACGTCATCATCTTCCCTCAGGGCACGCGCTCCAAGCGGCTCTCACGCGGCCACGTGGGCATCGCCCAGCTCGCGCTCAAGTTCAAGGCCACGGTCGTCCCCGTGGGCTGCAACGGCAGCGATTACGTCTACCCGGGCGCCTCGCCCTTCGCGAAGGGCGGGACGATCACCTACCGCTTCGGCGATCCGATCCCCTACGAGGCCATGGCCGAGTACCACGTGCCGACGGACTTCGAGCCCTTCACCCCGGAGGCCGAGACCCTCTATCGCGATCGCTTCCAGGGCTACGTCGACGAGGTCATGGAGCGCGTCAACGATCTCCTCGACCCCGAGTACCGGTTCTCCGAAGATCGCGGGAGCCAAGGAGTCAAAGGCAGCGCGCGCTTCATCTGATCGAGGAAACGCGCGTTGACGCAGCGCAATAGGCGCAGCTAATCCGCCCGCGAATCGGATTTTTTGGATATCGTCGTGGCGTCTCCCGCCGGAGGAGCCTCGTACAGCCCATGACCGACTTCTCGCCCTTCCACTCCGCGACTCCCATCATCGCGCTCATCGGCGGAGCCGTCGCCGGCTCGGAAGCCGCGTCCGTCTTCGCCGAGCGGGGAGCCGCCGTCCTCGTGCTCGAACAGGGCGAGAAGCCGTACGGAAAGATCGAAGACGGGCTCCCGCGCTGGCACCGCAAGCTCCGCGAGGCCGAGTACGCCAAGATCGACGCGGCCCTCGCTCACCCGCGCGTGTTCTTCGTCCCGCGCACCAAGCTGGGGCGCGACGTCTCGCTCGGCACCCTCCGCGACGAGCTCGGGCTCTCGGCCGTCGTCCTCGCCAACGGCGCCTGGCGCGATCGGCCGCTGCCCATCGAGGGCATCGATCGCTTCGTCGGCCGCGGGCTCCTCTACCAGAACCCGTTCGTCCACTGGTTCAATCACTACGAAGACCCCGGCTACGACGGCCCGCGGATCGAATGCCCCGACGGCGCGCTCGTCGTGGGCGGCGGGCTCGCGTCCATCGACGTCGCCAAGATCCTCAACTTCGAGGTCGTCGGCCGGCTCCTCCGCGAGCGCGGCGTCGGGGTCGACATGGAGGAGCTCGACACGCGCGGGATCCCCGAGACGCTCGAGAAGCACGGCCTCTCGGCCGAGGCCATCGGCTTTCGGGGCTGCACGCTCGTCTACCGCCGCCGCATGGAGGACATGCCCATCGCGGCCGCCAAGGGAAGCGACGCGAGCGCCATCGCCAAGGCCGAGGCGGCGCGCGTCAAGATCATGACGCGCGTGCAGAACAAATACCTCGTGCGCTTCGTGGGGCTCGCGAGCCCCGTCGAGGCCATCGAGAGCGACGGCCGGCTCGCGGGTCTCGTCTTCCAGAAGAACGCCGTGCGCGACGGGAAGCTCGTCTCCCTCGAGGGCGAGACCTTCGAGATCCGCGCGCCGCTCGTCGTCGGCTCCATCGGCTCCATCCCCGAGCCCATCCCCGGCATCCCCACCCGCGGCGAGCTCTACGACTTCGACGACTGGGAGCGCGGCACGCTCCGCGGCCTCGAGCGCGTCTACGGGCTCGGCAACGTCCTCACCGGCAAGGGCAACATCCGCGACAGCCGCGAGAACGCCGCCACCGTCTCCGCCGAGATCGCCGAGGGGCTCCTCGGCCTCGGAGGTGATCCGTCCAGCTGCGAGGTGCGCTCGCGCGTACGCGACGAGGCCAACGCGATCGCCGATCAGGCGAGCCAATTCGCCGTCGAAGATCCGGCGCGCCGGCAACGCGTCGTCGAGTTCATCGAGGCGCGCTGGGTGGCGGCGGGCTACGGGGGGGATTATCGATCGCACATCGCTCGCGTCCGCGCGGGCTGATCCGCTCTCTTACCCGTCCATCGAATGAAGCTCGATCTCGACAAATCCCTCGCCCGCCTCGAAGAGAAGCTCTCCCCGCGCGGAAAAGTCCTCACCTCTGGCCTCCGCTCGGTGAAGCCCCTCGCCAAGGTCTTCCTCCCGACCTTCGCGCGCATGAAGACGGGCAAGATCCGAAGCCTGGTCGACGTGCTCCTCGAGAACGCGCGCGTCGATCCCCGCGGGCTCGCGGTGGAGATGGACGACGTCCGGCTCGATTGGAACGCGCTCGATCGTATGACCTCCCAGATCGCGCACGTCCTCGCCGCCGACGGCGTGAAGAAGGGCGACACCGTCGCGCTCCTCGGCGCGAACTCGCCCTTCTACCTCGCGGCCATGCTCGGCGTCTCGCGCGCGGGCGGGACGGCCGCGCTCATCAACAACAACCTCGACGGCCCCCCGCTCGATCACGCCATCCGCGTCTCGAAGGCCCGCGTCCTCCTCGTCGAGTCCGAGTACGCCGAGCGCATCGAGGCGCGCCCCGCCGTGATCGAGCAGATGGACGTGATCCACCGCTACGGCCGCGGCGACGGCCTCGAGATCGCGATGGATCGCGCCCCGCGTCACGCCTTCGAGCCGGTGCCGGTCGAGATCGACGACGACTTCGTCTACATCTACACCTCCGGCACGACGGGCCTCCCCAAGCCTTGCCGCGTGAGCCACGAGCGCACGCTCTCGGCGGGCGCCGGTTTCCATGCCCTGATGATGCGCTTCGAGCCGGGCGACAAGCTCTACCTCGTGCTCCCGCTCTACCACGCGAGCGCGCTCCTCATCGGCGTGGGCTCCTGCATGGTCACGCGCACGCCCGTCGCGCTCCGCCGTCACTTCAGCGCGAGCGCCTTCTGGGACGACGTCCGCCGCTACGACGCCACGGCGATCCTCTACATCGGCGAGCTCTGCCGCTACCTCGTGAACACGCACCCCCAGGGCGACAAGAGCCATCGCGTCCGCGTCGCGGTGGGCAACGGCCTCCGCCCCGACGTCTGGGTGCCCTTCCAGGAGCTCTTCGGCATCCCCGAGATCCGCGAGTTCTACGCGGCCACCGAGGCGCCCGGCTTCCTCTTCAACACCACGGGGCACGTGGGCGCCATCGGCGTCATGCCGCCCGAGGTGCTCAACTGGATGCGCCTCGTGAAGTTCGACGTCGACGCCGAGGAGCACGTCCGTGACGCGCGCGGCTTCTGCGTGCCGGCCGCGCGCGGGGAGGTCGGCGAGCTCGTCGTCCGCCTTCCCAAGCGCCTCAAGCTCGCGATCACCGAGTTCCGCGGTTACACCGACGAAGAGGCCACCAAGAAGAAGATCCTCGAGAACGTCTTCGAGAAGGGCGACCGCTACTTCCGCTCGGGCGACCTCCTCCGCGTCGACGAGGACGGCTACGCCTACTTCGTCGACCGCATCGGCGACACGTTCCGCTGCAAGGGCGAGAACGTCTCCACCGCCGAGGTCGCCGACGTCCTCTCCGCCGCGCCGGGCGTCGAGGAGGTCACCGTGATCGGCGTGCGCGTGCCGCCTCACGACGGGCAATTCGGCCTCGCGGCCGTCGTGCCCAAGGGCGAGTTCGATCCGGTCTCCTTCTTCGAGACGGCCAAGACGCTCCCCTCCTACGCGCAGCCGCGCTTCGTGCGCGTGCTCGGCGAGCTCCAGAAGACGGGCACGTTCAAGGTGCAGAAGGCCGAGCTCCGCCGCGACGGCATCGATCCGAACGCCGCGTCGGGCCCGATCTACCTCCGCACCGAGCAAGGCTACGTCCGCATGGACGAGGCGCTCCATCGCGCCGTGCTCGCCGGCGAAGCGCGCCTCTGATCGCAGGCGGCTGATGCGAGAACGCCTCGGACTCCGCTCGGAGCCGAGGCGTTTTCGCGTCCGCTCGCCCCGGAGACGAGCTCCGAGGCGAGCCCTCGCCGGGGCTACTTCTTCTCTGCGTTCGAGCTTGGGACGAGGTGGCGCGCCGCCGGGCAGGTCACCTCGATACCGGTCGGGCCGGCGCTCGTCTCGATGATCTTGAACTCGACGCGGCGGTTCTTCTCCCACGCCACCTTGTTCGAGCGCGGATCGATCGGGCAGAGCTCACCGTAGCCCGCGCTCCGGAGCCGCGCGCGCTCCACGCCGCGCTGCACGAGCGCCTCGAGGACCGCCGCCGCGCGATCGCGAGTCAGCTCGAGGTTGTAGTCGTCGTTGCCGCGCTCGTCGGCGTGGCCTTGGACCTCCATCAACGTGATCTGCCGGTTGCCCTTGAGCGTGGCCGCGATCGCGTCGAGGATCGGGTACGAACGACGCTGGATGACCGCGCTGTTCGTCTCGAAGTAGATCTTGTCGAGCACGACGAGCTGATCGTCTTCGATGATGACGGAGCCCTCGTCCGGGCAGCCGTCCTCGTCCATGTAGCCGTTGTAGACCTCGGGGTCGTCCGGGCACTGATCGTCGACGTCGGGGATGCCGTCCTGATCGTTGTCGGGATCCGGGCAGCCGTCCTCGTCCTCGAAGAAGTCGATGTCCTCGGGATCGTTCGGGCAGAGGTCGAGCCGATCGGGGATGCCGTCCTGATCGTTGTCGGGATCCGGGCAGCCGTCCTCGTCCTCGAAGCCGTCGAAGTCCTCCGGATCGTCCGGGCAGGCGTCGAGCTCGTCGGGGATGCCGTCGCCGTCGCGATCGCCCGCGTTGGCCTCGGGGCAACCGTCCTCGTCCTCGAAGCCGTCGAAGTCCTCGGGGATGTTCGGGCACTCGTCGTCCACGTCGAGGATGCCGTCGCGATCGTTGTCGGGATCCGGGCAGCCGTCGTCGTCCTCGAAGCCGTCGAAGTCCTCCGGATCGTTCGGGCACTGATCCTGGTCGTCCTTGATGCCGTCTCCGTCGGCGTCGCCGATGGAGGGCTCGAAGACGAAGCCGAGCGTCACGCGGTAGTCGGCGTTCTGGATGCCGTGCCGCGGCACGCCCGCGCCACCGCCGATGATGAGGTAGCTGTTCTCGTGGACGAACGCCTTGAGGCCGACGAGGCCTTCGACGCTGAGCCCCTCCGGCTGGAAGTGCTTCACGACCTGCGAGCCGTAACCCTCCACGATGAAGTCGAGGTGCCGCGCGACGCGCGCGCTCATGCCGAGGCCGAAGGTGAGGAGGTCGCCGTAGCGGACGTGCTTGCCCTCCTCGGCGATCTGCGCGCCCGTCGCCGTGCCGCCGGGGCTCTGGCAGATGGTGCCCATGAGGGCGCTCGTGCCAGGGCAGGTCCGCGCGGCGATGTTCACCTCGGAGCCCTCGCCGAAGATCGCGCGATAGCCGGCTTCGAGCGAGAAGCGGAGCTTTCGGTGCGGCCGGATCTCGCCCACCAAGCTCGGCCAGAGCGACCAGCCGGGCTCGCCGGTGAACTGCTTCGAATCACCCGTCGGGATCCCCAACCGCACGATCGCGGCGAGGCCGATCGGGTTCCGCTCGACGCGGAGGAGGCGCACCTTGGCGTGGAGCTGGATGTCGCCGATGCCCTCTTCGGAGGCGCCCCGCGAGGTCGGCGGGTTGTAGAACGAGCTCCCGTCGTTGAGGAGGCCGTGGATGGCCGCGCCGCGCGTGAGCCGCACCGGGAGCTGCGCGCCGACGACCACCACGTTCTTGATGCCCCAGTTGAGCATGAACGTGCCGCTGATCATCGTGTCGAGCAGCCGTCGCTCGCGGCTCGCCTCCGCGCCGGACGTCGCCGTGTCCTCTTCGAAGCCGTAGAAGGGCAGAAGACCGATGCCGGCGTCGAGGATCAACCCGAACGAATAGTCGTTGTGACCGATGATGTCGGTGCCGTTGACGGTGATGTGCCCCTTGGAATCGACCGGTGCCCGGAAGAGCGCGAGGTCGACGCCTCCACCTTCGAGCTGTTGCGCGTGGGCGAACGACGCCGATCCCGCGATCAGCGCCGTGACCAAAGTGAACAACGCGAACTTACGCATCATCGAAGCCCCTCCATCGCGATCTCGCGATGGTCGACGTGGGTGTGCAGGCTGCACCCCAAGTGCGATGAAAACACGGGTATCCGGCGTGCGCTAGATTTCGTGCTGAAGAATCGAACGTTTGCGCTCGTGCGCCGCGATGCGCGCCCGCGCCCGCGCTCAATTCGCGTCTACGGCGCCACGCTTCTTGGCCGCTTCGACGAGACGCGCCGCCTCGGCTTGATGGAGGGCGGGGAAGCCCGGGCCCATC
>SMEH01000840.1_pt1 | contig 11044 bp, 9 predicted proteins | sample 2456361 | NCBI WGS metagenome assembly SMEH01 (sample SAMN10132587, study PRJNA489261) | soil metagenome | isolation source: day1 control-loamy sand soil ammended | place: USA | reverse complement strand
AGCAGCCGGGCGGGCAGGGCGGCTCGTCGGGTGGCGAGAGGCGCTTTGTTGAAACCCTGGCGCGCGCCGCTGTTGCCGTCGGCGTCGCCGGCGTTTTCATCGAAACCCACCAGGACCCGGACAACGCGCCGTCGGATGGTCCGAACATGGTGCCGCTCAAGGACATGCCTGCCCTCCTTGAACGGTTGATCGCCTTTGATCGGGTTGCAAAGGGCAGATAGGCGGGACACCCCTACGGGCTCCATTTCGCTTTACAGGCTTCTGCCCGGTGCCTATGTATCGCGCCGATCATTGAACCTACCCTGCAGGACGAAACAGTGCGCGCGGAAACGCAGATCATCATTGACGAAATCAAGCAGGCCATAAGCCTGCTGAGGAGGCATCTTTGACTGGGATCAGGCGGTCAAACGGCTTGAGTACCTGAATTCCCGCGCAGAGGACCCCAGCCTGTGGGATGATCCGGCCGAGGCGCAAAAGCTGATGCGCGAGCGCCAGAACCTGGATGACGGTATCAGCGCGGTCAAGCAACTGGAACAGGCGCTGGAGGACAATGTCGGCCTGATTGAGCTTGGCGAGGAGGAGGGCGACCAATCGATCGTCCAGGAAGCCGAAGCGGCTCTTCGCTCCATGAAGGGCGAGGTGAGGGCCCGCCAGGTCGAGACCATGCTCTCGGGCGAGGCCGATGCCAACGACACCTATCTGGAAATACACGCCGGCGCCGGCGGCACCGAGAGCCAGGACTGGGCCTCGATGCTGCTGCGCATGTACACGCGCTGGGCGGAACGCCGGGGCTTCAAGGTCGAGGTGCTGGAGATTCACGACGGTGAGGAAGCGGGCATCAAGTCTGCCACGGTTCTCATCAAGGGGCAGAACGCCTATGGGTGGTTGAAGACGGAGTCGGGCGTGCATCGCCTGGTCCGTATCTCGCCTTACGACTCCAATGCACGGCGCCATACCTCTTTCGCATCGGCCTGGGTCTATCCGGTGATCGACGATTCGATCGTTATCGAGATCCCCGAGTCGGAGGTCCGCATCGACACCTATCGGTCGTCCGGCGCTGGCGGTCAGCACGTCAACACCACGGACTCGGCTGTTCGCATCACGCATATTCCGACCGGCATTGCCGTGGCCTGCCAGGCAGAGCGCTCGCAGCACAAGAACCGCGCCAAGGCGTGGGAGATGTTGCGATCACGGCTTTATGAGGAAGAATTGAAAAAGCGGGAGATGGCCGCCAACGCAACGGAGGCGACCAAGAGCGACATTGGCTGGGGACACCAGATACGTTCCTACGTGCTGCAGCCCTATCAGTTGGTGAAGGATCTGCGGACCGGCGTAGAGTCAACCAGCCCGTCTTCCGTCCTCGATGGCGATCTGGACGACTTCATGGAAGCGGCGCTTTCGCAACGAATTGAAGGTGGTAGCGGCCAGCCTGTCGCCGACATCGACTAAAGAAATCCGATATTGTCCGACAGGCCCAGGGCCCGAGGCACCAATGGTGCGGCGGGCCTTTTTCGCGCCGCGACGTTTCCGCGATCGGCTGTCGTTACCCTGCCGCTCGTGAGCGCCCCGTCTGGGCTGGGACGCGTCGATTGAAGCCATTGGGCAGTGCGTGAATTGTGACCGAGACCGGCGGCAGGAACTCCGGCCACGAAGGCGCGTTCCTTCAGAACGGGCAACTTGGGAAGGGTGCTTGTTCGAGAGGAAAGCAACGATGTCTGTTGCCTTGCGATCTGCCTTGGTTGTTCCCACCGTGCGCCGGCTTGTTTTGCTCTTTCCGGTTGCTGGCGCCCTTGCACTAGCTGCAGGCAGTGTTTTCGCCCACGACGCTGCGCCAACGGCTTCGAAACCCCTCGGTTGGACCTATCCGTATGCGTGCTGCGCCGATCTCGATTGCCGCGCAACGCATAAGGGAGAGGTGCTTGAGCGTCCTGAAGGATACGTCATTGCTGGAACCGGAGAGGTCGTTCCTATGACCGATCGGCGCGTGCGCGAAAGCCCTGACGGACAGTTCCATTGGTGCGCGCACCTATCCGGCCTCGATGCGGGCCACACGATCTGCCTGTTCGTGCCGCCGCGCTCATTCTGACTGCAGAGGCTGATGCGTCGCACCGATTCGCCGTTTCGGCGTATTGTTCCTCGCGATACCTCATGATGGCCCGAATCTGCCTAGCCCCCGAGCCGGAAACAGAGAAGAACTGAAAAGCCGTGGATCGCCAATTGTGGCGGTTCCGCTTTTTGTCGTATTTAATGATACAAGGGCGATGAATGGTGGACGGTGCGCGCTGCGCGCCTGCAATGTGAGAGGGAATCCCATGAAGAAGGCCGTACTCGTCGTTATGGCGACGTCGTTTCTTGTAGCCGCCTGCACGACCGATCCATATACGGGCGAGCAGAAGGTTTCCAATACAGCGGGCGGCGCGGTGCTGGGCGGCCTGGCGGGCGCGGCGCTAGGTACGCTGGCGGGCGGCAATGACCGCCGCAACGCCCTGATCGGCGCCGGTATTGGCGCTCTTGCCGGCGGCGCCATCGGCTCGGTGATGGACCAGAATGAAAATGCCCTGCGGGCGCAACTTCAAGGCACCGGCGTGAGCGTGACCCGCGTTGGAAACCAGATCATGCTCAACATGCCGTCCGACATTACCTTCGGAACGGATCAGGACACGATCAAGCCGGAATTCTATTCCGTACTGAATTCCGTGGCGCTGGTGCTGAAGAAATACAATCAGACCCTGGTCGATGTGTTCGGGCACACCGACTCTACCGGCAGCGACCAGCACAATTTCGATCTGTCGCAGCGCAGGGCACTGGCCGTCGCCAACTATCTGACTGCCCAGGGCGTCGATTCGCGCAGGTTCGCCGTGACCGGATTCGGCAAGACGCGGCCGATCGCCTCGAATGCAACGGCGGAGGGCCGCGCCCAGAACCGCCGTGTCGAGATTCAGCTCTCGCCGCTGACCTGATAGCGCGCATTGCTTGGAAAATATAAAGGCGGCCTTCTGCGGGCCGCCTTTATCGTCAATCCTTGCCGGCGGTCAGACCTTCGCCGGAATCTTCATGAATGCCGGCACGTCATCGCCAAAGCCCACCGTGACCTTGTCGCCGTCGTCATCGCTCTGCGTTGACCTTCCGGTTCGGCGCGGCTTCGAATGTTTTGCGTTGTCCGCTTCGTCTGCCTTGCGAGTGGCATTGCCGGTACGGATGGCATCCTTTCTCTCCTGACGATCCGACCGCTCGGAAGCGGGTGCAGCGGATTCGGCTTCACCTGCTTCAGCCGCCTTGTGCTCGGCGCGTGCCTTGCGCCCCTTGCCGGTCTCGTCTTTGTGGCTGCCCCGGCGTGAGCTGCCCCGGCCGCGGTGCGGCCGATCGGCCTCCTCATCTTCGGAAGGCGCGAGCGTGGAGAGATCGCCGTCATGCCACTCGATCTTCTGGCCGATCAGTTTCTCGATCGCGTCCAGATATTTGGTGTCACTGCGAGTCACGATCGTAAAGGATTTGCCGGAGCGCCCCGCGCGACCAGTGCGGCCGATACGGTGGACATAGTCTTCCGAGTGGATGGGAACGTCATAGTTGAAGACGTGACTGACATCCGGGATGTCCAGGCCTCGGGCCGCGACGTCGGAAGCGACTAGAAGCTTCAGCTTGCCGTCGCGGAAATTGCTCAGCATGGTCATGCGCGCGCGCTGGTCCATGTCGCCATGCAGCGCACCTGCGTTGAAGTCGTGCTTGACCAGAGAACGGAACAGCTCCGACACTTCGACCTTCCGGTTACAGAAGATGATCGCGTTCTTTAGCGATTCGCCTTCTTCGCGGATCAACTGGCGCAGGACAGCGCGCTTTTCCCACGGTTTGGAGCCGGACTTGACCAGCCTCTGCGTTACCGTGGAGGCTGTGGACGATGCCTTCGCCACTTCGATACGGACCGGCGCGTGCAGGAATTGCTCCGTCAGCTTGGTGATCTCGGGCGGCATGGTGGCCGAGAAGAAAAGCGTCTGGCGCGTGAATGGAATGAGCTTGCAGATACGCTCGATGTCAGGAATGAATCCCATGTCGAGCATGCGGTCCGCCTCGTCGATGACGAGGATCTCTACGCCAGTCAGCAGCAGCTTGCCACGTTCGAAATGATCGAGCAGGCGGCCCGGCGTTGCAATCAGCACGTCGGCTCCGCGTTCCAGCTTGCGTTCCTGATCGTCGAAGGACACCCCGCCAATCAGCAGCGCGATGTTGAGCTTGTGGTTCTTGCCGTAGCGAGTGAAGTTTTCCTCCACCTGGGCGGCAAGTTCGCGCGTGGGTTCCAGGATGAGCGTCCTCGGCATGCGTGCCCGGGCGCGGCCCTTTTCCAGCCGGGTAATCATGGGCAGCACGAAGGCAGCCGTCTTGCCCGTGCCGGTCTGGGCAATGCCGAGTACGTCCTTGCCCTGGAGGGCATGCGGGATGGCCCCCGCCTGGATCGGTGTCGGCTGCGTGTAGCCGGCATCATTCACGGCAGATAGCACCTTCGGCGACAGGCCGAGGTCTGAGAAACTCAACGCTTCCTGAGCGGTCTTGGTGTCTGAGGACAAAATCTGGCTGTCTTTAGCTTTTCGGACGAGCGCGACGCCGCAGGCATCGTGGCAGACGCCCCGCGTCTGCTATCTGCTGCATTGCGTTAGGCGCAACCCTGCCATTTGTCAACTTGGACGGATGCAATGACGGCGCCAATTCCTACCTAATCTTAACCACCAGCGTTAACGGCGCGACTCAGTAGCGGAACTGCTCGGCCAGGATACGTTCGTTCCAAGAATGACTCGGGTCGAACAGTAGCGTAGCCGTCTGCGAAGGCGATTCGCGAACAGTCACGGTTGCCACCGCTTTCACTTCCGTGTGGTCGGCTGCCGCGTTCACCGGCCGCTTGTCGGCTTCCAATATGTCGAAGCGCACTGTTGACCGGTTTGACAAGAGCGCACCGCGCCACCGCCGCGGCCGGAACGGGCTGACGGGCGTCAGCGCAAGCAACGGCGCGTCCAGCGGCAAGATGGGGCCGTGGGCTGAAAGATTATAGGCGGTGGAGCCGGCGGGCGTAGCCACCATCACGCCGTCGCAGGAGAGCTCTTCCAGCCGCGTCTGGTCATCCACGGCGATGCGGATCTTCGCAGTCTGATAGGATTGCCGCCACAAGGCCACCTCGTTGATTGCCAGCGCGTTATGAACTTCGCCCGAAGTGGTGACCGCATTCATCTCAAGCGGCCGAATGGTATCGGGTACCGCGGCCGCAATACGCTCCTCGAGCCGCTCAATCTGATATTCGTTCATCAGGAAGCCTATGGTGCCGCGGTTCATGCCGTAGATCTTCTTGCCGCTTCCCATGGTCTCGCGCAGAGTCTGCAGCAGGAAGCCGTCGCCGCCTAGGGCAACGATCACATCAGCTTCTTCCACGGGCGCGGAGCCGTAGCGCGCTTCGAGCGCTTCCCGGGCGGAAATCGCGTCTGCGCTGTCGGAAGAGGTGAAGGCAAAGCGGTTCGTTATGTGCATGGTTCTCTGGTGTCTGAGCGCCTGGCGAGGAGAGGCGTAACATGAGCCGCCTCATACGCATAGCAGCACCTTCCAGCCGCCTCCATCCGTTAAGCGACCGGGGTCATGCTGAAAGCGAGAACGATGGCGGATCGACCGCCCGATGAATCATGAACTGCCGAGCAGAAGGGAGTGGTGCCCCCGGCAGGGATTGAACCCGCGACCTTCGGTTTACAAAACCGCTGCTCTACCGCTGAGCTACAAGGGCACGGCCTTCGGTTACCATATTTGCCGCTACAGTAAAGAGGATGTCACGCTTCAAAATGCGCATCGGCATGCCGAAGGCCTCGAACTATGCGAACGGACTGAAATCGGCCGCTATTCTCCCCATATAGGAATGACGGACATCGTGTGGGAGGTCCTGCAATGATCCGCTTGCTGGTGCTGGCAATTTTGGTGGTGCTCGTCTGGCTGGGCCTGCTGAAGCTCATCGACGCCTCTCGGCGAGGCCGGATAGACTGGACGGGCGTTGCCACTTTCGTCGCCTTTATCGTGATGGCTTTCTGGTTGCGCCACATCACCGGTATTGGCTGACGCGTCCTGCACAAAAAATGTGAAAAGCCACTGAACCTTTCTCCTTCCTCCTGCGACTGACGAATACGGGGCGATGGTCGCCTCGATCGCATCAGGATCAGGACCGAGGAGGTTTTCATGTTCAAGCGCACTTTTGTAACCGGGCTCACCGCTGCCGTCGTTGCTGTCGGAGCTCTTACCGCAGCCGTACAGCCCACTATGGCGGGGCCGCACAAGCATCATCATCACCACCACAAGCATCACAAGCATCACAAGCATCATGGCCATTTCGGCTGGGGCGTCGGTGGTTTCCTGCTGGGGGCCGCCCTGGCTCAGCCCCGCGTGATTGTGGTCGACGAATATGGTAGCGGCCATGTACAGCGCTGCCTCGCCCGCTACCGCAGCTATGACCCCGCCACCGATACCTATATGGGCTACGATGGAATACGGCGTTATTGCCGTCTCTGATTTCCACCGTGCATTGCCGCAAGGCCAGGGAGGCTTCCGTTTATCCGGAGCCTCCTTCGGCTGTTCTCATCGTGAATGTCTTTTCTTTGGCTGCAAGCTTCGTTAAGCCGGGCCGATGATCGTCCCAGGCCAGCAGCCATGAACATCCACGCCGACGCCTTAGCCGAAGCAGATCGATCCGGCTCTCACCCGCTTTTTCGTGATGTGCCGTCATCAGTCGAGTTCAACAAACTGCGCAAGAGGCTGCTGCGGCAGCTACGCCAGGCCATGGAAGACTTCTCCATGGTCAGGCCCGGTGAGCGCTGGCTCGTGGCGCTCTCGGGGGGCAAGGATTCCTACGGCCTGCTGGCGCTTCTGCTTGACCTGAAATGGCGTGGCCTGCTGTCGGTGGACCTGCTGGCATGCAATCTCGATCAGGGCCAGCCAAACTTTCCGAAGAATGTCCTGCCGGACTATCTGAGCGCCCATGGCGTCCCGCACAGGATCGAATACCAGGACACCTATTCGGTTGTGACTGAAAAGCTACCGGAAACCAGCACCTACTGTTCGCTCTGCTCGCGGCTGCGTCGTGGCCATCTTTATCGCATAGCCCGCGAGGAGGGTTGTGCGGCGCTGGTGCTCGGCCATCACCGCGAGGACATACTGGAAACCTTCTTCCTCAATCTGTTTCATGGCGGCAGGCTCGCCGCCATGCCGCCCAAGCTGCTCAATGACGAGGGGGATGTGATGGTGTTACGGCCGCTCTCCTACTGCGCGGAAGCCGATCTGGAAAAGTTCGCTGCGGCGATGAAATTCCCAATCATTCCCTGCGATCTCTGCGGCTCGCAGGACGGCCTGCAGCGCAATGCCATGAAGGCGATGCTGGATGAGATCGAACGGCGTATGCCTGGCCGCAAGGACACGATGATCCGCGCGCTCACCAATGTGCGGCCGTCTCATCTGCTCGATCGCAAGCTGTTCGATTTCGGCGGTTTGGCCCCAGTCGGAGTATAGCGACGTCGGGCCCCAGGAGTGCCGGTCATCGTCGAAACCAGGGGAGTTCAGCCTTCAAGGACTCGACGCCGGCGGCCGCATTCGGGACAATTGCCCGAGTCTGAGCGACAAGGCCGATGGCAAGCGACAATCTTTCACGTGATCCTCTGAAACGAGCGGCGCTGCTTGCATCAGCGCCGGTGACGCGGCCCTTTATCCATCTGCGCGTCCATTCGGCCTATTCGCTGCTGGAAGGCGCGCTCCAGCTTGGCAAGATCATCGGTCACGCGCTCAAGGACGAGTCGCCTGCCATAGCCGTCACCGACACCAACAACCTGTTCGGTGCCCTGGAGTTTGCCCAGAAAGCCGTGAAAGAGGGCATCCAGCCAATCGTGGGCTGCCAGCTGGACATATCCGTCGTGCTGCTTGCCGCCACGGAGGAAGGCTATGCCAATCTCGTCCGGCTGGTCAGCCACGTCTACCTCGACACGCCGCCCGGCGACCCGGTTCACCTGACGACAGCGATGCTGCAGGGGAGGTCCCAGGGGCTTATCTGTCTTAGCGGCGGTCCTCGCGGGCCGATCGGCACCGCGCTCAGGGAAGGACATGCCGGTCTGGCGGAGGCGCGGCTGCTGGCCCTGAAGGATCTGTTCGGTGACCGGCTCTATGTCGAACTTGAGCGTCTGGGCGGATACGACCGCGGCATTGAGCGGGATACCATTGACCTCGCCTATCGCCACGAACTCCCGCTGGTTGCTACCAATGAGGCGTTCTTTCCGGCGCGGGAGGACTATGAGGCGCATGATGCGCTCATCGCCATCGCGGAAGGCTCCGTCATCGCTTCCGATGACAGGCGGCGTCTTTCGCCCGACAATTATCTGAAGAATCAGGCAGAAATGGCGGCGCTTTTTGCTGACCTGCCCGAAGCACTGGACAATACGGTCGAGATCGCGCGCCGCTGCTCCTACTATCCCAGAAACCGCAAGCCGATCCTGCCCCGCTTTGCCGGCGCAGATGTTGCCGATCCGGAGGCGGCAGAAAAAGCCGAAGCGGAAGAACTGAAGCGCCAGGCGCGTGAGGGCCTGCGCCTGCGGCTTTCCGCTCACGGTCCGACTGCCGGTCACACTGTCGAAGATTACGAGCAACGGTTGGAATACGAGCTCGGCATCATCGAAAAGATGAAGTTCCCCGGCTACTTTCTGATCGTTTCGGACTTCATCAAATGGGCGAAAGCGCATGACATTCCGGTCGGGCCGGGCCGTGGTTCCGGCGCCGGTTCGCTTGTCGCCTACGCACTGACCATTACCGACATCGACCCGCTACGCTTCTCGCTGCTGTTCGAGCGGTTCCTCAATCCGGACCGCGTGTCGATGCCGGACTTCGATATCGACTTCTGCCAGGACCGGCGTGAGGAGGTGATCCGCTACGTTCAGGCAAAGTACGGACGCGACCAGGTCGGCCAGATCATCACCTTCGGAACATTGCAGGCCAGGGCGGTGCTGCGCGATGTCGGCCGTGTGCTTCAGATGCCCTACGGGCAGGTTGATCGGCTGTGCAAGATGGTGCCGCAAAATCCTGCCAATCCGGTGAAGCTGGCCGACGCGATTGCCAACGAGCCTCGTTTCGCGGAGGAGGCGGAGAAAGAGCCCATCGTCCAGACCCTGTTGGACATGGCGCAGAAGCTGGAGGGCCTTTATCGGCACGCCTCCACTCACGCTGCAGGCATCGTCATCGGCGACCGGCCCCTGTCGGAGCTGGTGCCGATGTACCGCGACCCGCGCTCGGACATGCCGGTCACCCAGTTCAATATGAAATATGTCGAACAGGCCGGGCTGGTGAAGTTCGACTTCCTGGGGCTCAAGACGCTTACAGTGCTGGATACGGCCGTGAAGCTGATCCGGCGGCGCGGCATCGACATCGACCTGTCCAAGATACCGCTGGACGACGAGAAGACCTACCAGATGCTGGCGCGTGGCGAGGTGGTCGGCGTGTTCCAGGTGGAAAGCGCGGGCATGCGCAAGGCGCTGATAGGCATGAAGCCGGACCGCATCGAGGACCTGATCGCACTGGTGGCGCTCTACCGCCCAGGGCCGATGGAAAACATCCCGACCTACAATGCGCGCAAGCATGGCGAGGAGGAAACCGCCTCCATCCACCCGAAGATCGACCATCTGGTGAAGGAGACGCAGGGCGTCATCGTCTACCAGGAGCAGGTCATGCAGATCGCCCAGGAGCTGGCGGGCTATTCGCTCGGCGAAGCAGACCTGCTGCGCCGCGCCATGGGCAAGAAGATCCGCGCCGAGATGGACAAGCAGCGCGAACGCTTCGTCTCCGGCGCCGTGGAGAGGGGAGTTTCAAGGCAACAGGCCGACTTCATCTTCGACCTGCTGGCGAAGTTTGCCGACTACGGGTTCAACAAGTCCCATGCGGCAGCCTATGCGGTCGTCTCCTACCAGACGGCCTATCTGAAGGCGCATTATCCCGTCGAGTTCCTGGCGGCTTCAATGACGCTAGACATGGCCAACACGGACAAGCTGGCGGATTTCCGCCAGGATGCGCTGCGTCTCGGCATCAATGTGGTGCCCCCTTCCGTCCAGACCTCGTTCCGGGCATTCGAGGTTGGTGAGAACACGATCTATTATTCGCTGGCGGCATTGAAGGGGGTGGGCGATGCCGCAGTGGACCATATAGTGGAGAAGCGAAAGGACGGACCTTTCAAGAGCCTGGCCGATTTCTGCGAGCGGATCGACCCGAAGATTGTCGGCAAGCGCGTTTTCGAAAGCCTCATCATGGCCGGAGCGCTGGATTGTTTCGGTCATGACCGTGCTGCCATGATGGCGGGCGTGGAGCGAATGATGGGGCTGGCGGCTCTCGCACAACAGAACGCCGTCTCCGGCCAGCACGACATTTTCGGCGCTTCGCTAGGTGCTCAGTCGCAGGCATTGGCGCTGCCCAGTGTGGAACCCTGGCTGCCGGCGGAACGATTGCATCGCGAGTTCCAGGTGGTCGGCTTCTATCTCTCGGCGCATCCTCTCGACGAATACCGCAAGGCCCTGGAGAAGATGCGGGTGCAGAGCTGGGCCGAATTCTCGGCGGCGGTGAAACGTGGCGCTACTGCCGGGCGTCTGGCCGGTACCGTCACGTCCAAGCAGGAACGGAAGACACGAACCGGCAACAAGATGGGCGTCGTGAACCTCTCCGATACCAGCGGCCAATACGAAGCCGTGCTGTTTTCTGAAACCTTGGCGCAATATCGGGACCTGCTCGAGCCGGGCAAGTCGGTGGTCATCACCGTCTCTGCGGAGGATCGTCCGGAGGGCGTCAATCTGCGGATCCAGACGGTGCAATCGCTGGAGGACGAGGCAAGCCGAATTCAGAAACAGTTGCGCATTTTTGTGCGCGATGCGGCTCCTGTAAACGCGCTTGCGAATCATCTCTCGGTCAAGGGCGAAGGGCAGGTGAGCTTCGTTCTCATCAAGGAGAACGGGGCAGGGGAGGTGGAGATCGCATTGCCTGATCGCTACCGCATATCGCCTCAGCTGGC
>SMEH01000531.1_pt1 | contig 11059 bp, 11 predicted proteins | sample 2456361 | NCBI WGS metagenome assembly SMEH01 (sample SAMN10132587, study PRJNA489261) | soil metagenome | isolation source: day1 control-loamy sand soil ammended | place: USA | reverse complement strand
CCGCAAGGATACAAAATTCACGAGATCGTAGAGATTCTTGGTTTGCAGGACAACGGAGAAAAGCACTCGCGGTACGTCATCGCAAATCATATAGACAAGTTTACCTCGTACTTCTGCAACAGCGATAAAGAAAAGGTGCAGGATTTGAATTATCTGGATATTGTCACAGATGGGAAAGCAAAGGCTTTTGTAAAGATGGCTTATCCCTATCTGGAAAGGATGACAAGGCTCTTTTTGGGCAAAATGGACAGCGGCGAAATCGACATAACGCATGATTTTTATTTAAAGAAGTTCCAGCTCACCAATCCGGTGCTTCGCTATGATTATATTCTTTTTGATGAGGGTCAGGATGCGTCCCCGGCGATGTTGGACGTATTTTTAAAGCAAAAAGCTGTAAAAGTAATTGTAGGCGATACACATCAGCAGATTTACGGCTGGCGATTTGCAGTGAATTCTCTCGAAAAAGCCCGATTTAAAACCTACCATCTCTCCACCAGTTTTCGATTCAGTGAAGATATTGCAAAGCTTGCAGGCGGCGTGTTGAAATTTAAAAGCCATTTGGGAAATTTTACATCTGTCACGATAAAAGGGAAAGGTCAATCCACGGCTATCAAAACCAAGGCAGTGCTCGCCAGAACCAACCTGGGACTTCTGTTGAAGGCGATTGAATATGTAAGAGAGAAAGAAAAGCTGAAATACATCTACTTTGAGGGCAATATAAACTCCTATACCTACGCAGACGAAGGGGCTTCATTGTATGATGTCCTCAACCTTTATAATGGAAAAAGAAAGCTGATCAGGGATGAGCTCATTAAGTCGATGAAGGATTTGAATGAGCTGATTGAATATATTGATAATACGGAAGATGTACAGTTGCGAATGATGGTGGAGATAGTGAAGGAATATGGCAATGAAATCCCGGGGCTCCTGAAGGTCATAAAAGACAAGCATGTGCCCAATGAAGAAAAGGAAAAAGCGGAAATGATTTTTTCTACCGTCCACAGATGCAAGGGTATGGAATACGATTCTGTACAACTCGTGAACGATTTTTTAACGGAAGAAAAGCTCGAGAAGATAATTAAGGAGCAAAAAGAGGAAGAAGTTAACAGAGACAAATTGAATGAGGAAATCAATTTGCTGTATGTTGCTGTTACACGGACAAGAAACAGCATTTACATTCCGGAAACCCTCATGCCCAAAGATCTAACTAAATCGACTCAGGTGCATGTAATCAAAGTAGCGGCTGAGGAAAAAGAACCCGTTAAAGAAGCGGAAATGACCTATCCGTATCAGCCCTCTAAGCACACAGTGGCTGCACACGCACAGAAAAAGGAAAAAACCTATTCTGTAGAAAAGGTGAGGGAGATCCACAAAGAAGCCTATATGCCATGGACTCCCGAGCTAGATGAGGAGTTGACGGTAATGTTTTGTGAGGGAGTAAATATTAAAGACCTTGCGGTACATTTTGGAAGAACAAAGGGCGCCATCAGGTCGAGGGTTAAAAAGTTGGAGCTTGTAGAATTGTATCACTGATCTTAAATTTTAAATTATAACAACAAGTGCTATGGATCCTTTTCCAACTTGAAAATGCCACGACCAGTGAAGAGCGGCATGGAGGCTTTTGTCTCCTCTACATTATCCTTTCCCACATACCCCTTATTTTTATTTATTTTATTATTCTGTAACTTCACGGCATAATTGAAGTTAATAAACATAATGCCCTATTTTGCAATCTCAGGGCAATACGTGCTAATATTTTTCTGCTTAATAAACATCTTTTATGAATATACTTGTCTGCATAACAAACGTACCGGATACTACTTCAAAGATTTCCTTTACGGATAACAATACAAAGCTAGATAAATCGAGTGTGCAGTATATCATAGGGCCTTATGACGACTATGCTCTTGCTCGTGCGGTTGAGCTAAAAGAGGCTACTGGTGGTAAGTTGACAGTTCTCAATGTAGGGGAAGCGGAGACTGAACCTACTATCCGAAAAGCTTTGGCTATAGGCGCTGATGAAGCCATCAGGGTGAATATCTTTCCTTCGGATGCCTACTTGGTGGCTGAAGAGATTGCTCATGTAGCGAAAGAAGGCGGCTACGACCTCATTCTCATGGGCAGGGAGTCGATTGATTTTAACGGAGGACAGGTGCACGGCATGGTAGGGGAGATCTTGGGGATTCCCTCTATTTCACCGGTCATGCAGCTGGATGTAGAGGATGGGAAGGCGAAAATGGCCAGAGAAATTGAAGGGGGAAAAGAATATATTGAAGTAGATTTGCCCATTGTGGCAGGTTGCCAGGAGCCCATCGCAGAGTGGAAAATTCCTAACATGAGAGGCATTATGTCAGCGCGAACCAAGCCACTAAAAGTAGTTGAACCACAATCTTCCAACACAAAATCAACTGTTGTTTCGTTCGAGCTTCCGCCTGCAAAGGGCGCTGTGAAAATGGTGGATGCTGATCAGGTAGAGGAACTCGTGAAGCTGCTCAAGAACGAAGCAAAGGTGTTATAAGAATAGATTGAATTGTGAATGTTGAAAGCTAAATAAACTTTTAGGATAGGAAACCTAAACTCTTATCTTGTGCTCAGAAAGCTTATAAGGGAGACGTTTACAATTTCAAATTATAATTTAAAAATTAAAGATTTCGTCCATGTCCATATTAGTATTTTTAGAAAGTGCCGAAGGAAAAATAAAGAAAACTTCTCTTGAAGCTGCTGCGTATGCAGCTGCCATGGCCAAAGAAGATGGTGATACCGTTACTGCAATCGCAATAGGTGCCATAGATGAGGCAGAGCTTGTCCAGAGTGGCCGCTATGGTGTTAGTAAGGTTTTGTATGCAAACGATGAGCGGCTTAATCAAGGTGTGATCCAAGCCTATGCTAGTGTGCTAGCCGAGGCTTTTGACAAGGAGAATGCCACTGTATTGGTGCTGGCCAAATCGGCGTTGGGAGATCCAGTAGCCGCTCGTTTGGCTGTTAAAAAACAAGCTAGCCTAGCCTCTAATGTAGTAGCACTCCCGGACCGAAGTGGAGGAGGTTTTAAGGTAAAGCGAAGCATTTATACTGGTAAAGCATTTGCCTATGTGGACATGACAGCAGACAAGAAAATTGTAGCCATCCAGAAAAATGCGGTTGATTTAGTAGAAGGAGAGGGAAGCGCTCAAATTGAGAAACTGGAGGTAGCGCTGAACGAATCTGATTTTGCTGCTAAAATTACTTCAACGGACAAAATTACCGGTGAGGTATTGTTGCCAGATGCCGACATAGTCGTATCAGGTGGGCGTGGACTCAAAGGGCCAGAAAATTGGGGTATTATTGAAGATTTGGCCCAAGCCTTGGGTGCTGCTACTGCATGTAGTAAGCCTGTTTCTGACATGGACTGGCGCCCTCACCACGAGCACGTAGGACAGACAGGAATAAAAGTAAGTCCTACTTTATATATCGCTGTGGGCATTTCAGGAGCTATACAGCATCTGGCCGGTGTAAATAGCTCAAAATGCATTGTCGTGATCAACAAAGATCCTGAAGCACCATTTTTTAAGGCTGCAGACTATGGTATTGTCGGCGATGCATTTGAAGTCGTTCCTAAATTAACAGAAGCAATCAAGGCAGCTAAATAAATACTAAAGAAAAACATTCTTAAACAGTGGATAAAATCAAATTGGAAATATTAGGGCTATCTTCTAGCCAGTCTCAGTCGGGTTCTTTTGCATTAGTACTGGGGGAGACTTCAGGTAGTAGGAGGTTGCCCATCATCATAGGGATGTTTGAGGCTCAAGCTATAGCGATCGAAATAGAGAAGATAATTCCTAATAGGCCTATGACCCACGATTTATTCAAGTCATTTGCGCATAGTTTTAATTTTACTGTTCAAGAAATATTGATATCCGACCTGAAGGAAGGTGTGTTTTTTGCAAAAATCGTGTGCAGCGACGGGGTGAAGTCTACTGAAATAGACGCCCGACCTTCTGACGCTATTGCGATTGGACTGCGGTTCAATGTGCCTATTTATACCTATGAGGCGGTTCTGTCCGAAGCCGGAATTGTGCTTACAGACGAAACTGAAGAAGAAGTAGGAGAGATGCAGCAAGAAAGTACTAAAAGAGAAAAGAAAAAGGATGTACCCTTGGTTGAACAACTTAAAGACATGCCTACCGATAAGCTCCAAAGTCTTTTGAATGACGCCCTCGCCAAGGAAGAATACGAAAAGGCAGCAAAGATCAGAGATGAGATTAATAAGCGGAATTAGCCTTGAATAGGGACAGTGATTTTGAATTTTAAGTGTTGAATTTTGAATTGGAAGGCAGTACAGTAGGCAATAAGTCCTGCGGCCTTCGATTACCGTCTTTGCGAACGGGGTGACTTGACCACCGCATGGCCGAAACAGAAACAGCCCTCACGCCTTCCTACCTGCTTCGAATAGGAGTGAAATTTTGAATTTTAAGGGTTGAGTTTTCAATAAAAGGCAGGCTATAAAGGGTAATAAACAAATATTGCCTTAAATAAGCTCCCACCTTCTGGCATCATGTAAGGAACGTGTTGGGATTAATCTACTAATGTTTTATTACACCAATATTCTAATTGAATTTTAAATGTGGAGTTTTGATTGGTGAGCCAGGAGGACTAGTTCTGCACTTATTCAACGGATCGCCGCAATTTTCCCCCAAAAGAAAAGATTTGCTAAAATGATTTCACCGTCGTAGTTTTAAAAGAGAATTATTGAAACAATTTAAATAAAATCAGATGGTGCAATCTAACCCAGATGCTCAAATAATGCCATGGGATCAACCCAAGGTTTTTGGTCACCCCAAGGGACTCTTTATATTGTTTTTTACAGAACTTTGGGAGCGATTCAGTTTTTACGGTATGCGGGCCATTTTGGTGCTGTATATGATCGCTTCTGTAGCAGAAGGAGGTTTGGGCTGGACCAATGCAGAAGCACTAGCATTATATGGATGGTACACCATGTTGGTATATGTGATGTCTATTCCTGGTGGGTTTATAGCGGATCGATTTCTGGGGCAGAAGAAAACAGTTCTTTTGGGTGGCATTTTGTTGTGCTTTGGTCATGGTATCTTGGCTGTCGATCATTTATGGGCATTTTATGCCGGCTTGTCGCTTATCGTATTAGGTGTGGGTGGGCTAAAACCTAATATTTCTACTATGGTTGGAGGCCTTTATAAGCCTGGCGACCCAATGAGAGATAAAGGATTTACCATTTTTTATATTGGGATCAATATAGGGGCTTTTCTGGCAAGTCTTATAGTAGCTGTTGTAGCGGCCGAATATGGGTGGCACTATGGTTTTGGGCTTGCAGGAATAGGCATGTTAATAGGTCAGATAGTTTTTATGGCTGGACAGAGATATTTGAAGGGAGTGGGCGATCATATCGCGCCCATAAAAGATGCCAGCAATCATGTTAAATCGGTTCCTCTGACTGCGGTAGAAAAAGATCGGATGATTGTGCTTTTCCTTTCGTTTTTGATCGTTATTGTTTTTTGGGGTGCCTTTGAACAAGCAGGAGGCTTAATGAATATATATGCCGAGCAAAAGGTAAATAGGGATATTCTAATTCCATTTTTGAATATCGACTATACTGTCCCCGCTGGTGTTTTTCAAGCCTTCAACCCGCTGTTCATTATGATTTTTGGGGCAATTGTGGCTAGTTTCTGGTATAATAGAAAGCTTAAGGGGAAAGAATCTTCAGCGTTGTTTAAAATGGCTGTAGGTACGATGATCATGGGGTCTGGGTTTATCTTAATGGTTGGCGCCTCTATGGATGTTGCGGCCTCACCTGATAATAAGGCAGCGATGTATTGGTTGATAGGTGCTTATTTATTGCATACCATCGGAGAACTGTCTTCTTCTCCTGTAGCCTTATCATTTATTACGAAACTGGCTCCTGTAAAGTATGCTTCTTTGATGATGGGTATTTACTTTGCTATGAGTGGCTTGGGCAATTATGTTGCTGGGCGTTTGGGAGTTTTAGCACAGCATTTGGGCGAAATGCAAATATTTGGAGGAATTGCTGTCTTTACGATTACTTTTGGTGTTCTTGTGCTGTTGTTTTTGAGAAAGCTGAAAGCCTTGACTCATGGTGCTGAGGAAGAAGACGGTGAAGGGCATTGATGCACTGAACTTTGTCTTTTGGGTAGTGTGCTGCTACTAACTAAGCACTACAGTTGAGAGGGGTATGCGGCCAGGATAGAAGCGGTACCCCGGTAAGGGAGGGGTTATGTTGGAGAAAAGCACCCAGGAGGTGGACTTGGAGAAATCGTGATAGTGCTTGTGGCTGGCCGGAGTACAAGCGGATAGCCTGAATTGCCGCCCAAATGAGAAAATAGTAGGGAAAAAGTGGGCTGTTATTTTGAAAATATTCAATGAATATAACTATTTTGGGCTGATAATAAGTAAGTTTAGAATGCACGGGAGCGGTTTATAATGCAAGATATATACGAGTATTATCAAAAAATGCATCATGATAATGTGGTACTTGCCTATAAAGGCACTGTATCTGAGGAGTTGTTTGATAGTATCTTGAGACTTGCTGAAAATAAATTGAATAAGTTGGAATTGAAATCTTCTTTGAAAAAGAAAGTTTTTAATATATTGGTAGAGATTTTGCAAAACATCTACCATCACTTTGGAAATGGACAGCGAGAATGCCCCAAGGAATCTGTCGTTTTTCTTTTGTATAGAGACAAGGTGGGGTATCGTATTATTTCGGGAAATCCTATGAAGCGTGAAGATGCCCATCGTCTGAAGGAACGGCTTGACACTCTGAACGGTATGACGCTGGAAGAACTAAAAGCTGTATATCGCGATCGGTTATCTACAACAGAACCTACTGCTAAAGGTGGGGCTGGATTGGGAATGATGGATATATTGAGAAAATCGGGAGAACGAATAGAATATAATTTTCAAGATATAGATAAAGATTTTGCATTTTTTAGTTTAGAAGTTAAAATTTCGGCTTAATATAAATAGTATGAAGAGCTTTTATTTGGAACGGACACCAAAAACGCCTAGAATCAGTTTTGATATCAATAAGGGTTTTTTTGAGATATCTGGCAGGTCCATACCAGAGAATTCTATTGAGTTTTACAAGCCCGTACTGGAATGGTTGGAAGAATATACTGCTAATCCATCTAAACGGGAAACGTCTTTTGATGTTAAGCTGGAGTATTTCAATACCAGCTCTTCTAAGTGTTTGGTTGAAATTTTCCGGAAACTTGAACGCTTAAAGAAAGAAGGCGTAGATGTTTCTATAAAGTGGTACTACGAAGAAGAGGACGAGGACATGCAGGAGTCGGGTGAAGATTTTAGAGAAATTATAAAGCTCCCAATTAGCATGGTCTTGATGGAAGAGTATAAAGAAGGTGGTGATTCTGTGCTATAATTAAATGTTTTTGTCCGCTTCACCTTGATTGATAATAAAACAGAAAAGCCTCCAATCGGAGGCTTTTCTGTTTTTGTTTGGAATGAAATGCATCTTACATCATTCCGCCCATGCCACCGCCCATTGGAGGCATAGCAGGAGCTTCTTTCTCATCTTCTGGATCGTCGGCTACTACACACTCAGTTGTAAGCAATAGGCCAGCAATAGAAGCAGCATTTTCTAATGCAAGACGGGTTACTTTAGTTGGGTCGATAACACCGGCAGCGAACAAGTTTTCGAACTTGTCTGCGCGAGCGTTATAACCGAAATCGCCCTTCTCTTCTCTGATTTTCTGGATAATTACAGAACCTTCGTTGCCAGCATTCTGAACAATTGTTCTTAGTGGTGCCTCTAGTGCAAGTTTAACGATATTGATACCAGTAGCTTGGTCCTCATTTTCTGTAGCAATTTCTCCTAATGAATCAACTGCTCTGATGAGGGCAACACCACCACCAGCAACTACACCTTCTTGTACGGCAGCTCTAGTAGCATGCAGAGCATCGTCTACACGATCCTTCTTCTCTTTCATCTCTACTTCTGTAGCAGCACCGATGTAAAGTATAGCCACACCGCCAGAAAGCTTAGCCAATCTTTCTTGAAGCTTTTCTTTGTCGTAATCAGAAGTAGTATTTTCGATTTGAGATTTTATCTGGCTGATTCTGCCTTGGATGTCTTCTTTTTTGCCAGCTCCATTGACAATAGTAGTGTTGTCTTTGTCGATGTTTACCTTCTCGGCAGTTCCAAGGAATTCCAAAGTAGTATTCTCCAATTTGAATCCTCTTTCTTCGGAGATTACTGTTCCACCAGTAAGGATAGCGATGTCTTCCAACATAGCTTTTCTTCTATCGCCAAAGCCTGGAGCTTTTACAGCAGCAATCTTAAGGGCGCCTCTGATTTTGTTTACCACCAAAGTTGCTAAAGCCTCACCGTCTACATCCTCAGAAATGATCAAAAGAGGCTTGCCAGTCTGCACAACGCTTTCCAAGATTGGAAGCAATTCCTTCATGGCAGAGATTTTCTTGTCGTAGATCAAGATGTATGGGTTCTCCAACTCGGCTTCCATCTTTTCGGTGTTGGTCACGAAATATGGAGATAGGTAACCTCTGTCGAACTGCATACCTTCCACGGTTTTTACTTCTGTTTCGGTACCTTTGGCTTCCTCAACAGTGATCACACCATCTTTGCCCACTTTGTCCATTGCATTGGCAATCATCTTGCCTATTTCTTGGTCGTTGTTGGCTGAAATTGTAGCTACTTGTGCAATTTCATTTGAGCTGCTGATAGTCTTTGATTGGCTTTTTAGGTTCTCTACTACAACAGATACCGCTTTGTCGATACCTCTTTTAAGATCCATTGGATTTGCCCCTGCAGCTACGTTTTTAAGGCCTTGAGTGAAGATAGCTTGAGTAAGTACTGTGGCAGTAGTAGTGCCATCTCCCGCATCGTCAGCGGTTTTTGATGCTACTTCCCTCACGAGCTGAGCGCCCATGTTTTCGATAGGGTCCTTAAGTTCAATTTCTTTAGCTACTGACACACCATCTTTAGTGATTGTAGGTGCGCCAAATTTTTTGTCAAGTATTACATTTCTACCTTTCGGTCCTAAAGTTACCTTTACGGCGTTCGCCAATTTGTCAACGCCGGTTTTTAGTTTTTGCCTTGCGCTGTTGTCAAAAATAATATTCTTAGCCATTTTTCTAAAAATTTAAAATTATATACTCCTAATTGTTTTACGGATTGTGAATGAAGGTCTAGATGACTGCAAAAATGTCAGACTCTCTCATGATGAGATATTCTTTTCCTTCTATTGTGATTTCAGTGCCAGCATATTTTCCGTAAAGCACTTGATCACCAACTTTCACAGTGATAGGCTCATCTTTTTTGCCTGTTCCAACTGCCACAACTGACCCTTTTTGGGGTTTTTCTTTGGCAGAGTCAGGAATGATAATTCCGGAGGCTGTTTTTTCTTCAGCTGCAGCAGGTTCTACCAGAACCCTATCTGCTAAAGGCTTAATGTTTACTGACATTGTTTTGATTGTTTTGATTTAAGTTAAATACTTTCAATAAATGCGCTAGTTAATTAGCTGCAACTCGTATTGCACTTAATGTGCCAAACAATAAACATGGCAGGAATAGTGACAAAAGCGGTCAATATTTCAGCGTTTGCTCGATGGAAACATTACATGGGAACCATAAACTGACAATTTTGCATTGTTGAAAAAATAGTTATGAGTTATTATATTGATCGAAGAACAAATCATAAATGCTATGAGTACGTTGAAATCTGATTGGTTAACTGACGGTCTAATTGATTTTGAATACAAGAAATACATTGTTCTCGGATACTTGAAGAAAGTGAAGGAGAACTTTGACAGGACAGCACTGTATCCAGATTTGTCAGATCTGCTGTTTCATTATAAAAACATACTGTCTGTCAAAAAGAACAAGCAGTTGATTTATGACCAATTTCCTGCTTCTATATCTAAGGAGGACTTTAAAAAACTTCGGCTCAATTACGAGAAAATTGTAGAAGATGACGGTGTGATGAAGGAAATCGAAGATATACTGGCATTTTCTATTCCCTGTTTTACAGATGTATTGAATGAAGGGAAAGACTTATATGAGTTTGTAGAAACCAATATGGAAATATCTGCCATAGGACTCTCTCCATTATACAAACATGAGGGGTACTTGTTTATAGACGAGGAATTTAAGAAGGAGGTGATGATTTATCGTTTTCAAGTGAGCGTGTTCGAAAGTGCAGACGAAGTATATAGAGGAGTGAATGTGGAATTTGTAGAAAGTAAAAGGAAAAGTTTGGGAGTGACTTTTGAAAGGGTAAAGCTAGATCTGGTGAAAACGTATAAAGTATTGCCCAATCCCGCTACGTATGCAATTCATACGAGGTTCAAGTTCCCGTATGAAGCTACGCTCATGCCTGTGGCGAAAAGATTGCTTGTAAAGCACATAACAAAAAGTGCAGCTTAGCATCAAGCAAAGCTGCACTTTTATGAGATTTCTATATCTTGATTCTATTCTTCGGTTGCTTCTGTTTCTGTTGGTATTTGTTCTAGGGCTGGCGTTTCTTCTCCTGCTCCTTCTGTACTCTCTAGTCCGCTAGGAATATTAGGTAAAGGCATTTGTCTGGCCCTTTCTATATTTGGGCTAGATGGTCCAGATGGAGATGACTCTATGATGAAGTTTGTAGATAGTGTCAACACCATCAAGCCAATGGCCAACCCCCATGTCAACTTTTCCAATAAGTCACCTGTCTTCTTTACACCTATCAGCTGACTTGTGCCAGAACCTCCAAATTGACTTGACAATCCCCCGCCTTTGGATTTTTGCGCTAGGATTACTAACACCAATAAAAGGCACACTATTACTATTATACAAACTATTGCAAATAACATACTATTTTTTCTTTAATTCGTTGATTCGAGCCACAAAGTAAGCCTTTTTTTCCGGATATTTCCAAATTAATTTATTATATATCTCTTCAGCTTTTTGAAGTTTACCTTGCTTCGCCATTATCAAAGCCAAGTTTTCTGACGCAATATTGGCACTCACCTGAGAGCTCTTCCATGAGAGGTCTTCTCTTTTTTCTTTATCATCTTC
>SMEH01000530.1_pt1 | contig 11064 bp, 11 predicted proteins | sample 2456361 | NCBI WGS metagenome assembly SMEH01 (sample SAMN10132587, study PRJNA489261) | soil metagenome | isolation source: day1 control-loamy sand soil ammended | place: USA | reverse complement strand
GTTGAATAAGATCATGCTGCTCTGTTTTTTTCTGTTATGGCCGGGGAGCGTGTTTTTTCGGATTGTCACCGGGTCACAGGGGAGAATTTGGGGGCCGTTGGAAAAAGGATCTGACAGAATGCGGGGAACGGTTTTCCTCGACAGATGATGCCCTGTTTGAGGGGGTGTTCATGGAAAGTTTCATCTCTTCCTGCAAGCGCTGTGCTGTTTTTTTGGCACTTGACACTTGGATGGTTCAAACTCAAAGAAAAAGGCGGTTGGAAAAACACGATGAGAAATGATCAACCGGTGATTCTGCTCGTCGATGATGATCAAGAAATCCGACAGTTCATGCAACTTTATTTACACAACGAAGGATATCGCATTTTACAGGCGACCAATGGAAAGGAAGCATTGCAGTTGGCCGATTCCCATGCCATTGACTTAATGGTGTTGGACTTGATGATGCCGGAAATGGACGGGTTGGAAGCCTGTATCCGCATACGGGAAAAATACTGGATGCCGATTATCATGCTGACTGCGAAAACGAATGACTTGGATAAAATTCAGGGGTTGAGTATCGGGGCCGACGATTATGTGACCAAACCTTTCAATCCATTGGAGCTGGTGGCCCGGATCAAAGCTCATTTGCGAAGGTATCTTCATTTTGATACGAAAAGTTTCCGTCAAGATGATGTGATTACGGTTCAGCATCTGACCATCCATCTGCTTTCAAGACAAGTTTTTGCCAATGAAAAAGAAGTCCGGCTCACCCCCAGAGAATTTGATATCTTGGTTTTGCTGGCCCGCCATCCCGGAGTGGTTTTTACCGCTGAACAAATTTATGAAAGGGTATGGAATGAACCGATGTTGACATCCAATAACACCATTATGGTTCATATTCGAAAGATTCGGGAAAAGGTTGAACTGGATCCCAAACGGCCAATGGTGATTCAAACAGTATGGGGGGTTGGTTATAAAGTTCAGTCATCACCGGCCCGGGATTCCCGTGGTTAAAAAGTGGATCCCTCAAGCTTTTCTATATTTGTACCAAAGGATTGCGGGCAGTTTCAGGATCCAAATGATCGGGATGGTCCTGATAAGCGCGGTTTGTGCATGGCTTTCATTTGGATTCACAAAATATATTTTTTATACGACTGAACCCTATTATACTTATCCGTCTAACTTTGGATTACAACAAAGGATCAAAGGTTTGGCTCCCGTCATTCAACAAATGCAACCGGATGAAATCAATCATTCCTTAAACCGGCAAATGAAAAAAACAGGCATGAAGCTGATGATTGTAAGCAAGGAAGGGGATGTTCTTTATCATTCGGGAAATGTTTCGGAAACCAAAGTGGATCTTTATCAAATACAGATGAAGATGGCCCGACAAGAAGAAGCCGTCCGTCATGACTTGGGATCAAGAGAAATTGTTGCATTGTACCCTTTTTCGTTAAAGAATAAGGATGTTTATTTTATTGCCGGCAAGAAGGATCGTCCGGTCACCGGGGCTTATCAAAGAGTTAATTCTGTCCTGACGTCGCTTACCGCTGTTCTTATCTTTATCATGGTTTATTTCCTTCTGACAAATAAGAAATTAAAGCAGATAAAAATGGTTGTTCAAGGAATGAATGAGATTGCAGCAGGGAACTTCAGCTGTCGTTTGCAAGAGACGGGACGGGATGAAGTTGCCTCGATGGCGGTTCATGTGAACCGGATGGCGGAACAATTGGAAAAAAACCGGGAGCAAGAACAAAAAGCGGAGCGGGAACGCACCGGACTCATCACCGGCATTTCCCATGACCTTCGGACTCCTCTGACTTCTGTCATCGGCTATTTGAGATTCGTGCAGGACCATTCAGACATGAAAAAAGAAGAATTGGTTTCATCTGTTAAGATCGCCCTTTCAAAAGCTGAAAAGATGAAACAAATGATCGATGACTTGTTTGATTATGCCAGGTTGACGCATGATCAAATCCAAATCCAAAAAGAAACCATATCCTTAAATACTTTGTTGGAACAGTTATTGGAAGAATCATTCATGTTGAGGGAGCAGAATGACTTGGAAATAAAAAAGATGTTATGCAACGGGGAACTGCGGGTCAAAGGAGATCCGCTTTTGATGGTGCGGTTGTTTGACAATCTCATTCAAAATGCCGTTCGCTATGCAAAGAGGCCGGGGTTTTTGGAAATCATGACACATCAACAAGAAAAGAAAGCGGTGATCGAAATCGGGAATCCGGCTGAACCGGTCGATCCGGACACGTTTCAACAACTGTTCGGGATGTTTGTCACGGGGGATCCCTCCAGGTCCAAAGGCGGATCGGGATTAGGGTTGGCAATCGTGAAGCGGATTGTGGAAATGCATCAAGGAACGATTCAAGCCTGTCAAAGGGAGGGGATGATCCGGTTTCATATTCGTCTTCCTGCAGAGTAAATATCGTTTGTTTATTTTGAATATAAAGAGGAATTAGAGAAATGCATAGAATATTATTCATAAGGGGGGTCTTTATGAAAACAGGAAAGATGAAGCGTTTTCTGATGTTTGTGGTGATTACCTTGTGCGTTTCGATCCTGCTTCCGGACACGGCCGGGGCTGCTTATTACAACACGTATACCACCGTTTCGCTTCTCGGCAATGCCAACAGTTGTTACGCCGCGCAAGGATTTGCCGTGGGATCGACTTACACCTATTCCATCAAAATCAACAATGATGAAACCAAGGCGGTGATTTACCGGACGAGAATGAGTGACGGAACCACGACACTCATGACGAACGGGGATAACGGAACCACTTATGCAAACTACCTTGGCCACGCCAATGACATTGCCCTTCACAGCAACAACGGAAATTATTATATGTTTGTTGTCACCATGAAAGCCGGCAGTATGAGTCTGGTGAAACTGAAGTATGAAGGGACGAAGTATTATAAAGCCGGAAACTACACCATCAAATACAATGGCGAAAATAAAGCGATGTCGGGAGTGGCGATCACCGGAAAAGATGCCGACAACATCCACTTTCTCTTTAAATCCGGAACCACTTTTTACCGGGGTTCACTTCCTTTGAATGCAACCAGCGGCACGATCAACGTGACCAAGGCTTTTCAAATAAATATTAAAGATGCGTTGGTCAATCATCAGCCCGTCCCTACAGAAATCACGGAATTCGCCACTCAGGGAATCGGTTATTACAACAATACATTATATTTCCCTTTGACTGGCAATACGGTGGAAAAATACAAGAACGTCAGCATCATCCTCGTTTACCGGAATATCTCCACGGCTTCCGGCACGATCCATGCCGATGATGATCTGTCTTTCCGCATCACGTCCGGTCAATATCCGGATCTTTTCGAGATTGAGGGGGTCGGAATTGCCAACGGGGATAAACTCTGGTTCCATGCCAACCGGAGAAAATCTTCCGGAGACACGGCTTCGGACAATGTCGCTTATTTTAACGATTACAGCGCTTCAAAAGAATAATTCCCGGATCAAAAAACAATGCCACGGCTTTATATGGGACTTGCCAAACCATATGAAGCCGTTTTTGCGTTATCGGGCTTTCCGGAAGGAGAAGGCGGATTTTATGGATTTTATCCGGGGGTGGCAAGAAACCCGGAGGGGTCGTCCGCCGTTGAGGCAGGTATTTCCGCAGGGGCCGGAGAAATCGTTTTATTGTTTTGTCAACGAATCTTCCATCTTTTGTTCCAGGCTGCGGACCGGTCCGGTTGCATTTTCGTTACAATAAATAAAGTTGGGCCGTAAATGCTCGGTTTTGTTTGAGAGGAAGAAAGCAGGTGATAGAAGTTATGGATCAACAACGGATGTTTTCCCTGATCGCCAAAGAGATGGGGATTTTGACAGAACAGGTGCAAGCTGCTGTCCAATTGATGGAAGAAGGAAACACCATTCCTTTCATTGCCCGTTACCGCAAAGAGAAGACCCGGGAACTGGACGAAGAACAATTACGGCAGATTGAAGAAAGATATCATTATTTAACGCAACTTGCCACCCGCAAAGAAGAAGTGATCCGCCTCATTGACGAACAAGGAAAGTTGACCGAAGAGTTGCGGCAAAAAATTGAGCAGGCGACCAAGTTGCAGGAAGTGGAGGATTTGTATCTTCCCTATCGGCCGAAGCGAAAAACCAGAGCGTCCATTGCCCGTGAAAAAGGGCTGGAACCTCTGGCGCGCATCATGGCGGAGACGACCGATCCTTCTGCGATTGAAGAAGCCGCGCTTCAATTTATCAATGAGGAAAAGGAAATTGATTCAAAAGAAAAAGCGTTGCAGGGAGCGATGGACATTTTGGCGGAGGAATTGTCCGAGGATGCGGAGATCCGCAAATGGGTGCGCGAATTCACCTGGAAGACGGGCATTCTGGTTTCCGCCGCCAAAGATAAAGAAACCCGGTCCGTTTATGAAATGTATTATGATTATTCGGAGCCTGTACATAAGATGCCGTCCCACCGGATCTTGGCGGTAAACCGGGGAGAACGCGAAGAAATCCTCAAAATCAAGATCACCGTGGACGAAGAAAAAATTTATGAGCGGTTGGCCCGGTGGTTTTCCATTCCGGTCCATCCTTTTTTAGAATCGGTGATTCAAGACAGCTACAAGCGGCTGATTGCCCCGTCCATCGAGCGGGAAGTGCGTTCCCGGATGACGGAGGAAGCGGAAGAACACGCCATTCAGATTTTTTCCGAAAACCTGAGGCATTTATTGTTGCAGCCGCCGGTCCGCGGAAAAACGGTATTGGGGATCGATCCGGCTTACCGTACCGGTTGCAAATGGGCGGTGGTGGATGAAACGGGAAAAATGCTCGAAGTCGGCGTGATCTACCCGACCAAGCCCCAGGAAAAGGTGGAAGAAGCCAAAGCCACGGTGTTGGCGCTGATTGACCGGTATCCGATTGAAGTCATTACCATTGGAAACGGAACGGCATCCCGCGAAACGGAGGCTTTTGTCGCCCAAGTGATTCAAGAAGCACCGCGCCCGGTTTATTATGTGATTGTCAATGAAGCGGGAGCAAGTGTTTACTCGGCATCCAAATTGGCCAAAGAAGAGTTTCCGGATTTGGATGCCGCCCGGCGCAGCGCGGTCTCCATTGCCCGCCGCTTTCAAGATCCCTTGGCGGAATTGGTGAAAATCGACCCGAAATCGGTGGGCGTGGGACAATACCAACATGATGTTTCGCAAAAAGAGTTGAGCTGCAGTTTGGCCAATGTGGTGGAATCGGTCGTGAACTATGTGGGGGTGGATGTCAACACCGCTTCCCCGTCACTTTTGCAATATGTATCCGGGATCAGTACGTCGGTTGCCAAAAATATCGTGAAACAAAGAGAAGAAAAAGGCCGTTTCATGGATCGCGCCGAGTTGAAAGACGTTCCCCGCCTGGGGGTCAAAACTTATGAGCAATGCATCGGGTTTTTACGCATTCATGACGGGAGCAACCCGCTGGATCAAACCCCGATTCACCCCGAGTCTTACCATATTGCAGAAGGTCTTTTGAACCTGTCGGGATTAACGCCGGAACAAATCGGTACCGATGAATGCAAAGAAATGTTAAAAAAAGTGGATGTCGAAAAAACGGCCGCTGAGTTAGGCTGCGGGGTTCCCACATTAAAGGATATCATTGAAGCTTTGTTGCGTCCGGGTCGGGATCCCCGCGATGAAATGCCGAAACCGCTTCTCCGTTCGGATGTGTTGAAGCTGGAAGACCTCAGTCCCGGCATGCATTTGAAAGGAACGGTCCGGAACGTTGTGGACTTTGGCGCCTTTGTGGATATCGGGCTGAAAAATGACGGTTTGGTTCATATCTCGAGAATGAGTGAAAAGTATGTGAAAAACCCGATGGATGTCGTCACGGTCGGTGACATTGTGGACGTGTGGGTGGCCGAAGTGGATATTGAACGGGAAAGAGTCGGATTGAGCATGGTTCCCTTAAGCTGAAAAAAGTGCCCGGTTGCGGGCGCTTTTTTTAAAAATCAGGCTTGTGGCGAATCAAGCCGGATTTTTCCTTGCTTGTGGTATTCAAACCAACATTGGTTTAAAAAAATAATTTGCCGGCGGTCTTTGTTGAAAAAAGCTTGCATGAGTTGCTTGATCAGCCACTTAGGCATTGTTTCCGGTCCCCCTAAAAAAACTTTTATTTATACATATGTAAAAATGAGGTCGATGTGCTCCGCTTCCCGGACGGATTTTGTAAGATAAAAAGTGTGAATATTGGTTCGAAGAAAGGAAGAGGATGATGGATCAATCGTGGAAAATCGGTTTTATCGGTTTGGGGATCATGGGACGGTCAATGGCTTATAACCTTTACCGCGCAGGGTTTGACGTTACGGTGTGGAACCGGACGGAGTCCAAAGTGAAAGAAGCTGAAAAATGGGGGGCAAAAACCGCTTCTTCTCCCAAAGAGCTGGCCAAAACCTGCCATTTGGTGATCACCATGGTCGGGGACACCGATGACGTGCGGCAAGTGGCGGAAGGGGAAAACGGATTGATTCACGGGGCCCGGCCGGGGACTTATTGGATCGATATGAGCACCATCTCTCCCGATGCCACCCGGGACTTTGCCGAACGGGCCAAAAAGAAAGGCATCATCATGATGGATGCCCCCGTCAGCGGCGGGGACACCGGGGCGAAAAACGGGACGTTATCGATCATGGTTGGCGGAGAAAAAGAAGATGTAAAGCGGGTGATGCCGGTTTTTCAAGCGATGGGGTCTTCCATCACCCATTGCGGGCCCGTGGGTGCCGGGCAAACCGTCAAAGCCTGCAACCAGATTTTGTGCGGATTGAACTTGCTGGCCATGGTTGAAGCGTTTGCGTTTGCCAAAAAGTCCGGGGTGGATTTGGAAAAAATGTTGGAGGTGACGACCCGGGGGGCCGCTGGATCCTGGGCTTTGTCCAATTACGGTCCCCGGTTGATCAAAGGGGATCTCTCGCCCGGATTCACGGTCCGGTTCCAGCAAAAAGATTTGCGGATTGTTTTGGAGGAAGCGGAAAAAATGGCATTGCCCCTTCCGGGGACGGCCGTGGTTCAACAACTTCTCCGTTCGGTCCAAGCCTATGGAGGAAATGAGGACGGGACCCAATCATTGATCCGGGTGATGGAAAAGCTGGGGAATGTCGAGATAGTGGATAAAAAATAAGGAGCGGCATCCATCCGCTCCTTTTTTAAATGCCCACATAACGGGCGACCACCGCTTTGGCCGTCTGAATGTCCGTGGTTCCTTGCACCAAGATGCGCCCGTCCGGAAAGATGGCCAATTCGTGCCCGTCTTCAGACAGATCTGCTTTTAACAAAAAGGGATTTCTGTTGGTCTTTCCCACTTTTTGCAGCCGGCTTTCCAGAATGTCCAGATCCAGAGGTTGGGAAAGCGTGATTTGCACCGACTGTCTTCCGCACATGGATACTTCTTGCGGGCCTTTGCGGGCCGGATGAAGGAAATCCCATTGTTTGCGGCCGCATGCCGGGCAGTCTTCGTCTTTTTGATGGCTGACATCCAAGGATTGAAAATGGTTGGACCACAAGTCGATATGGCGCAGGTGCGTTTCACAAGCCTCTTCATTTCCGGTCAACAGTTTGATCGCTTCCGCCCCTTGAAAAGCGGTAATCACTTGCACGGCCGGACCGATGACGCCAGCGGTGTCACAAGTTTCCGCGGCTCCCGGAGCAGGCGTTTCCGGAAAGATGCAACGCAAGCAAGGCGTTTTTCCCGGCCGGATCGTAAAGGACATTCCCCGGGAACCGACGACGCCTCCGTAGATCCAGGGGATTTGATGTTTGATGCTCAAGTCATTGATGAGATAACGCACGTGAAAGTTATCCGTTCCGTCCAAAATCAGGTCCACATCGGACAACAATTCTTCCGCATTGCGCCAGGTCAGATCGGCGATGTGCGCTTCCAGTTCGAGATCGGAACGGATGGCTTGCAATTTGTTTTTGGCAGCGATCACCTTCGGCAAATGTTGCCGGGCATCGGTTTCGTCATAAAGCATTTGCCGTTGTAAATTGCTCGCTTCGACAAAATCCCTGTCGATCAGGCGCAAGAATTTGACGCCGGCCCGGGCCATGTGGTTGGAAAGGGCGGTGCCGAGCGCCCCCATTCCCACGACGGCCACACGGGCTTGGGACAATTTTTTTTGTCCTTCTTCACCGATCGGGGCAAAAAGAATTTGTCTGGAGTATCGTTGCTGGTCCACTTTCCTGATGTTCCTCCTTTGATTTTCGCATATCCTTATTTTCTCACAGAAGGATGAAACTGAGAATGGAGAGTTTGGGTGCATCAATGTTTAGAGAAAAGGAAACAGTGAAAAAGAGAGGAGGTGATCAGGTGGAGCAGGAAAAAAGAAAATACTATGTATCGCTTGAGTTCGGAACGCACACGGGCGAAATACAGGCACAAAAAGATGAAAACAGCCCTGTTTTCCAATATGAGATTGAAGCCACCCCGCAAGAGGTTGAGCAGTTGGAAAAGTTATTTGCCGAGGCCCAGGAAACGGAGTTGCAGTTTTTCGCCAAAGCCCATGTTCCGTTTTTGGATAATGAAGCGGCGGAAAATGCGGAAGAAGACAGAGAAATCAACAGGATCTACCAAATGATTTACCAATTGGGAACCGAAAAGACCCGGGAGCAATTGCGGGAAATCGGGGTGATCCGGTAAATCCTGACGGGAAAGAACGGGATCCTTGCTTTCTTTGCCGGGGAAGCCGGCTTGATTTTATGGGGGATTGGAAATATACTAATTTTTTGATAAAGATGAAGATGAGGGGGATTTCCGTGGAACAAACCCGTTTTCCCGGTATGAATGAAACCACTGCGGTACAAATTCAACAACGGTTGATGCAACGTGTGTTTTCCTGGATGTTTGCCGGTTTGTCCATGACCGCGATTATCGCGATGGCTTTGTACAGCAATCCGGATGTGCCGTTCTTTTTGGCTTCCACTCCCGGAGTTTTCTGGGGGATTTTGATTGCCGAATTAATTGTGGTGTTCGGATTGTCTGCGCTTCTTCACAAGCTGACTCCGTTTATGGCCACCTTCGCTTTCTTTCTCTATGCCGCTTTAAACGGGGTTACCTTCACATTGATCCTGGCGCAGTTTGGTTTGGCCCTGGTCGGGACGGCATTTCTCATTGCGGCCGGGATGTTTGGTTTGTTTGCGTTCATCGGTTATGTGACCAAAATCAATTTGACCAAAATCGGTTCTATTGCCATTATGGCGGCGATCGGCCTCGTTTTGGCGTCACTGGTCAATTTGTTCTTCCTGAAAAGCTCCGTTGTGGAACTGGTGATTTCTTATCTCTTGGTTTTGGTCTTTTGTATTGTCACGGCTTATGACATTCAAAACATCAAAAGAATGAGCGAAAGGGCATATGATGAAAAAACGGCAACCAAATTGGCCATTTTCGGCGCGCTGATGTTGTACCTTGATTTTATCATCATCTTTAAAAACCTTTTGTCGATCTTAAGCAGTGATGACTGATGGCAACAAAGGCCCTCTTGCGAAAGCGGGAGGGCTGTAAAATAAAAATTATTTTTTTAAAAAAACTCTTGACGAAAGATGTGGAGCGTGGTAATTTATTAATTGTCACTGATGAGGACGAAAGAAAAATAAAAAAATCTCTTGCCATTTGGCTGGGGATTTGATATAATACAATCCGTCTCTTGTTGATGATCCTCAGTAGCTCAATGGTAGAGCGCCCGGCTGTTAACCGGTAGGTTGCAGGTTCGAGTCCTGCCTGAGGAGCCACGCGGAGAGATACTCAAGTGGCTGAAGAGGACGGTTTGCTAAACCGTTAGGGGGTCTTACTGGCCCCGCGAGGGTTCGAATCCCTCTCTCTCCGCCATTCACGTGGCCCGTTGGTGAAGCGGTTTAACACACCAGCCTTTCACGCTGGCATGCAGGGGTTCGAATCCCCTACGGGTCACCAAAACGGACGCTTAGCTCAGCTGGGAGAGCATCTGCCTTACAAGCAGAGGGTCGGCGGTTCGATCCCGTCAGCGTCCACCATTTCCATATGATGATGCGGAGCTGTGGTGTAGAGGCCTAACATGCCTGCCTGTCACGCAGGAGATCGCGGGTTCGAATCCCGTCAGCTCCGCCAATTTTATGCGTGGCGGCCGTGGCGAAGTGGTTAACGCACCGGATTGTGGCTCCGGCATTCGTGGGTTCGATTCCCACCGGTCGCCCCATTGATGGGGAATAGCCAAGCGGTAAGGCAACGGACTTTGACTCCGTGATGCGCAGGTTCGAATCCTGCTTCCCCAGCCATTTCAAATTTGAGCCATTAGCTCAGTTGGTAGAGCACCTGACTTTTAATCAGGGTGTCGAAGGTTCGAGTCCTTCATGGCTCACCACAGTGTTTGGCCTCCTTGGTGGGGTTTTCACTGAGGAGGCTTTCATGATGAATGGACATGCGATAAAAAATAAATTTTCTATTGACTTTATCCCGAAAGCATGTTATTCTGTTTTTTGTCGATATGAGAGCTGACAGTGCGTAATAGCAGTCATGCGGGTGTGGCGGAATTGGCAGACGCACTAGATTTAGGTTCTAGCGCCTTCGGGCGTGGGGGTTCAACTCCCTCCACCCGCACCAAACGTCAACCGGGCGGTCGTGGTGGAATTGGCAGACACGCTATCTTGAGGGGGTAGTGGCCCTTTGGCCGTGCGAGTTCGAGTCTCGCCGACCGCACCAAGCAAAGAATTCTTATATCGGGGTGTGGCTCAGCTTGGCAGAGCGCCTCGTTCGGGACGAGGAGGTCGCAGGTTCAAATCCTGTCACCCCGACCATTTTTATATTTGCGGGTGTAGTTCAGTGGTAGAACATCGGCCTTCCAAGCCGAATGCGAGGGTTCGATTCCCTTCACCCGCTCCAAAATAGAGATGAGAAACACGGATCGCGGTGACTGCTGCGATCCTTATTTTTTTACCGTCAAAGGAGAGATTCAAGGTGCAAGACGAATTTGCGCTCATTCGGTCTTGGTTGAGTCGGCGTCCGACTCCCGACAGGCACATCGAAGTGGATATCGGGGATGATGCGGCGGTTGTCCAACCTCTTTCCGGAAATTCCATG
>SMEH01000641.1_pt1 | contig 11085 bp, 10 predicted proteins | sample 2456361 | NCBI WGS metagenome assembly SMEH01 (sample SAMN10132587, study PRJNA489261) | soil metagenome | isolation source: day1 control-loamy sand soil ammended | place: USA | reverse complement strand
TGACCGACCGTGTCGCCGCCGCTACGTCTTCGGAGGAAAAAGGTCGGAACGGGCAGAATGGCCCCAATGCGACCACCGGTCGCCAGCCGGGAAACAAACTGTGAACCCCCATTTCGCGCTTCGTCTTGAAACTGGAACCGAACTCTGCCTATCTAAACACCGTCACCTGAACTCACGGTGATTTGGTTGTTCTTGCAGCGAAAGGAAAAACACTGAGAACAGCACTTCGGAAGAAGGCCGATATCGCGCCTTCGCCGGCCGGGGTTAGCGTCAGAGACGCATCATCCCGGGCCCTCGACACGGTTCTTGCCAGTCTGGAAGACTCCAAGGCCGAAAACATTGTCTCCATCGACATTCAGGGAAAATCGAGCCTGGGCGACTATATGGTCATCGCCTCGGGTCGTTCGCACCGGCATGTCTCAGCCATAGCCGACCACCTGCTCAAGGCGTTCAAGGACGCCGGCTTCAGCGGCGTGCGCGTCGAAGGGCTGGCAAGCGCCGACTGGGTCCTGATCGATTCGGGCGATGTCATCGTCCATGTCTTCCGGCCCGAGGTCCGCGAATTCTACAATCTCGAGAAGATGTGGCAGGCGCCGGATCTGGACGAGGAAACCCTGCACTGAGCCTGTGGCTCGGCTGCTGAAGGCTGGCATGAAGATAGCAGTCCATGCGGTGGGCCGAATGAAGAGCGGCCCCGAAAGGGAATTGGCTGACCGCTATTTCGAGCGCTTCGCCAGGAGCGGACCGCCGGTTGGTCTGGATTTCGCGGGCATCGCCGAGACACCGGAAAGCAGGGCACAAACGGCAACCGAGCGTCGCCGCGAAGAAGGCAGGGCGCTCCAGAATCACCTCCAGGCGGGGACAGTTCTGCTGCTGCTCGACGAGCGCGGCCGCAACCTTTCATCCGACGAATTCGCAGGGCGACTGGGTCTTCTCCGCGATTCGGGGCGAAAAAGCGCCGTCATTGCGATTGGCGGGGCCGATGGACACGACGCCTCGCTTCGCGACCAGGCAGAATTCGTCCTTTCCCTTGGCGCGATGACCTGGCCGCACCAGCTCGTCCGCATCATGCTTGGCGAACAGCTCTACCGTGCCACGACAATTCTAGCGGGTCACCCATATCATCGAAGCTGACGCTGCACGCATGGATTTTCGCCCTAATCTGAACTGACATAGAAGGATGCGGCGCGCGGACATGGTTGATGATTCGTTAACGAAGCCGCAGCTAGAACGAGGCCCATGTCAGAAAGGCGCAAACCGGCAGGTTGCTTGGTCCGCGGCATGCTTGCCGCCCTGTCCCTGATGCTGGCCGCACTTTCCCCGTCGACCGCCGAGGACGCGCCCGATCCGGCCAGGGATCCGGACAGCAAGAGGGCCGAATACGAACAGGTCGTCAACGAGGTGACGCTGTCCAAGGAGCGGCTGGCCAGGCTCGCAGCCGACATAGCAACGGTCAGGAAGGACCGCGCGTCGATCACTGCGGCGCTGATCCAGTCGGCCAAGACCGAGCAGAAGCTCGGTCAGGACATCGAGGAGATCGGAGCCAGGCTTGAGGAGTTGAGAGGTCAGGAAAAAGCGATCCGCACTTCCCTGGCCGGGCGGCGGGATGTGCTGGCGGAAGTTCTGGGTGGGCTGGAGCGCATGGGCGTGAACCCTCCGCCCGCCATCCTGGTCAGGCCGGAGGATGCGCTTTCGTCGGTGCGCAGCGCCATTCTGCTTGGCGCCGTCGTGCCGGAGCTTCGCCGTGAGACCGACGCGTTGGCTGCCGAACTTGCGGAACTGTCACGCGTGACGACATCCATCGAGGCGGAGCGAACCCGGCTTGCCGCCGCAGTCACAGAACAGGTGGCGGAGAAGCGCCGCCTGACCATGCTCCTGGAGGCGAAGCGCAAGCTCCAGGCCGAGACGGAGGCCGCGCTGGCCGAGGAACAGAAGAAGGCAGCCGATCTTGCGTCACGCGCCAAAAGCCTGAAAGAACTCATTGCGGCGCTGGATGCCGAGGCCGGGAAGGCGCGAGGCGCAGGCAGGCGGAAGGCTGGGACAGACGGGTTCGCGCAGGAAGATGACTTCGCCCTCCTGCCCGTACCCGAGGCGAATCAACTCATCGAATCAGTGCCGTTTTCCGCTCTCCGCGGGCAGGTTGCGCTTCCGGCAACAGGCAAGATCAAGCGGCATTTCGGCGACAAGGACGGTAACGGCGGCGTGATGCAAGGCGACATGCTGGCGACACAATCGGGAGCCATCGTCACGGCGCCGGCGGACGGACACGTGCTTTACGCGGGACCTTTTCGTTCTTACGGCCAACTCTTGATCCTCGATGCGGGCGATGGCTATCATGTCGTGCTGGCGGGGATGGACATGTTGAGCGTCGCGTCTGGCCAAACGGTGCTCGCGGGCGAGCCGGTCGGTGCGATGGGCGAGGCAAGGGTCGCAAGCGCCGCAGCCACGCAGAATGGAAGTGTCACCCCGGAGCTCTATGTGGAGTTCCGCAAGGATGGAAAACCCGTCGATCCAGCCCCATGGTGGGCGGACCGTGTCTCTGGAAGGACTTGAATGATGCGGAAGTTCTCGCTCTTGCTTGCCGGTGCGCTGATGGGCGCATCCGCCATGAGCCTTGTTTATGGCACGCCAACCTCGTCAGCGAACGCTGCCGGCTCGGACACCTACAAGCAGCTGGCGATTTTCGGCGATATCTTCGAGCGCGTCAGGGCACAATATGTCACGCCTCCGGATGACAAGTCGCTTGTCGAGAACGCCATCAACGGCATGCTCACCTCGCTCGATCCGCACTCGTCCTACATGAATGCGGACGAGGCAGCCGACATGCGGGTGCAGACCAAGGGAGAGTTCGGCGGCCTCGGCATCGAAGTCACGATGGAAAACAACCTGGTAAAGGTCATCACTCCGATCGACGACACGCCGGCAGCCAAGGCGGGCGTGCTGGCCGGCGACTATATCGCCAAGATTGATGGCGAAGACGTCAACGGCATGACCCTGAACGAGGCGGTCGACAAGATGCGCGGAACGGTGGGCTCGCCCATCAAGCTTACCATCATCCGCCAGGGCGCCGACAAGCCCATCGAACTGTCCGTGGTCCGCGACATCATCAAGGTCAAGGCCGTCAAGTACAGGGTCGAGGATGATGTCGGCTACATGAAGATCGCGTCCTTCACCGAAAAGACATATGACGACCTGCAGGACGCCATCGCGAACATCAAGAAGCAGGTGCCAAACGACAAGCTGAAGGGCTATGTGCTCGACCTCCGGCTCAATCCCGGCGGTCTGCTCGATCAGGCCGTCAGCGTGTCGGACGCCTTCCTCGATCGCGGTGAAATCGTGTCCACGCGTGGTCGTGACCCGAAGGATGTGACCCGTTTTGACGCAAAGGCCGGCGACGACATTGACGGCAAGCCGCTTATCGTCCTCATCAATGGCGGTTCCGCGAGCGCTTCGGAGATTGTGGCGGGCGCGTTGCAGGACCTCAAGCGGGCCACCGTGGTGGGCACGCAGTCTTTCGGCAAGGGGTCCGTGCAGACCATCATACCGCTCGGTGAAAACGGCGCGCTGCGGTTGACCACGGCGCTCTATTACACCCCCTCCGGCAAGTCGATCCAGGGGAAGGGCATCGCCCCCGACATAAAGGTGGAGCAGCCGCTTCCGCCGGATTTGCAGGGACGCGACGTGACCCGTGGCGAATCCGGCCTCAAGGGTCACATCAAGGGCCCCGAGGAGAGCGAGGAGGGTTCCGGCTCCGCTGCCTATGTGCCGCCGGACCCGAAGGACGACCTGCAGCTGGCCTTTGCGCTGCAGTTGCTGCGCGGGGAGAAGACCGACCCTGCTTTCCCGCCCAACCCTCAGAAGGCAGTTTTCAACCAGTGAGGCGTGCAGCTCCGGTTGGGAAGATCCGGGTCCTGGCTGCCGGGAGTTCGCACTCCCGGCAGAGTGACCGGAAGCAGGGGAGACCGGGGGCAGGGGTTGCAGCTTGAACGAGTTCGGCAAGGAGATCGACCGTCCGCTCGGGCAGTCCGCCCGGCTGCGCGAGACGCCTCCCGCGAGACGGTTTGGATACGGCCGAATTGTCGCGCTTGCCGTCGTCGTGGCGGTGGTCGGCGGCTCGACGGCAATCGCTTTGCGCGACCGGAACCTGCGCGTGCCCCCGCCCCCTGCCCAATCGGCCGAACCTACCGAAACAACGGAGACCTCAGCCGCCTCGGAAGCGCCAGCTTCGGCGCAGCCCGCGCCGCAGACAGAGGTCGACGGACCGAAGATCATCCATGTCCAGCCCACGGAAACCGGCGGGCCGGCCAGCATCGTCATTCGCGACCCGACCGAGGTCAGCCAGAACCTTTCCGTCGCTCACCTGCCCGACCGGGCGCTCATCGAGATGAGCGAGCAGGGACCGCTTCCTGCCCGTGCGGCCGATGGCAGGCGGCCCTTTGACGTCTATGCCCGGCCCTGGTCGGGCGCGCGGGGCGCGCGCGTGGCGATCGTCATCGGCGGGCTGGCAGTATCGCAGACCGGGACCCAGGAAGCGATCGCAAAGCTTCCGGCCGAAGTGACGCTTGCGTTTGCTCCGCAGGGCAATTCGATCGGCCGCTGGATGCAGGAGGCGCGTCGTGCGGGTCACGAGCTCGTCATGCAGTTGCCGCTCGAGCCGTTCGACTATCCCAACGTCAATCCGGGCCGCAACACGCTGACGGTGGACGCGACACCGCGAGAAAACATCCACCGGCTACATTGGACCTTGTCACGCACCACCAATTACACGACCGTGATGAACTATATGGGCGCCCTGTTCTCGGCCAATCGCGAAGCGATGGAACCGGTCATGGCCGAGCTTGGACGGCGTGGCCTGGGCTATCTGGACGACGGCTCCTCGGCGCGTAGCGTCGCCCCGGAGTTGGCGCTGCAGGGGCGCGTTCCGCTTGCAGTAGGGGATGCAACAATCGATGCGGTACAAGAGCGCGGCGCAATCCTGAGCAAGCTTGACCAGCTCGAAGCCACGGCCCGCGCCAAGGGCTTTGCCGTCGGTATCGGCTCTGCCTTCGGCGTCACCATCGATACGGTTGCTGCCTGGGTCGGCGAGGCCAGGAGGCGAGGCATCGAGATCGTGCCAATTTCTGCCGTGGCTGTAGATCCGGAGAGGAAGTGAATTGCCCCGACAAGAAACCATCGATCCTGAAAGTCTGCCTTATCGCCCCTGCGTCGGGCTGATGGTCCTGAATGCCAACGGCCTGGTATGGGTTGGCCGACGTGTCGCGGAGCCGGACAGCGAAACTGGCGACCGGCCGCAGCTGTGGCAGATGCCTCAGGGCGGCATAGATGCCGGGGAGGAGCCGCTCAGGGCAGCTTATCGCGAGATATTCGAGGAAACGGGAATGGAAAGCCTCAAGCTCATCGAGGAGGCTCCCGGCTGGATCAAGTACGACCTGCCGCCCGACCGCATCGGCATCACCTGGAATGGGAAATATCGCGGGCAGAAGCAAAAATGGTTCGCCTTCCGCTTCCATGGCGAGGAGGAAGAGATTCGCATCAACCCGCCGCCGGGAGGCCATAAGCCCGAATTCGACCAATGGGCCTGGCGGCCGATGGCAGACCTGCCCGGCCTAATCGTACCTTTCAAGCGCAAGGTCTATGAGGAGGTGGTGGCGACGTTCCGCCATCTGGCGGAATAGAACCAGGCCTCGCCCACGCGCAGCCTAGTGCGCTGGCTTGCGGATGAGGGCCGCTCCAAGAATTGGGCCCGGCAGGCCCTCCTTGTCGACCGATTGCAGGAGAACGGCGCAGCCGTCTTTCTTGGCGATCTCGCTCATCGGAAGCTCGTAACGCTTCGCCTCGCCGTGCCACATGCCGGCGGTCTGTATATCGGAAACCGCGTTCCAGTAGGTAAGGCGTCGCCCGCCATTCTCGCCTCGATTTATGGTGACGGTTTTCGGCGCATCGAAATAGACGACGACCACATGCGCCAGCTTGTTCGAGGCGCCACCGGCGGCCCGACCGGCATCGATCACCACGCCGTCGTTCGTATGGCTGATCCTGATGCCGACCTGCATCCCCTCGCCTGCCTTGGCCATGCTGTCGAGCGCGCCGTCGACCTCTGGGCGACTGGCCCCGTTGACATGGATCCGGCCGTTGATGACCGCCTGCGGCGTGTAGACGGACCGGTTGTTGAATGCGCGCATATATTCGAACTGGCGCTCGGTGTTCTCCTTGCGGGAAAGCGTATCCCGCCAACCCAGATAGTCCCAGTAATCGACATGATAGGAGAGCGCGACCAGATCCGGCTTCGCGGCAAGCTCGGCAAACAGTTCGTCCGCCGGCGGACAGGAATTGCATCCCTGGCTGGTAAACAGTTCGACCACGCCCAGCGGCCTGTCGTCGGGCTGATCTTCCGCTCGCGCGGCATCGGCCCCGGCCAATACCGATACGGCCAGCGCTGCAGCAGCCAGCCGGTAAAGTTCACTAAATGCCATTGCCATTCCAGTCCCAGCCGGGCTCGCCGACTTGTTCTGGCCGGAATTCTTGGCAGAAGCGAATGCCAAGGTGAAGTCACGTTGCGGTGAGAGGGGGCGCGGCGCCCCCTTCGGTGGGGAGGCATCAGGAGGAGGGACAGTTGACCGACGCCCCTCCTGTCTGGTTCCGATAGCCGCTCATCCGGCCGCCGGCATCTCCCTTCCCGAAAACGGGCGGAAAGCGAGCTTAGGCCGCCAGGTCGCGCAGCACATAGTGCAATATGCCGCCGTTCCGGTAGTAGTCCAACTCGTCCAGCGTATCGATTCGGCAGAGGATCGGCACTTCCTTCACCGAGCCGTCGGCATAGGTGATTTTAGCTACCATCTTCTGGCGTGGCCTGACGCTGTCCAGCCCCTCTATGTCGACCAGTTCGTCGCCCTTCAGGTTAAGCGAGGCCCAGGAGGTGCCTTCCTCGAAGGTGAAGGGGACGACGCCCATGCCCACCAGGTTCGAGCGGTGGATACGCTCGAAGGACTGCGCAATCACTGCCCGCACGCCGAGCAGGTTCGTGCCCTTGGCAGCCCAGTCGCGTGACGAGCCATTGCCATATTCGACACCGGCGAAGACGACCAGCGGCACACCCTCCTGCTTGTACCTCATGGCGGCGTCGTAAATCGACATCTCTTCTTTCGAGGGATAGTGGATGGTGTAGCCACCTTCCTTGCCGTTTTCGCCCAGCATGTGGTTGCGGATCCGGATGTTGGCGAAGGTTCCGCGCATCATGACCTCATGGTTGCCGCGGCGGGTGCCGTACTGGTTGAAGTCGGCAACGCCGACCCCGCGATCCATGAGGTACTTGCCGGCCGGAGAGGCCGCCTTGATGGAGCCCGCCGGCGAAATATGGTCGGTGGTGATCTTGTCGCCGAACAGCCCGAGTATGCGCGCGCCCCTTATGTCTTCGGTCTTGCCCGCGGTTTTGCCCATGCCCTCGAAGTAAGGCGGGTTCTGCACATAGGTCGAGGAGTCGTCCCAGGCATAGGTCTGGCCCTCCGGCGCCTTCACCTTCTGCCAGTACTCGTCGCCCTTGAACACGTCGGCATATTTGCGTTCAAACAATTCGCGCGTGACGTTCTTCTCGATGAAGTCCTGGATTTCAGCCGTGCTCGGCCAGATGTCCCGGAGATAGACCGGCTTGCCGTCCTTCCCCTCGCCGATCGGCTCCCTAGTCAAGTCCTTGGTAACCGTACCGGCCAGGGCATAGGCCACGACCAGCGGCGGCGAGGCGAGATAGTTGGCCTGGACGTCCGGGGAGACGCGGCCCTCGAAATTGCGGTTGCCGGAAAGAACTGCAGCAGCGATCAGCCCCTTGTCGTTGATCGTCCTGGAAATCGGGCCCGGCAGCGGGCCGGAATTGCCGATGCAGGTGGTGCAGCCGAACCCGACAAGGTTGAAGCCGATCTGGTCGAGTTCCTTCTGCAGGCCGGATTTCTCCAGATATTCTGCCACGACCTGGGATCCCGGAGCCAGCGAGGTCTTTACCCACGGCTTCTGCTTGAGGCCGAGCCGATTGGCGTTGCGGGCAAGCAGGCCCGCACCGATCAGCACCGAGGGGTTCGAAGTGTTGGTGCAGGAGGTTATGGCTGCGATCACTACATCGCCATGGCCGAGATCATAGTCCGCGCCCTCGACCGGGTAGCGCCTGTCGATTTCAGCCGCCTTCTTGTATTCCGTTTCCATCGCCTTGGCGAAGCCGGCGGGAACGTCCTCGATTGCCTGGCGCCCTTCAGGACGCTTGGGCCCGGCCATGGAGGGAACGACATCGCCCAGATCCAGTTCCAGCGTATCGGTAAAGACCGGATCGGGGGAGCCGTCGTCACGCCACATGCCCTGCGCCTTGCAGTAGGCTTCCACCAGCTTGACGCGGTTCTCGTCGCGGCCCGACATCGTAAGATAGTGCAGCGTCTCCTTGTCAACGGGGAAGAAGCCGCAGGTGGCGCCGTATTCCGGCGACATGTTGCCGATGGTGGCACGGTCGGCCAGCGTCATGTTGGACAGGCCGGGGCCGTAGAATTCGACGAACTTGCCGACGACGCCCTTCTTGCGCAGCATCTGGGTGACGGTGAGCACCAGGTCGGTGGCCGTAACTCCTTCCTTCAGCTTGCCGGTGAGGCGGAAGCCAATCACCTCAGGCAGAAGCATGGAGACGGGCTGCCCCAGCATGGCCGCTTCGGCCTCGATGCCGCCCACGCCCCAACCGAGCACGCCCAGGCCGTTTATCATGGTGGTGTGGGAATCGGTGCCCACGCAGGTATCGGGGTAGGCAACCGTCTCGCCATTTTCCGTGTTGGTCCAAACAACCTGGCCGAGATATTCGAGATTGACCTGGTGGCAGATGCCGGTGCCGGGCGGAACAACGCGGAAATTTCGGAAGGCCTGCTGGCCCCATTTGAGGAATTTGTAGCGCTCTTCGTTGCGCTTGTATTCGAGCTCGACATTGCGGGCAAATGCCATCGGCGTGCCGAACTCATCGACGATGACCGAGTGGTCGATGACCAGATCGACCGGCACCAGCGGATTGATCTTCTCCGGATCGCCGCCGAGCGCCTTGATGCCATCGCGCATAGCCGCGAGGTCCACAACCGCGGGAACGCCGGTGAAATCCTGCATGAGCACGCGCGCCGGCCGGTACGCGATCTCGACGCCTGCCGCACCCTTGTCGTTCAGCCAGGCGGCGACAGCCTGTATGCTCTCCTTGGTGACAGAGCGCCCGTCCTCGTTACGCAGCAGGTTCTCCAGCAGCACCTTCATCGAGTAGGGAAGCTTGGAGACGCCTGCCAGGCCGTTCTTTTCGGCTTCTGTGAGATCGTAGTAGACGTATTCTTTTCCACCCGCGGTCAGGGTGCGGCGGCATTTGAAACTGTCGAGAGATCTGGACACGTGAAACCCCATCTAGTCTGTTGCCTTGTGGGAACGGACTCCGATGGCATGCTCATCACGCGCAAAGGTGCGGGTACGGCCATTTCCGCTGTCCGCTCCCGGGCGCCGTGCCAATGGCACGCACGCCGGTCCGGCGCAATATTGTCTGCCTCCCCCGACCGCTGGGGTTGGTGCCTCGCATATAGAGAAATTTCTAGAATAGTTCTAGAGCGTGTTTGGGTAATTTTGCCGCAGCGCGGTGGCGAGACGATCTTTGCCGGCGTCAATTTTGCGATCGCACGCCAGGAGGCTATGGTGATTACCGGGCGCAACGGTTCGGGCAAATCCACCCTGCTGCGCATCGTCGCCGGATTGTTGCCGGCAGCTCAGGGGATGGTACGGCTGGAAGGCGGAGGCGAGCAGCACCCCACTCTTGCTTCAGCCTGCCACTATCTGGGCCACAACCATGCCATGAAAGCGACGCTCACGGTCGTCGAAAATTTGGCCTTCTGGAGCGATTTCTTTGGAACCCGCGCGCGCGACATTGACGAAGCACTCGACATGGTCGGCCTTCCGGGGATCGGGCACCTGCCGTTCGGCTATCTTTCCGCCGGACAGAAACGGCGCGCCGCGATCGCAAGGCTTCTGGTGTCCTACAGGCCCGTCTGGCTGCTTGACGAGCCGACGGCGGCCCTGGACACGGCATCTGCGGAAAGATTCGGAGCCTTCATGCGGGCCCATCTTGAAGACGGCGGAATCATCATCGCCGCAACGCACCAGCCTCTGGGCCTGGACGGTGCAGCGCAATTGAGAATGGACGCAGATGCCTGAGCCTTCCTCCTTCCCGGTCCGGTTGCAACGGGAGGCCGGATGCTAGCCATATTCATCCGGGACCTGCGCCTTTCCGTGCGCGCCGGAGGCGGGGCGCTGATCGGCGTCATCTTCTTCCTGGCCGTCGTGGCCACGATTCCCTTCGGGGTCGGCCCCGACCTGAACCTTTTGTCCCGCATCGGCCCCGCAATCTTGTGGATCGGCGCCCTGCTCGCTTGCCTCCTCGGACTCGATCGCCTGTTCCAGGCCGACCGGGAGGATGGATCCCTCGATCTGCTCGTGATGGAGTCCGACCGGCATATGCTGGCGCTGACCATTCTGATCAAATGCCTCGCCCATTGGACGGCGAGCGTGCTGCCCCTTGCCTTCACAGCGCCCTTGCTGGGCCTGTTCATGAACATGACGCCCAACGCCATCGGCGCCACAACGCTTACGCTCCTCATCGGCACGCCGGCCATTGCCTTCATTGGCGCCGCCGGGGCGGCAGTGGCGGTAACATTGCCGCGCGGCGGACTGCTGATTTCGGTGCTGGTGCTGCCGCTGACGATTCCGGTGCTGATTTTCGGCGTTTCAGCCAGCTATGCGGCGGTGAACGACCCTGCCCCCTTCCTGCCGCCCTTCCTCATCCTATCAGCACTGACACTGTTCTCGGCCGTCATCGGCCCGGCAGCGGCAGCGCTGGCCTTGCGCCATGCAACCGACTGATTTCCAGCAAACGTGACAACGCGGCCGATTGCCGGGTCCTGCCCAGGGGGCTAAGGAGAGGCATGATCGAAAGGAATTTCCGCAACCTCATCGAGGCCCGCATGGTAAAACGGGAAACGCCATGAGTACTCATGCCCTGTATGTTGCGGCCGCCTATGCCATCATGGCCCTGGCGCTTGC
>SMEH01000527.1_pt1 | contig 11120 bp, 9 predicted proteins | sample 2456361 | NCBI WGS metagenome assembly SMEH01 (sample SAMN10132587, study PRJNA489261) | soil metagenome | isolation source: day1 control-loamy sand soil ammended | place: USA | reverse complement strand
CTAAGATCCTCCATAGCATAACCTGTTGTAATCGAATTGCCATAGAATTCTATTTTCCTTTTCTTTGGCTGAGGCGGCGCTAATGTCTTGCCCTCCTTTATGTCAAAACCATAAAACCAAGCCTTCCCTTTGTCCCAGGAGGTGCGTTTGAATATCGTGAGGGTGTGTGGCCCTTCCGACAGGTTGCTGGCGAGCGTGTAAAGTCTCTTTGTCGTATCGGGGTTGACTTGAAATATACTGTCGTTGTCAATAATGATATTGTAATAGTTGTTGCCCGTTTCATCCTTAAACCAAGCACCGATCTCTTTCCCTTCAAAGTTTATGGTAATTGATGTGCCTGGCCAGAACAGTTGAGCAGCATCCGCTTGATCATTTCCTATTCTCCCCTCGTAATGGATGTGACTGTGGCTCGGTTTTACAAAGGAATCGATGCTGTTTGCGCAAGAGCTCACAAAAAGCGGGATTGCGCAGAGCAATGTTACAAAATATGAATGTTTCATAACGCTATTTTGAAATCGTGAGAAAATAAAAGGCAAATATCTAAAAACTTTAAATACGTTCACGTTGCCTTCGACACTTTCTTGGGAGGTTAATAAGGGATTTCCCTGATTTTTAAAATAGGGGGAAACACCTGATTCATGGTGAATAGACTATGTCCATCTTTATATTTTTATTTCACAACCCCTAAAAATCACAACCATGAAATCATTCTATCTGATTTTTATTTTTGTATCCATGTTGAATTCCAGCGTCTTCGGCAAAATTATCACCGTGGATAACAATGTTAGCTCTGGAGCTGATTTTAGCACTATTACCGATGCTATAAACAGTGCCTCTAATGGAGATACTTTATATGTGCATGCTTCTAATCAGGCCTATGGCAATGTGTCGATTTCTAAAAAACTTATTCTCATTGGTCCGGGGCATTACCCTCAGGCTACCGGAGGCCTTTCTGCCAAGCTAGGAAAAATTACTTTTACCGACGGAAGTTCTGGAAGTATGATCACAGGATTTGCGATCACGGGTGGTATCGCAAAGGGAGACGATTATTGGGGAAACCATGTCGCCTCTGATATCATCATAGAGAATAATCTATTTACTGCTTGCCATGTAATTAATATGGAGAGAGGCGTGAATGATAATTGGACGATCAGAGGGAACATTTTCCTTGAAACGAGTTCTTGTGGTGGCAGCAATATAATTACGGTAGGAAAAAACTCCGACGATTGGCTCATTGCTAATAATATTTTTATTTCCAATACTCAAAGGCACAGTACAGGGATATTTGGTCAAATTAATGGGAGCACGTCGATAATTAACAATACAATCATTCACCGCAATAATGCTGTTTTGTTTTATATACAATTAGAAAGTAACAAAAGTTACAATGCCCTTCTAAAGAATAATATTATTGTTAGCTTATCTTCTTCCTTGCAAGATATCACCTCCAACTGCGTGGATTGTCGCTGGGAAAATAACTTGACCTTTAGCCCCAATACGACCTTAGATCCCCTTCCAGGGGCTAGTAACATCAACAATAAAAACCCTGATTTCGTCTCAGTTTCTGACACATATGCGTGGAGTTATGACGCAGATTTCAACGTTTCTGCCGAATCACCTGCTTCTAATTCAGGTTCTGACGGTACTGACCTAGGGGCTTTCGGTGCCAATTTTAACTTTAATATATATGGTCTTCCCTTTGGGGTGCCTTATATAGAAAAATTGGAAGTGGAAAATCAATTGCTTCATAGCGGTTCAAAGTTGCGGTTCAGGGTCAAGGCCAGGAGTGCAATGCATAGGATTGATTAAGGGTTGATAAATATGAGCGCGATGAAAAAAATTTTATTTATCGTCTTTTTGGCTCTCCCTGGCTGGACCAATGCACAGACGATCACTAAAGCAGAGTACTTTTTTGGGGATGATCCTGGCATTGGAGAGGCTACTATGCTGCCGATAAGCAACGGTGGGCAAATAGATGAGATGTTTACTATAGACCATGATTTAACGCCTGGTAAACACTCGATGTATGTCAGGTTGATGAATTCGGAAGGTCAGTGGGGGCCTGGAATCCGACAATTGATTTTTGTGACAGAAGCCCCAACTACCGCCAAGATCGTAGCAGCAGAATATTTCTTTGACTCAGATCCTGGTATAGGCAAAGGCATTTCCCTGCCCATAAACCCTCGTGGACAGATAGATGAAACCTTTGAAGTAGATTTAGAAGGGCTCGCCGTCGGAAAGCATGTATTTTGTGTTCGAGTGAAGGATGAAAATGGATACTGGATTTCGTATTTAAGGGAAACAATTGATATAGCAGAGCAGCCAGAAACTGTTGAGATTGCCGCTTTAGAGTATTTTTTGAATGATGATCCTGGCTTTGGTAATGGTATTCCATTAGAGATTTATAATGGAAATGAACTAACGGTTGAGCCTGACTTTGAGGAGATTCCATACGGCTCCAACAGATTGTATATAAGGGCACTCGATGTTTTAGGGCGATGGAGTTTGACGACCGTAGCATCCTTCAGTCGGATTGCCGCATCTTTTACTTTTGATATAGAAGGGAATGATGTTTTTTATAACAACCATTCTGACGATGAGGCTGTACGTTATAAATGGCTATTTGGCGATGGACAGGAAAGTGAACAGGTGAACCCTCGGCACAGTTTTGAGAAGGCGGGGGCATATGAAACCTGCTTAATCGCGTATCGTGAAAATGCACAAGATACTTTGTGTTTGGAGGTAGGCATTCAGGGTGTACAGTCAATAAGCCCTACCTATGCTAGCAGTACAGGCCCAGCTTTGCTCACACTTTTTGGATATGGTTTTGAAGAAGGTTCCTCAGTCAGATTGGTGCAAGGAAGCAGGGAGATTATTGCTCATTCAGATAATTTTCACAACACCTACAAGATGGAGGCATATTTTAGATTTGAACGTGCACCTGAGGGACTATATGATGTGGTGGTAACTCATCCTAGCAAGGCCAATGATACGCTTAAAAGCGCTTTTTCCATTCAATCCCCTAAGGAACATGATATTAGACTGAGCATCAATGGGCCGGAAAGAGTGCTCATTAACAGGCCTACAAAATATAGCATTGCTTATAGGAACAATGGGAATACCATGGCAGTTGGAGTGCCTGTATTTATTACGGTAAGTCCGGACAGGGAACCGAAGATTCTTTCCACTGTGAGTGATGAAAATGTTCTGCCAGAAATACTTGAGGAAACGCCCGATTCACACTTCTATATGGTTAAAGACTCTTTAACTGGCGATTCAGTTTTATTAGCAGCGCTAATTATCCCCTATATTACGCCAGGAACAACCGGTTTTATAGACCTAGAAGTGACTTCAAGAATCTTAAATCCTTACGATATTGAAGTAAAAGCAGGCGCACCGATGTTCGATACCGATGATTTAGGGCTTATGGGGTTGAGGGTGAACTCAGATTGTAACTTTCTTCCTTCTTGTGTCCAGTGTTTGATGGATATACTTTCCATTGTTCCCGGTGCTGGTTGTGCGATCGGGATGTTTAACTTAGGCTGTACTATTGGTAATCATATCGGAGGGAGAGGGCCTAGGGGAGGAGCGGGTCTACTGAATTTCATAGGGAATGCTGCTTCTACCTTTTTATCATGCACGCCCGCAGGGGCTACGGCAAAGCTTTCGCTCGGGTTGGCAGCCCAAGGGGCTGGAGCAGCTTCTGCCATGGGGGCCGCAGGCGCCAGCAATAGTTGCGGGCCTGGAGGCTGTAATCCGAGCTCTGGAGACAGGAAAAATCCTAAAACAGTAGGATCATTGGATCCCAATACCAAAGAAGGGCTTGCTGGACTTACAGCCCATAATTACACCTTGGACGAGAAGAATTTTCACTATACCATTTACTTTGAGAATATCAACACGGCAACCGCTCCTGCTAGTGAGGTCAGGATAATCGACCAATTGGATACTGCTGTTTTGGATATCAGTACGCTGGAATTTACCGGCTTTGGCTTCGGAGATTCTGTCTATACACTTTCCAAGAAGCTCTCTTTTGCAGCAGATATAGACCTGCGGCCCAATAAGAATATCATCCTAAGGGTGACAGGACATTTAGACACTTTACAAGGTGTAGTCAATTGGTATTTTGTTTCATTTGATCCGGCTACTATGGCGCTAACTGACGACTTTATGGAAGGATTTCTGCCTCCTAACAAAAGCAAAGGGGAAGGAGAGGGGTACGTTTCATTCAGTATTATGACAAAACCTAACCTGCCTCATTTGACAGTTATAGAGAATAAAGCAAATATTTTCTTTGACTTGAATGACCCTATAGAGACGCCTATTTGGACTAATACTATTGACAAGGAAGAACCACAGAGTGGTATGAAACCTATTTTAACCAATTTGAGTGATACTGCATTTGTCGTGCAGTGGGAAGGTTTGGACTACCATTCGGGGATATCGGCATATGATATTTATGTTGCCGAAAATGGAGGAGAATTTACGCCTTGGTTGGTTCATACAAAATTAGACTCGGCTGTTTTTTATGCGGAAAAAGGCCATACATATGCCTTTTACAGTAAAGCTTATGATTGGGCTGGAAACAAAGAAATAAAAACTGCTAGAGCCGAAGTAGAAATGATCCCTTCTTCGCTGACAAGTACACTGAACATTAGGGCTGAAAAGGCATACCTATATCCCAATCCAACTACTGGAAAGGTATTTATGACTATTGAAGATGGTATAAGTTCACTGGATATTAAAGTCTATGATCCACTTGGAAGGTTGGTAAAAAATCAAACCTATAGCCATCATGATCCGATAACACTAGACCTATCAGACTGTCCTAGCGGGGTTTATTATTTCCATATAGCAGATGGGAATAGAAAAACTGTTCAGAAGGTGATTTTTTCTCCTTAAATGCTTCCGGGTTGTGTATAAAGAGTCGCTCATTGTTATGATAAGCGGCTCTTTTTTAAATTAAGACTGATAGAAGGCCTCAGCCCGATTGTTAATTGATTTGTTGAAATAGCGTATCAAGCTCTTTCATACCCTGGACAGTTGTGAAAGCTCCTGCTTTCATAACCTTTTGGTCATGGCCTTCATAAATGTGACTCGCCCCGAGGAATCCAACAACATGCATACCTGCTGACGACGCAGCTGTTACCCCCGTTACACTATCTTCCACTACAAGACATTCCTTGGGATCTACTTGGAGTTTTTCTGCAGCCAGTAAATAAAGATCTGGATGAGGTTTAGGTTGAGGTACCATTTCTGCCGCAAACAGGTTTTTGCCGAAAATGTCAGAAAGTTCAGCTATTTTTAATGAGTGTATTACACGTACCAACCTGCTGTTGGAGGCAACCCCCATCTTTTTGTCAATTTTGGACAAAGTTTCTTTTACCCCTGGTATGGGCTGCAGCTCGTTGTCCAAGGCATGTTCTATGGCTAATTTTAAATGGGGCACATAGTCTTCCGGCAAGGTAATGCTGTATTCTTTCTTTATTACTCCTATAATGTCTTCTTCTACCTTTCCTGCAAATAATCTAGCATAATCCTTTAGCGTCATTTTGACGCCATAGGGTTCTAGCATTCGCAGTGATACTTGTGATGCAATGAACTCACTATCGACCAGGACGCCATCACAGTCAAAAATAATTGCGGAAATCTTACTCTTCAATTGTTTCAAAATCATCTTCTTCAAAAATCAAGCTGCAAAGATACGGCTTTCTTTGCAAAGAGGGTTTGTCAAAAAGATGACAGAGGAGTAAGGAATTTATATAAAATGACTGAAATAGTTGAGTTTAAGTCATTTTTTTACTAGATTTTGGTGATCTAGAATGCTTTTTTAAACTTAAAAATTAACATATGGGAAAAGGAGATAAGAAAACTAGAAGAGGTAAAATTGCCAGTGGTAGTTTTGGAAAAACACGTCCGCACAAAAAGAAAAGAGCCGTTGTGAATAATGCTGATGGTGGAAAAGAAAAATCTGCGGCGAAAGCTAAGAAATAATGTCTATATGATTTAAAAGCCTTAAGTTGTCTTCTCGAAAGGCAACTCAAGGCTATGTTTTTTATAAATAGGAGCCAAATTAGGTCGGAATGTTCGTTCCTCAAACGTGCACTTTCCTTCATAATCTACCAGCAGCACCGTCGAACAATAGGTGCCATAATCCGGTGTCTTTATAAATATAGAAGATAAAGTCTTTTCTAGTTCTGAAGATAATCCTGTGCTGGGAAGAGACTTGCCTGTAGCAGTGTCCACATTTTGCAATAGCTCAAATATTGGTTCAGTTGAAAAGTCTCTCTTTTTGATAATAGAAGAAAATATCCTTTTACCTGTCTTTACTTTAGGCCAAGGCGTGTTCAGCAAGTGATTGCTTAAGCCATAAATGCCACTATCCAATTTGGTGATTTGACCTTGGACATTGGAGAAGTAATATAGGCTTTGAAAGTCGCTTACCAATAAATTAAAGTCGTTGTATTGGTCTTTTTTTTCAAAAATCCCTCTCAGATAATTGACAGGTTTACTTTTGCTAATCAGAAAATCTTTTGTGAGGTCGCCTCGAGATACCGCGTTTGCTTTGATAGCATCCATATCCCTATAGTTGGTTACAGCAGAAAAATATCCTTCCTTGTGAATGCCTAGCCAAGTGCCGCCCGCCTGTAAATCCCTTCCTGCCAAAATATCAGGATAATCTTGCCAAGAATCTGCGGGCTGTGTAGGACGTGCATAAAATTCGTCCCTGTTGGCTGCAACTATGAGTTTGTAGCGAGGATGGCAATCCCAAGAAAATAGAATGAGACACATAAAGAGATAATACGGGAGATGTCGTTTAGATGTTGTCGATGAATATGTACAAATAATTCAGGTCTTTTTTTGAGAAAGTGTTTGTACAGCCAAAAATCTTTTTTACTTTTGCTACTCATGAAATCGCAAAACATACATATCACAAACTGGTGGCATTTCTCGAAAGATAAATGAACAGCGGTGGTATGTAAAGTTTAGAATGATATAACCATGATGAAGGCTCGCCTCGCTGTTTGCGGAGCGAGCCTTTTTTTGTTAACTCAAATAGTGTTATGAAAAATTATAAGATCAAGACGCGGCACAAAATGATGCTGGCCGACACCATAACCCCAGTAAGCATATATTTGAGGCTTAGGGACAAGTTTGCCAATACAATACTGCTGGAAAGTTCCGATTATCATGGACACGAAAACAGCCTGTCTTATATTTGTTGTAAGCCTATCGCTTCTATAAAAGCACAAAACGGGACTGTGGAATACCAATATCCCGATAGCACAAGCCATACAGCGCCCATAGCAGAAGGCTTTGTGATGATAGACGCATTGGAGCAGTTTATGGATCAATTTGAAATAGAGAAAAACGGCGAAAAATTTGTTTCTAGTCAGCTGTTTGGATTCATGACCTATGAGGCAGTCCAACATTATGAAGACATAACTTTTAGGGCAAAAGATGAAGAACGATATGCACTTCCGGACCTCCACTATCAATTTTATCAGTACGTCATTATCGTTGATCATTTTAAAAATCAACTACACGTATATGAACATACGCTTGATGGGCAGAATGAAGAGGGTGGCCTGGATCGGATTGCAGACTTTATTTTTAGCAAGAGCATTCCTACCTACAACTTCCAGCTTATTGGTTCAGAGCAGTCTAATTATACCGACAGCGAATTCCTTGAAATATTGAAGAAAGGCAAAGAGCATTGCTTGATAGGGGACGTATTTCAAATCGTGCTTTCAAGGAGATTCCAAAGTGGTTTTGGTGGAGACGAGTTCAATGTGTACCGTGCCTTACGTTCTATCAATCCTTCCCCTTATTTATTTTATTTTGATTATGGAAGCTTCAAGTTGTTTGGGTCTTCACCTGAGGCACAAATTACCATCAAAGAGGGCAAAGCGACCATATACCCTATAGCAGGAACGTTCCTTCGTACGGGTGATGATGAGGCGGATATGGCGTTGGCGCAGGCCCTTAGCAGTGATGTAAAAGAAAATGCTGAACATTTGATGCTGGTGGATCTGGCCAGAAATGATTTGAGCAAAAGCAGTCAGACGGTAGAAGTAGAAACTTTGAAGGAGATTCAGTACTACTCCCACGTGATCCACTTGGTGTCGAAGGTGACGGGCAAGCTCCCTGGAGATTTCCCCTTCCTGCGCTTAGTGGCAGATACTTTTCCTGCTGGTACCCTTTCTGGTGCACCAAAATACAAAGCGATGCAACTGATCGACAAGTATGAAAATACTGCCCGAGGGTATTATGGTGGTGCCATTGGTATGATCGGGTTCGACAAGAGCTTCAATCATGCCATCATGATCCGCTCATTTGTGAGCCAAGGCAACAGGCTCACTTATCAGGCAGGGGCTGGTGTAGTGGCAAAGTCTGAACCGGAGAGCGAACTCCAAGAAGTGAACAACAAGTTGGCGGCCTTAAGATCAGCCCTGAAAATGGCGGAGGAGATCCGTTAAAGAAATCCTAGAAACACTATAGATGTGCTTAAACAAATAAATGGATGAAAATATTAGTACTGGATAATTACGATTCTTTTACATACAATCTTGTGTATATCTTGAGGCAATTGGGCTTTGCTGCAGCCTTAGATGTGTACAGAAATGACAAAATTAGTCTTGACGCCGTTGACGCCTATGACAAGATCTTATTGTCCCCAGGGCCGGGAGTTCCGTCCGAGGCAGGTATTATGCCGGATTTGATTCGTCAGTATAGCCCCTCAAAAAGTATATTGGGGGTGTGCTTGGGCCATCAAGGTATAGGGGAAGCTTTTGGGGCTGAACTGATCAATATTGCTCAGGTAAAGCATGGCATTACCGAGCAGATAGCAGTGACAGATATGGAGAGTCCACTTTTTGCGGGATTGCCTACGAAATTTACGATAGGGCTGTATCATTCATGGGCCATAAAGCCCGAGAGTATTACCAAAGAATTAAAAGTAACCGCTTTGGATAGTGATGGAAATATTATGGGGGTGCGGCATACGGCATATGATGTGCAAGGATTGCAGTTTCATCCCGAATCGATCATGACAGAGCATGGTATTCAAATAATGCGTAATTGGTTAGATATTAAAACGAAATAATATGAAAGCGGTATTGAATAGCTTGTTTGAACACAAAGCCCTTGACAAAGAGACAGCCAAAAATATTCTTGTAAACTTAGCACAAGGGAAGTATAACGGCAGCCAGGTAGCGGCTTTCTTGACCGTTTATCTCATGCGGAACATTACCGTCGAGGAGTTGGAGGGTTTCCGAGATGCCATGTTGGAGCTGTGCGTAAAGGTTGACCTGACCCCTTATGATGTGATTGATTTGTGCGGCACTGGTGGGGATGGTAAAAATACCTTCAACATTTCCACATTGTCCTCCTTTATTGTAGCAGCAGCTGGACAGAATGTAGCCAAGCACGGAAACAACGGCGTGTCCTCAGTGTCAGGATCGTCCAATCTTATGGCTCAGTTTGGTTATACTTTTACCAACGATGTAAGTAGGTTAAATCGAGAGATAGAAGAGACAGGATTGTGTTTTTTACATGCTCCACTGTTTCATCCAGCCATGAAAAACATTGCTCCTATAAGAGGTGAGTTGGGTGTTAAGACTTTTTTCAATATGTTAGGGCCCATGGTAAATCCGTCCTTTCCTCCCAAACAGTTGGTGGGCGTTTTTAACTTGGAATTGGCTAGATTGTATGGCTACTTATATCAGAAGTCGGATAAAGATTTCGTGATATTGCATGCTTTAGATGGTTATGATGAAATTTCCTTAACGGGACCTTTTAAAATGGTGACCCGTGAGAAGGAAGAGATCATAACGCCAGAATCCATAGGGTTTGCAAGGCATAGGGAAGAGGACCTTTACGGCGGCGAAACGGTGGAAGAAGCCGCAGAAATATTCTTGAAAGTAATAAAAGGAGAGGGTACTAGGGCGCAAACAGAAGTGGTAACCGCCAATGCAGCCTTTGCTTTGTACAGTGGTAAAAAATACGGTACCATAGAAGAGTCTATAGAAGCGGCAAAAGACGCTCTTTTGTCGGGTAAAGCTTATGAAAGATTTAAGGCATTGATGAAGATAGGTGCAGCCAAATAGAAAGTGAAAATACAAGGGATGTCTGTACTCTTGGTAAAATAAAATTGTATGATGAATGTTCTTGATAAAATAGTAGCTCACAAAAGGAAAGAGGTAGCAGCACAACAAAAACTGGTTAGCGTAAAGGCATTGGAGCAAAGTCTATATTTCGATAATAAGCCTATTTCCATGAAGAAGCACCTTTTGCAACCCAATGCTTCAGGCATTATTGCGGAATTTAAACGCAAATCTCCATCGGAAGGGGTGATCAATGATTTGGCGCAAGTGGCCAATACCACCATAGGTTATAGGCGAGCAGGAGCAACGGCTTTATCTGTCCTTACAGATACGGAGTTTTTCGGTGGTAAAAACGAAGATCTTTTGACCGCTCGAAAGTTCAACTACTGCCCTATTATCCGGAAAGATTTTATCGTATCGGAATATCAGATATTGGAAGCAAAGTCAATGGGAGCGGATACCATACTTTTAATCGCAGCGGCACTCGAGCCGAAAGAGCTAAAGGATTTTGCGGCATTCACCAAAACGCTTGGGATGGAAGTGTTGCTAGAGGTGCACAATGCCAAAGAGTTGGAGGATTATATAAATGATGACGTAGATGTGGTAGGAGTGAACAACCGGAATTTGGGCAACTTTGAAACAGCCGTCCAAACCTCCATTGATTTGGCTGAACTTATCCCTAATGATTTTGTCAAAATATCCGAAAGTGGCATCAAAGATCCAGCTACAATCGGCACTTTGCGTCAGTATGGTTACAAGGGGTTTTTGATGGGAACCTATTTCATGAAGTTTGATAAACCTGAAGAGGCTTGTGCAGCTTTTATTGAGAAGATGAGCAGTGCAATGGCATAGATTTACTCCGGCATGTATTTAAATAGAAAATAATAGCGACAAATATGAAATCTAATGAAGCATTGCCTTTTCTATCTGCTGGAGAAATTTTGAACAACATTCATTCTAAAAAAATAAGTATTGAAGTGGTTGTAAAGACATTTCTTACGCAGATTAAAAAAT
>SMEH01000580.1_pt1 | contig 11121 bp, 6 predicted proteins | sample 2456361 | NCBI WGS metagenome assembly SMEH01 (sample SAMN10132587, study PRJNA489261) | soil metagenome | isolation source: day1 control-loamy sand soil ammended | place: USA | reverse complement strand
CCAGAACAATTTCCTTCAAAAGGTCAAAGAAGAGCAAGTTTTTACTCCTTTTAAAATGGACGCCTCCCAAGAAAATGCTTTGAAGGCGGTGAAACGGGGCAACTCGGTGGTAGTGCACGGTCCTCCTGGTACTGGAAAATCTCAATTGATATGTAATCTCATCTCGGACTTTATCGCCAGAGGAAAACGAGTCCTGGTCGTATGCCAAAAAAGGGCGGCCTTAGACGTCGTCTATAAAAGGATGAAAGAGCATGAAGCCCAAGAGTTTATTGCGTTGGTCCATGATTTCAAGAATGACCGCAACAGCATATTTAAGCAGATTGCCAATCAGATAGAGCGGCTCTATGAGTATAAGCTAAAAAACAACAGCCTGGATGCTATTCAGATGGAGCGGAAGTTCCAGCAAGCCAGCCGCAAGATAGATCAGATAACGGAGACACTGGAAGAACTTAAGTATGCTTTGTTCGACCAGTCCGAATGTGGGCTTTCCATCAAAGAGCTTTATCTAACCTCTGATCTTAATGCACCCTCTGTTAATTTAAAGCATGAGTACAGGTATTTCCATTTCGACAACTTGGAAGATTTCATATCCAAGTTCAAATACTTTCTCCTGTATAACGCCCGACTAACACGTGAGATCGTGCAGGGAGGGATGGACTTTATAGCATGTGAAGAGTTTCTTAATAATGAGAGCAAAATCTTGGAGTTCAATGTGCTCCTGGCAAACGATACGGTCTATGAGTATTTTAGCTTCATGCAAGAAGCTGCGGAAAAGCATATGGATCAACTGTGGCTTTCTAATATGGAGCGCGTTCTGTTGGATTGCTTTAAAGGAGAAGGGCCAGAGGCTAGCTTGGCATCAGAAGACCTTGGAGAATTTCAAGAGGTGCTCCAAGAGGTTCTAGAAGCCAGACGCAACTTTTTCAAGTGGGCCTGGTGGCGATACTTCTCACGCAAACGCTATGTCTTTAAACGGGTAATGCAAGCCAATAAACTTAAGCTGAATAGAAAAGGCTTAAGCATTTTGATCCAAAAAGTGGATAATCGGCTCAATCTCGAACACAATATTGCTAAACTGAAAAATGTAAAATGGCTTAAAAATGTGCCTCATTCTTATAACAAGATCGACTACCAAACTTGGTTCTATCAACAAAAGAAGGCCCTGCTCGCTGCCTTAATCTTCAACAGCGTGAAAGGCCTCAAAGAGCATTTTACCAGTCATGCGCTTTCCAATACCGAACTCACTAACAAGGTAGAAAGGATGCTGCACGTAGCTAAGGATATTCCAAGTAAAAAACAAGAATGGCTCACCTATCTTTCTCCCAATCAACTTTACGCCATTATTGAGGACGAGTCATATGCAGATACACTATCTCAGACCCTAAAAAACGATTTTGAAGACCTTTGTGATTTCGATTCGCTCAGTGACAAGCTAGCGCCCCACGAAACGAAGCTCATTGAAAAAATATTGGATGAAGTCAAATCCTCCAACATAGAGGCTGCAGAACAATTGCTGCAAAACAGCCTGAGATTGGCATGGATTGAACATATCGAAATAAAATATCCTGTTCTTAGAAGCGTCACATCGCTAAAGTTTAGAGAACTTGAGAAAGAACTTCAAGAGGCTGTAAAAGAAAAACTAGACGTCAGCAAAGATATTTTACTACTCAAGGCGAGAGAACGCACCTATCATGACGTGGAGTTCAACCGCCTCAACAACATGGTTACCTATCGCGATTTGCAACATCAGGTAACCAAGAAAAAAAGAATATGGCCTATAAGAAAACTCGTAGGCGAATTCGAAGAGGAATTGTTCAATTTGGTGCCCTGTTGGCTTGCTTCACCTGAGTCTGTTTCAGCTATTTTCCCCATGAAACAGATTTTTGACTTGGTCATCTTTGACGAGGCTTCGCAGTGCTTCGCCGAAAGAGGCATTCCTGCTATGTACCGTGGAAGGCAGATTGTCATTACCGGCGACGACAAACAGCTTAGTCCCAACGACCTCTATCAGATCAGGTGGGAAGAAGAAGAAGAAGCAGCAGATGGGAAAGACTTAGCGCTAGAAGCCGATTCTCTCCTCGACCTCGGACTGCAACACCTCATGCAGGTGCAACTGCAAGAACACTACAGGAGCAAGTCCTTGAGTCTTATCGATTTCTCCAATCGTCATTTTTACAACGATACGCTCAAATTGCTGCCCGACTATTTTGATATCAATAATGACGAGCCCGCAATTTCATATATTCGGGTGGAAGGCACATGGGAAAACAATGCCAATAAAACGGAAGCAGAGCAAGTCGTAAAACTTATAAAAGAGCTCGCCTATGAAAAACCCAGAAGGACTGTCGGAGTAGTCACTTTCAATATTACTCAACAAAACGAAATTGCAGATCTAATTGACCAGGAGCAGGCAAAGGGAGTCACGCTCTGGCCAGAAGACCTTTTCGTCAAAAACATAGAAAACATACAAGGCGACGAAAGGGACATCATCATCTTCTCAACCGCCTACGGGCCAGATGCCAAAGGGAAGATATCGATGAACTTCGGATCACTCAACATGCCCAAAGGGGCCAATAGGCTGAACGTCGCCATTACCCGCGCCAAAGAAAAAATATATATCGTAAGCAGTATTTGGCCCGATGCCTTAAAAGTAGAAACGAGCAAAAACGACGGCCCAAAGCTCCTGAAGCAGTACTTACAGTTTGCTTTGGAAGTATCACAAGGAAAATATGTCCCCAAAGCGCACGAAAATGGAGACTACAACGGAACGTGGTACTTAAAAGACAAGATCTCTGCTGTCATCACCAAGAACCACAAGCGATTCCAGGTTACCCATGAGTTGCCTTTTGCCGACATTACCATAAAGCAAAACGATCGCTACCAAGGCCTACTCATGACCGACGACCAACTTTACCACCAGGCCATCTCTATCAAAGACCCGCACGTGTACACGCCATTTACGCTTCATCACAAGAAGTGGAAATTCAGAGGTTTCTTCAGCAGGGAGTACTGGCGCAATCGCGAACAAGTAGAAGAGCAGCTTTTGAGGTTCATGGCACAAATAGACAGCGAAAACAAAGACTAGCAGGAAAGGCCTATCTCTATTCCGATACTGATCTTTCCTTCCGTTGATTTTTGGGCGTCCGGGCGGGCCATCGGCACTCGCCTGCCACCCACAAGGCCATAATCGGGCTCAAACAAAGCCTCTGTCCCTGACGCAACGGAAATCCTACCACAGGAGGTGAGCAAGACGCTGCTGTGGGTAAAATTGGCAATAGGTAGCGTTAAAATATAGCAGTTATGAGTGCCATTTACTCATCAATACTTTTTTCCACAACCCCAATGCCAACCGACAGTAGCTCTGGAAGGGTGTCCCGGCGCATGTATTGCTGTAGCTCAATAGTATATTGACCGGTGTCAGAAAACTGATATCCAGTTATCGCTTTATATTCATGACTAAATATGTCTCCTAATCCTTTGCCAAACGGTTTCCCTGACCTTGTATCGAACAGTTGTATATTATTCAACTGTTTCAGTAGGACTTCCCCTTGGCCGTTCTTCATCTCACTCTGAATGTATATATTTTGGTAAGGGTAAGCGAGTGTATTTCTGACATTGAGAAAAATGTCATAAGTAGGAGATGGGTCAGTCACCTTAAAAGTAAAACTAAACGTACTATCAGCGATCCACATACGCTTATCGAGATCTACATTTTTTTCATAAAGGCTATTCCGTCCGCATGCCGACAGCACTGCAACAGCCAAAAGAATAATTGTGGGGAAAAACAATGACTGGTGAAGCCTCTTCTTCAATCTCTTATTTTTACTCATCTATTGTATAATGACAGTTTAATTGAATCGTTTTGTCAAGCTATTCTAACGCCCACCGCTTTCAACCTTGGAGAACGAACCGAATATCATGCATTTCCCGGCTTGGGTTTATTTCCTGAATTCTTTCTGAATTTTCCTCTTTTTTTTGACTTATTTCTCTTCTTCCCGTCCTTCGATTTACTTGCATACTTCTTGTCCATCCTCTCCAAATCATTATTCAAAGAAGTGTTTTGTTCACTCACGGCCAAGGTGTTTTCCTGAAGAGAAACCGGCCTCACGCCTTTGCTATTCAAGGCCATAATCTCCATTACCCTCGCTACATCTACGGGATACCAAGAGCTCTCCTTGTCGTAACCAAACCACATGATTTTCCTAAAAATATCAGTCTTTTGTAGCTTAGCTTCACCTTTTTCAGTCAGTAGTGGTTTATCGACTGTCGGTATTTCTTGCAAGGCTTCCATATAGGTTTCCAGCTCGTAATTCAAACAACATTTGAGCCTACCACATTGACCTGAAAGTTTGCTTGGGTTAAGGGACAAGTTCTGATAACGAGCTGCTGTTGTGGAAACGCTCTTAAAATCTGACAGCCAAGTGGCACAACAAAGCTCTCTTCCACAGGAGCCAATCCCTCCCAGTCGTCCAGCTTCTTGCCGCAAACTAATCTGCCGCATTTCTACCCTTATCTTAAATTCTCCCGCCAGCATCTTGATTAGTTCACGAAAATCGACCCGATCATCTGCTGAATAGTAGAAGGTAGCCTTTGTATTATCTGCCTGAAACTCTACATCAGAGAGCTTCATGTTCAATTTGATATCATTAATGATTTGACGTGTCCTAAAAAGGGTTGGCAATTCCCTTTTCTTCACTTCTTCATATTTTTCAATATCCTTTTGAGTAGCAATCCTGTAAATGCTTTTGATCTCGTCGTCGTTCTTGATTTTTTTCTTTTGCATTTGCAGGCGTACAAGTTCACCCTGCAAAGAAACATAGCCGATATGATGTCCATTGGGCACGTCTACCACTACTGCATCTCCTGTGGTCAAATCCAAGTTATTCACATTCCTGAAAAACTCTTTTCTTCCCCCTTTGAACCTCACCTCTACAATATCAAAAACATCGATTCCTGGCAGGTCCATATTAGACAACCAGTCAAAGACATTCATTTTGTTGCACCCGCCCGTGTTACAGGCTCCATTATTATTACAACCGGCTACCTGGCCATCGGCTCCTACGGTACCGCACGATTTACATCCCATGCGTTCAAATTTATATTGCTAATGCTTCTAATTTTATGGGAAAGCTCGAAGCGTAAGGTTACTTTCCCCTTGGAGTAGCACAAATCTATACACGAGCCATCAAATCCTGGCCGATATCCTTCCTGAAATTTTTCCCTTCCCAAACAATATTGTCTACTCCTTTATAAGCTTGTTCCATGGCTTTATTCATAGACGCGCCCATGCCTGTTACCGCAATCACGCGCCCGCCATTGGTAAGCACAGCCTCTCCTTCCGCAGCTGTTCCAGCATGGAAAACCAAGGCTTCTTTTACATTTTCTATTCCTGATATTTGTTTACCTTTTTTATAGGCTCCCGGATATCCCGCAGATACCAATACCACTGTAGCGGCATATTCATCACGCACCTCCAGGGTCTTTTCTTCTAAAGTGCCATCAGCCGCTGCGTATAGCAGCTCTGCCAAATCAGATTTTATCCGAGGCACAACAGCTTCTGTTTCTGGGTCACCCATCCGTACATTGTATTCGATCACATAAGGTTCACCGCTCACATTCATCAAACCAATAAAAATAAACCCGCAATAGGGGATCCCCTCCGATTGCAAACCATTAATAGTAGGCTTTACAACTCTTTCCTCCACCTTTTGCATAAAAGCAGCATCTGCAAAATGCACGGGTGAGATAGCGCCCATACCGCCAGTATTAGGCCCAGTGTCACCTTCACCTATTCTTTTATAGTCTTTAGCTTCTGGAAGTATCTTGTAATTTTTGCCATCCGTCAGCACAAACACCGACAACTCGATCCCCGACAAGTACTCCTCGATTACGACCTTTTGGCTTGCCTCCCCAAATTTATGGTTCAACAGCATATCCTTAAATACCAATATGGCCTCTTCTCTATTTTCAGTGATGATAACGCCCTTACCTGCAGCCAAGCCGTCAGCTTTCAATACGAAAGGGGGATTAGACTTTTCTAGGTAGGCAATACCCTCCTGCAAGGTAGGCTTAGTAAAGGTAGCTGAAGCAGCGGTAGGAATGTTATACTTTTGCATAAACTTCTTGGAGAAGTCTTTGCTTCCTTCTAAAGCTGCTCCTTCTTTACCCGGCCCAACAATTCTGACATGTTTTAAAGAAGGTTGGCTTTCTACATAATTTCTAATCCCTTTCACCAATGGGTCTTCTGGCCCTACAACAAGCAAATGGATGTCTTTTTCTGTAATCGCTTTTCCGATTGATTCAAAATCATCAACAGGGATTGCCAGGTTTTCAGCGATTTTACTTGTTCCAGCATTTCCAGGAGCCACGTATAGGTGCTCACATTGCTTACTTTGTTTCAATTTCCATGCAAGGGCGTGTTCTCTGCCCCCCGACCCAATTACCAATATATTCATTGTATAGTTTCTTTATTCATTAGCAGAACTCACAACATTGCGCTCTCTGCTGTTGGTTTTACCTCCTTTTATTTTACTTTATATGCATATTAGTTGGCTACTTCTGACAAGAACTTTATCCTCATCAGCCTCAGCTCTTCTTCTGAGTACTCTTCTTCATCGAGTTCATTCAGGGCATCTTGAATATTATCAGATTCTGCATTCATGAAGTAGTCATATATTTCTTCTTGCTTCTCCTCATCCATAATCTGATCTATATAATAATCGAGATTCAGTTTAGTGCCCGAATAGCATATATGCTCTATTTCACTTAGCAATTCACCTATAGTCAGATCCTTTGCTTCTGCAATCTCCTCCAGATCAATTTTGCGATCGATCTGCTGTATAATAAAGATCTTTATCTTGGACTTGTTGACGGCCGACTTTACTACTACCTCAGCTGCTGTGGTGATATCGTTTTCCTCTACATAATCAGCAATGGCCTTAATGAATGCCCCCCCAAACTTCACTACTTTTCCCATTCCCACACCATTCACCTGTGCCAACTCTTCTTTGGTAGTCGGGTAGACAGTCGCCATCTCTTCCAAAGAGGGGTCTTGAAAGATAACATACGGAGGAAGACCCTTCTGCTTCGCGACCTTCTTTCTTAGGGACTTCAGGATCTCAAACAAGTTTTTATCATAGGCTTTCTCTGCCATTCCTTCCCTTTCGACTGAAGCCGCTTCCGCAGCATTCTCAAAGTCATGATTTTTTGAAAGCACAACACTTGCTGGATTCTTGAGAAATGCTAACCCTTTCGGCGTCAACTTCAAGACACCTATGTTATCGATATCCTTTTCTAAATAGTCCATGATGAGAGCCTGGCGGATTACCGAGTTCCAAAAAGGCTCAGACTCGTCTTTCCCAGCACCAAATGTCTTCAGCTCATTATGTGTATAGCTTTTTACATATTGGTTTTCAACCCCTCTGATGACATTGGCAATGTGATTTATATCAAACCGTTCTCCTGTTTCTTGGATTGATTGAAGTACGATATTTACATATTCTTTCCCTTCGAACTTCTCTTTCGGCTTCAGGCAGTTATCACAAAACCCGCAGTCTTGTTCAAAGTGCTCGCCAAAGTAATGCAGCAACTGCTTTCTCCTACACACCGAAGACTCTGCATAAGCAGCCATCTCCTGAAGCAATATCTTGGCATTGTCGCGTTCAGTAACGGGCTTGTCCTTATTAAATTTCTCTAGCTTTATGATGTCGTTGTAGCTATAGAACATCAAGCAATTACCTTCAAGTCCGTCTCTACCCCCACGTCCTGTTTCCTGATAATACCCTTCTAATGATTTAGGTGTATCGTAATGGATGACAAAACGAACGTCAGGTTTATCTATCCCCATACCAAAAGCAATTGTAGCCACAATCACATCCACCTCTTCATTCAAGAAGTCATCTTGATTTTTCATCCTTACTTGACCGTCTAAGCCTGCATGATAAGGAGCTGCCTTTATATCATTGACATTCAGAAGCTCGGCGATTTCTTCTACCTTTTTACGGCTGAGGCAATATATGATGCCCGATTTCCCCTGATTGGCCTTTATAAACTTTATGAGCTGCTTCTTAGTCTGATGTTTTGGCCTCACTTCATAATAGAGGTTCTTTCTGTTGAAAGAAGATTTAAAGACATCAGCTGTCTCCATTTGCAAGTTCTTCTGAATATCGAGCTGCACTTTAGGCGTAGCTGTAGCCGTCAGGGCAATGATAGGCAAATCGCCAATTTGAGCAATAATCGACTTTATTTTCCGATATTCTGGCCTAAAATCATGGCCCCATTCGGAAATACAATGTGCTTCATCAATGGCCACAAAGGAGATATTGGCCTTTTTCAGAAACTCAACATTATCCTCCTTTGTCAAAGACTCGGGGGCAACGTACAGCAGTTTAACTTCTCCATCCAGCGTCTGCTTTTTCACCTTGTTCATTTCTGCCTTTGTGAGAGATGAGTTCAGAAATTGAGCATTCACACCTATGGCAGTCAATTGATCGACTTGATTTTTCATCAGTGCGATCAAAGGTGAAATTACAATAGCAGTACCTTCCTGCATCACGGCCGGCAATTGATAACAGAGCGATTTCCCTGCTCCTGTGGGCATAATCACAAAAGTATTCCTTCCCGCCATTATGTTTTGAATAATGGCTTCCTGACTTCCTCTGAACTGCCCGTACCCGAAAATTTCCTTCAGCTTATCCTTTACCTGATCTACCTTATCTACGTACATTTTTACTTAATAAATAAACACCATAAAAGCTCTTCTCTTCACACGATTCGATCAAACCTTATTGTCGCAGACTTCGTTTGGTCATTTGAATTATTATATTTTGATTTGTGTATCTTTGTTCAAATTTAATGAATAACCGATTTATAATTTGAATTTAGCGAAAAATATTCAACAAATAGCCCAGGAAGTCCTTTTAAGCGAAGCCAAAGCTATTGAAAAGATTGCCGGTCTTATCAACAACAAGTTTGAAGCCTGTGTGCAAGAAATCCTAAAGACAAAAGGAAGGGTTGTGATCACAGGAGTTGGCAAAAGTGCCATTATCGCTCACAAAATTGTAGCTACTCTCAATTCAACCGGTACCCCCTCCCTTTTTATGCATGCAGCCGACGCCATCCACGGCGATTTGGGCATGGTTCAAAGCGACGATATTGTAATCTGTATTTCTAAAAGCGGGAATACGCCTGAGGTAAAAGTCCTCGTACCGCTACTTAAACGCAGAGGGTCAAAGTTAATTGCGCTCGTAAGCAACACGGACTCCTACTTGGCAAAACAAGCCGACCATATTCTGGATGCTACAATAGATCAAGAGGCTTGCCCAAACAACCTCGCCCCTACCACTAGCACTACAGCTCACCTAGCCTTAGGAGATGCATTGGCTATTTGCCTTCTGGAAAGTAGAGGTTTCACCAGTAGCGATTTTGCATTGTACCATCCTGGAGGAGCCTTAGGCAAGCAATTGTACTTGAAAGTAGCCGACATTTACCCCAACAATGCATTGCCTTTGGTTACCGAGAAAACCTCCATTAAAGAGACCATTTTGGAGATCTCCAAAAACAGGTTGGGAGCAGCCGCTGTTGTAGATGGTGCAAACAGACTTTTAGGGATCGTAACTGACGGGGACTTGAGAAGGATGATGGAAAATTTTGATGATATTAGTACCTTAACAGCGAAAGATATCATGAGCAAGTCGCCCAAAACTGTAAATGCTGAAGAGTTTGCCATAAAGGCTTTGAACATCATGCAGAATAACAATATCGCACAACTTATTGTGACCCAAGAAGAAAAAGTTGTAGGATTCGTGCATCTTCATGATTTATTAAAAGAAGGAATTGTATAACTTGCCAAAACATTTGTCCTAACAGAGGGAAGTTAATTCTAATAAGTTAAGTAATCATATTCTTACTATCATGCAAAACAAAGACGTATATGTAGTGATTATGGCGGGAGGGATAGGCAGCAGATTCTGGCCATACAGCCGGAACAATCATCCCAAACAGTTTTTAGACATATTGGGTGTTGGTTTTTCTCTCTTGCAAATGACCTACCAACGTTTTGCCAAAATATGCCCGGTAGAGAATATATACATTGTGACTAATTCGGACTATGAAAGCTTGGTAAAAGAACAACTTCCCGAAATCGATGACGAGCAACTGCTCTTAGAGCCCCAGCGCAGGAATACGGCACCTTGTATCGCGCTCTCTTCCTATAAGATCCTACGAAAAAATCCAGACGCCAAAATCATTGTTTCTCCCTCCGACCATGCTATTTTTAAAGATGACTTGTTCTACAATTCATTAAATGATGCTTTGGAGGCAGTAGAAGACGGGGATAAATTGGTAACGATTGGGATAAAGCCTCATAGACCGGAAACAGGTTATGGGTACATCCAATACCACACAGATGAACAAGCAGCTATAAAAAAAGTAAAGACATTTACAGAGAAGCCTCAGCTTGATCTTGCTCAGAAATTTTTCGAGAGCGGGGAATTTGTATGGAATTCAGGCATTTTCATATGGCACGTAAAGGCCATTACAAAAGCGTTTGAAGAGTTTTTGCCCGAAGTATCCGAAATTTTCCAAGAAGGACAAAAGCATTTTTTCACCCCTAAAGAAACGCCTTTTATCAAAAACGCCTATTCTCAATGCAAAAATATCTCTATAGATTATGCCATAATGGAGAAGGCAGCCAATGTATATGTCGTATTGGGCAATTTCGGATGGTCAGATCTAGGCTCTTGGGGTTCGTTATTTGAGATGCGGGAAAAAGATGAAGACAGCAATGTGATAGAAGCCAATGCCATCACATACGACGCTCACAATTGCATCATAAAGGGAGAGAAAGACAAGCTCATCGTTGTGCAAGACCTACATGGATACCTCGTAGCAGATTGCGACAATGTACTCTTAATCTGCCGAAAAGACAATGAAGAAAAATTCAGGGACTTTGTAAATGATGTAAAATCTAAAAAAGGGCCAGAGTATTTGTAAGGTAAATCAATACGAGTACATAGGATGGAATTGTATTAAATGTAACGCCCACCTACCTCAGCTTCATTGTGGAATTTCACAACTCATTTGCTAGAGTCCTGTATTCTTCTTTTTTTTGTCATCAGCAGT
>SMEH01000524.1_pt1 | contig 11203 bp, 7 predicted proteins | sample 2456361 | NCBI WGS metagenome assembly SMEH01 (sample SAMN10132587, study PRJNA489261) | soil metagenome | isolation source: day1 control-loamy sand soil ammended | place: USA | reverse complement strand
CAAATCGGTCATTCCGTTAAAGGGATCGACCAAATCGCCAAAATTATTCTTATTTAAAGAAAAAGCTAAAGCATTAATGGTGAAATCTCTACGGTTTTGGTCGTCTTGCAAGGTGCCGTTTTCTACCAACGGATTTCGGCTTTCCTGACGGTATGATTCTTTCCGTGCACCCACAAATTCAATGTCTATATCTTCGTAACGTAACATTGCTGTTCCGTAATTTTTAAAAACCTGAACTTTGGGATGGTGTGGAATCAACTCGGAAACTTTTAATGCCAAATCAATTCCACTGCCAACAGCCACAATATCAATGTCTTTTTTGTTATGTCGTTCTAAAATATAATCGCGTACAAAACCGCCAATTGCATAGGCTTCAATATTTAGTTCTTGAGCAGCCTGTGCAATGATTTTAAAAATGGAATCTTGTAAAGCTTCGGTATAGTTTGATAATTGAATCATTATTTTCTTAAAATTTTTACTTGTGCATCATTCGTAAGTTTGATTACAGTTGATGATTTTTTACTGATTTTATCCAGATCGATTTGAACCACGTAATCTACACCATTAATGATTTCATCTGAAATTTCTGAAAACCGGGTAGGAGTGGGGGCTCCGCTGATATTTGCCGATGTGGATACTAACGGACGTTTCATTCGTTCAACCAACTTATAAACAAAAGGTTGATTTACAATTCGGATGCCTAAAGAATCATCTTCGGCAATCAGGTTTTTTGCAACATTTCGCGGATGATCTAAAACCAGAGTCGTTGGTTTTTCAGAACAATCCAGAATATCGAAAGCCACTTGCGGAATATCTTTAAAAACGTTGTAAAGCAAACGGTCGTTAACGATCACAATCATGCTTTTACTTTCGGCACGTTTTTTCAAAGCATAAATCTTCTTCACAGCTTCTTCGTTGGTGGCATCGCAACCAATTCCCCAAACGGTATCTGTGGGATATAAAATAATTCCACCGTTTTTAATGACTTCGAATGCCTGATGTACTTCTTTGTTGATATCGTCCATTATTTTATGACTATTTGAAAATGATGTAAGGATCTTTTAATAGATTAAAACTGAATCTTTTCACCAGTTGACAATCCATTATTTTTAGCAAAAACACCGCATAGATGAAACAACAAACGGGCTCCCACATTTCCGTCCCAATCATCGTCTCCCGGAGCAACTTCAACCAAATCAATTCCAATAATTTCTTTATCTGAGACTGCTAACCTGCTTAATAAATAAGTTGCCTGTTCATAAGACAATCCTCCTGGAACCGGAGTACCGGTGTGGGGGCAATACCAACGATACAATGCGTCAATATCAAAACTAACTGCTACTTTTTGTGGTAATTGATTTAGAATTTCATCACACTGATCTTTCCACGTTTTTCCGTTGAATTGATTTGCTTTTAAATCGGTATCGGTATAAACTTTTATTTTATCAGATGATTTGATGAGATTTACTTCACCTTCGCTAAAATCACGGATGCCTACCTGAACGATTTTTTTTACCTGAGGTAGTTGCATGGCATTATACATAATTGATGCGTGTGAATAGGTAAAACCTTCATAAGCTTTGCGTAAATCCATATGGGCATCGAAATGCAAAATTGCAAACGCTTCGTTTTTTGTTGCCAAAGCTTCATAATATCCCATAGGAGTTGAGTGATCTCCGCCTAATAAGATAACTTTTTTATTTTGATTCATCCAGAAAAGTGTACGTTCTTTTACTTCCTGATTGAATTTAGATGACGCTTTGTTGATTTTATCTAAATCTGCCTGAAGTTGCGGAAATGTTTCAATATCTTCACCATTTTCCAATGCTTCAATAATTGGCTGGGCTAAATCTTTATATTTTTCGCTGTTTTTTGCCCATTGTTCCGGAGCCTCGTCCATATAAATTCCCAATTTCCACAAATCGGGAAATTCCTGATGTAACAAATCAACCTGAAAAGATGCATTAAAAATAGCATCGGGACCTTCACTGGCACCACTTCCGTAACTTACGGTAACTTCCCACGGTGCCGGTAAAATAATTATATCGCTTTCTTCAGCAGTAAATGGTAATCCGTAAATACTGGCATCTGCCAAACCGGGGTGTGACGGATCGAAACTCTCTATTTTTTGTTGTTTTGTAAGCATTTTTTAACTTGAGATTTTTAATCTACAAATATAAAAAAAGCCAACCTAAAAGTTGGCTAATTCGTTAAGTAGTTTGGATACCTTTTTTTAATATTTGACCAAACTCATACATTTCTTCAAAAGAGGTATATAAAGGTACCGGGGCTAAACGGATTACTGCCGGTTCACGCCAGTCAACAATAACACCTTCTTTCATTAAATAATGGAACAATTCTTTACCCTCGCCATGCAGAATTACAGATAATTGAGAACCGCGTTCTAATTGATTTTTCGGTGTAATAACTTCTAAATTTGTTCCTGTTTCTTTAGCTGTTTCTTCAATGATGAATTCTAAATAAGATGTGATCAAATTACGTTTTTTGATTAAGGCATCCATACCAATTTCATTAAACATTTCAACAGATGCCAGATAAGGAGCCATTGCCAAAACACCAGTGCATGAACTTTGCCAGCCTAAAGCACCTTCGTTAGGTGTAAATTCCGGTTCCATTAAAAAACGACGTTCTTTATTGTGACCGTACCAGCCGCCAAAACGGTGTAGTTCTTTATTATTGTGGTGTTTTTCATGGACAAAATATCCAGAAACACTCCCTGGTCCGGCATTCATATATTTGTAACTGCACCAACACGCAAAATCGGCATTCCAGTCGTGTAATTTTAGTTCGATATTTCCAGCCGCATGAGCCAAATCCCAACCAACAAACGCACCCACAGCGTGTCCGGCTTTTGTAATAGCTTCCATATCTAAAACCTGACCAGTGTAATAATTAATGCCGCCAATTAATACCAAAGCCAACTCACTACCCACTTCATTAATTTTAGCAATGATGTCTTCGTTGCGTAAATTGTGTTCGCCCTCTCTACGTTTTACTTCAACAATGACATCTTTTGGATCTAAACCGTGAAATTTCACTTGAGTTTGCAGCATATACTGGTCGCTTGGAAACGCTTTTTCCTCACAAATAATTTTGAATCTGGTAGAAGTAGGGGTGTAAAAAGAAACCATCATCATGTGTAAGTTTACCGTTAAAGTATTCATTACTGAAACTTCGCTTGGTTTTGCACCTACAATTTTTGATAACGGAGCAGAGAAACGTTCATGGTAATCCCACCACGGTTTTTCGGCATAAAAATGACCTTCAACGGCTAAGTTTGCCCAATCATTCATTACATCATCAATATATTTTTTAGCGCTTTTAGGTAATAATCCAAGGGAATTCCCTGTAAAATAGATTGTTTTTTTGCCGTTTACTTGTGGAAATTCAAATTCTGTCTGGTATTTTTTAAGTTCGTCTTGCGTGTCTAATGACTGTGCAAATGCTCTTGTATTTTGAAAGTTCATTTATATTAAATTTTTGTGTGCTAAATTTACTTATAAATTACGTATTGAACAAAATCTTTAAATGGAATGTCTTGATTACAGAAAAAATCAATCATCAGTTTCCCCTTCATTTAATTGATTTTCTTTTTTATCAGTGTTTTCACTTAAAAACGGAACATATATTTTTTCGCTTTTAATGACAATGATTAATGAAATAACCGAATGTAAGAAAACACAGGTTAATAAGAAAATAACTCTTCCTTTACCAAAAAGATCGTTGTTAAAAATAACTTCGTAGTGATAAGCCACAAAGCAGTATCCCACGAAAATAAGAGTGTTTAAAGTAATGACGCGAAAGAATTTTTTTCGGTTAGCCAAAACAATAATGGTTACCAAAAAACAAAGCATTGAAACTGCCAATACCGCTATAATTCCTTGTAAAAATGTCATATCAAATTTTCTATGGTAAATATCGTGATTTTATAAGATACAAAACAAAAAAATCCGATCATCTGACCGGATTTTTAACTTATAATTACCATCTAATTATTTTCCTGCAGCAATTAAGTTCAATGCGGAACCAGCTTTAAACCAATCAATTTGTGATTCGTTATATGTGTGGTTTGCCATAATGATGTCTTTTGAACCATCTGCGTGGACAAATTCTAAGGTTAATTGTTTACCAGGGGCAAAATCGGTTAAATCTAAGAAGTTGATGGTGTCGTCTTCTTGAATTTTATCGTAATCAGCTTCGTTTGCAAACGTTAATGCCAACATACCTTGTTTTTTAAGGTTGGTTTCGTGGATGCGGGCAAACGATTTTACCAATACCGCTTTTACACCTAAATGACGAGGTTCCATTGCAGCGTGCTCACGAGAAGAACCTTCACCATAGTTTTGATCTCCTACAACGATTGTTGGGATGCCTGCAGCCTTATAGGCACGTTGTACTGCCGGTACTTCACCGTATTCGCCTGTTAATTGATTTTTAACAGTGTTGGTTTTATTGTTAAAAGCTTTGATTGCGCTTTTGGTATTCACTAAATCGGAGTTAGGGCCTTTTTTGTTGGAAAAGGAAGACCTGCCTACATCCTGAGAAGAAGCATCTTTGGGATGCACGGATATTTTCTCATAATTGTCTCCTCCCGTCTGTTTGTATCTTGTAAAATCGGCCTTGTTATCCAGCTGGGCAAGAGATATTATAAAGGATGAACTGTAAAAACTAAAGCCGGGATTTACCATCAAATCAAATTCCAGTGTGCTGTTTTCAGGAATGGAAGTGATAAATTCGGGCATGGCCACGCCTTCCCCTGTAATGGCAAACCATTTGCCTTCTTCTCCGTCAATTTTTACAATCTCACCGGAAATATTGGTATTCCATTTATCAGGAAAATCTCCCACGGCATCCTGAGAGAAATCCTCATACACGAAAGTTTTTTCTCCGGGAATAAAATCAAATTTGGAAGTCGCAGAAAAAGCTTTAGGTGGAGAAGCAGACCCAGCAGCAGCAGGTGAGGCAGATGAAGGTTGTTCAGATTTTTCGGCTTTGCCTGCTTAATTACCTTCTGCTTTATTTTTTTCTTTTCCTGAGGCCGCACCTTCAGCTTCATCCAGTCCTTTATCAATGGCTTTGTCGATTTTATGGTTGACCCTTTGCTCAACCTTTTCTTCTACCCTTTTCTGTATTTTTTTATCACCTGTGCCTGCGAGCTTAGTGAAAGGACAAAAAGCCCTGTGAATAATAATAAAGTTTTCATCAATTGCACTTTAAAAATGAAAAAATATGGAGGTTACGGGAGATCTTTCGTCTACGGCGAGGGAATTTTTGTGCAAATTAAAGATTTTCATACAGAGATTTTTACCGTCTGTAAAATCGTTTTCAGAAATCCCTTAAAAAACAATGTTTAAATTTTAATTGTTGAGGTTAGCTTTAGGAATTACAATCTGGAGTTGAAACCCGTTCCCCGGAGCCGTGATAATTTCCATTTTGCCTCCAAACAGGCTTAAACGGTTTTTAATATTATTAAAGCCAAGCCCGTAACTGATTTCCCGCAAATTGCTTCCTCCCCCATCATCGGAGAAACTAATATAAAGAAAATCTTCTTCTTCATTAAAAACGATCTTTGCATTCCGGGCATTGGAGTATTTATCTATATTCTGAATCTGTTCCTGAGCAATCCGGTACAGATTAAATTTCAGTTCTTCATTTACAGTCTGATCACTGAATGAATATTCGAAATCTATGTTAAACCGGCCAGCAGCAGTATAGGGGCAGAACAAATCTTCAAGCGCTTCTTTCAACCCGATATCTTTTAGCCCCGGAGGGGTAAGGGAATGGCTGAGCGACCTGATTTCGGCCATTACATTTTTTATCACTTCTGCACTTTTTCCTGTAAGCTCTTTCCTTTTCTCTTCATCTGTATTGGCAATTTCAAGATAAATTTTCGCAGTGGCCAGTTGCTGACTGATACTGTCATGCAACTCTGTGCTGATATACTGCCTTTCCTTTTCCTGTCCGTATAATTGTGCCCTTGTTATCATGAGCTGCTTTTTGAGTTTGTTTCGGCTCATGCGGTGCTGAATGATAAAGTACAGGAAAAACAGAGTAGCCAGAAATGCTGCCAAAAGAAACTTAAACCATATAGATTCATAGAAATGGGGCTCTACCTGAAATCGCAGCGCTGCAACAGGCGACCATATCCCCGCCTTTTCGGCTCTTACTTCAAAAATGTAATCTCCGTGCGGAAGATTGGAAAAATACGCCACATTCCTGTTACCCGAATATTCCCAATCATTTTGACCTCTCAACCTTACATAATATTTAATTTCATCTGGCGAAAGGAATTCATAACAGGAAAAATGTATTTCAATATTGAATATTCCGGGCGGGAGTACAATTTCTTCTTCGGGGAAAAATTCTTTATTGCCTACTTTTAGTGAAAGAATGCGCAAATCGAGTTTTTCCTTTCTTCCGGGAATCAGCTTATCATCTACTATAGCTATTCCTTCCACGGTGGGGTACCATAAAGTACCGTCCTTCATTTTCCAACCTGCGGGAAAAAATCCACCGTTGGTTTCGGAATTGGGCATACCGTCGAAATTGGTAAACAGCCTTAACCTAAACCTGAAAGCATCCGGATTAGCGGAATGTTTGGCATTGAGCAACTCTTCCTCCCTGATTCTTTGCATTCCCAGATTACCGCTCAACCAGATATATCCCGAATTATCCTTCAGCATCCGGTAAGCATAGTTAAAGTTTAACCCAGAAGTCTTATCGAAAATTTTATACCCCGATGATGTTTCCACAATCAGGCCTTTGTCTCCGGAAGTCCATACCGATCCTTCTGTATCTGTATAAAATGAATAAATAACATCGTCAGGATAATCTCGGATATGCGTAACCGTAAAATCATCATTTTCCGCCACTACTTTAATCACCCCTCCTCCTCTGGTTCCGAACAACACAGTTCCTGTACTGTCTTCTCCTGCCGATATGATGGAAATCCTGGAAACGGCCGGTGGCAGGTTTACTTTTTCCAGTTTTTCGGATGCATTCAGACAATAGAGCCCCCCGTAACGAACTCCTATCCAGATGTTATCTTTCTGATCTTTATACAAAACCGTAATGCCCGTAGAATCCAGTTTATAACCCGGGCGAAAGGTTTTATCCACCGTATTCGTATACTTGTCAATACGGTTTAGCCCGAGGTTCGTTCCGGCATAAATATATTTTCCCCTTCCTGTTATGGATAGAACAATGTTGTTAGACAATCCATTCTCTCTGCTGAAGCGAAAAATATCGTTGCCCTTTATATGATACAACCCATACCCCACCGAACCAACCCACTGCTCTCCGTCATCATCTCCATAAATGCCAAGGATAACTTTTTTCGAAAGTTCAGGAAAATTATATGTCGTTTGAATATGCGCATCCGACACCAACACCAACCCTGAAGAATTAGACCCCATCCACATTTTTCCGTCTTCATCGGCATGCATAGACCTGATGCCCTGGTTGCGGAGTTTCTCCTGCGCAGGAGTGATGAATTTGCCATTATGGAAAATCTGGAATCCGCTGGAAGCCAAACCTATCCATAATGCATCGCGGTGTACAGAGAGGCAGTTGATCTGATTTTCGGTTAAGCCGTTTTCCCTCGTATAATTAATCGTATCGGTAGCATTCATCTTAATGAGGCCGCTGTTGGAGGTGGCTATCCAAATGTTTCCTATGCTGTCGGGCTCTATATCGGTAACCGCCTTATTCCTGAAATAGGGAATCTCCATGGCTTTTTGATCGGGGCGGGTGGCATAATACAAACCCTGGGAAGTACCGATATACATTTTCCCCCCATGCCAGTGCAATTTTTCAACCGAACCAATCTGATGGTTAATATTCATGGCGGCAGAATAAATGCTGTCGCCCATCATATATAAAATTTGCCCGAGGTTGGTGCCTATCCATAACTTCCCTTCATTGTCAAACTCCAGTGAACGGATTTGGGCTTTCGCCAATACAGGAGTAAGGTCCCAAACCTTCTCCACCCTTTTGGAAATCTTTACAAGGTTTTGATATCCGGCCGTATAAATATTCAGCTCATGCTCTACTATGGAATTGAAATTATTCAATCCAATTCCTTCCGTGTTCTGATTGTTAAATATGGCAAACCTGCTTCCGTCAAACCTGAATATCCCTTCTTCGGTTACCCCCCAAATATTACTGTGCCGGTCTTTGTGAACGTCAAATACTGTGTTCTGCGGCAGTCCGGACAGGTTGTTCCAGTTGCGGTAAACGAAATCAAATTTTATAACGGGAATAGTATCCTGTTGGGCAAGGGAAAAAGAAGACACTTGCATGAAACATGCCAGCAAAAAAATAAATTTGACCCATCGTGAGCCTGTATACTCAGGATACTGCGATTTCATTCTCATGTTTAAGTTCCGGGGTATCTTGGGGGACCTTCGTAAAATTCCGGAAAATTTCCGTCGGGCCTTAAGTTTAGGCAATTTATGTACTATTCGGGTATTATTAAAAAATTCATCATCTTAAACATTTTTATACTATATTCAGCAGTATGGATTGGCTTTTACTGGTTCAGATAGTGTACGTATGCATACTCTTTATCGTATGCCTCAGAATCATTTATGATACCAGAAGTGCCATTAAAACCCTTTCCTATCTTCTGGTTGCGGTTTTCATTCCGGTGATTGGAATATTGATATACTTTTCATTCGGCATCAACTACAGGAAAAGAAAAATATATCACAAAAAACTGTATCAGGATGAAAACCTGGCCAAAAAACAACTACTGAAGATTTATTCCTATTCCAAAGAAACTTTTTCCAAATCGGCTTCCTTTCTTCAGGAAAACAAAGAGCTTGCCCTGATGCTTTTAAGGGATAGCGGAAGCCCTTTAACCGGAAATAATGAAGTTAAACTGCTGATAAACGGGGAACAAAAATTCCCCGAAGTAATTGCCGCTTTGGAAAACGCCCGTCATCATATTCATGTGGAGTATTACATATATGAAGATGACGAAATTGGAAAGACCATAGAGGAAATACTGATACGCAAAGCCAAAGAAGGGGTAACGGTAAGGTTTATCTATGACGATTTCGGCTCTTCCTCCATAAGAAAAACCACTGTTACCAGGCTGAAAGAAAATGGCGTGCATTGCATGCCTTTTTATAAAATAAGGTTCTTATGGCTTGCCAACAGCCTGAATTACCGTAATCACAGGAAAATAATAGTGATAGACGGAAAGGTATCTTTTGTGGGAGGTATCAATATCAGCGACAGGTATATCAACAGGCCGGAAGATGCCGGCAATCCGGATAAGATTTACTGGAGAGATACGCATCTGAAAATTGAAGGTCCGGGAACTTATTTCCTGCAATATGTTTTTTTAAGCGATTGGAATTTTTGCGCAAAAGACAATATAGAACCCGACAGTAATCTGTTCCCCGATATGCAGAGTATTAAAAAAGGGGACAAAATGGTGCAGATTGCTGCAAGCGGTCCTGATTCAGACAATCCGCTGATAATGTACTCGCTTATTCAGGCTATATATCTTGCCCAAAAAGAAATTCTTATTACCACTCCCTATTTCATCCCGGGAGAAAGCATTCTGGATGCCCTTATTATATCTGCCCTGGGAGGAGTAAAGGTCAAACTGCTTATACCGGGGTATTCAGACTCGATATTTGTCAACTTTGCCTCCAGATCGTATTATTCTGATTTGTTAAGTGCGGGAGTGGAAATATATTTTTATAAAAAGGGGTTTGTGCATGCAAAAACAATGGTTACAGACGGGGCCACCGCCATTGTGGGTACAGCCAACATGGACCAGAGAAGTTTCGACCTGAATTTTGAAGTGAATGCCATTGTATACAACAAAGAAATTGCAGAACAGCTTAGGGATGCATTTTACGAAGATATAAAAGATGCTGAAAAAATCGACCGCGACCGCTGGTCAAAAAGGAAGACCTATATCAAGCTAATGGAAAAAACTGCCAGATTGGTTTCTCCAATGCTTTAATTCCTGCAAAAAACAAGCAACTCCCATAATTTACCCTGAATGATAAACCATGAGAGTTGCACCACTAAGAGAGCAATAGGTTCAGTTTAATTAAAAATTTACTCTCCTTTTTTCACAAGGGCATATTCAATGGCAGGATACCCACGTTCGCCATCTTTTGTCAGCGCAGTGAATTTCAGCTTATACACATTTCCATCGGCATCTTTTACCACATAAAACCTGTCGGTTCTTACAGCAGGAGATACACCAGGACCACCGCCGGATCTCCAGTTGGAACCAATATTGGTTTGCAGTGAACTGAAATTTAGTCCGGCTAAATGCTGTTCATTAAATTCCTGATAGCTGACGGTGGATTCCATCACCTGAACGGTTTCAACATTTCTGTTCTGCAGTATGATGTCCTGATAGAGATAAGGTACTTCTCCGAATCCGAAATTGGTTGCAAAGGAGAAGTAAGTCCATGCCAGGTCCCACTTCTTAGCTTCAGGTTCTGCATTCACCAATCCATTCTCGAAAGAGACATAGTTAAAGAAATACTTGCTGTCTTTAGGAATATCAATAGTAGCATAAGTAGTAGCATCAATATCGGCGTGCTGAAGGCTATAACCTCCGTTGGCATTCCTCAGAATCCTCACCTTTTTCCAACCTCTTTCAGGAGCAGGAGTACCTACACCTGATCCACGGTTGATGATATATACTTTATTTTCTTCAGCATTTGCAGCGATTGCTGCTATAGCGGTTTTACCAAGGTCGCCTGATGGATGGTCAATAAATGCCATCGCTTCAGGTTTCGGATCCATTTGATCGAAAACCATAGTGGCTCCAAACCCTGCAGTATCGGCGGCAGTAACATCATTTAAATCAGTTTTGTTAATGGCTCTGGCCATCATTGCCGTAGAAGAATTGAGGATAACCCTGAATTCATCCCCCGAATAAAAGCCCAGGTCCCAGCTTGTGCGCAGCACCGGAATTTGCTTATTGGCACTTAAATCCACAAATACTTTATTGGGGTATTCTGCACCTCCCCCGTTTAATATCAGCTGGTTGCCGGCAGAAATAATTTCATCAAAAACCAGAACCAGTTTGTTGTTCCGGCCGATGATCAGTGGTTCAGCCACTCCGGTTATCGTGAATTCCAGAGATTCGTCTCCGTATATAGCAGCACCTTCCGCTTTTACCACTTTAAAACTCACGGTATTG
>SMEH01000820.1_pt1 | contig 11215 bp, 10 predicted proteins | sample 2456361 | NCBI WGS metagenome assembly SMEH01 (sample SAMN10132587, study PRJNA489261) | soil metagenome | isolation source: day1 control-loamy sand soil ammended | place: USA | reverse complement strand
GCAAATGGTAATCTGAGGGCCGATTATCTGAGATTTATTTATGAAGGGGATGGTGCAGGATTGAACCAGTTGTTACAAAACTACTGGATGGTGATTCACCCGCCGGTACTTTTCCTTGGTTTTGCCGCCACCATTATTCCTTTTGCCTATGCTATAGGCGGGTTGATGAAAAAAGATTATACCGGATGGATGAAACCTGCACTACCTTGGGCGCTATTTGCTGCGGTGGCATTGGGAACCGGAATTATGATGGGAGCAAAATGGGCTTATGAATCATTAAGCTTTGGCGGATACTGGGCATGGGATCCGGTGGAAAATGCTTCTTTAGTTCCATGGCTGATTTTGGTTGCAGGTATTCATACGCATTTGATTTTTAAATCATCCGGCCATTCACTCAGGATTACTTATTTCTTTTATATCCTTCAGTTTATTTTAATCCTGTATTCAACTTATCTCACCAGAAGCGGCGACCTGCAGGATACTTCCGTGCATGCCTTCACCAATCTGGGAATGAACTGGCAACTGAGGATTTTTGTAATAGTCTTTCTGCTGCCCTCTTTGTTCCTGTATTTTAAACACTACAAGCATATTCCTCACCATCAGAAAGAAGAAGAAACCTATTCCCGGGAATTCTGGATGTATATCGGATCGCTGGTGCTTTTCCTTTCTGCATTGTTCATCATATTGTTTACCTCGCTTCCTGTAATCAACAAAATATTCGGAACCAGTTTTACCGTGGGAGGTGATGTAGAATTTTTCTATAACAGGATTCAAATTTTTGTTGCCATTGTTATAGGCATTCTTACTGCTGTAACGCAGTTCTTTAAATATAAAAATACCCCAAAAGGATATTTTTCCAGGAAAATGGCGCTTCCGCTGCTGATATCGGTAGTGATTTCCTTGCTGATAAGTCTTTTCGGAAATATTCATTACGATAAATACGGACTGGGATTTTTGGCTGCCATTCACGTGGCTATGTTTTCGGCCGTATTTGCAGTGGTGGGTAATTTATTTTATATCATCACCGGGCTGAAAGGTAAAATCCTGGCATCCGGAGCAAGCATAGCGCACATTGGTTTTGGAATTTTCCTGGTGGGGGTATTGATTTCTTCGGCAGGTAAACAGGTATTATCCCAGAACAGGGTGAATCCGCTGAATTTTGGTGAAGACAATAAAGAAAAAGGAACAGAGAACCTTACGATGTTCCAGGGTGTTAGAATTGATATGGGAGATTACTGGGTAACTTATGTGAAGGATACCACCAATCCGCTGGGGAACATTATGTATTTCCATATTTTTATGGAATCCAAAGACGGAAAAGAGCAATTTACCCTGTATCCCGACCTGATCAGGAATACTAAAGGTCAGGAGGGATTTTCCAACAACCCCGATGCCAAACATTACTGGAACAAGGATATATTTACTTATATCACCTATGCCGATAAAATGACAACAGGGGAGGATACAGCCAGCTTCCGCACCCATGAAATGAAGAAAGGGGATACCATTTATTATTCTGCAGGTTTTATCAGGCTGGATACGGTAACCATTAACCCCAATGATGAAATTCATTCCTTCACTTCCCGTGATACAGCTTTAAGGGCTGAACTTACCGTTCAAAGTATTGAAGGCAGCAAATTCAGGGCTTATCCGCTCTATTATCTGAAGGATAACAAAATAAACTACCAGCTTGATACCGTTATTTCTCAGGGACTGGCCATTGGATTCTCCAGGATTGTTGATCCTGAAACGATAGAAATCAGTGTGAAGGAATCTTCAAAGCTTACGCCTTTTATAGCGTTGAAAGTGTTGAAGTTCCCGATGATTAACCTGGTATGGATAGGCACTTTGATTATGCTGGCCGGTTTTTTTATCAGCATTTATTACAGGCTTAAACTGTTAAAATGATGATATTCTTTTCCTGAAAGGCCATAGGGAAGGGTTACTTTGCCCCGGGACGGGTATTCATTTTGAACAATTTATTATCTTGTTGAAGGAATGAAATCCCTGCTGACATTCAAACATATTATCCCGGCCTTATTCATGGGTTTCCCGGTAATTGTTTTTGCTCAAAATGATACCAGCAGGATTCCCTTGCCTGAACTGGGCCCATTTGACACCATCCCTGTTCCCGCTGAAATTCATGAAGGCAGATATATTCCGTCCGGTACGCTCGAATGGCATTTTGTTACGGGTAAACTTTCAAAGGAAGCCAGAAAAAGGAGGCAGGAATGGACAAGGCTTCGCAATGCCGTATATGTTACCTGGCCTTATGCAAAAAAGGCCGGTGAGGTAATGAATGAAATCAATGCCAAGCTGGCAAATGTTACCGATAAGAAAGAGCGCAAAGCCATTATAGAAGCCAGGGAAAAAGAACTGAAAGAAGAATTCGCCAAACCCCTTCAGGAATTATCGGTTTATCAGGGCAAAATCCTCATGAAACTCATCAACCGCCAAACCGGTAACAACTGCTACGAGCTTGTAAAAGAATATAAAGGCAGCGTAAACGCCCGCTTCTGGCAAACCATCGCTTTCGTCTTCGGCTCCAGCCTTAAACAACCCTACGATATAGAGGAAATTGTGAGGGAGATTGAGAGAATGTATTGGTTATTTACGATTTACGACATACGATTTACGATTGCATTAGATGTAGGAGTTACGATTGTAATTAAGTAAAATACTTCCTTAATTGAGATTTTCCTTGTTTTTATATGATAGGTAGGATATAATTTCCAACCATGAAGTCATCTTGGGAAATGAGGGAGTTAATTAAATTCCGTACCAAACAGGTTGGAATAGAAGAAATTAAACTTTTAAACTATTTCCTGAGAACTCTTCCTTATGAAATTATAGCTCAACAACTATTAAGAAGTGCAACTTCTATTAGAGCAAATTACCGAGCTTCTTTAAGAGCAAAATCAACTGCAAATTGTATTAATAAATTGAAAGTTGTAGAAGAAGAGGCAGATGAGACCCTATACTGATTGGAAATATCTTAAAGCCTGCAATTATTGCCTTTTGAAAAATTAGAGCCAATAAAAATGGTATTATTAATAATTCTTCAAATGCAAATCGTAACTCTTATTTCGTAAATCGTATGTCGTAAATCGTAATTTATTTCTTCTTCTTATTTATTATCGGCAACACCATAAAACTTATCGTTCCCGCAATAATCACAATCCCTGTTTGAGCTAACCAGATAAGCATGCCGAGGGAAAGGCCTTTGGCCGGGGAGACATCATAGAGGAGCATTACCTGTTGAACCGCATATTGGAAGGAACCTATTCCTCCGGGAGAGGGAATAATCATGCCAAAGCTGCCGAAAGTAAGAACCGAGCACGCTACTTCAATATTGAAATGGCTTAATCCCTGAATGGCAAAGAAGCCCATATAGGTGCTCAGTAAATACATCAACCATATGGATATAGTGTGAAAAATAAATCCTGTTTTATTTTTAATATAACGGATACTGGTAAGTCCTTGTAATACTCCTTTAACAACCTTTTTTACCTTTACTACAAAAGGGTTTTCCTTTTTCTTTTTAAACAGGAAAATCAATCCTCCAAGTCCGGCAAATAATAGCAGTAAAACCAGTATCAGCCTTCCTGCTGCCAGTTCTCCCGAAGTACGTGAAAAGAAAGAAGAGAGGAGGCTGAAGGTAAAATCTCCGATAATATCATACTGAATAACCACCGTAATGAAGAAAAGTACCAAAAGCGTAATCACATCTATGGCGCGTTCGGCAACTATGGTTCCTACCAGTTTATCTGCAGGAATCTTTTCATAACGCGAAAGCATGGTGCATTTCAACACTTCACCCAGTCGGGGCACTGCAAGGTTGGCCCAGTAGCCAATCAATACGGTGAGGTAGCTGTTGGCAGTTCCGGGTTTATATCCCAAAGGTTCAATCAGGATTTTCCATCTTAAAGCTCTGGAGAAGTGGCTAATCAGCAGAAATAAGGTAGCAGGAATGAGATAAATAAAATTGGAGGAAGCAATATCTTTCCAAATGGTATTCCAGTCGGATTTCCTAAGCGTAAGCCATAATAAAAACAAACCCAGCCCAAGGAAAAACAGATACTGCAGTAAGCTGAGAATTTTTTTATTCATGGTTAATGCTTCCGGTTAAATCCTGTTGCCTTCTTTAGGGAAAACTATTGCAGGCTGGAATTTTTTCGCTGCTTCGAAATCCATTCTTGCATAGGAGATGATAATCACCACGTCTCCCACTGCTCCGTGACGTGCTGCCGGGCCGTTCAGGCAACAAACTCCGGATCCTCTTTTGCCTTTTATCAGATAGGTTTCTATCCTTGAGCCATTGTTCACATTCACCACCTGCACTTTCTCGTTTTCAATCATATTGGCAGCTTCCATCAGTGCTTCATCCACTGTAAGGCTTCCTACATAATTCAGATTTGCCTCGGTTATTACTGCTCTGTGAATCTTCGATTTTAATACTTCTATTTCCATGAGGATTGCAAAGCTATGGTAATTTGCCTAAAACTTTTGCCAATTTCAAATCAGCAAATTGTCAATTAAACGCACCGATCCCATTTTGCCTGCTGCCAACAGCACCAGCGGTTCTGTGCCATCCCATCGCTCTACAGGCATCAGTGTTTTGGCATTTGCCAAACTAAGGTATTCCATATTAAATCCATGAAGTTTCAGGTCATTCAAAGCAATTTGCAATAGTGCCATTTCATTTCCCGGTTGTAGATGGGTTTTGACGTAGGTCATGTTTTTATACAGGCTGGCGGCATTTTCTTTTTCTGCGTCTGAAAGCCTTAGGTTTCTGCTGCTCTTTGCCAGTCCGGATGCTTCACGCACGGTTGGACAAATTTCAAGCTTTATCCTGCTTTGCATGATTTCCAGTAGCCTGCTTACCACCATACATTGCTGATAATCTTTTTGTCCCATAAATACCGTATCGGGCATCACCAGGTTAAACAGCCTATGCAATATCTGGCAAACCCCCTGAAAATGTCCCGGCCTTTGCGCTCCTTCAAAAACCTTTTCCAGTTCTCCCAGGTCATAATTTTCAAGATTTTTCCATCCCCGTGGGTAAACTTCTTCTACTGCGGGGATATATACGGCATCTATATTCATGGAATACAGCTGTTGAAGGTCCCGGGGAATAGTGGATGGGTACTTTTCGTAATCTTCAATATCGTTAAATTGGGCAGGATTGACGAAAATGCTTACTACAGGGAGAAATCCTCCGTTAATGGCTGTCTGCATCAGGCTGAAATGCCCCTCATGCAAGGCTCCCATGGTAGGAATAATTCCAATTTTTACGTTTCTTTCTCTGGCCTTGTCCAAATGAGCCCTTAAAGAATTACTGGCTGTAAATACAAACATAAAAGAGTATTATCTATAGTTTAGCCGCTCAAAGGGGTAAAAATGCGGGAAAATCCTTACCTTTGCAAACGATTTTTTTTGCTTTTTAACGAATTATCTTATAAATGCAGACAAAGAAAAGGATTTTATTTATTGCCAACGAAATGTCACCTTATCTGGAGTTGACAGAATTTTCAGAAACGGTGAACAGACTGGCGGTTAAGGCAAATGAGAGTGGTTTTGAAGTCAGGTGTATCATGCCGAAGTTTGGAATCATTAACGAAAGAAGGCACAGGCTTCATGAAGTGGTAAGGTTATCGGGTATTAATGTGAGCATTGATAATGACGATTTTCCCCTTCAAATTAAAGTGGCTTCTCTTCCAAATGCCAGATTACAGGTTTATTTCCTGGATAACGAAGACCTTTTCAAGCGCAAGAATATTTTCCATGATGATGACGATAAGTGGTTTGAGGATAACGGATTACGCACTGCATTTTTCTGTAAAGGGGCATTGGAAACCGTTAAGAAATTCGGCTGGCCACCCGATATCATTCATTGCAGCGGGTGGATGACAGGGTTGATTCCCCTTTATTTAAAAACCATCTATAAGAAGGAACCTGTATTTTCTCAAAGCAAGGTAGTTTATACCATTGGGGAGAAAAGTTTTGATGAACAATTTGAGGAAGATTTCCTGGAGTTTATCAATTTCAACGGTTCTCTTAAAGATAAAGACCTTGCGGCATTTTCCGGCAACGATAATATTTCCATGATGAAAGGCGGAGCAACTTATGCTGATGCCATCACTTTTGGTGCCGGGAATGTAGATCAGTCTTTACTGGATGAGTTTAAGAAGGTTAGGGGTAAAAAAGTAATCCCTTATAATCCTGATTCTGATTTAACAGAATATTTACAGCTCTATTCCGACCTTGCTAAATAGATTTATTCAGTAAACCAAAACCGCAAATCTTATTTTGTGACGAAAACAACCAAGGGCTTAATCTTATCGGCAATTTTAATTTTTGCCGCTTTCGCATGTAAGAAGATCAGTACAACAGATATAGGGATTGGGCTCATTCCCACCGTGGATAATGTACATACGTTTGAAACCATTCTGGAAGTAGAGACCGATAATTTTCTGTTTAATGATACCACCAAAAATTACGGAAGTATCCTTGGGGCGGGCATCATCGAAAATGATCCTGAATTTGGCCGTACGGAAGCCACCATGTATTTCCAGTTCGGGCCTAACGGAGGAATTAATCCTTTCGAATCTTTCGATACCATATATGTTGATTCCCTTTTCCTGAACCTGGCATATGACGGGCTGTACGGCGATTCTATGTCGCTGCAGGAATTTGAAGTAAGGGAAATTGATCCACTGGCTCTTTTCAAAAGGGACTCTGTTTACAGGTTTAACCAGAGCCATTTTATGACAGTTCCCAATATACTGGGATCCAAACTGGTTAACTTCCTTACGCTTGATGATTCCCTGTCTTTTAAAAAGGGTAAGGATACCATTCATACATCACATCTGTTGAGAATTCCTCTGGATACTAACCTGGCCAGAAGGTTTATCAATTATGATTCTACCAATGCTTATTATTCCGATTCGGCATTTATGGAATACTTCAGGGGCTTCCAGGTAAAAGTGTCTGAATCCTCTCCCATTAAAAGAGCTATTGCCTACTTCGATCTTTCTGACGAAAACAACTCTCTTACCTTCTTCGTCAGAACCGTGAAAAACGGCATTACCGATACTACTACCATTGATTTTGTTTATAAGGAATCTCCAAAAGCCAATGTTATTGACCGCAGTCCCGGAAACGGATTCCTGACTTATCTTAACAATGGCAATCCCAATGATGACCTGGTATACATTCAGGCAACACCCGGCTCTTACGGGCAAATTAAGATCAAAGGCCTTGATACACTTGATAACAGGGTAATTCATCTTGCCGAACTGATTATGCTTCCTGTTCCTTCTGCGGGAGACGAATGGCTTGCCAAACCCAATATTTTATTCCTGGATGCCATCAATGAGGCTGGAGATACGGCCTTTACCATCAGAAATGATTATGTTCAGGCAGCATCCAACCCGTATTATGATGTGGAAGCCTTTGGCGGAAGGTTAAGAAACAACAGGTATGCGTTTAACCTTTCACGTTATGTGCAAAGTGTAGTAACCAAGAATGAACCCTATCATACACTCAGGGTATATTCTCCGGTATATACCGAACCTTACTATATGTTTCCTAATGGTACTTTAAGTACCAGCAAGGAATACATCCCGCTGTTAAACCATGCTGGTGCCGGAAGGGTAGTTCTGGGTGGAGGAAGCCATCCGCAGTATAAAATGGTGTTGCGAATAATTTATTCCAAATATTAATCTCCGGAATATATCTTTGCTCCACTTACTGATCTTAGAATTTAGAAATTAATAATCCATATGCCGTATTTGTTTACTTCCGAAAGTGTTTCTGAAGGTCATCCGGATAAAATTGCCGACCAGATATCCGATGCACTTATTGATAATTTTCTTGCCTTCGACCCCCAGTCGAAAGTAGCTTGTGAAACCCTGGTAACAACAGGCCAGGTGATTCTTGCCGGAGAAGTAAAATCCAAAGCTTATCTGGATGTTCAGGAAATTGCCAGGGAAGTAATCAGGAGGATTGGCTATACCAAAAGCGAATATATGTTTGAAGCCAATTCCTGCGGTATATTATCTGCCATTCACGAACAATCTCCCGATATCAATCAGGGTGTTGATAAAAAATCAAAAGAAGAGCAAGGTGCAGGTGATCAGGGTATGATGTTTGGTTACGCAACCAACGAAACCGACGATTACATGCCTCTGGCACTGGATCTGGCACACAAACTGCTCATTGAACTTGCTCATATCCGCAAAGAAAACAAGGTGATTAAATACCTTCGTCCGGATGCCAAGAGCCAGGTAACCCTGGAATACGACGACAACCACAAACCCGTAAGGATTGATACCATTGTGATATCCACTCAGCATGATGAGTTTGATACAGAAAAGAAAATGCAGCAAAAGATTAAAGAGGATATCGAAAAGTACCTTATCCCCAAGGTTAAACAGAAGTATAAAAAGTACGCTAAACTTTTCGACGGAAATTACAAACTGCTGGTAAACCCTACCGGTAAATTTGTGATTGGTGGTCCGCATGGGGATACCGGGCTTACCGGAAGAAAAATTATCGTAGATACATACGGAGGGAAAGGAGCCCACGGTGGAGGAGCTTTCAGTGGAAAAGACCCTTCTAAAGTGGACAGGTCTGCAGCTTATGCAACCCGTCATATTGCCAAGAATATGGTGGCAGCAGGTATCTGTGATGAAGTACTGGTTCAGGTTTCTTATGCCATTGGCGTTGCAGAGCCTACCAACTTCTATATTGATACCAAGGGTACTGCCAAAGTAGATATGAAAGACTGGGAAATTGCCAATATAGTAAGTAGCATTTTCGACATGCGACCCTATTTCATTGAAAAAAGGCTCAAGCTCAGAAACCCGATATATTCCGAAACAGCAGCTTACGGACATATGGGAAGAAAACCCGAGTTGGTGGAAAAAGTATTTAAGTCAAACGACGGTAAAGAAATCAGGAAGAAGGTAGAGCTGTTTACCTGGGAAAAACTGGATTATGTTCCGAAGCTCAAAAAAGCATTTGGATTAAAATAATGAAAAGGCCGGTAGACGGCCTTTTTTATTTACGACATACGATTTACGACATACGATTTACAATGTACGATTTCTCGATTTGATTTGCGATATTCGAATTTCGGGTCAGGATTAGAGAAATCGACTGGATATTAGAATCAATTTTTAATGCCCAATTCCTAATTCAAATTTTTTCCTACTGATCATTTACATTAATTATCATGAGTACTTCAAGCTTCGATAATCCCTGGAAAATATTAGGCGAAAGGAAAATTTATGATAATCCATGGATATCGGTAACAGAGTATGCTGTATTAAATCCTGCAGGGAATAAGGGGATTTATGGTAAAGTACATTTTAAAAATTATGCTGTAGGAGTGGTGCCTTTAGATGAACATCACCAAATTACCCTGGTGGGGCAGTATCGCTTTACGCTGAATCAATACAGTTGGGAAATTCCGGAAGGAGGGTGCCCGGAGGGAGAAGATCCTTTGGATGCTGCAAAAAGGGAGCTTTTGGAAGAAACCGGCCTGGTGGCTGCCAGATGGGATTTGTTATTTACACAGCATCTGTCTAACTCTGTAACAGATGAATACGGATATGCCTACCTTGCAAGAGATTTGCAGCAATGCGATGCCAAGCCTGAAGAAACTGAAAAGCTCATGATAAAAAAGGTATCGGTAGAGGAAGCCTATAAAATGGTTGAGGCAGGTGAAATCACAGATTCGTTAACTGTTGCCGCAATATTTAAAATCAAATTATTATTCTGCAGTGGGAAGCTATAAAAAAAATCAAAAACCCTTTTCCGGAAATCTGATTATCGGGAGGCAACCGGTAATTGAAGCTATTGAATCAGGAAAGCAGATTGATAAAATCTTCTTTCAGCAAAACGTTTCCGGTGATTCAATTGGAAGAATCAGACAGCTTGCCTCCGGCTTGCATATTCCCATTCAACAGGTTCCGGTAGAAAAATTGAATGGATTGTCCAAAGCCAACCATCAGGGAGTGATTGCCATTGCCTCGCTGGTGCATTATACGCCGCTGCAGGATGTAATTGACGCACTGAACGATAAAGGAGAAATGCCTTTTTTCCTTATGCTCGACGGGATAACCGATGTAAGGAATATCGGGGGGATTGCCCGGTCTGCCGTTTGTTGCGGGGTTCAGGCCATCATTATCCCAGATAAAGGGGTGGGTGCTATTAATGAAGAAGCTATCAAATCTTCGGCAGGAGCATTACATAAAATTTATATCTGCAGAGTGGGCAGCTTATTAAAAGCGGTTGACGAACTGCACCTGAACGGAATAAAAGTATATTCCTCAGCCTTGAATACAGAAAAAGCATTAGAGGATATTGATTTCAATACTCCCTGTTGTATCGTTTGTGGTAATGAGGAAAAGGGGGTACAACCTTTTCTGATAAAAGCTTCGGATGAAACTTTTACCATACCAATGACCGGAGACTTTGATTCTTTCAATGTTTCGGTGGCTACGGGGATAATTTGTTATGAGGGAATGAAGCAGAGGAGGAAAATGTAATCTTTCAGTGGTTAGAAGGCAAACTAATAGAGTACTGGATTAAAATTTAATAGATGCTTTAACTTTGAGTAGCCTAATAATTTTTTAAATTCCTAATACCTGAATCAAATTGCATTCTTCAGCCAACATAAAACTTATCGAATGTCCCCGGGATGCTATGCAGGGATGGGGGAGGATGATACCAACAGAGGATAAAATCAGGTATCTGAATGCTTTGCTGAAGGTGGGATTTGATACCATTGATTTTGGGAGTTTTGTTTCTCCAAAAGCCATTCCCCAGATGGCGGATACAGCAGAGGTACTTGCAAAACTTGATTTGGCAAACTCACGTTCAAAGTTGTTGGCTATCATTGCCAACGAAAGAGGAGCCTCTCAGGCTGCAGCATATGAGGAAATCAAATACCTGGGATACCCCTTTTCAGTTTCAGAAACTTTTCAGTTGAGGAATACCAATGCAGGGTTGGAGAAATCATTCGAATTGGTAAAAAGTATTCAGGAAATATGTTTAGGGAATAATAAGGAATTGGTGATATATATATCCATGGCATTTGGAAATCCTTATGGAGACCCATGGTCTGAAGAATTGGTGTATGGATGGATGGAAAAGCTAGCCACTCTGGGTATTAAAATCTTCTCCCTTGCAGATACTGTTGGTTTGG
>SMEH01000522.1_pt1 | contig 11242 bp, 9 predicted proteins | sample 2456361 | NCBI WGS metagenome assembly SMEH01 (sample SAMN10132587, study PRJNA489261) | soil metagenome | isolation source: day1 control-loamy sand soil ammended | place: USA | reverse complement strand
TTATATATATTAGAATTCTATCCTACATATGAACTTATGTGCAAGGAAATCGTTAATCTATTCAAACAAGCGTTGTTTATATTAAATATGATTCCAAAAAGGTTTGCTATCTATTGGTTTTAAAGGAAGAATTCTATAATTTGGGTAATTTTGCCTATTAATCATTAGTATTATAATCGTTTATTATTATAGAATAAAGTATCTTTGCGTAAAGAATGGATGGAACTATTTTAGTTATAGGTCAAAAAGTTAGGGACCTTACAATAGGTCCCGTGGTTTAAAATTTATTTTTCATTTACTTCAGCTTTTTGCTTTTCTTCTTGTTCAATTAATTCTTTCATAAAGTGTAAGACATCATCATGTAGTTCGTCATTTTTTAATGCAAATTCAATCGTTGTTTTAATAAAACCGATTTTTTCACCAACATCGTAACGACGGCCTTCAAAATCGTAAGCAAATACGCGTTGGATACGGTTCAATTTTTGGATTGCATCGGTTAATTGGATTTCGCCGCCGGCACCAACTTCTTGCTCTTCTAAAAATTGGAAGATTTGTGGGGTTAAAATATATCTACCCATAATGGCTAAATTAGAAGGAGCGGTTCCTGGTGCAGGTTTTTCAACAAAGTTTTGTACTTGATAAAGTCGATCTTCATTTGATAGTGGGTCGATAATACCGTAACGATGTGTTTCGTAGTCGGGTACCTGTTGCACACCGATAACCGAAGAATATGTTTCCTCGTGTTTTTCCATTAATTGTTTAATACAAGGTTTTTCGCTTTTAACAATATCATCACCAAGTAAAACAGCGAATGGTTCATCACCGATAAAGTGGCGAGCACACCAAACCGCATGACCGAGCCCTTTCGGTTCCTTTTGACGAATATAGTGGATATTCGCTAAATTGGAAGAATAATTTACTTTTTCAAGTAATTCCCATTTTCCTTTATCCTCTAAATTCTTTTCCAACTCCGGTACACGGTCAAAATGATCTTCGATGGCGCGTTTTCCTTTACCAGTGACAATAATAATGTCCTCAATTCCAGCTTCTACAGCTTCCTCAATAATATATTCAATTGTTGGTCGATCAACGATTGGTAACATCTCTTTCGGCATTGCCTTCGTTGCTGGTAAAAAACGTGTACCAAGCCCTGCTGCAGGAATAATTGCTTTTCTGATTTTTTTCATTATGTACCTCCATAAAACAAATTATGATGTAACCAAATATCAAAAATTTCGTCTAATCATTAGGATAACAAGAATTCGGAAACTTTCAACTAAATTGTTATCTAATTTAAATTAAATGTATTATAACATAGGTAAATTTACGATGCATCAGTGTTAAAGTGAAAAAAATTGATTAATTCATTCAAAAACATTAAGATAAATATTAAATTGATAAAATATCATTGGCAATATAAATATAAGCCATTCATACAATTTACATTTTATTAATATAATCTTTATATTACATTTATTTGAACTGTCTTGATTTTTAGAATTGAATCACTTATGATGAATTCAAATAAAATTTGAAGGTACGATTTGTTTGCTAGAAAACATATAATAAAACTTCTATTCTATTAGAAAATAGAAGTTTTAGGAGGACAATAGTAATGGCATTCATTTTACCGATCGCAATAAGTTTTATTGTATCTCTCCTGTTAATTCCTTTTGTTAAAAAATTTGCCATTAAAATTGGCGCTGTAGATAAACCGAATAAACGAAAAGTTCATCAAAAAATTATGCCCCGTTTAGGCGGATTTGCTATTTTTATAAGTTTTATGATTGGTTATTTCATATTTATACCGGGTCAATTTAAGTTATGGCCAATTCTTTTTGGGGCATCAATTATGGTATTTGTCGGAATAATGGATGATTGGAAAGGATTATCTGCACCAGTCAAATTCTTCGGCCAACTGATTGCAGCTACTGTAACGGTAATTGGCGGAATCCAAATTGATTTTATTACTATACCAAATAGTGATATTATTCACTTTGGTTGGACAGCAATACCGATCACGATCTTATGGATCGTCGCGATCACAAATGCAATCAACTTTATTGATGGATTAGATGGTTTAGCAGCAGGTATATCTTCTATCGCCACAATTACGATTTCAGTTCTTGCGCTAAGTTTAGGTCATCCGATAATTGCATTATTAGGTCTTATCCTTTTAGGTAGTACACTTGGTTTCTTAGTCTTCAACTTTTACCCGGCAAAAATTTTTATGGGTGATACCGGATCCATGTTTCTCGGTTATATGATTAGTGTGCTATCAGTGATTGGACTAACCAAAAGTGCAGCGATTTTCTCACTTTTAATCCCAATTATCATATTAGCGGTTCCAATTATTGATACAACGTTTGCGATTATTCGCCGTCTAGTACAAAAGAAACCAATATCTGCGCCTGATAAATTCCATCTACATCATTGTATCTTACGATTGGGCTTTTCTCATCGCCAAGCGGTTGTATTAATTTACTTATTAAGTGCGTTATTTAGTTTAGCTGCAATTTTGTTTACTCGTGCAACACTATGGGGTGCATCAGTGTTAATCGTAATCTTGTTAATCGCGATTGAATTAATCGTTGAAGTAACTGGTTTAATTAGTTCAAATTATCGACCACTACTGAACTGGATCGATGGAAAAAAGAATACGAAGCGTTAACGACCATCCTGTTATAAGGATGGTTTTTTCATACAAATATAAAAGTAGGAACGCTTAAAATGTCTTACGACAATTACTTACACCTGTATCATTTAAAAATTTCATAAAAAGATCCCTCCTTGTCCAAAATAATAAGTAAAAAAACATCAGAGGTTTATTATGATATCTTATCTTGATCTTGTCATTGCATTTGCTTTGTCGACCGTGATTTCATTTTTACTTGCCTATCTAATTAAATATATCGCTGTAAGATTAAACATCATGGATGTACCGAATCAAAGGAAAATCCAAAAGGAACCTGTGCCTTTATTAGGGGGACTGGCCATTGCCTTCGGTACTTTCTTAGGTTTATTTTATCTACAACCAGACCATGCTTTTTTTTATTCGTATTTAGTTGGAGCGACCATCATTTTGATTACAGGGATTTTAGACGATATTTTTACATTAAAACCTGTTATGAAGTTACTTGGTCAATTCGTAGCCATTCTTTCCTTAATTTTGGCTGGAGTTATCATTGAAAAGATTACACTTCCATTTTTGGGGATTGTTGAACTAAGCCCCCTATTAAGCATCATCCTTACTTTTCTTTGGATGATCGGTATTATAAATGCAATTAATTTAATCGATGGATTGGATGGTTTAGCTTCAGGCACTTCAGCTATTGCGTTGCTTAGTATCTTTATTATGGCGATCATGGATGGTCAACTATTTGTAGCATGTTTATGTATTGTATTAATTGGAAGTAACATTGGCTTTCTATATCATAATTTTTTCCCTGCCAGTATTTATATGGGAGATACAGGATCGCTTTTTCTCGGTTATTCAATTGGGTTAATTTCCATATTAGGTTTGTTTAAAAAAATCACCCTATTTAGCTTTATTGTTCCGATCATTCTATTAGCGTTTCCGATTTTTGATACATTGTTTGCCATTATACGAAGGTTGGTTAATGGAGAAAAAATTATGAAACCAGACAAGAAGCATATTCACCATCAACTTTTGGCAGCTGGATTCAGTCACCGAAACACGGTTCTCATCATATACGGGATTAGTAGCATGTTTGCTTTGTTAGCGATTATTTTTTCAAGCACGTCCATCGAATATTCCATGATTATATTTTCGATTTGGATGTTTTTGGTTTATGGATTGGCTGAGGTTGTTGGAATTGTAGGGAGAGGAAAACAGCCACTTATCAATTTTTTTAGAAGGTTATTTAGTTAAAGAATAATCAAGAAGGATTGTCTGAGAAATTTGTACTTAAAAAGCACGAATTCAAAGACAATCCTTCTTTATGATATAAAATTTACTGTTTCTGTTGTGAATTGTAAATCAGGAGTACAGAAGCTACCGCTAAGTAAATACTAACTGCCGGTGCATATAATACATGCCCCGCAAAAAATGCAACACCAAGGCCAAGTCCAATAGATATGATAAATAAAATGTTTTCAGGCTGGAAGAATGTTTTAACACGGGTAACCATATGTTTAATCATTGAAGCGAACACAATCATAATCGGTACAATCAGTAACAAAAATCCAATAATTCCGAAGGAAAAGAATAAGTCAAAAAAGTCCATTTCAACTAGTTTGGGACTATGTTCGTAAATGCCTGCGTAACCGAGACCAAAGAATTTATGCCACATACTCGAATGAACATAATCAGTATATACTTGTTCGAAATAAACGTTGCGAGAGCTTAATAAAATTTTCAACAACGGTGATTGAAGGAAAGGGTCTTTTTCTTGATCGTTTTCTATTTGTATCACGTCTTCATTTGAAAGATCAGGTTCTTTTACTTCTGCTTGCAGTGCATCATTAATTGTTTGATAGTCCCCTGTTAAGTTTAAATAAGCAGGTGTGATAGGGGTGATCACAATATAAAAAATGGCTAAACATAGTGAAATAATAAAAGTACGTTGGTAAATAGTCCTTCGCTTCTCGTTTTTTAAATTGATCAGCCAATACACAAAAGTAAAAATGACTGCAATGATAATGGTAGCCAAAATAGCAAGATAGCTGACTTTAGTCCCAATTAACAGAGCGCAGACGGCTAAAAATATCGTCGGTATCCAATAAATGAAATCTTTCCAAGCCTTTGTCTGTATAATGGAATACACAAACAGTAACGGAAAACAGACGGCCACGATGGCACTTAATTCGTTTCCTGCAAAAAACCAACCTGTGAATCCAAGTTTTACGTATGTATACGTATTACTAGAGGTATTTGTAATAATTGAAGTAAACAGCGACAAGGCAGTGATTGTCATTGCAATGGTGACAGCAGATAGAAGCTCTTTTTTACGATCTGTGTTTTTTGACTGTTCAGAGAACATTAGCATAATAGCACAGAACATAGTAGGGAAATATACTGCCTTTACAACATATTGAACTTCTGAGAAGAAATGAAAGTATGGTTTTGTAAACAAGTTTAAAATAAAACTGATGCCGATCGCGATAAACAATGCAAACAAATAAATCGTAACCATTTTTTTATAACGATGTTCATTGCCGAAAAAGATATAAAATATGGAAACAGTCATAAAAAGCACGCGAATAAGAATTCCAATCGTCACATTGAGTTGTAAATACGTAATAGAAAAATATGTTAAAATATCAAGAATAGGTTGTAAAACAATAAAAAGTTTTACGAGCCGATGAAAGGGATAAGATTTGAATGATTGAAACATAAAGACACCTCGCATGGACTTAATTTCCTTTTACACAAAATGAAACCAAGGGGAAACAAATGTAGTTCTTTAAAATAGTATGGCAAGTGTTATACTTACTTATTATAAACAGTTAAAAGTGTACATTATTTCAAATGGAAAGTCTAACTACTTTATAAAAAATTACAAAAAATTAATGTTTTTACAAAAATGTATTAATGACATTCCATTATAATAAAAAATAGTATATGAGAGATTTCTTATACTATTATCGGAGGAATTTACTTGAAAACGGTACATGTACAAAATGTTAAATTCGATAACTATTCGATGGAAGAATTTTTACAAATTTTTGAAGAACGTTTATTAAACGAAGAAAAAACATTCGTTGTCACAGCAAACCCAGAAATTGTTACAAAGGCGAATACAGATCCCGTTTATCGTGAAACGCTTAACAAAGCTGACTTTATTACAGCTGATGGTATTGGCGTTGTCATCGCTTCAAAAATATTAAAAACACCTCTTAAAGAGAGGGTTTCGGGATTTGACTTAATGGGAAAACTATTACATAAGGCTGAACAACTAAATCTTAAAGTGTATTTACTAGGTGCGAAGGACACGACGTTAGAAAAAGCATATAAAAATATTAAAGCGAAACATCCAAAGATCAATATTGTTGGTCGCCATCATGGTTATATTGATATCGAAAATGAAGATCTAGTTACAGAAATTGTGGATTTAAAGCCAGATCTCATATTTGTTGCCTTAGGATTTCCGAAACAAGAATATTGGATTACTAAACATATGCATCGTTTCAGTAAAGGACTTTTTATCGGTTTAGGTGGGAGCTTTGATGTTTGGGCAGGTGAAGTAAAACGGGCACCGGAAATATGGATTAAATTAAACTTAGAATGGTTATACAGATTAATACAAGAGCCAAGACGTTTCAAACGAATGTTAGTTTTACCAAAATTTCTTATAAAAGTATTAGTCAATCGAAAGTAAAGGGTGATCTGTTGACAATGAATGTTTTACATTTAAATGCAGGTAATGAGACTGGCGGCGGAATGTTCCATATTTTGTCTTTACTAGGTCAATTAAAAGAGACTGGTAACATTACGCTCGGGCTTTTTTCAGAAGGTGAGATGGCGAAGCGTGCCCGTGAAAAAAACATTCATGTTGTGATTTTTAAACAGAAACATCAATTCGATATTTCAATTATCAATCAAATTAAACAATATGTGATAAAAAATAAGATCGATATTATTCATTCGCATGGGCCAAGGGCGAATGTCATTTCCTATATGCTAAAAAGAAAAGTGAATTTCATTTGGTATACGACGGTTCATAGTAATCCGCTAGATGATTTTATCGGTTATGGTTTAAAGGGGAGATTTTTTACCCGTTTAAACGTGTTTGCTATCAAATCTGCAGATCAAATCTTGGCAATATCCGAGCGTTTCCGTACGAATTTAATTAAATTAGGTGCAGATAAAAAGAAAATTTGTACTATATTAAATGGAATTGATTTTAATGTATGTCCGAAACGGGCTTACTCTCGTGAAGAGTTTCAACTTTCCAAAGATGATTTTGTCATCATGATGGTGGCAAGACTGGAACCGGTGAAACATCACGAAACAGCTATTGAGGCAATGGAACAGTTAGTCAAATTGTCTAGCAAGTTCCAACTTGTTTTAATTGGTGATGGGTCTCGTATGGATGAATTGCAATCTATGGTTAAAGAAAAAGGCTTGACAAAAAATGTAAAATTTTTAGGATATCGTAAAGATATACCAGAATTACTCGAGTTATGTGATATTTCATTGTTAACGTCAAAAAGTGAAAGCTTTCCTCTAGTATTATTAGAAGCGGCAAGGGCAAAAAGGACAGTTGTTACCACTGATGTTGGTGGCATTCAATCGCTCATTCCGAATGAAAATTATGGACGCATCATCAATGTGGGTGATGTTGAAAACTTAGTGAAACAAATATCGGATTTATACGAACTGAAGCAAAAAGGAAAGTTAAAAGAAATGGGTGAGAATCTTTATTTACATGCTCGTACAAATTTCTCATTGGAATCTTTCGCCAATAGTGTTCGGAAAACATATAAAAAAACTAGTTAATTAAGTGGTTTTATGGAGAAATTGAGGTGGAAACGTGTCTAATCCATTTGTTACAGTTTTTATACCTGTATATAATAGTGAGCAATATATTTCTGAAACGATCGACAGTATTCTGAATCAAACGTATAAAAATTTAGAAGTATTGATTGTTGATGATGGTTCAACCGATCGTTCGATTGAAATTATACAACAGTATCAGGATCAAAGAATACGTCTCATTCAAAATGAGAAAAACATGGGGATTCCTTATACTAGAAATGTCGGTCTGCAGGAGGCAAGGGGAGACTATATCGCGATTATGGATGCTGATGATATCGCTTGTAGCAACCGCATTGAAAGACAAGTTACCTATTTAGAAAATAATAAGGGGATTGATGCCGTTGGAAGTTTTTATTATAAATTCGGTGAAGGAGCAGAAAAAGAAATTACGACACCCTTTACTGCACCAGAACAATTAAAAATGATGTTGTTATTTTATAATCCAATAGCTAATCCATCAGTAACAATCCGGAAAAAAACATTCCAAGAGCACAACTTAACATATCACCTAGATTTTTTTGTTGCTCAAGATTATCAAATGTGGTCTCAACTGATAAAGGTTGGAAATATTACTATTTTACCAGAGTTTTTGATTTACTATCGGTTTGGTCATGAAAATATTTCAAAAAAATCAAACCTTGAAAAGGCTGAAAAAAGAAAACAGCTTATAGATCGGATCCATAATGATTTAATTGATTTTTATCAAATTCCATTAACGGTTGAGGAAAAACAGACTTTTAATAATTTTTTTACCGAAAGTTATGGAAGTCGTGTGGAAAGCCTAGAACAACTGAAAACTGTTATTGAAAAAATAAAAAACTGGAACCTAGAACAACGGGTGTTTAATCACAACAATTTTCTAAAAGTATTAGATTACTGTATATTACTAGGTATCAACCATCAAGGGCTGACTGCCCGTGAAAAGTTAGCGATTTACAATTCGACAATGAGCGAACGAACTGGAAAAGATCGAATCAATATTTTGACACGTCATTATTATTATAAGCTTAAAAAAATAATATAACATCTTAGGTTTACAAGATTTATAATAATTGGTAAGAGACAGTGGGAAGTATTCAGGTATGCATATGGGAGTGACTAATGATCAGTAAAATATATGACGACTTAAAAAAGGGGATTTTGATTAGTGCCATTGGGCGCTATTCTTATTTTCTTATACAATTTATTATTCTTGCGGTTCTATCGAGGCTGTTAACTCCGGAAGAGTTTGGTGTGGTTTCCATTATTAATGTCTTTCTTATTTTTTTCAATATGTTAGTTGATATGGGAATTGGTCCTGCACTCATTCAAAATAAAACATTAAATAAAAAACAAATTGATGGTGTGTATAGTTTCACCATCATCCTGTCAATTGTAATTGCGATCATTTTTGCTTTTATGTCTAAACCTATTGCAAATTTTTATGATAATCCAAAACTGATTGGCGTAAGTTTAGCGATGTCGATAGCCCTCCTTACAACCGGGATGAATATGGTTCCTCAAGCAATTTTAGCGAAACAAAAACGTTTCCTTGAAATCAATATTGCTCAAGTCGTATCGAGTTTGATTGCGGGCACCGTGGCTATTTTTCTGGCTTACATAGGATTCAGTTATTATGCCCTTGTAATGAACACAATATTGAAGAACTTCATTATGTTTGTAATGATGTTTACAAAATCGAGGCTACGGATAACGAAAGAAATTCGCAAAAGTAGTTTATTGGAACTTTATACTTTCTCAAAAAACCAATTCCTCTTTAATATTATGAATTACTTTTCTCGCAATCTCGATCACTTATTAATTGGTAAATATATTTCATTAAAACAATTAGGGTACTACGATAAAGCCTATACCCTTTCTTTATATCCGAACCAAATCTTAACAAGTGTCATTACACCGGTCGTTCAACCAGTTTTATCTGAATATGAAGAGCAAAAAACGGTAATTAAAGACACCTATGTGACGCTTTCTAAATTATTAGCCTTAATGGGCATGCCCTTAACCGTTTTTCTTGTTTTAAGTGCAGAAGAAGTAATTTTAATATTATTTGGTTCACAGTGGACTGGAAGTATTCCAACGTTTCAAATTCTTGCACTATCGATTTGGATACAGATGATATTAAGTAGTACAGGTTCAATATTTCAGTCTTCGAACCGAACAGATTTAATGTTATTATCAGGCATTTTATCGACAATATTAAATGTGGCAAGTATTGTCATCGGTATTCTTTTTGGGAAGATTGAGATCGTTGCACTAGGACTTGTCATTTCCTTTGCCATTAACTTTATTCAATGTAACTATTTATTAATGAAGAAAGTGTTTCAAGCCAGACAAATCGAGTACTACAAAATACTGATTAGTCCATCAATCATTTCACTTTTAGTACTTATATCGTTAGTCCTAATTGAATACTTTTTAGGAAACGTATCTATATGGGTAACCATAATAGTAAAAGGGTTTGCCAGTCTTGTCATGTTTTTGTTTGGATTAAAATTGACAGGAAACTTAAGCTACCTATTGAAAATCTTTAAAAGAAGAGGAGGTGGGGCAGGATGACAGGACCACTTGTATCTATTATTATACCGGTTTATAATGTCGAACAATATTTAATGGAATGTTTAGATTCTGTGTTTAACCAAACATACAGAAATATTGAAGTGATTGCTGTCAATGATGGTAGTACGGATGGGAGTGCAAATATTTTAAAAAACTATGAAAAAAAATATGATAATATTATCGTACATAATCAGGAAAACGCAGGAAACTCAGTAGCTCGTAATAAAGGATTGCATTTGGCGAAAGGAAAATATGTGTATTTTCTTGATTCTGATGATTTTATCGAAAGGGAAACAATTAACAATCTTGTTACCGCAATGGAAAAATACTCTCTTGATTTAATTCGATTTGCGGCTGAACCATTTTTAGACGGCGTTGAATATAAAAATTTTAACAAGCATCTATATGATTACAGCAAGTTTTTTGAAAGTGGGAGAGTATATAAGAAGGACGAATTTTTAAAAGCAAATATTAAAGGATTTTCCCCAATTGTTTATTTATATATTGTTAAAAAAGAGTTGTTAATAAATAATAACATTTATTTTAAACCTGGGATAATACACGAAGATGAATTATTTTCTACCCTTGTTTACTTACATACTAACCGAGCGATGTATGATGGAAATTTTTACCATAAGAGAAGATATCGTGCTGATTCAGTAATGACTTCTCAAATAAAAGTAGAAAAAGCTAAACGATCATTTGATTCTTATCTCACTGTAATAGAGGAGATAAGCAAATTACTACGTATTTATAAAGAAAACGCAGAAAGAAAGTTTATCAAAAGTCGATTATATTCGATTTATATTGGGTTACAGACCAGAGGTGTTGAATCTAAATATAAAAAAGAAATGTTAAAAAAGTTCGATGGACTAACCACTATAGAAAAAAAGTACTACTATTTACATTATATAATGAAGAATTATATTAAACGATTAACTAGATATATCAACTAAGACTCATTGGTTTATTTTTAAAAAAATAGGTCATTTATACCAAAAATCGAGGCAACTCTCGATTTTTTTTTTCAAAAAGATAAAAATTAAGGAAAAAAGAAGTGTATAATATTTAAAAACAAGCGTATAAATGTTATCCTTAAATATGTTTAAGTAGTAAATTGGAAAATAATATATAAATGAATAAAGCTAAATTTTATATAGTTTATATATATAAAAATATTAATTT
>SMEH01000520.1_pt1 | contig 11258 bp, 9 predicted proteins | sample 2456361 | NCBI WGS metagenome assembly SMEH01 (sample SAMN10132587, study PRJNA489261) | soil metagenome | isolation source: day1 control-loamy sand soil ammended | place: USA | reverse complement strand
GATCCCGCCACCACGCTCGGGCCGATGGTGCGCGTCTCCAACGCCGCGCGCGTGGAGCACGTCGTGAACCAGGCCCTCGCGGCCGGCGCGCGCGGGCTCCTCGACCGCCGCGACTTCCCCGAGCACGCGCGCGGTCTCCCCTACCTCGCGCCTTCGCTGCTCGTCGACGTGGACGAGTCGATGGAGGTGATGCGCGAGGAGACCTTCGGCCCCGTGCTCCCCGTCGCCAAGGTGCGCTCCGACGAGGAGGCCGTCGCGCGCATCGAGGCTTCACGCTACGGCCTCACCGCGGCGCTCTTCGGGAAGGACGTCGAGCGCGCCTCGCGCCTCGCGCGCGAGCTCGAGGTGGGCACCGTCTACCTCAACCGCTGCGACGCACTCGACCCCGAGCTCCCGTGGGTTGGCGTGAAGGACTCCGGGCGGGGCGTCACGCTGAGCCGACTCGGCTTCGACGCGCTCACCCGCCCGAAGAGCCTCCACTTCAGGTTGCCGGGCTGATCACTCCTTCGGCGCGCAGTCCTCGGCGATCGGCAGCGACTCGACCCACGAACGGACGAGGGCGGTGGCCTCCTCGTGCTCGAGCGAGCGCGCGATGAGCGGCATCATCGCGGCAGGGTCGGTGGACTCGATGCGGTAGTTGAGGATGGAGAGATCCGGGTAGCCGGGCACGATGTCGTACTTGCGCCCTCCGGCCCCCTGCCCCGCGCTGCCGGGCGGCTTGCAGATGCCGAGGTTGAAGGCGCTCGTATTGTCGTAGTTGAGGAAGAGGTTCGACGTGATGCCCTGGACCCCGTTGGGGTTGTGGCAATGCGCGCAGTTGATGTCGAGGTAGTCGCGCGCCGCTTTGTTCAGCGCCTCGTCGTCGAGGTGGGCGTGGCCGTGCTCCGCGATCTCGCGGAAGTCGAAGGCCTTCTCCACCTCGGAGAGATCGCTCGGCACCCCGGTGAGGAAGCCGACCTCGGCGAGGACCTCGAGCTGGTTGCGCACGCCGATCTCGCCGCCGAAGTCGTAGTCGCGGTTGAGGTGCCGCGCCTTGGGCCCGATGGGCGTCTGGTAGTTCTTGCCCGTCTCGGGATCCTTGAGCAGGTGGCACTGCTGGCACTGGTTCTGCTGCGGGACCAGGTACGTGGACGTCTTCGTCTTGCCGTCGACGTAGACGAAGGAGATCGGACGCACCTCGCCCGCCGGCGCGTACTCGGCGTCCTTGCCGTCCTCGTCCCAGATGTACGGCCGCCCTTGCCAGCCGTTCGGCGTGTGCACGAGGAGGCGCGTCTCGACGAGGCGGTAGGTCGTCGGATCGCGGAAGTCGTCCGGATAGTAGAAGTTCTTGAGGATCAGCGTCCCCACGGGGAAGTCGAACGCGTCCTTCGGATGGAAGGCCCCCGACTCGCCCTCCGGCACGTAGATCGCGCGCGCCTTCCAGGCGTAGTCCGTGAAGAGCTCGGTGTTGAGCTCGTAGGGGACGACGCGGTCGTTGTACGTGAAGGTGCCGGTCGTCGGATCCCAGGCGAAGAGGTTGTGCTCGGAGAGCTTCTGCGCGGGCGGTGCCGCGGGATCGAAGCGCACGGGGCGAGAGAGATCGACGCCTCGGGGATCGTCGTCGGAGCAGGCGACGAACGCGAAGAGGGCAAGGAGCGCGAGGAGATACTTCATGGGGGAACGCTCGCGAGGCGAGCGCCGACGTGCGACGCCCGCCTCGTCTTGGTCAGGGGATCAGGGCAGGTCGCTCGGCACGACGAGCGGACCGCCCGTGAACGAGCTGCAGTCGAAGGGCGCGAGATCCGGCGCCGAGAAGCGCGCCACGTCGCCGAGCGATTCGGGGAACGTGAGCTCCCCGCCCTCGAGCCCGAGCCCGAGGACGACCATCGACGCCTGGTCGACGCAGATGTGGTTCACGTTGCTGGTGTTCGCGGGCGTCTCGGCGTCGACCGTCTCGCCGACGCCGTCGTAGATCACGTGATCGACCTCGGGCTCGCCGCCGTAGAGCACGCCCATGAGGAGGCCGAACTCCTGCGGGTTGATCTCCGCCGTGCCGTCGTTCTCGATGTCGTTGTCGTGGATGTAGATCTCGGTGCTCTCGTAGTTGTAGACGATGCCCTCGTCGCCGGTGGGGAGATCGAGGTCGTCGATGTCGCCGATGATCGCACTCGTCTCGAGCGCCCACGAGTCGCGCGGATCGACCACGAGGCCGTTGAGGATGGCGATCGAGGCCGTGTAGTTGTTGCGGTAGACGTTGTTGAAGATCTCCACGCGGCGCGAGGCGAGCGCGAAGGTGCCCGTGCCCGGCGGGATCATCGCGACGGTGCCGCCCGGCGCGAAGTTCGTGTGGTTGTTGTCGATGATCTGGTTGTCGCGGATGCGCACGTCGCGGCCGACGACCGGGTTGCCCGGGAGGTCGAAGACCACGATGCCGGCCGTGTTGTTCTCGGCGTGGTTCTCGTAGACGTCGGCGTACTGCGTGTTCTCGATCTCGAGGCCGGCGACGTTCTGGCGAACCTCGTTGCGACGCACGATCACGTTGATGCACTGGCCCACGTAGAGGCCCGCGTCGGAGGCGTTCTCCGCGACGCTGTCCTCGACGAGGACGTTGCGGCTCTTCACCGGATAGATGCCGTAGGCGCCGTTGCTCGTGTGCGGGCCGCGGGTCCAGGTGGCCTTGATGCGGCGGAAGATGACGCCGTCGGAGTCCTCGACGCGGATGCCGTCCTTCTTGGCGTTCGCGACGGTGAGGTCCTGAACGAGGAAGGAGTCACCGATGACGTCGACGCCGTTGCCGCCGCCGGGCGAGGTCTCGAAGTCGAGGATCGTCTCGTCGATGCCCTGGCCGACGAGGTTGATGCCCGAGTTGCGGATGGTGACCGTGCGATCGAGCGCGTAGGTCCCCGCCTCGAGGAGGATCGTCGTGTCGTCCTGGAGGGTGTTCACGGCGTTGATCAGCGCCTGGACGTCACCGCTCGCGATGGTGACGCAGTTGGCGGTCGAGAAGTCGCTGCAGCGGTTCCGGGCGCTCCCGCCGTCGTCGTCGCCGCATCCGACCGCCAGCAAAGCGAGGGCGCTCACGCCCGCAATCAAGAATCGAGACATTGGTTCTCCGTCGCGAAGGTTCGGCCGGGCCCCGGCCCGGCGTGAGGACGAGGCGGCTCGCCCCTGGGGGCCACCGCGCGTCCACCGAATCCTACTACGGTCGGATGGAAATCCATACGGCCCCGTCACGGCTCCCCATGATCTGCCGCAAACGGCGCCCCTGGGCGCGAGCCGCGCGCCGGCCGTGAATCCCGACCGTCCTGGTCTCCTTGGACCTTGACGGAACGGGCGCTTTGCCGCATCCTTCGCGGGAGCTCCAATGTCCGCCCGCGCGCACGACCTGGCCATCTCCGCCTCCGGCATCGCCGTCGCGCCCGCGCTCGACCTCATCATTGGCGTCGTACTCCTACTCGGCAGACCTACGCGCGAGGACCGGGCGGCATAATCGACCCAACCGAAAAGACGACGGCCCTCGCATCCCCGGTGCGAGGGCTTTTTTGATCCACCCCTTGGCTTACCCCCCGATGTCCGCTGGACATCCCCCGCTCCGAGGCCCAAAACCCGAACCCTTCTCAGGAAGCTCGCCGTGACGAAAGAAAACTCCCCCGAATTTCCGGATCGCACCGGCCAGTCGCTCACCGGCGCCCAGATCATCTGGGAGTCCCTCGTGCGCGAGGGCGTCGAGGTCGTATTCGGATACCCGGGCGGAGCGATCATGCCCGCCTACGACGCCATGATCGAGTACCCCATCCACCACGTGCTCGTCCGGCACGAGCAGGGGGCCTCGCACATGGCCGACGGTTACGCGCGGGCGACGGGCCGCGTCGGCGTGTGCATCGCCACGAGCGGCCCCGGGGCCACCAACCTCGTCACCGGCATCGCCACGGCCATGATGGACTCCATCCCGATGGTGGCCATCACCGGACAGGTGCCCTCCACCGCCATCGGCACCGACGCCTTCCAGGAGACCGACATCACCGGCGTCGTGCTCCCGATCACCAAGCACACCTACCTGGTCACACGCCCGGAGGACATCGCGCCGACCATCCGTGAGGCCTTCTACGTGGCGAGCTCGGGCCGCCCGGGCCCCGTCCTGGTCGACATCACCAAGGACGCGCAGCAGTCGAGCTGCGTCTTCGAGTGGGACGACTCGCCCATCGAGCTGCCCGGCTATCGCCCCGAGTACACCGCCCTCGAAGAAGAGCTGCGGAAGGCGGTCGAGCTCATCCAGAACGCCGAGCGCCCGATCATCTTCGCCGGCCACGGCATCATCAAGGCCAACGCCACGGGCGCCCTCCTCGAGTTCGTCCAGCGCACCGACATCCCCGTCGCCTGCACGCTGCTCGGCCTCGGCGGCTTCCCCGCCACGCACGAGCGCAACCTCGGCATGATGGGCATGCACGGCGAGACCTGGGTCAACCGCGCCATCCAGGACTCCGACCTCATCATCGCCCTGGGCATGCGCTTCGACGACCGCGTGACGGGCAACGTCAAGACCTACGCGCCCAACGCCAAGAAGATCCACATCGAGCTCGACCCGGCCGAGATCAACAAGAACGTGAAGGTCGACGTGGCCATCGTGGGCGACGTCCGCGAGGTCCTCACCGAGCTCAACCGCCACGTGGGCCGCTGCGAGCGCCCGGAGTGGATCGCCAAGATCGACGCGATCAAGGGCGACAGCGCCGTGCGCGACATCAAGAACATGCCCGACATGGGCAAGCTCTACGCGGCGCACGTCATCCACGACCTCTACCGCTTCACCAACGGCGAGGCGGTCATCGTCACCGACGTGGGCCAGCACCAGATGTGGGAGGCCCAGTACTACAAACACGATCACCCGCGCCGCCTCATCACCTCCGGCGGCCTCGGCACGATGGGCTTCGCCCTCCCCGCGGCCATCGGCGCCAAGTTCGGCGTGAAGGACGCTGCGGAGGTCTGGGTGATCGCCGGCGACGGCGGCTTCCAGATGACGGCGGCCGAGCTCTCCACGCTCAAGCAGGAAGGGCTCAAGGTGAACATCGCCATCATCAACAACGGCTACCTCGGCATGGTCCGCCAGTGGCAGCAGTTCTTCTACGGCGGGCGCTACGTGGCCACGCCGATCATCAGCCCCGACTTCGTGATGCTCGCGCAGGCGCACGGCCTCACCGGCATCCGCGTCACCCGGCGCGACGAGGTCGAGGCCGCGGTGAAGCAGGCGCGCGAGACGCCGGGCACCGTCCTCGTCGAGTTCCAGGTCGAGCAGATGGACGCGGTCTATCCGATGGTCCCGGCCGGTGCCGACCTCCACGACATGATCGAACGCCCGCACAACCCCATCTACGAGACCGGCGCGGACGCCGAGTGAGGATGATGGCCGAGATGTCCCTTCGTACTTTCGTCGTCTACGTGGAAGACAAGCCGGGCGTGCTGAACCGCGTCGCCTCGCTCTTCCGTCGCCGCAACTTCAACATCCACTCGCTCAACGTCGGCACCACGCACGAGCCCGGCGTCAGCCGCATGACCATCGTCGTCGAGGCCGACGCCGACAAGGCGCGCCGCATCGAGGCGAACCTCTACAAGCTCGTGAACTGCCTCTACGTCGACGACATCACCGACGTCGACTCGGTCAACCGCGTCCTCGCGCTCATCAAGGTGGGCGTGAGCGCGGCGGATCGCGCCGAGGTCCTCCAGATCCTCGACGTCTTCCGCGCCCGCGCGCTCGACGTGAGCCCGACGAGCCTCATCGTCGAGGTGAGCGGGTCGCAGGGCAAGATCGACGGCCTCGTCACCACGCTCCGGCCGTACGGGATCCTCGAGATGGTGCAGACCGGCACCCTCTCGATGACGCGTGGGAACGCGGCCCGCGACGCCGGCCCGCCGACGATCAAGGCGCAGCCCACCCGCGCCGCCTGAACCACCTCCCGCGCGGACGGGAGTCCGACCGGAACCAGCCAACCCCACTCCGAGAAGAGAGACAATGCCCGAGATTCGCTACGAGAAAGACGCCGACCTCTCGCTCATCCGCAGCAAGAAGGTCGCCATCATCGGTTACGGCTCCCAGGGTCACGCGCACGCCCTGAACCTCAAGGAGAGCGGCGTCGACGTCCGCGTCGGTCTCCACGAGGGCTCGAAGAGCCGTGAGAAGGCCGAGGCCGCGGGCCTCGTGGTGAAGTCGGTGAAGGAGGCGGCGGCCGAGGCCGACGTCATCATGATCCTCGTCCCCGACACCACGCAGAAGAAGCTCTACGAGTCGGAGATCGCGCCGGGCCTCGTCGCGGGCAACATGCTGATGTTCGCCCACGGCTTCAACATCCACTTCGGTCAGATCGTCCCCCCGGCCGACGTCGACGTCGCCATGGTCGCGCCGAAGAGCCCGGGGCACCGCGTCCGTGAGACCTACCAGGAGGGCGGCGGCGTCCCGGCGATCCTCGCGGTCCACCAGGACGCGACGGGCAAGGCCGACGCGATCGCCCTGAGCTACGCCGCGGCCATCGGCTCGGCCCGCGTCGGCGTCATCACCACCACCTTCAAGGAAGAGACCGAGACGGATCTCTTCGGCGAGCAGGCCGTGCTCTGCGGCGGCGTCTCCGAGCTCATCAAGGCCGGCTTCCAGACGCTCACCGAGGCAGGCTATCAGCCCGAGGTCGCGTACTTCGAGTGCCTCCACGAGCTCAAGCTCATCGTCGACCTCATCTACCAGGGCGGCCTCAACTACATGCGCTACTCGGTCAGCACCACCGCCGAGTGGGGCGACTACGTGAGCGGCCCGCGCGTCATCGGTGAGGAGAGCAAGAAGGCGATGAAGCAGATCCTCACCGAGATCCAGGACGGCACGTTCGCCAAGCGCTGGATCGAGGAGAACGAGAAGGGCTGCCCGGAGTTCCTCGCGCGTCGCCGCGCCGAGCAGGAGCAGCCGATCGAGCAGGTCGGCCTCCGTCTCCGCCGGATGATGCCCTTCGTCGATCCGAAGGAGATCAAGGAGTGAGTCCGGGGCGCCGCGACGGCGCCCCACCAAAAGGGGAAACCATGTCCGAGAACCACGTCCGCATCTTCGACACCACCCTGCGAGACGGGGAGCAGAGCCCCGGCGCCACCATGACCTCGGCCGAGAAGCTAGAGGTGGCCAAGGCGCTATCGCGGCTCGGTGTGGACGTGATCGAGGCGGGTTTCCCCGCGGCCTCCCCCGACGACCTGCGCGCGGTGCAGTCGATCGCCGATTCGATCGGCACCTCCGTCGTCGAGGGTCGCCCGCGCCCTCCCCCGCCCATCATCTGCGGCCTCGCGCGCGCCACCCAGAGCGACATCGACAAGGCCTGGGAGGCCGTCCGGCCCGCCGCCAACCCGCGCATCCACACCTTCCTCGCGACCTCGCCCATCCATCGTGAGCACAAGCTCCGCATGTCCAAGGAGCAGGTCCTCGCGCGGATCCGCGAGATGGTCGGCTACGCCCGCAGCCTCTGCGCCGACGTCGAGTTCAGCCCGGAGGACGCCGGCCGCACCGAGATGGAGTTCCTCTACGAGGCGCTCGCCGCCGCCATCGAGGCCGGCGCGACCACGCTGAACATCCCGGACACCGTCGGCTACACGCTGCCGCACGAGTTCGGTGAGCGGATCCGCCTCATCAAGGAGAACGTGCCCGGCATCGAGAACGTCGTGATCTCGGTGCACTGCCACAACGATCTCGGACTCGCGACGGCGAACAGCCTCGCGGGCGTGCTCAACGGCGCGCGTCAGGTCGAGGTGGCCATCAACGGCATCGGCGAGCGCGCCGGCAACACCGCGCTCGAGGAGATCGTGATGGCGCTGCACACGCGGCACGCGCTCCTCGGCCTCGAGACGAGCATCGACACCACGCAGCTCTGCCGCGTGAGCCGCCTCGTCAGCACCGTGACGGGCATGAGCGTCCAGCCCAACAAGGCCATCGTCGGCGCGAACGCCTTCGCGCACGAGAGCGGCATCCACCAGGACGGGATGCTCAAGAACCAGGAGACCTACGAGATCATGCGGCCCGAGACGGTGGGCGCCGAGAAGACGCACCTCGTCCTCGGCAAGCACTCGGGCAAGCACGCGCTGCAGAACCGCCTCCGAGAGCTCGGCTACGCCCTCGAGGGCGACGCGCTCGGCGCCGCGTTCGATCGCTTCAAGGCCCTCGCCGACAAGAAGAAGACCATCACCGACGCCGACCTCGTCGCGCTCTTCAAGGACTCGCTCGTCGAGCCCAAGGAGCACTTCCGCCTCGACGACCTCCAGGTCGTCTGCGGGAGCATGGGCCTGCCCACCGCCACCGTCCGCATCGTCGACGCCGACGGCCAGATCCGCGTGGGCGTGAGCGTGGGCACGGGCCCGGTCGACGCGGTGTTCAAGGCGATCGACGGCATCGTGAAGGTGCCGTGCTCGCTGCTCGAGTACTCGGTGAACTCGGTCACGCGAGGCATCGACGCGCTCGGCGAGGTGAGCGTGCGGATCCAGCCCGAGGAGTCCGCCGTCTCGCAGCGCATCAACCCTCAACACGGAGAGAGCGCTCGCGCTCCCGTCTATCACGGTCACGGCGCGGAGACCGACATCATCGTCGCGAGCGCCAAGGCCTATCTCGCCGCACTGAACCGCATGCTCTCCACGCGGAGCGAAGGCCAGGCGGAAAACGGAGTCCAAGTCGTATGAGCCAGCCCAAAACCCTTTTCGAGAAAGTCTGGGAACAGCACGTCGTCGCCCAAGAGGAGGGCTGCCCCGCGGTCCTCTACATCGACCTCCACCTCATCCACGAGGTGACGTCGCCCCAGGCCTTCACGGGTCTCCGTCAGCGCGGCCTCCGGGTCCGCCGTCCCGACCGCACCGTCGCGACGATGGACCACTCGACGCCGACCGATCCGAAGCGCCTCGAGGTCGTCGACGACCAGGCCAAGGCCCAGCTCGCCCAGCTCGTGAAGAACTGCGAGGAGTTCGGCATCACCTGCTACCCGCTCGGCAACCCCAAGAACGGCATCGTCCACGTCGTCGGCCCCGAGCGCGGCCTCACGCAGCCGGGCAAGACGATCGTCTGCGGTGACAGCCACACCTCGACGCACGGTGCGTTCGGCGCGCTCGCCTTCGGCATCGGCACGAGCGAGGTGGAGCACGTGCTCGCCACGCAGTGCCTCCTCCAGCACAAGCCCAAGACCATGGAGGTCCGCGTCGAGGGCCGCCTCGGCAAGTGCGTGACGGCCAAGGACATCATCCTCGCGCTCTGCGCCAAGATCGGCACGGGCGGCGCCACGGGCTACGTCATCGAGTACACCGGCCAGGCCATCCGCGACCTCGACATCGAGGGCCGCATGACGGTCTGCAACATGTCGATCGAGGCGGGCGCCCGCGCCGGCATGATCGCGCCCGACGAGAAGACCTTCGAGTACCTCCAGGGCCGCGAGTTCGCCCCCAAGGGTGAGGCCTGGGATCGCGCGGTCGAGCGCTGGAAGGAGCTCCGCACCGACGAGGGCGCGACCTACGACCGCACGGTCGTCATCGACGCGAGCAAGCTCGAGCCGATGATCACCTACGGCACCAACCCCGGCATGGGCATCGGCATCTCCGAGACGATCCCGTCGGCGGACATCTACGAGGAGGAGGCCCTCCGCGCGGCGCACGAGAAGGCGCTCGGCTACATGGGCCTCGAGGGCGGCAAGCCCATCGCCGGCCACAAGGTCGACGTGGTCTTCATCGGCTCCTGCACCAACTCGCGCCTCCCCGACCTCCGCGCGGCCGCGTCCATCTTCGCCGGCCGCAAGGTCGCCGAGGGCGTTCGCGTCCTCGTCGTGCCCGGCTCGCACGACGTGAAGAAGGCCGCCGAGGCCGAAGGTCTCGACCGCATCTTCGTCGAGGCCGGCGCCGAGTGGCGTGAGCCCGGCTGCTCGATGTGCATCGCCATGAACGGCGACAACCTCGAGCCCGGCCAGTACGCCGTCAGCACCTCCAACCGCAACTTCGAGGGCCGTCAGGGCAAGGGCGGCCGCACCTTCCTCGCCTCGCCTCTCATGGCCGCCGCCGCGGCCGTCACCGGCAAGGTCACGGACGTCCGCACGCTTCTCTGAGAGGGAATCATGGATAAGTTCACCGCTTTCGAGTCACACGTCGTCCCCCTCCCCGCGGAGAACGTCGACACCGACCAGATCATCCCGGCGCGCTTCCTCAAGGTCACCGACAAGAACGGCCTCGGCGACGCGCTCTTCTTCGACTGGCGCTACCTCGAGGACGGCTCGCCCAACCCGAAGTTCGTCCTCAACGAGCCGGCGAGCCAGGGCGCCAAGATCCTCATCGCGGGCGACAACTTCGGCTGCGGCTCCTCGCGTGAGCACGCGCCGTGGGCGCTCACGGGCTGGGGCCTCCGCGCGATCCTCTCCACGAGCTTTGCCGACATCTTCAAGAACAACGCGCTCAAGAACGGCCTGCTCCCGATCGAGCTCGAGCCCGCGGTCCACGCGAAGCTCATGCGCGACGTCCAGGCCGATCGCGCCGCCAAGGTGAAGGTCGACCTCGCCGATCAGTCGGTCACGCTGCCCGACGGATCGAAGGTGACCTTCCAGGTCGATCCCTTCGCCAAGCGCTGCCTCCTCGAGGGCGTCGATCAGCTCGGATACCTCCTCGGGTTCGACGAGCAGATCAAGGCCTTCGAGGCCCGCCACGACGCGCTCTGACCCTCTCCCTCCTCGGTGCCGTCCTCCTGGGACGGCACCGAGCCCCGTCCCCGTCGTTCGAAGATGACCCAGCTCCCCCCTGATTTCGTCGAGATCTACGACACCACGCTCCGCGACGGCACCCAGCGCGAAGGCCTCACGCTCTCGCTCGCCGACAAGATCCGGATCGCGAAGCGGCTCGACGCGTTCGGGGTGAGCTACATCGAAGGCGGCTGGCCGGGGAGCAACCCCAAGGACGTCGGCTTCTTCGAGCAGGCGCGCGACATCGACTGGAAGCACGCGGCCATCGCCGCCTTCGGCTCCACGCGCCGCGCCGGCATCCACGCCGAGGACGACGTCCAGCTCAAGAAGCTCATCGAGTCGGGCGCCCCGGTCTGCACGCTCTTCGGCAAGACCTGGACGCTCCACGTCACCGAGATCCTGCGCACGACGCTCGAGACCAACCTCGAGATGATCCGCGACAGCATCGGCTTCGTCGTCTCCGAGAAGCGCCGCGCCATCTACGACGCCGAGCACTTCTTCGACGGTTACAAGGCCGATCCCGACTACGCGATCGAGACGCTCCGCGTGGCGCACGCGGCCGGC
>SMEH01000518.1_pt1 | contig 11292 bp, 7 predicted proteins | sample 2456361 | NCBI WGS metagenome assembly SMEH01 (sample SAMN10132587, study PRJNA489261) | soil metagenome | isolation source: day1 control-loamy sand soil ammended | place: USA | reverse complement strand
GCGAGGGTAGGAGAGGGGGCATTCTTAAAAATTCTCTTAAGCTTGACCAACATAAACAAAACAATTCCGTACCCCACGTAGGCATAGAATACTATGAATATAAGTAACCAGAAAAGGATTTTGAGTATTAACATTTTGCGAAAATGGGAAAAATTTTGACATTTTTAAATTAAAATATCATTTGTTTTAGTGAGCAACAAATAACCTATTAGTCTAGTTGAAGTAATATAATTAGTCAATTATCACAAAATATTATGATAATATCACTAAATTAGCGTTTTGAATTAATATAAAGTATTTTTTAATAGTCATTCCTTCATTGATAAGTTGTTTATGGATATAGCAGTATTGTTTAGGGTTTTGTTAGAAAGGAAGTGGATATTAATTCTTATCCCACTAGTTGCAGCAGTAGTCACTTTTGCTGTTATGTCTAATATGCCCAATGAATATAAATCAAAGGCACAAATTTCGACTGGTTTTACGATTAACAATGATATTGTACAGTTAGACGGGAATTATAACGCAAGAGAGGCAGAGGTGAAATTTGGGAACTTGATGGAGACGATGAAGTCCCCAATTTTGATAGGTATGCTCTCTTATAGGATGTTGCTTCATGACCTTACTGCAGATTATCCTTTCAAAAGAATTGAGCAAGAAAAATTAAACTCATTACGTTCGTCTCCTAATAATTATGTGGGTGGACTTACAAAGCAAGAATTAGTCAATCTCTTAGAAGCCAAGTTAGATTCTATTACTTTGCTCACATCTTATAAAGAAAACGAAAAGGAGGTCATTCAACTTCTGCGTTTCTACGGCTATGATTATGATGCAGTTTTAAGAAACCTTCAGATTAAAAGGGCCAACTATTCTGATTACATTAACATTGAATATACTTCTGTCAATCCGGAATTGTCTGCTTTCGCTACCAATACACTTGTAGAGGAAATAATAAGGTATAACAATCAAATGAGCTCTGCTAGGCTAGATAGATCTTTGGAGTATTATACGAGATTAGTACAACAAAAGCGTGAGGAGCTAGATGAAAAATCTGAGGCTTTAAAAACATTTAAAGCATCCAATCAGGTAATAAATTTCAATGCGGAAAATGAAGCAAACGTAAGCCAGATAGCCAATTTGGAAATCAGAAAGCAAGAAGAAGAAAGAAATGTATATAGGCTAAGACTTGCTATTGAAAATCTTACTCGAAGGTTGAACGAAACAGGGGGAGCTTCGGGAGGAGTTTCTAACAATGCTAGGTTGATTGAAGTGAGAGAAGAAATCAATAAGCTTAATAGGCAATTAAGAGATTCTAATGACCCAAGCCTTCAAAATAGAATAGATTCATTAAGGGCTATTCAAATTGAATTGGCAGGAGCTTCCACAGCATTCTCACAAGATGGACAAAGGATTACTAGGAGTGATTTGCTTGAAGAAAGGGAGCAGCTTAGAATTGAACTTGCAGTAGCGGAGAGGAGCTTAGGCAGTATTCAGACTACACTTAATTTATTAAAAGGTAATACAACAGGTTTGGCTTCTAAAGAAGCAACGATAGCTGGATTGCAAAGAGAGGTAGATCTTGCTGCTCAAGAATATCTTGAGGCTCAAGAAAAATATAATATTGCGAGGAATACGTCACAAGGATCGGTCAGTACCATAAAGCAGGTTTTGTTTGGTCAACCGGCTGTAAAGCCTGAATCATCAAAAATATGGATATTTACCGCTTTAGGCTGGGCGCTCAGTTTTTCCTTGTGTGTAGTGGCCATTATCCTTTTGGAATTTGTAGATACATCTATCAAAACGGTTCCACAGCTAGAGAACTTAAGTGGAATTCCAGTGTTGGGTGCCATCAATAATATTGATAGCAAGAGGGTTGATTTAGGAGGAGTATTCAGTAAAAACAATGACTTAGATGATGTTCCGGAGGTGGAGTTATATCGACGTCTAATCAGAAAGATTAGATACGAGATAGAGTCCAAAAAGTCAAAGGTAATTCTTGTAACAAGTACTAAGCAAGGGGAGGGGAAATCCTTCTTGATTCTTTCATTGGCATATTCACTCAGTCTTATTCAGAAAAAAGTACTCATAATCGACACGAATTTCAAGAATAATGCATTAACACGAATGCTTATAGCAAAGCCAAGGTTTGATAAGTTATTGGAAGCAAGTAATTATAAGAATCCTTCAAAACTATTGGTAAGCCCAGATGGGGATCAATTCGAAGACACATCTTCTGATAAAGACGTTAAGGATAAATATAAACAAACCATTATTTCACCTACTTTCCTAGAAAATATTGACATCATAGGGAGTAGAGGGGGTGACGAGTCCCCAGCAGAAATTTTATCAGGAAGAAACTTTAGGGAGGTTTTGGATGAACTATCTACTGACTATGACTATATCTTCCTAGAAGGAGCTTCTCTAAATGACTATTCTGATAGTAAGGAGTTGGTTGAGTTTTCAAACTTGGTATTGCCTGTGTTTTCTGCCCAATCTGTAATCAAGCAGATGGATCGAGAATCAATTGCTTATTTAAAGAGACTTGATGGAAAGCTCATAGGAAGTGTTTTGAATAAAGTAGAAATGCAGGATCTAAATATGTAGTGAACCATCTCTTCTTTTAAGTGAAGTGATGTAGAGCTATCAACAGCCAATTTTATTTCTTGACTTTTATTATGATAGGGGTCTCAGAAACATCAATTAAAAGCTGGCCATCTTTTGCAGTGGTTGTTGAAGTTACTCCCGTAGTACTTTCTTTCGAAAATCTAATAATATCAACATCCGTTGTTTTATTCTCCTCTATGGAAAAGGAGTAGTTCTTCATTATTTTATCCTCGCTTGTAGGAGACCAGGCAACATAGGCTTTCTCATTATTATTAGGATCTTCGAATATATATATGAAAAGGTCTGGGCGTTCGATATCCTTTTTGAAAATCATTCCCTTAAGGTTATTCTTTAATGTAAATACATAGTACCATGATGGTTTTGGTTGCTTTCCTGCAGTTTTACTGGTGATGAGGCCAGATGTTTGATATTTGCGCCCACTTTCTGATACATCTCTTAGCATATACATTGAAGCTCTATTGATGCCCGATGCCGCTATGGCCAGATATGACCTTACCAGCCAAACTGCTTGAACCTCATTAGGGTCCATAGTTCCAATTTGGGGAGTTCCTTGTGGAGAGTTGGGGTTTGTGTCATAACCAAACTCTGTGAGCCATATCTCTTTGTCAGGCATTTCTGCATCACGGAACTTGACAACCTCCTTAAGCTTGTATTTCAAACTGTCTTCTTCAGGACTTATTCCTTTAACTTCTGATCCTTTGACGACATCCCTATTGTTGCTGTAGTGATGAAGGTTGATGATATCAAAAGGAATACTTCCTGCTCTATTATGGTCTGACCAGAATTTAATGGCTTTTAAGTAGTCTTTGTTCAGAGAAGCTAAACCACCCATTACCATCTGCGCACTAGGATCCGCATTTTTTAACCCCTTATCCTTTCCAAGCGTGCCTAGATGTCCATCATAGTCTGCACTACTCATTGCAGCGAATTCATAAGGAGTAAAATAGTTCTCAACAGCAGACCAATCATTGTTAGGCTCATTCCAATTTTCAAAGTACTTTACTAACCCTAATCCTGAAACCTTATCCTGGTCCACTTTTAATTTTAAGAGGTCATCGGCTATTTTGTTGCTGCCATACCTCGCTACTAATTGAAACATGTGATCCGCATGAGATGCATATGATGCAGGAGAGGTTGAGCTTTTGTCAGGTGGTACCGGCTTGGCTTCTCGACCGTGGGGAAGCCAATCAACACTGCCTTGGGCACAAATCAACACGTCTATCCCCGCATTACGAAGAGTTTCATAGTATTTGTCAAAGTTCCAAGAGCCTCCACCGGCGTAGCTGGGGGCAAAAGCATTTTCTTGAGGTTTGGCCTCATCCCAAGACCAGCTGTGGTACTCCCTGATAAAGCCTAAGGCTTTCATGCTTTCAAGAGGGTCATCAATAAAAGCATTAGCGCCTATAATTGCATCTGTTGTTAGCGGTTTACTCTTTAACCTACCATCAGCTTTTCGCAATGTTGAGTGTTGTTTGCTTCCGTCTATTTTGAGGGGGCCCGATCCATAGAGCACTATTTCAGGAGTAGATGTCATCTCTTCTAACTTTATCTGGATGAATCGGGTCGTATCATTTAATGGGTGAAGTTTCCAGACTTGGTACCTGTCCAAGTTTTCAATCGCTTTCTCTTTCCATTTAAAAGGCTCTCCAGTGGATATCGTTATTTTCCCTTTTCCTTCTGCATCGTAAAGGTATATATGCGAGATGAAATGATACTGTCCTAAATCAATAACAGCACTAAAAGGTAAAAACCTTTTTTTGTTAGAAGGGGGATTCCAGGTGCTTTTAGGCTTATAAGAATCTGTTTCAGGATCTTTTATAAAAGTTTGTTCATCAACCAGTTTTCTGGCATCCCCATAGACGGTTTCATTAAGAACCATTTCTGGATGCAAGGTAATCCTCGTGTAGTTATTAGGATTGACCTGTGGTGATTTCGTTAAAAAACTGCTAATTGCCAGAAATGAAAAAAGAATGATAATAGGGGCAATCCATTTATATGCTTTTATTTTATCCAAGAGCTAAGATCTTTATTGATTAATGCTTGAAGTTGAAGAATATCTTCTTTATATACTTCATGAGTAAGAAAGTGTTTTATTTCTGGATCTATTTTGGGCTTGTCTAGGTTTTTAGACCTCAACTTGTTTAGGAGTTTTTGGGCTGTGAGATTGTCTTTTATACTTTCATATGAGTGAGGAGCAATCTTTTTAATTAAGCTGAGTATATATCCATTGCCACCAATCAGTTTGTTTACTGCCTTGTTTTTAATAATACCTGATTCATTGTACCTAACTGAAAGGTCGCACTCAAATGTATTATCAACATCTATAAAAGTGAAAATATCTTTTAGCATGCCTTTCAGATCATTTTTAATATCCTCATAAAGGAAAACTTTAATATTTTCTTTGGGGAAAAGCTCAAAATATCTACTTATATGTTTATAGTAAAACCCCTCATTTATTAGGTCATTTCTTTCCCACCATATAGTGTTTTTATCTCTACAATCACTGAAATGAGGTGTAGGAAGTTCATTTTCTCTATAAAGATGCAAATACCTTGAATACAGTCTCTCTGCGGGTTGCCTTAGGATCGCTATGAGTTTTACATTCGGAATATGGTATTTGATTCTATAAGGAGCGTCCTTACCATATAAATACGTGTTAGAAGTCTCTCCCTTAATTTGTCCAGGGTTTGCTCCTACAAATAGTTTTTTATACTCTTCTAAAGTTGTGATGGAGTCTTGATAATGCTTTATCTCATCTGGGAATTTCCCCAAAGATGCTATGTCTGTTAATTCATAAGCAAAGAAATTTGGTTCCTTTTTAGGACTTATAAATATTTCAGGGTGTTGCTTCAAGTAATTGTCAATAGAGGTTGTGCCTGATTTTCCAGCACCAATTATTAAGAAATCAGGGAAAAGAGAATTGATATTATTCATTTTTTATATATATGTTGTATTATTTAAAACTTGATGGGCAAATCATTCCGAAACATTCCAATATCAATGAATTACTTTTTATTTGAGCCAATGCGACAGATCTTTATCAATAATACCTTGAAGTTTAATAACATCCTCTTTGAAAACTTCTACTAGTTTTTCATAGGTGTTAGGTGCGATTTCCAACTTTGTCAAATTAGAAGATTGAATTCTATATGAAAGCTTTTGACGGAGCTTTGAAGGAATAAAAAGTCTGGTAAGTGGTTGCAACGCCAACCTTATCTTATTGTCATTTTTAAAGAAGTTATGTATCATGCGAAATTTAGGAACTCCTGATTTGTTGTGTTTTATAGTTTGATCAACTTGAAAACGTGGATCAACTTCTAAAAATGAGAATATCTCATGAAATACCCTTCCGGGGTTCTTATGAAGGTCTTCTGTTAAGATTATTAATGTTTTTCTAAAATTATTCTTATAGGCTTTAACTTGGTTATAATATTTACTAGCTTCTAAGTAGCAGTATAAAAACTCCCAATTGTTTTTCAACCTCTCCTCCTGTACATCAATTGCATGTTCAAAAGATAATGGCTCCCGTTTGTCTCTGATCATATGAGAATAGGCCGAAAATGCCCTTCTTACGGGATGCCTTAACATTATGATGATCTTAGGTTCTCCCAGGTACTTTTTTATTAAAGGGATGGATTTGTTATAAAAAAAAAGGTTGTCAACACTGGCTTCGCCTATGGCTTTTTCGCTATTTGCCTCTTCGAATAATTTTAAGTAATCCTCATAAGTTTTGATATACCATGACTCTAACCTGTCGGATAACGGTCCTTGTAAAGGAAACTCAGTAAATTGACTTGATATGAAACGTGGTTCTTTGGGTGTACTAATGTATACTTCTGGATGTTGATTGATGTAATTTGCTAAAGATGAAGTGCCACATTTAGCTGCCCCTACAATTAAAAAATTTGGCAATGTACTCATTGGTAATAGTTTGAAAAACTCGAAAGCAAATATAAAATAAATATTATTATTTATAATAATATTTATTTTATATTTGCTCAAATTTTATTGTGATTATTATTTTATTATGAAAGACACAAACATGTCCGTTAATCTCATTTTTTTTATTTTTAAAACTACATTAACCCCACCTTATATTTAACCATTGAGTTTTTGCAGGCCATTATTATAAACTTAATATTTCAATATATCGTCTACTCGGTTTTTTAGCGAAATGGTTAAATAATGAACTGATATTCCTCGATCGCTTAAAAACTTGAGTTGGGGCAATTTGTTTTAAGCTCATTGTTATTACATGCAGAATTGATTCGGGAACGGATAATAGCTGCCAATTTATAGGATGTAAAACTAAAAAAGCCAAACTTTGATTTTTTATGAATCTATCTAAAAATTCCTATTGGGTAAGGTCGGGTATGTTTACCATGCTTCGAAGATTGTCAACGGTTTTATTTGGCTTCGTTTCCTTCTTTATCTTGATTAGAATTGTCTCAAAGGAAGAGTTTGGGAGCTGGGTTGTTTTTGTTTCTATTACTGCTCTCATAGAGACGTTGAGAAATGGATTTTTTAGAAATGCTGTAGTAAAGTTTACTGCTGATGCGGAAAGAAATGATTATCCCAAAGTGTTTACTTCTGCATTTGTCATGAATATAATTTTAACGCTTGTCATAAGTGTTATTCTAGTCCTTGCATCACCAGCTTTAGCCTCTTTACTTAATACACCCTTGTTAGAGCAACTTCTATATTTATATGCCATTACCAATATTGTTTATTCATTTTTCTCCCATTTTGAATATTTAAGTATTGCTCATCTAGATTTCAGGAGCTCATTTTATGGATATTTAATCAAGCAATTGAGTTTTGTATTATACATATTAGCCTCTTTAGCGTTAGGTTTCCATATAGACATTATTAATTTAGGTGGTTTCCAAATTTTGTCCACCTTATTTGGCGCATTGACATTATTCTGGTTATCAAAAAGACATCTTCAGTATTCATTTGAGATCGACAAGAAATTGATAGTGAAGATGTTCAATTTTTCAAAATATACTTTCGCTGCAAATTTAACGTCCATGATTTTTGGAAACGTAGACCAATGGATGCTTTCTTCATTGATTTCTCCGGTTGCAGTAGGAATTTATAATCCTGCATTAAGAATGAATAATTTGATAGAGGTGCCAACTTGGTCGATCACAGCAATTGTTTTTCCTCAGCTTTCTAGAAGGATTAAAGAAGAAGGCGTTGGAGCAATCAAATATTTGTATGAAAAATCCGTAGGCCTAATTTTATCTATTATTGTTCCAGCGATAATGCTCATTCTAATTTTTGCTGAGGAAGTCATCTATATTATTGCGGGATCAGGATATGAAGAGTCGGTTTCTATTTTAAGGGTAACTATGCTCTATTGCCTATTTATTCCGTTTGGAAGGCAATTTGGAGTAGTTATGGATGCTATAGGAAAGCCACACCTTAGTTTAATATTTTTAATGATTCAGCTAGTGTTGAATATTGTATCCAACTATGTGTTTATTAGTTATTTCGGCACTGTTGGTGCAGCTTATGGAACATTGTTGACATTTATGAGTGGATTTCTTATTAATCAAATATATTTAAACAGAAAATTTAATATTCAATTTTGGATGACTCTTAGCCACGGTTTTAATTTTTACTCTGAAGGTTTCGACTTTGTCAAGAAAAAATATCTTTCTATAACAAAAAAATGAAGGTTAACTAAAGTAACACTTATATATAATGATTAGTGAAAAGCTTGACATAATAATTTTTGCATTGCCAAGATTTGATGGCCCTTATTCTTCTATTTCCATTTCCATGGCAAAAGAATTCTCAAAAAAACATAAGGTATATTATATTAATCATCCATATTCGTTTAAGGATATATTTGCTTCTTTCAAAACGAATAATATATTGATGCGGTTGCCCGCTTTGTTTTTTGGTGTGAACAATAGTGAGACTTTTAAAGTAGTTGGAGGTGTCAAGCAAATTACTATGGTAACTCCTCCTGTCACATTACCTATTAACTTTCTTCCGCCGGGGAAATACTATAACTTTCTACAAAGGTTAAATGACAGAATATTTTTTAATGGATTGAGGAAGCTCATAAAAAGGGAAAAAATTAAAGATTTTATTTTCATCAACACTTACGATCCTTTTTTTGCTTTAAACTTCCCAAGCGATATCACGCCTTATCTGAAAATATATCAATGTGTGGATGATATAGAAGAAGTTGAATACACCTTGAAGCATGGGGCAGCATTAGAGAGAGAGATGATGGGAAAATATGATTTGACCATGACCACATCTTTGGAACTTACGAAAATAAAGAAACCATACGCCCAATCAATTTATTACTTGCCCAATGCGGTCGATCCTTCTTTGTTCAATCAAGCATATTTTAAGAAACTAGATATACCAAAAGAGTTCCATGGCGTTTCAAAGAAAGTGATAGGGTTCATAGGAAATATAGAGCAACGAATGGATTATGATTTAGTGAGAAAAATTGCCAAAGCACATCAGGATAAGCTCTTGTACTTAATAGGACCAATCAGCAGCAATGAATATAAGACTGAAGGGCTGGATAAGTTAGAAAATATTGTTTTTACAGGAGGTAAAAGTATAGAAGAATTACCCGCATACCTTCAAAACATAGATTGTGCCATTATACCTTTTAAATGCAACAAGCTCACTAAAAGCATTTACCCATTGAAGATAAACGAATATTTGGCTGGTGGAAAGCCAGTTGTTACTACAAATTTTTCTGAAGATATAAGGACGTTTAAGGAAGTAGTATATATTGCCAATAGTCATGAGGAGTTCATTTCATTAATCGATCAGTCAATAGAAAATAACAATGAGGAATTAGCATTAAAAAGACTTGAGCATGCTAAAGAAAATTCATGGACATCTAGAGTCGATGACTTTTGGAAAATTCTCAGCACTTTCAAAAAGTCATCGTGACAATACATAAAGTAACAAAGTTGGAAAATAGAAATAACGTAATATTAAAGTGGCTTACAATAATTTTTATTATTGCTGTTTATTTATTTATCTTTTTCAAGATAGTATTTTTTTAATCTCTTTTAACTAGAACTCACAATGAGAAATGCGTACTTCATTTCCTTTTTGAAAAGAGAGTTAATCCAAAAGAAGTTGAATAGCCCTTTAGGGTATTTTATTTTGCTTACTTGCTCTATACTCCTTGTATTGATCATAAAGCTTTTTGGAGAAACCATGGGTTTTGTAAGCTTAATACTGATTTTGGGAATTCCGTTGGGTATAGCGTGTATGATAAACTCCCAATTGGGCTATATACTAGCTTTGATTTATTCATATTTCCTATTTCTGATATATAGGTTAGGCCCCCATATCCCATATGGCGTCTTTTATGACTTTATATTTTATATTATTCTTTTGGGGATTTTGCTAAAGGAACTTGTTTATGGCAAATCCGATTGGAGTGCTTTAAAGAATCCTATTTTTATCGCCCTTTACATATGGTCCGCCTACTTACTCCTTCAAGTATTTAATCCTAATGCAGTTTCTATCTCGGCCTATGCTTATGGGATGAGGGGATTGATGACAAAATTTTGTGTTCTTTTAGTTGCTGTTTATACCATAAATTCATACAAATTTGCAAAAAACTTCACGAAGTTGTGGCTGATTTTAGGAGTTGTAGCAGCATTGTACAGTTTTAAACAAGAATATTTGGGGTTCTTTGATTTTGAAAGAAGGTGGATATTTGCCGAAGAAGGAAGATTCCGACTGATCTATATTTGGGGGAGGTTTAGAAAGTGGTCATTTTTATCGGATGTAAATGCATTCGGCTTATTGATGGCATTTACGAGTATCTTTTGTCTTATTTTGACTCTAGGGCCATACAAAGCCTATATTAGGATAGGATTGTTTATTTCTGCTGTCTTGGCATTAATGGGTATGACTTTTTCTGGGACTAGAACCGCCTATGCAATGGTGCCAGCTGGATTGGCATTGTATTTCATTTTAACCATGGATAACCCCAAAACAATTATTTTTGGAATTATAGGTGCGGCTGCAATAGGTTTGCTTTTATTCGGTCCATTTTATGGTGGTCATTTTACAAGGATTAAATCATTGGTCAATGCAGATGAGGATCCTTCTATGAATGTCCGAAATGTGAATAGAGATAGAGTACAACCTTATATTCAATCTAATCCTATGGGTGGAGGTTTGGTGACTACTGGGACAATAGGACTAGAGTATTCTGCAGGGCATCCTTTAGCCGGTTTTCCTCCGGATAGTGGGTATCTTGCTACAGCTTTAGAAACGGGGTGGATAGGATTGATTTTGGAAATGATTTTCCTTGCTACGGTTTTAATTGTGGGTGTAAATAATTACTTCAAGACGAGAGACCCCACAATTAGAAATCTGTATTGCGCTTACCTTTCCTCCTTATTTGCCTTAACTGTAGCTAATTATGCTCAAGATGCTTTATATCAAAAGCCGATTGGGTTAATTGTATTTACTTCATTTATCCTAATGATTAAGCTGTACGAATTCGATAAACAAATACAACATGATTCATCTAGTGCATAAATGTTGTTTTTATGATAAATAATTGATTTATTTGCATTAAACTAAAAAGATACTTCTATGAGAACCTTTTCATTTATAATACTTTTTTTATTGAGTTTTAATATTTATTCTCAAAATGTTGAT
>SMEH01001339.1_pt1 | contig 11301 bp, 10 predicted proteins | sample 2456361 | NCBI WGS metagenome assembly SMEH01 (sample SAMN10132587, study PRJNA489261) | soil metagenome | isolation source: day1 control-loamy sand soil ammended | place: USA | reverse complement strand
AAGATTTCTTTGACCATCTCAATCAGACAAACTCCAGGCAATACGGGTTGTCCAGGGAAGTGTCCTTTGAAAATATTATGAGAGGCATCAAGCGCAATTCCTACGGCATAGCTATCATCGCTCCTTTTTTCAATGGAAGAGATTGTATATAGGTTATCTTTCAGCATGGTTTACCTTTAATAGAATCATATCAATCCGCAAATTAATATTATTATGGGTTATCTCAATGTTTTGCGGGATGTCATTTTCTCCATAGGTAAATTTTGCTTTGCTTTTGAAAAGGTTGGGGAAGCCTTTGTTTTCGGCATATAGCACACGTCCTGCATCAGCATCTACTTTGATTTCTGCCTTGGAACCGTCTTTGATTTTGTATATGAGAACATCTTCATTGGCTTTTAAGGATTTAACTTTCTCCGGCTCCTCTAGTATGCTCAATAATAGAAGATTGAAATCCTTCGCTATAAATTTGCTGAGCACCCTCTTTTCCAACTGTTCAAATGATTTGATCCAGGTGATGCCTGCTTTGGTGAGCTTAAACTCCATCAGTGCAGGGCCGAATTTAGATAACAACACCACATGGTACTCATATAACTGTATCCTTTTCATCACCATCAGACCGCTGGCTTGAAAATCCTTATATTGGAAAGAAGCATCGTATACCAGACCATCGTGCCCTTGTGCCATATAGGACAGCGGTAGGCTAGAAACGGCTACTTTCTTAGCTGAACAAGCATTCATCCCCACCAATAAAAAGATTATAAACGTGTATTTAATGAATTGAGAAGCTTGCATCGGGTATGTTTTCATTCATCTTTTTATCAGCGAAAGTGATGAGTGTATAGTCTCCCGCGCTTTCTATTAGCTTCACCTTCGACACAGAGAAATCTTTCTTATCAAAGTGGATGTCAATACCTTGGAGAAATTGTTTCATTTTGTCGTCTTTCGGAGTCAGCTTGGCCAAATATAACTTTTCTGATTCGTAATATTCTATGTGGAATTGCTCGTTGTCTAAGATATTTCCCTGCACGCTGTTGATGATCAAATTGTTGACTTCCTTAAAGGCCTGGCTTCCTCCAATATCGAAAGCATTTACTTTTTCTTGGTCTTTGATCACGATTTCGTTGCCATTCAATACGATGATGTATTCAAATGGAGATTTATATTCCCACCGTAATAAATTAGGCTTTTTAAAAAGAATAACACCTTCAGAATCAATTTTATTGGAAAGAATAGATAGATATTTCTCTTGCTTAAAATTGGCTTTAATTGAGGTTGTGTTCGCCGCCATTTGTTCTATTCCCCTTCGAAATGCCTGAATGTCATTCATAGGAGCAAAGTTTTGTTGGCTATTCAATGTGACTTTTTCTGTGCTTGTGGGTTCTCCCAAAGCCAGAGTGGGTAGAGGATTTAGGGTAAAAGCTCCTAATAAAATAGTGATAATGATTAGATTTTTATGAAATTGAAGCATATTTCTCATTGATTAGGATTAGGCAAAGCCACACAAGTGTAGTTGTTTTCTTGTGCATAAAGCAAAATTGCTTCCAATATTTTGGGCACGTCAGGCCTGTCGTCATGAAGCAAGATAATAGCGCCAGGTTTTATCTTTGAGGTTACATTTTTGATCACTTGGTCTGGATTTTTTATGCTTGTATCAAATGACCTTATGTTCCATCCTATAGTTTGCATGCCTAAAATTCTTACAGCTTTAGCGATAGTAGGGTTGGTCACGCCAAAAGGGGGGCGGAATAATTTGCATTGGACTCCAGTGATATCGTAAATCCACTGATTTGTTTGTTCCAATTCTCTCACTATTCTACTTTTAGAAAATATAGGGAAGCTGTTGCGGTGAGAAAAGGAATGATTTCCAATGGTATGGCCTTTTTCATGAATAGTCTTTATGAGATTAGGTAGTTGCGTTATCTTTTCTCCGATACAGAAAAATGTGCCATTAGCCTTATACTTTTCTAATAATGCTAAAACTTTCGGGGTATATTCTAACGAAGGCCCATCGTCGAAAGTTAATGCAATAGTTTGGGATTCGGTGGTAGACAAACTGTGTGTGGCTTCCATAAAAAAATTGAGCCTCATGTTGGCCGATCCTATCCCAGTCAGCAATACAAAAAGTAGTGAAGGAACGATATAATAAAGAAGAGGTATGGGCCATACATAATAATCTACAGCCCCCAAGCATATCATCAATACGATATAAAAACCACGTACGATTACGAAGGCAGACATTTGGAAATCAGAATTAAGGTGTGATATTGGCCTTTGTAATGGTTATACAATAAAATATTCTTACAAGAACCCAACAAGTCTCCCTGCACTACTGTGTTTTCAAAGAACTGTTGTTTATGTAGAGTTTGTGTGGCCAGGTGAAGGCCAAAGGCTGAAGCTGTAAAATACTCGCCGCATAAATTTTTAAAGGAAAGTATGGTTTTATCCTTCCATAAGCTGTTTTGCAGATCCAGATAAATGTTATCGTCTTTTTTATGCCCATTGTAGCCCATCATCACAGCATCAATATCGGCTAAGCTTAAATGAGAATGATCTAGAAAATTACTTATTTGGCTCTTGATATCGTCTAGGTCATCAGGCGCATAAAAAGTATGCAGGTTCTCCACGCAGGCCATCGAGTTGTCGGATACTGTTGGGGAAAGAAGAAAGAAAGCCGCCCCTTCCCCTAATGTAGGCATCTTATCCGTGGTTGTCAAAGCAGGGAACCTTCCTTCTGACTTATCGGTACAGCCCAATTTGCTAAGAATCTTGTGCAAGGTAGGCGTGGCTTCATCTACTCCGCCCACTAAAACGTGGTGATGGCCTTCTGCCAGATGTAGCATCGCATCCTCAAGCGCATTTTCAAAAGAATGGCCTCTTTGAGCATAGGTGAAATTGTGGTGAGGACAATTGAGCACGAGGGCAATTTGTCCTGCAATGGTGTTGTGCGTGGATTGTATGAAGGCAGTGGGGGAGAGTAGCCCCTCATCATTTTCAACCAAGTCTGCGAGAAACCGCTCGGTGTCTTGGAGGCATCCCAATCCTGTGCCCACGATTATGGCCTCAGGTTGCGCATTGGCTTGAGCAAGGCAGTCCAGAGCAGAAGCAATGCCCATTTTAATGATTTTGGCCATCCTTCGAGATTGCTTTGGATCGATAAAGTCTTTGTAGTCTGGTTCTAGTGCGGTAAAATAATCTCCAGACGGAGCTTTCACAGCAGGCAGATATTGCTCCTGACCAAAGGTGGGTTGTGGGGAAATTGCAGATGTGCCGTTAATGTAAGCTCGCATAATGTTGGTGAGTTATTGAGCAAAGATCAAAGAAGTACAATTGCCGCCAAACCCAAATGAATTGGACAAGACGCAATTCACAGGCTCCTTCTTGAGCTCAGTAAGTGGCTTTTTGTTGAGCACCTTCATGTCATTCTGATGGTTCAGATTAGGAAGCTTCAGGTTGTACCGGATCGCTAATAATGAAAAAACAGCCTCGATGGCACCAGCGGCACCGAGGGTATGTCCTGTGAAAGCTTTGGTAGAACTATAATCAGGGACCTTGTCGCCAAATATTAATTTGAGAGCGGTGCTTTCAGAATGATCGTTGTTGGCAGTACCTGTGCCATGGGCATTTACATAGTCGATGATCCTGTCTCTCGCCATTTCCATTGCTTTTTTCATGGCCAATGTAGCGCCTTTACCTTCAGGCGATGAAGCCGTTTGATGGTAAGCATCGTTGGCATTACCATAGCCTACTAGTTCGCCGAGTACCTGTGCCTTTCGTTTTTCTACCTGAGCTTCTGACTCAAGCACCAGATATGCGGCGCCTTCACCAAGGTTAAGTCCTGCTCGGTTGTGATCAAAAGGTTTGCACAACTGCGGATCCAGTATCTTCAGGGCATTGAATCCATTCAGCGTGAAAAGGGACAATGCATCTGTGCCTCCAGCAATAATAGTTTCGAACCTGCCGGCTCGGATAAGCCGCCCTGCCTGCATGATGGTATTGGCAGATGAAGAGCAAGCCGTACTAATGGTGCTAAGTTGGCCTTTTATACCAAAATGATCGGCGATAATGGCCGTGCCAGCACCACAGTCATGGCCAGAAAAAGCAGTGGCATAATCAAATGCCGCATTGTTGACCAACGCTTCATAATGCTGCTCCGAAATATCCATTCCCCCTACAGAAGTGCCATTGATAAAGGCCGCTTGTTTAAGTCTAGGTTTATCTAGGCCGGAGGCTTCAATCGCCTCCTGGGCTGCTACCAGTCCTAAAAGGGCTGTCCTCGATATACTTGCTTTGACTCCTGCCCTTTCCGCTAGGGCTTGATTGGAATACTTTACCTCGCCTGTCACCAAATCGGATTTATGTACTGTGTTGAGAAACTGCGGCAGCGTAATACCGGTACGTGCTTGTTCTAGTGCAGTAAGGTGTGCCTCCACACCTATTCCAAGGGCTGTAATCAGACCATATCCAGTAATATAGACCCTGGCCATTTAGTTTATTGATTTTTTTCAATGAAGGCAGCCATAGTAGCTACAGACTCAAATACTTTCTTACCTTCTTCGGCATTTTCTATCCGTACACCATAGTCCTTTTCTAACAATACGATCAATTCCAATGCATCTATGGAATCTAGCCCTACACCTTGCCCAAAAAGAGGTTCATTGTCATCGATGTCCTCAGGCTTAATATCTTCCAAATTCAAATAAGTGACAATGTCCTTTTTGAGTTTATGCTTTAATTGCTCCATTTATATTAATTTATTGAAATTCTCATCAAATTTTCCTGCAAAATTACGCTCTTTATTCCATTTTTCAACTAAGAATAAATGTGCTGTATAAGTTGAAGGGCCGTTATAGTCTACCCAGCCTGTTAGGCTAGCTTGATAATTTTGGTTGTTGAAAAGCTCTGCTACATAATGAAACAGGAAGTTGGCATCGAATTGATCCAATAAGAAACAAGAATTTTCCCCATTGATGTTGTGCCGGATGCAGATTTCTCCCAACATAATATTGGGTAGCGTGTACACAAATACTGCTGGACTGGGGAAGTAATTGTCGCGGTCTTTGTATAAGTCGTAGTGCTTCTGGTCAGAGGCAATAGAAGAATGCCTATTGCCGATGATGACGGCGATATCCTCACGGGTTTCGATACTGTCCAATGCGTTGTCCGAGAGCAAAGCCTCAGTGGATAGGAAAGCCAGTTTGGAAAGCTCATCCATCTTAAAGAACTTGGAATAAGCAGGAGCTAAAGTCGTATAAGCCTCCTTGGCAAAGAGATCGAAAGCAAGTTTTTCTTGGTTGGATATTATTTTCCTTCCGTTTTTGAAGACCCCTTCTGGAGTAATCGAACTGTATGCTGCAATGCCTAAATCCATTCTTTTCTTGGTAGAAGCGCACCCTAGTTCACTTTTGAGTATGCGCTATGAAAGCACATAGTCCAAAACTTGCCATACGAACGCCAAATTGGCTTTAAATGTAACCATAAAAGGAATGGATTACAATGAAATTGTTTATGATAGATTTTGAGAAAGCTATAGACTAACTGTAAAAATCAATTCAATCCGGCAGTTTCCCTCCCGTCATCGCAAACGGTGCACCCTATATCTGACACTGCCTAAAAAAAGCACTGATTACGTTCATCTTTGCGCACTGAGCGAAAATCCTGTCAGATTATATATTGGCCTGTCAGATTAATGTCGGACCACTCTTCCAGAACCTATGGGTTTCCCTTCAAAGCTAAGTCGGTAAATATATAAGCCTCTTGCCAATATACTTCCTTCGAACGAGGGATGGTGCGTTCCTTGTACTTGGTGGCCGTCTACCAGCACCTTCACCAGCTGACCCATGCTATTAAACAATTCCAATCTCACCCAACCATGTTTTTGTATCGTGTACTCAAATGTGATTTCTTGGTTGAAAGGATTAGGATATGCCAGTATGGTTGCGCTTTCGGCCAATGGGTTATCTCCAACGGATAGGGGAGTGCAGTCGGGAGAAGCAAATAAATTGACCTTTTGAAAATGAGCGCTTATATGAAAAGCAATATCCAATGGGTTGGTGCCACCGCCTGATTGCCAATTGTCTCTGACAGGTGTCCATGACCCCACAGATGACATTTCCCAAGCCGTTCCTTCTACCTCATCGTCTCTGGACGATACAAGGGCTATTGTATCCTTCTCCGACATCAGGTCGAGACTAATACCTGCGTAGAACGGTCCTTTTAAAAGTACATTGTCATCAAAAAATATAATAGTAGCCTGTTCTTTTTCCACATCCTCCACAATATCCACTAGCTTTACTTTATGCGAAGCAATGAGATTGCCTGGCCCCCCATTGAAACCTTGGTTGTCATATAGGACCACTTCAACCTCTGAACTGGGTGTTGAAGCATGAGCGGCACCAAAATACATCTCCAGCATGTTCAAGTAGGCCTTTGAGGACAGGCCTTTAAAATATTGGACTTTTCCTAAATCACCCAAATTGTTTGTTCCGGCTACATAGCCCTGATCAGCATGGTATAAAGTAGGAGATCCAGAAGGAGGGCTATTGAGCTTGACCTCTGAATAGAAATCACAATCAGTGGGCTCAAGCACAGTTATATACTCCTTCTTTACCAGAGAGGCAACCTCTCCCTTGGGATTGGAGGCTTCCAGCCGGACTTCGTAGACCCCAGGTTCAGCATAAGAGACGTAAGGGTTTTCTAATGCAGAAGTTGTTGGTTCACCACCTTCAAAAACCCAGGAATAACCCGTAGCATTCAGTGACTGTTCTCTAAAAAGTACAGAGTCTCCTTTTGCTATAATGAAGCGGTCCACACTAAAATCAGCTACAGGATCTTGTTCACAATCTATGATTTGGACTTTCCTCTCAATCTTCCTACGCCCTTCCGAGCAACCTTGTATGGCTACCAGTAGTCTTACATTAAACTCTCCTGCCGATGCATAGGTAACAGAAGGGTTGGCTTCATTAGATGTGGCAGGGGTTCCACCTTCAAAATACCATGTATATCCTATGGCGTTGTCAATAGCTTCTGTATTAAAAGTTACCTGACCTCCTATGCATGCTCCTGCTTCACCTACAAAAGGTGTTACATTAAGGTATGCTTCATCCATGATGACAGGAGATATCTCCATATTGGCTTCAAAACCCGTAGCGCCAAAAGATTCCCAACCTTCTTCTGAATAGAAGTAGGAGTAACTACCGTTGCCTTCTCCGACATCGTTCGTATAAAAAGCAACCGTATCACCAGTATTATGATACAATTCAAAGCCCATAAAGAATACGCCGTTTTCTGGTACTTTTACAGCATTGTCAAATACGACTTCTGTAAAACTTTCCCTATCCCCTTTATCAGAAGCATATTCCGTCTTTACCATATCTTTGTACAGCACATCTTGAGAAGCGATGACATTGCCAGGGATTTCGCTAGAATTTGTTTTCTGCCATATCTTGAAGGTTATTTTTGCTGCACCAGGGTTTTTGCTCAAAATCTTATTGATACCGAACAAGCCACCGCTGATATAGTATCCGGGCAAGTATTCATACCGATTAGCAAATTGGGTGATTTTGTACTCATTCTGTCCAACAACTGGCCCAATGCTTTCATCATTCTCGCCTGTAAAGTTGTATAGACTTCTTGTTCCCGGATATGGAAAATCTAAAATAGCACACTCCAAAGGTTCTCTCACAATAATGAGATCGTTTAGTGTTTCCACATCTGACCCTGCACTGTTAGAAACCTGCAATTGCACATGATACACGCCAGCAGCATTGTAGGTTACGGTCGCAGACTTTGTGTTGGCAGCAGAAGGCGAACCTCCGTTAAACGTCCATTCGTATTGAAGGTCATTTCCTAACGATTGAGAGGAGAAGGTAACAGCCTGGCCAACGTATATCTCATTAGAGGAGACGATGAATTTGGCTTGAGGAGATACTGTAATATTTTTGGCAGCGAGCAAAGCATTGTAGGCATTGATACGGCCAGCACCAAGCTTCCCTATAAATCCAGGATTCGCAGCATCAATATGATCTGCGGTAGACTTTAGTATAGAAACGACTTGGTTGTAGGTTAGCGAAGGGTTTTGGGAAAGCATAAGCCCCACAAGACCTGCTACCATAGGAGATGCCATGGAAGTGCCTGAATAAAAGGCGTAAGATCCGGACGTGCCATCGCCTCCTACCACCGTGCTGTATATATCGGCACCGGGAGCAGATACATCTATCCAATTACCGAAGTGGGAAGAGGCTTCTTTTTGGTCTCTAGAGTTGGTATTGGCGACCGCAATCACATTGTTGTAGGCAGCTGGATAGTTAAGGGCAGCAGTATTGCCATTACCAGCAGCAGCCACAAATATGACCCCGGCGGCTGTGGCGTCATTGATCATATTTTGCCAAGTCTGTGAAGGAGCCGCTCCGCCAAATGACATGTTAATCACCTTAGCACCATTCTCAATGGCTTTTAAAACGCCTTCTTGACTATAATCAATATTTCGAGGTTCATCCGTATTGTCCTTTGTGGCTTTTATACCAAAAATTTTCACGCTATTGTTGCTGATAGCGGCCATGCCAATGTCATTATTGGTTACCGCACCAGCGATACCTCCTACGTGCGTCCCATGAGAAAAAGTTAAAGGGCCTGCTTTGTTGTCTCCCGAGGAGGGTGGACGGGTATCCGCATCATTATCGGCTACATCATAGCATTTTTCTATGGCTACATTTTCTATAAGATCAGGGTGATCGTACAAAAATGCATCGTCTACAATGGCCAGGTAAATTGTTTCAGTGCTTTCGTTCTGAAGGTCGAAAGCTTGGAGCGCTTGGGTAAGTTCAAGGCTATATTGGCTGCCGTCGACAAAAGCGGCATCCGATGGTTCATAAAATGTACGGTATAAAGGCACTTTTTCAGCATACTCCACCTCGGGCAAACTATTGAACTCGGCCAATGCCTTGTCTATATCGCTCGGCGACTCTATTGCTGCTACATACACATTTCGTAAAGACCTGAACGCTTTTCCATGTGCAATTTCGGCCATTTGGTTGACGCCGGCTTTTTGTAGTGCCTTTGAGATGGCGGGTAGTGCTGTAGCTAAGCTTCTTTGATTGGGATGAGTAAATGGTTGAATTGCACCATCTTCCTTGAATTTGACAAAGATCCTATCTGAACTGTATTCGGGTGGATTTTCATGTCTCGTTATCGGTCTGTTGGTTGTAGCGCCAAATGAAGTTGATTGGGTGTTTAGCCCATCTGGAGTGGTTTGTTTTTTGACTTTTTTAATGGTGGGAAATGCGTTAGAAGGCGTTGCGGTGCCCGATTGGTTGCGTATTGCTTTTGTCTGTTCTACATGACCTTTCGATTGTCCCCATGTTCCATAAGGCAATATTAACAACGCCCATGCCACCATTATGAGGTGCCTCATCCAAATTTTCATAAAAGCCCCTTTTCCGTCAGAAATACATAGGCTTACAATGTATGGAAATTATCCTTAAAATGGAATTGGAACCTTTTATAATGCAGGAAAATTGATGACGTACATAAGGTTAGCCTAGACAAGGATATTAAGTGCATAAAAAATGGCTTTATTTATACAAAATCCATTGCGTTTTCTGAAAAGTACAATAGTGAAATAGGTAAATACAGGCAATTTAAGGTCAAGAAGCCTTTTTTGTTGCGATTTTCAGCAGGCGTAATAATGGAAATAAAGTATAAATACAAATCCATGTTGGCGTGCCAGATCTATTGAGAGGAAAAATGGAGCTAAGTATAACTTTTACTTTTCTTAACTTTGCTAGATGCAATATATTTCTCTTTTAGAACTGAACAACCAAATAAGACAGGGTTTAGATACTGTCTTGGCACCTTATTATTGGGTGGTGGCAGAGATCAGCGAGCTGCGCGTAGTTCAAAAGGGACATTGCTATTTGGAATTAGTCGAAAAAGAAAACAACTACCTACAGGCCAAGCTCAGAGCTACCATTTGGGCCTACGACTATGGAAATATCAGTGGATGGTTCGAGTCTACTACAGGGGAGCAACTAAAACCTGGAATGAAGATATTGGCAAAGCTCCGGGTGGAGTTTCATGAGCTGTATGGGATCAGTGCTAATATCAAAGAAATAGATCCGCAATTTACTTTGGGAGAGCGGGCTAGGAAAAGGCAAGAGGTAATTGCCAAGCTTGTAGCCGAGGGGGTGTTTGACATGAACAAGCAATTGCCGCTCCCGTATGTGCCTCAAAAGCTAGCTGTCATCAGTTCTCCCACCGCGGCAGGTTATGGCGACTTTATACACCATTTGCAGCACAATGAATATGGATACAATTTTCAAGTAAAGCTGTACAGTGCTATCATGCAAGGTGGCGAAGCACCAAGCACGATTATCGCCGCCCTACGAGCCATCCAAAATGCAAGTGAATCGTATGATATGGTCGTGATTATAAGGGGAGGGGGTGCTAAGGTAGACATGGACTGTTTTGATGACTATGATTTGGCTAGTCATATAGCTCAGTTTCCCTTGCCTATTATCACAGGTATTGGACACGAAAGAGATGAGTCTGTGGCAGACCTAGTGGCCCATACTAAAATGAAGACTCCTACTGCTGTATCTGCATTTCTGATTTCGGGTGTAGCATCTTTTGAACAAAGAATAGATCAGTTAGCACAGCGTATTGAAAATAATGTCCGGCATATGTGCAAAGCGCAAAGCTATAAGTTGGAAGAATTGTCAAGAAGCTTTCAGCTGATAAAAACTAGGTTTTGGGACAAGCAGCAGGCAGCGTTAGATCAGATCCAATATAAATTGCTCATGCACGGAAGGTGGTCTGTTAAGAAGGAGCAAAAGGGCTTGTCCGATATATTTCAACAATTGAGCGCAGCGGCCATGTCGACCTTGGAGAAAGAAAAGCATAAGCTGAACTACCTGCAAAAGACCATTGAACTTTCCGATCCCAAACTGATCTTGAAGAAAGGATATACTATCTCCTATGTCAGTGGAAAGCTTTTGAAGGATACAGAACCGATTTCAGGCGATGTAATGATAACGCATACTGAAAATAGCATCATAAGAAGCGAGATAATAGACACCAATGGAAGAAAAGACATTTAATTATAAGGAGGCAATGGCTCGGATTGAAGATATTGCTCATAAAATAGAGCATGAAGAGCCTGATATTGACGAACTTTCGGCTCTGATAAAAACCGCTGTAGACCTAATTGGCCAGTGCAAGCAAAAGCTCAGAAAAACCGAGGAAGATTTAGATAACATATTAAATCAAATAGACAATGATGAATAGTGCATTTTCATCATTGAGCAG